>Ga0209166_10001412_pt1 | contig 20104 bp, 18 predicted proteins | sample Coa_R1_3_FD_187151 | JGI IMG/M metagenome (GOLD analysis project Ga0209166, IMG submission 187151) | Surface soil microbial communities from Centralia Pennsylvania, which are recovering from an underground coalmine fire - Coalmine... | ecosystem: Environmental > Terrestrial > Soil >... | reverse complement strand
CAGGGATTATGGCATACGAACCTTCGGGTTGGTTACCGCCCGCAAGGAAGGCACACGCGATCAATCGGACCACGAATCAAGCGTCACAGCGTCTGCAAAAAAAAGGAGACGAGCGGAGAGGCAAAAACGGGGCCAAAACATTGAGGGCACAACGGCCTTGCGACCGCTGCGCCCTCTTTCAATTGGGCCGTTAAGTTTTTAAGGCCTCCCGGCTCAATCTATGCGTGAGATTATGCCCAACATTTTTTCTTGGCAAGCAAAATCGCAAATTTCAACTGTGGAATCCTGTGCACTACTGTGCAAAACTCTCGTCGAAAAAACAGCCCGCCGTCGCGGCTGACGAACAGGATGTGAAGGTGGTTTTCTTTCGCCGCCCGATAGGTTTAGTCATGTTACGATACTTGTAAGGCCCCCCAGGCGCTTGCGAAAGCGGCGCTCCCGCCTACGAGTATTCTCGCGAGCGAACATGAAAGCATCCAACCAGGATATCCGTGTTCTTGTCGTTGACGATTCTCCCGTTTCCCGCAAACTCTTGGAGCACACGCTAAATGAGGCTCCTTATCATCTCGTCTTTGCCAAGGACGGATCAGACGCGCTGCGGCTGTTTGCCGAGCGGCCTCCCGACCTCGTCATCGCGGACTGGGAGCTGCCGGACATCCGGGGTCCTGAGCTGTGCCGGATTGTGCGAACCAAATTTGACGGCGCATACACATACTTGATGTTGCTGACCAGCAACTCCGACAAAAAGAGCATTGCGGAAGGCCTGGCCGCCGGCGCGGACGATTATTTGACCAAGCCGTTCGACGCCGAGGAGCTGCGCGCCCGTGTAGGCGTGGGACGCCGGGTCATTGAAATGCACCGCGAGATCGAGGCCAAGACCAAATCACTGGCACTGGATGCCCGCACCGACCCGCTGACCGGCCTGCCCAATCGCCGTGCCGTGGAAGAATGGGGGGTGAAGCAAGTCTCCGGAGCGGTCCGCCACGGCTATCCCATTTGGGTCGTTCTCGCGGACCTGGATTCCTATAAGCCCGCTACCGATCTGTTTGGGCGCGAGTTGGGCGACGCCATGCTCAGGGCGTTCGGAGAAATCATTAAGAAAAACACCCGCGTGTCCGATATGTGCGGCCACATGGGCGGGGACCAATTCACGTTTGTGATTTCGCATGTCACGCGGCAGAACATGGACCTGGTGATCAACCGCTTGCGCGAAAAGATTGCCAGCTACGAGTTTACCTACCACGGAGTGGCTCTTCCGCTATTCGCCAATTTCGGCATGGCAGGCTCGGAAGGCGGCGAAAAGCTGGAGCTGCGAACGCTTCTTCAGCAGGCGGATGCAGCGCTGCTCGAGGCCAAGGGCACTGCGCAAAGCGCGCCGCGCGAGCCGGCAATTCAAAATTGAAAGCTAAGTTGCGCTCGCAGAGGTGCTGTGAGAATCAGTCTGGGATAAGCGGCATGAGAAAATCCTGGAGCTTCTGGCTTTCGGGAAAGCCCAAGCACCCGAGGTGAATGCCCATGTGATTGGCGGCGGCCACACGCACGACGGAGCCGACGCCAACAATCGGGCCCATGGCCTTTGTCAGTTGCAGCTGAATGTTCACCGAGGAACCGACGGGAACAACCCTTTGAGCCTTCACAAGAACACCTTCCATGCTGACGTCCACGCTTTCAGCCTCGATGACATGCCCGTCATGTTTCAGCAGGACGCGGGACTTCACCGGAACGCGCCGGGTGCGGCGGCGCTCGTGCTCAATAGCCCCTTGCGTGGCGCGCACAATCATCAAGAGGCGTTCCCGATCGAGTGGCTTGTACATAAAAAAACTTTCTCCTGCCTGGAAGCCTCGGGCCATGGCGGCCGGGCGCTTGTCATCGCTGATCATCACGATGGGGGTAATCCGGTTGCGACTGGAGTCTCGCATCTGCCGCGTGAGTTCCGGGCCGTCGGGGAAAGGCATTTGGTCGTCGAGGAAGACCATAGCGAACTTGCCGTGTTGAAGAATGTCCGAAGCGTCGGCGCTCTTTGTGACGCTCAAGGAGTCCATGCCGACCGAGCCCAGAACTTTCTCAATGAGGTGGCAGGTAGCAGGTTCGTCATCCACAATTAGCGCTCGCATCCTGAAGCTCCTTTCTGAATGTTGTCTCACAGATATACCCGGCCGGCCGCAACGAAATCAGCGCGCCGCGTTCGCCGATACCCTCGCAAGCGCCGGAGGCTTGCCCCTCACACTGACCGGCGCGGAAAGCACGGGGATGGGCGCGGGGATTCGGCGGATTCTCTGCTCTCGCGGATGAACGGCCTCATGGGGAAGAACATTTGCGGCTTCCAGCATGAGGTCCACGCGGCCGCGCACGTCGAACTTTTGCAGTAGAGCCGAAACGTGAAACTTCACAGTACGCTCCGAGATATTCAATTTGGCGGCGATTTCCTTATTGCTAAGATTCTCCGTGATTCCGGCGAGGACCTGGTCCTGGCGAACGCTCAAGGATGTTTGGGGCTTGGTATTGGAGCAGCTCTCGATGGCTTTCAGGGTGCGATCCACAAGACCGCTGAGGAGATCCTCGTCCGTGCCCACCAGAATGCCGAATTCGCGCGGCATTCTCTGCGCGGCGATGCACTGGACGGCGAGAAGACTGACGGCCTGTTCTATCGGCAAAGTCCCGTCGGTGCGCGCTGAGACTTGGAAGCGCGGCGTGCCGGTGCGCTTGTCGAAAAACACAAAAACTCTGGGATGAACGGAATACTGGCGGTCCACCGGCCAGATGCAGACGCCCTTCTTAGAACAGTTCATAACTCCTCCTCTACCGAACACGATTTCCGATTTCGCTGGCCACTATCGGTGCGGCCTGGTGTCCTCACCCAAACCGGGCAGGATGCCGAGGCAACTGTTCCTGGCGGATCGGCATATCACGCCTTAAGGTGAGCGATTGCAAGATCTGCGGCTGTTCGAAGCGTGAAGCCTCGTAGCAATAAAAATGGACGCCTATGCCGAATTTGTCTTTGCATGAGTCGACATGTTCGGTGCGCACGACGTGGCCGGTGCAGCGCCACTCTGTGGTGGGCTGGCCTGTAACTTCCTCTGGCATTTTCAGGAGGACTTCGATGATTTCTCCTTCGGCTAGCCGCCTATCGGCCAGGAAGAAGATGCCACGTTGAGAAAGATTCACCGACTCGGCACGTTCTTCGGGAAGACCTGACTTCCAAACCCGGACGCGAAGAGAGGTCTTGATGTTGTGGCGCTGCGAGGAGCGACGATCGCCTGCAAAAGCAGCAGAGAGCTTATCCATATATACCTCCGTGGGCCAAGGAGGGGGCTGGCGCTGTTGGATTGAAGGGGGCAAGTTATTTACCAACTATATGAAAACATGCAAAGACTCAATTTAGTGCTGCCCCAAGGAAAGTCAGTGTGATTCCAAAATGGAACAAACCGATGACGCAAGACCATCGCGAATATTTGGTACGAAATGGAGCATGCCACTCTATTGACTCGGAGCCTAGAATTCGTGTGGGTTCAGAGAATCGGACCCTCGATCTCCTTGAGCCAAGAGTACACGCGAGGGTCCGGTTCTCTGATCGCAAAGCCAAAAAGACGCGGCCAACCTCCCGTTCTTACCTTTCGTCCGCAAGGCGTTTCCGATACTCAACTCCAAATCCATCACGGAAGGAGGAGCTGCGTCTGTCGCCGGATTCCCCCGGAACGCGCTATCATCGAAGCCGCCATGGGAACGTTGAAATTCATGCTCAATGAGTTTGCGGGGGATGAGCGCTATCGTCTCGCGGATATCGAAGACGTGCTTACCCCTGCGCTGGTGGTCTATCCGGAAGCAGTTTCCTCGAACATTAAGCAAATTCTGCGTTTGCTGGACGGCGACGCGAATCGGTGGCGCGTTCACGTCAAGACCGCGAAGTTGGAGTATGCGCTGCGTATGCTGGCCGAAAGCGGCGTCCGCAGCTTCAAGTGCGCGACCACGCTGGAGCTCCTGGTGGCTTGCCACAGTGGCGCAAGAGACGTACTCGTCGCTTATCCCATGGTGGGAGCGAACGCGCGCCGCGTAAACGAAATTGCGGAAGCGCACCCCCACGTGCGCATTTCGGTTTTGGCGGAGAACGAAGAGCAAGTGGAGCAATGGCGAGACACCCGCGTTGGTCTATTTCTCGACATCAACCCGGGCATGAATCGCACGGGGATCGAGCAGGGCCACAGCGCGGACGTTGCAAGGCTGGTTCGCGCAGTCAGAGACTCGGGGCTCGAATTTCGCGGCCTGCATTACTATGACGGCCAGTATGGCGGACTGGAAGAGCGCGAGCGAACCACAGCGGCGCATGCCGGTTATGACAGCCTGCTGAAAGTCGTGAGCGAAGTGGAACGCAGTGGAGTGAACGTACCCGAAGTGATCACCGCAGGAACACCGACGCTTCCCTGTTCGCTGGCGTACCCGGGCTTTCACGGGCAAAAGTTTGTTCACCGTGTTTCCCCGGGAACCGTTACGTACAACGATGCGACAAGCCTGGCCCAACTGCCGGCCGAATACAAGTTGTGGCCGGCAGTTCTTGTCTTGACGAGAGTCGTTAGCCGGCCGCGTAAGGGCATGGTCACCTGCGACGCTGGGCACAAAGCGGTGTCCGCCGACGCTGGCGTGCCCACGTGCGTGGTTGTGGGCCACCCGGAACTTACGCCTCTTTCTCCCAGCGAAGAGCACTTACCAATGGCCGTTACCGGAGATGCCACCGGGCCGGAGGTTGGCGAAGCGCTCTACCTTCTTCCCCGCCACGTTTGCCCCACAGTAAACAATTTTGATTGCGCGCTTCTGGTGCGGAACGGGCAGATCGAGGCCGTCGAGAAAGTGACGGCTCGGGGTCACGAAGCGCCGCTGCTGGGATCTCAGGAGCGAACTGCTACACTCGCGCGTTAAGAGCTATCGAAAACGTGGGCAGAGGTTAAAGTGACTGCGGGGACGTCGTCGCTGAGAATTGGGGCCAAAAAGATTGAGGGCGCAACGGCCTTGCGGCTGCTGCGCCCTCTTTCAATTGGGCCGTTAAGTTTTTGAGGCTTCCCGGCTCAATCTGCAAGTGACAATAAACCTCGCACATTTTCCTGGCAAGCTAAATCAGAAATTTCAACTGTGGAATGCTGTGCACGCCTGTGCAAAAGGGCAGGCGAAGATCGAAAGTCGAAGCCCGAAGTGCGCATAAGTAGCTGTAGCCGGCCAACCTGAGAAGGGCAACGCTAGCCCCCGCGGCGACCAGCATAGCCTGGCTCGGACGCCGGTTTGCCTCCACCGGTCTGATTTGAGCAGAGAGCGCCCAGTGCCACATTTTAAGGAAACATTTTTAAGGGGTGTCTCGTACCTCTATCCAGCAGCCGGAAAAGCAGGGGCGGGTCCTACTTCAGAACCCGGGCACTGGGGACGCGAAAGACCTGCGAAGGAAGCTGAAACGCCGGCCAGGAGGGAATCCGCCATGTCCAGTTTCCATCGAGCGTTCACTACGAAGGCTATATTGGTAGCCGCAGCGGCTCTACTGTTTTCACCGGCGCCAGGGCTGGCCCAGAGCACCAACGCACAGGCAAAGACTGCCCCGTCAACAAGTTCCGAGAAGGGCGAGCGCTGGCTCCACGTCCGCGTGATTTGCACCGATGGCAAGGGGGACACGGTTCGCGTGAACGTACCGCTGGAGCTGGCGGAAAAAGTGCTTCCGGCCGTGAATCACGACCGGCTGCACAACGGCAAGGTCAAAATCGATAATTCGGATATTAATGACGTGGACTTGCGCGCGATCATGGACGCCATCCGCTCGGCCAAGGACGGCGAATATGTCACCGTCCAGGGGAATGACAATGACGTGCGGGTGGCCAAGGAAGGCAATCACCTGATCGTCCATGTGGTGGATAAGGGCGGGTCCAAGAAATCGCAGGTGGAAGTGAAGGTTCCCATGAAGGTGGTCGAGGCGCTCCTTTCCGCTGGAAAGGATGAGCTCGACTTGGTCGCGGCTTTGCATGCGCTCGGCTCGCAAGGCGATGTGGAGCTGGTCTCTGTGAAAGACAGCGAAAACACCGTAAAGGTTTGGCTGGATTCCAAAAACGTGGCGGACTGAAACTGAAAAGTTTTAAGTCATGAGTTGTAAGTTTTAGGTTTGCGCCACCGAACAGAATATGGGCCCACGGGTCTATCAAACGCGTCTACAAGCAATGGAACGGGAGTTCCAGAATTTCGGGTTCTTTGAACTTACGATTTAGAACTTACAACTTAAAACTCTTGCGGGCTTCACCGGCCCTTGGAGGCGGACATGATGTTGTTGGCGAAGGCAGCTCTCGGAGTAAGCGGGGCGCTAGTGGCGGCAGGGGCCTACACATTACACGAAGGCGTGATTCGCGTGGAAGTTGACGAATTCCGCGCGGGCGGCTCGCACGTTCACCTGTGGGTTCCCGCGGCCGCCGTCCCGATGGCGATGCATTTCGTGCCGAAACACCATCTCTGCGACGCCGCAAACCATGCGCGGGAATTTCTCCCCGTGGCGCACGCCCTATTCAAGGAATTAAAGAATTTTCCGGACGCCGAGTTTGTTGAAGTGAAAGACGACGAGCAGCATGTGCAGATTCGGACCCGTGGCGGGAAGCTGGAGATTAGCGTGGATGATCCCGGCGAGAAAGTTCACTTACTGGTGCCGTTGAGCACGGTCGACGACGTCGTCGGGCAGCTTGAGGACACCGCGCCGGGAGCCTGAAACAGTTGTTAGTGTTTAGTTCTCCTTCTTGAGTGAGGTCCCGGTATTCAGTGAGGTCCCGGTATTCTTCGAAGCTTTCCTGTGAGCTGGCCGCAAATAAGGATGCATGTGAATCAACCGGAAGCGCTAGCTTCTTTTGAGTCCAATTGAAAGTACGCCTCTTCCAGAACGGCGTCTTTTTTCCAGCCCGCGCGATGCAAAATGCCGCGACTATTCTCGATCATATTCGGATGCCCGCACAGGTAGGCCGTAGTCTCCTCCGGTCGCAGTTTCCACACTTCTATGTATTTTCGCAAAATGTCGTCTACCCGCCCAGTCTCGCCTGTCCATTGCGTGTTGTCCCACGGACGGCTTACGGTCGGAACGTATTGGAACCAAGAAGCTTCGGACGCGTAGCGCTCGAGTTCCTCACGATAGCCGAATTCAAAAGAGTGACTGGCGCCCTGGAGGCAAAAGAACTTGTGTTCACCGGGCATGGGGCTCACGGTGCCCTTCCAGTCGCGATAGATCGTGCGCACGTAGCTCACAAACGGAGCGACGCCGGTGACGGTGGAAATCAGCAGATGGTTCGTGCGGCCGCTGCGAAGATCGAGCATAAATCGGCCCTTGGCGATTTTGCGGCAGAGCAACGCGGCGCCGGGCTGCAACTGGAAAAGACCTGGCGTCAATCCGCCACGTGGAACCAATTCGACGAAAAACTCGAGCGCGTCTTCGTAGGGAGAGGAAACCATGGAGTAGGCACGCTCGGTGCGAACGCCATCGCGCTCGATGCCGAGCGTGGCGTATTGCCCTGCTCGATATTCGAGCCGACCGCCGGGATCCACGCGCAGGATGCATAAATCCCCAGAGATGTCGCGGCGATCGAGAATCCGCGCGCTGTAATATTTATCAGGAGAACGGCTCATCTGAGGTAGTTTCGCGAAACGCGTCCTTCTTTTCTTCCCCTTATCCCTTGCTCGTGAAGCAAAGTCTCATTCGTAGGCCAGAGCGACGACGGGATCGTACGTCGCTGCGCGGAGCGCAGGATACAGGGCGCCGGCTGCGGCTCCCGCTAACGCAAGAACGATGGCGGCGAAGATCCAGGGCGAAGTGATGAGCACTGGAAGGTCGGGCTTGGTCGCTTTCAAGACGAATTGCGTCAAAAACGTAAGGCCAATGCCGAGGCCCGCGCCGAGAATCGTAAGAATTAAGGTCTCCATCAGAAGCATTCGGATAATGTCAAACCGGGAAAACCCCAGAGCCTTTAGAATGCCAATCTCGCGCGTACGTTCCATCACCATCGTGTGCATGTTGAGCAAAACGACGATAAAGCTGATGACAATCCCGAGCGCCACCATGGTGCGAGTGAACGGACGTAATTGCGGCAAATTGGAGGAATTCATCAGGCTGACGTATTCGGCAAGCGAACGAAAGCTGTATTGAGGAAACAATTTCGCGAGTTGCGCCCGCGTGGCGTCCGTTTCTCCCTTGCTGCGCACATAAAACATGGAAACGCGCTTCTCGGCGCCGGCAATCTCCTGCGCGGTGCGAATCGGAATAAAAAAACGGGCGCCCTTGCCGTGAGCGACGATGCCGCTTACCGTGAACATATGATTCAGAAGCGTGACCTGGCTGCCCACCTTCAAGTGCCGGGTCTGCGCGATGATGTCATCGCCAATCACTTCGTCGGGACCCTGGAACGGGTGGCCATCGCGAAACAAGAATCCCTTGCTTAGGGCGTTGAACCTCGCGTAGTCAATGCCGTAGACCATCACTAAGCTCTTTGGTTCCGTGAGGATAACCGTGGGAGCCACTTCATCAACGCTCTTGACCGCAGCAATCTGATCGCCCAGCGACTCCGGCATGACGGCGCTCGAGAAAGCGAAGAAAATCGAAGAGTTGGGAGGTTGTACAAGGATGTCAGCGCCAATTCCCTCGACGCGCTTTCCCCATTCGGAAACAACTCCCGAAGTGAGACCAACAATCATCAAAACGAGAATCACCTGGATGGCGATCGCAATCACACTGAGAGAGCTGCGCATGGGACGCGCGGTGATGCTGCCCCAGAACATTTGGAGCAAAGAAAACGGTCCTTCGAAGGTTTCGTCCATGAGAGAAAGCCAGAATTGTACTGTAACATCCTGATTTTGCCAGGGCAAAGCAAGTGGTGGCGCGGCCTTAGCAAGCTGCATGCCGAAAATCCGAAGAATTGTTTCTGTACTGTAAAGTTTTCAACATAAGTGTTGATAAGCTTGTGGAAATCGGCTTGCGGCGCTGCGTAACTTCCGACAGTTCAACGTTCTTGCGCTCATTGCACAATTTGTGTGCAACAACGGAGTTTTCTAGCGAGCGAAGATTGCTGGTGAGTCGGCCGTCTGTCTACAAGTGTTTCAGTATTGGAATTCACGGCAAAGAAGGGAAATGAAATGTTCCACGCGGCGTTTCACGGGACGTTCAGGTCCTGTTTCACAAAATGTTTCACGTGGAGCGGAGCAACCCCGATTCGGAATTCTCTCGAGCGCCGACGCTCAGCAAGGCAAATCATTGGAACAAGAAAGCTCGTGCACCATAATCAGTTTTGAGGGAAGCGAAGACAAGGAACGCATTCAACATATGTTGCAATGCCGAGGAAAGACCGGAGATTTGGTTTAGTATCAGCCGAATAACCCTCCAACATGCCAAGCACATTTGAACCGTCTTCTGTGTTAATTTTGCGGGTGGTCTTCTTCAGAGGCGATGCCAAATGAGTACCGATCGTAAGACCGGTCTTTTGCTACTTCTGTTGTTCCTCCCGTTTCGAATCAGCGCTGCCCAAACTGTCAACCCAGGCTCGAGTGGTTCCCTCTCCGATTCCAAACAGGCTACGCATGATCCTTATGCCAAGGAGCCTTATGTTTTCGAACTGATCGAGACCCGCGTTCAGTTTGAAGCCGATGGCAAGGGGCAGCGGGATTTTAAAATACTTGCCCGAATCCAATCGGAATCAGCGGTCCGCGAATTCGGTCTGCTCGTCTATCCCTATGCTTCCAGTTTCGAGTCTCTTGAGGTTCTCTACGTTCGTGTGCACAAACCTGACGGTACCTCGGTAGAGACGCCACCTTCTGATATCCAAGAACTCGATTCCGCGGTAAGCCGGGAAGCACCTATGTACACCGACGAACGCGAGAAACACATCGCCGTCAAATCGCTGGCAACGGGCGACGTCCTTGAGGCCCATCTTCGCTGGACTACTCATGACCCGATGGCGCTAGGACATTTCTGGTTTGATCATTCGTACTTTCGCGCGGGAATATGCGTCAAAGAAATTCTCCAGATAGAGGTTCCAGCTAACGCCCCCGTAAAGTTCCGTAATTCCGATCCCCAGCCTTCTATGCGCGAGGAGGGCGGCCGCCGCGTATACACTTTCACATCCGCCAACCTCAGGAAGGAGGAGGAGTCCAAGATTCCGCAGTGGGAGAAGGATTTCCACGGCGCCTCCCCACCGGACATCGAGGTTTCTTCGTTCTCCTCGTGGGAGGACGTAGCCAACTGGTTTGGCTCTTTGGAACAAGCTAAAGTCGTCGTGACTCCTGAAATACGGGCTAAAGCAGAAGAGCTGATTAAGGGAAAGACCTCTGAAGATGAGAAACTCCGAGCTATCTACAGTTTTGTTTCAACGCGTTTCAGATACATTGGCGTAGACCTGGGGCTTGGCCGCTACACACCGCACGCCGCTTCTGAAGTGCTTATCAACCGTTACGGCGATTGCAAGGACAAGCACACGCTATTCGCTGCCTTGCTTCAAGCTGCTGGAATCAAGGTTTACCCCGCGCTCATCAGCTCCAAATACCGCTTGGATCCTTCGTTCCCAACAATCAGCCTTTTCGATCATGTGATTACCGCGGTTCCCCAGGGTGACGGGTTTCTCTTTCTCGATACCACACCGGAGGTAGCACCTTATGGCCTGTTGATGCAAAACATCCGTGACCGCAAAGCCCTGGTGATTCCGGGTTCCACGACCGCTCGCATCATTACGACGCCCGCCGACCCCCCTTTCCTGAACTTCGAGCATGTCCAGGTTGACGCATCGATAGACGTGGGAGGCACGCTTGACGCGAAAATGCGTTTCGAAGACCGGGGTGACGGCGAGTTGGCCCTCCGCCTGGCTTACCGCGCCACGCCACAAAATCGCTGGCAGGAACTCACTCAGGGCATCGTGGCACGCATGGGCTTTGCAGGAACCGTTAGCGACGTGTCCGTCGCCCAGCCCGAGGATACCGATAAACCTTTCTGGATGAGCTTTTCTTATCACCGCACAGATTTCCCGGATTGGAAAAACCATCGGATCGTGCTTCCCTCTCCGCCATTTTTTCTGCCCGATTTGACTGAGGAACAAAAAGTCTCGAAGGAACCACTCCCGTTGGGTTCGCTTGAGGAGGTGACTTACGACTCAAAGGTGAAATTTCCGGAAGGGTATTCAGCCGTTCTCCCCGCCGTTCCAGACCAAAAAACTGATTTTGCAGAATTTAACGCCGGGTATTCTTTTGAGAAGGGCGTTTTGCATGGGACGCTACATTTAAAGACGCTGCAGCACGAGATTCCCGGCAACAAGCGCGTCGAGTTCAGCAAAATGGCTAAGGCAGTGGACGAGGCGCAGCGCCGGTTCATTTTTGTAGCCGGTAATTTTCCAATCGGCACCCTTATTCCAGGCCCAAGTCCTTTCGGCACAGGCAAACCCGAAGAGCTTATCCCCACACTGGAAAAAGCATTGGCAGGCGACCCGGACAACGACAACATTGTGCTGAGCCTGAGTCGCGCCTATGTCGACGCGGGACGTTCATCGGACGCCGTAGCCGTCTTGCAAAAAGCGATCACCAATCATCCCGACGTACCACGCCATTTGTTGCTGGCGCTTGGATTTGCCTACCTGCGTGTCCCCGATGCAGAGAAAGCCATGGTTGAGTTCAAGAAGGGGCTAGGCGATGACCCCGCACCCGAAGAACTGAACGATGTTGCTTACTCTCTGGCTGAGGCCAACGTCCAGCTTGACGATGCGCTCTCTTACTCCAAGCGAGCCGTTTCTTCCCTTGCTGGACAGACCATGGATATCTCGCCGGACGAGGCTAGGCCATCCGATTTTGGCCTGATGCCCAAACTTGCTGCCGATTGGGACACCTTAGGCTGGATCGAGTTCAAAAAAGGGGACACAGCTGCCGCGGAAAAATATCTGGAAGCTGCGTGGCAGCTTATGCAATCGGCTGAAATCGGAGAGCACCTGGTGGAGGTTTATGAGAAGCTGGGAAGGAAACAGAAGGCCGCGGCGGTGTGCAACATGGCGGAAGCTGCGCTAGGAGCCACTGCGCTTCCTCCTGACGCCGCGCTTCGTCAGAAAATAAGCGAAGAGATGAAACGTCTGAGGCCCCTTCTCACTTCCTCGTCTTCGGGCGGCAACTCGCGGAATCGCGCACAGGCTCCCGACGCTCACGTGGCACTTGCGGACATGAGATCGCTGAATATTCCGCTTCCGACGAAGCTTCGAGGAGAATCCGCGAGAGGCATCTTCGTCATTTCCATCACCAATGGATCCAAAGCCGACAATGTGGTCTTCCTGTCCGGGAGCGAAGAACTTCGGAATGCAATCGCAGCAATTGCCACTGTCAAATATCCGCAAACGTTTCCCGACGACACGCACACGCGAATCTTGCGCAAAGCGAGTCTCAATTGCTCGGTGTATGCGAAGGACTGCCAGTTGTTTCTTACAACCGTTCAGGAAGCGTCAAGCCTGCCGCCGATCCCAGTGCCTTTGAAGAAGCCCTAGCAAGGAGAGCCAAGCGGCAAGGACCATTTTCAAGAGCAAGAGCTGCGCGGTACGGCAGAAAGAGTGGCCTGCCGCTCAGTACCACTTTGGGGGACGTTCGAGCTTGATTTTGATGGTTTGTTTCGGATCGGTGATGTCGAACCAGCGGCCGTAACTCTTCCAACCCTCGGCGAGAACTTGGATGAGTACTCGGCCTAAGGGCGCCTCGGGAACGTGGGCGACGCCGTCCCGATTGGTCTTCACATTCAATTCCATCGTCTTGTTCTTCTTGATTTTGTGCTCTTCGACGTATTTGAAGTAGACGCTGGCATTTTCAACGGGTGTTTCTTTTTCACCTCCCGTGACCTCGATGGTGATGCGCGATTGAGGATCAGGCCTGGTAGGGCCCTGCTTTGCTTCGGGAGAAGGAGCCGGCGGATTCTGCGCGGCGACCTGAATCGTCAAAAACACCGAGGCCGCAAGACAAAAACCTGCAAGAAGGGCTCGAGTGAGGTTCATCATTTGCGTGAACACCATCCTGTACGGAAGGAAGGGCCGAGGTCAAGCCTTAGTCCCAACAAACTTGGATGCATAGAGAGTGCGAATTGCTGCTCACCCTTGCTCCCACAGGCACCACGGTTGCTCTGGCGTGCCCTGGAAACTTCCGTGTTAGCCTATTTGACTGATTTGTGAGGCTCCTGTAAGTTTTCAAGAACCTGCGCCGAAATGAAATACCGGGACAGTTGAACCCTGGAAGTGCCCGCGGGCGGTCGCGCAGCCAACCTCTCAGGCTGCCTGCTTCACAAGTGTGAGAAAGAGCAAGGAGAGCATCATGGGTTTTGCCACCAATGCCATTCATGTGGGCCAAGAGCCGGATCCCGCCACAGGCGCAATCGTCGCGCCGATTTATCAGACTTCCACCTACGTCAACGAAGAGCTGGGAAAAAACAAGGGTTACGACTACGCGCGAACGAATCATCCAAACCGCAAGGCGCTGGAGCGCACCGTGGCGAAGCTGGAAGGCGGGCACAGCGCTTATGTTTTCACTTCAGGGATGGCGGGAATCGACGCGGTTTTTCGGCTGCTGCGCCCTGGGGACCATGTCGTTGTGTCAGAGGCTGTTTATGGCGGAGTGTTCCGGCTTTCGACGCAGTTGCTGGTGCACTTTGGGCTGGAGTTCAGCTTCGTGGACACGTCGATGCCGGAAGCCGTGCGCATGGCGCTACGGCCGAATACCAAAATGATTTATGTCGAGACGCCCACGAATCCAACGATGAATGTCACCGACATCGCCGCGATTTCCAAGCTGGCGGGCGAACGAAACATTACGGTTGCGGTGGACAATACATTCTTGAGCCCCTACCTGCAGCGGCCCATCGAGCTTGGCGCGCACATCGTCGTGCATTCGATGACGAAGTATTTGAACGGGCACAGCGATGCGACCGGCGGAGCGGTGGTGCTGACGCGTCCGGAAGATGCGGAGAAGATTTACTTCATCCAGCGTTCGGCGGGAAGCGGGCTCGCGCCGATGGACTGCTTTTTGGTCTCGCGAGGAATCAAGACGCTCGCCGTGCGCATGCTGCAACACAATGCAAATGGCATCACCGTCGCGCGACATCTGGACGCGCACCCCAAAGTGCGCAAGGTATTTTACCCGGGTCTGCCCACGCATCCGCAGCACGAAGTAGCAAGGCGCCAGCAAAAAGGTCCGGGCGCGATGCTTTCGTTTGATTTGGGTTCCGTGGATGCCGCGCGGCGGTTTCTGAATCATTTGCAGCTTTGTTCGCTGGCGGAAAGTCTCGGCGGAGTGGAAACGCTGGTTTCTCTTCCGGCGCTGATGACGCATGCGTCCATGCCCAAAGAGGTCCGCGAGCGCGTGGGCATTACGGAAGGATTGGTGCGCCTGTCAGTGGGCATCGAAGACGTTGAAGATATTATTGCGGATCTGGATCAGGCGCTGCTGTACGTTTAGCTTACCATTTGATGTCGCCAGAGCAGTTGCCACGTGACTTGTGCCTTGTGAAAGCCCCACCCGTTGGCTATACGTTTGCGACGCTTAGTTCCAGCCAGGATAAATATTCGGCAGAGCCTTCGGTCATTGGCACTGCGATGAATTCGGGGACGTCATAGGTGTGGAGGCGCTTCACTTCCCTTTCCAATTGCGGTAGGCGAGCGGTGGTCGTCTTGATGAGCAGCAAATGCTCGCGCGCGGTTTCGAGTTTGCCCTTCCACGTGTAAAAAGATTCCACCCGGCCGCGAATGACGTTGACGCACGTGGCGAGGCGCTTTTGCACAACGGCTCGCGCAATCTTGCGCGCAAGCACAAGAGTCGGGCAAGTGACTAACACGACCCGCATTTTTCTTGCATTTGCGCTAGGCATCTTTGTTTGATTCTTTCCTTGGTTCATGTGAGGCCATAATAATGGCTTTCGAGGCATGGCGCGAGAGGCTAAAATAGGCCCGCCATGAGCACAAGCGTAGGATTGAGCACCACTTCTCCCATCAAATTTGGCACCTCGGGCTGGCGCGGCGTGATTGCGGAAGATTTCACGTTCGCCAATGTACGGCTGGCGTTAACGGCCATCGCCGAGCACGTCAAAGCGAAGTCCCCCCAACCCTCGATTCTAGTTGGGTACGACACGCGCTTCTATTCCGAAGAATTTTCGCAACTCGCGGTGGACATCCTGGAACATCACGGCATTCGCGCACTGCTTTGCGAGACGTTCACACCAACGCCCGCGGTCGCATACGAGATCATGCGGCGCAAGCTCGACGGTGCGGTCAACTTCACCGCCAGCCACAACCCGGCTCAATACCACGGGTTGAAGTTTTCCTCGTCGGACGCCGGCCCCGCGCTTCCGGAAATCACCAAAGACATCGAAGCACGCGCCGCGCAGATTGCGGCCAAGGGAGGCGTGCCACCGCTGCCCCACAGCACGACAAGGGTGAAGCCCAGCGAAAGCGTAAATCTGCGTGAAAACTATTTGAAGCGGCTCGAGGAACTGGTTCGTTTCGATACCCTGAAGAAAGCCAACATGAAGTTTGCCGTGGATGCGCTACACGGATGCGGCGCGGGCTACCTGGACCGCACGCTGAAGGGTCACGGCGTCCCTGTCGAAGCGATTCGAACGGAGCGCGATTGCCTTTTCGACGGGACCGGCCCGGATGTCTCCGAAGAAAACCTCGAACCCCTGCGCAAAGCTGTTACCGACTCGAAAGCAACCGCAGGCCTGGCGACCGACGGCGACGCGGACCGCTTTGGAATCTTGGATCGTGACGGGACATGGATTCAGCCGAATCTGATTTTGGCGCTCGTCTACGACTACCTCGTGGAAACACGCCGATGGAAAATGCCAGCGGCACGCAGCGTGGCGACGACACAGATGATTGATGCGGTTGCGAAGTCGTACGGGCAAAGCGTTCATCAGACGCCGGTGGGCTTCAAATACATCGGCCAGCTTATTCGCGAAGACAAAATCGCGCTGGGGGGCGAAGAAAGCGCCGGGCTTACAATTCGCGGGCACATCCCGGAAAAAGACGGCATCCTCGCGTGCCTGCTGGTGGCGGAAATAATCGCGGCGCGCGGAGCTTCAATCGGTGAACAAATTCGCGCGATGTACAAAAAACTCGGGCGCGAATTCTGGCCCGTGCGCGAGAATCTGCACCTGAGCGACGAACAAAAGGCAAATGCCGTGCGGAAAGTGGCCGTGGACAGTTCGACACTGCTGGGCCGGAAAGTCGTATCCATTGACCGCACCGATGGCGCAAAATTCGTTTTTGAAGACGGATCGTGGATGCTGTTGCGATTGTCAGGCACGGAGCCGTTGCTGAGGCTCTATGTGGAGGCGGAAAGCGCGGCGGCTTCGGCAAGGTTGACAAGCGAAGCAACGAAATGGGTTCTGCAAAGTTAAAAAAAACGGATGCAGGCGAAGGCGTGGCGGCCTTTTTGCGCCAGTATGGAGCTACGCTTCTGGGCCTCCTGCTTCTGGCTCTCGTGGTTCACGACATTTTTGGAACGCACGGTTATCTCGCGATGCGCCGCACGCGGCAGGAAATCAATAAAGTGAAAGCCGACATCGAGCAGCTCAACAAGGAAAACATACGATTGTCAGACGAAGTGAAAGACCTCAAGAGCGACCCTCGCAAGATTGAAAAGATTGCCCGCGACGAACTCGGCCTGGCCAAACCAGGCGAAGTGATTATCAAGATTCCGCAATCGCAGCAGTTGCCGGCAGACCCGGCCTCACGCCCTTAGGTTTGTGTTTCTTCCAGGTGGTGCGCGCCACCGAAAGCAGGACCATCGCCACGAAAATGCTAAGCAAACCTGCGGTCGCTTTCAGCGCGCTGCACTGCCCCTTGGGCAAAATCGAAAACCTCCCATAGACAAACTCGATGTGCACCCAATACACGAGCAGCGAAGTGTTCCCAAGCTGAATGAGCGGGCTGAATCCTTTTTGCGCGAATCCCCAGCGGCACCACGCGTAAACGAGAAAAAGAATGACCAGAAGTATCCCGCAACGCATGAGGAGAAAATCAGGATTGCTGTGCCAGTAGTCGTAGACCGCATAAAGACGGATGCGCGAAGAATCGAAAACGGTTGAGAGCCAGCAGGCTAAGACTCCCGCTCCGCCGAGTAACGCGAAAGCCAGCCCTTCCCTGCGCTTTGCAAAATCGGAGAACAGGTAGAAACCTACAGCCAGCCCCGCCAGCGCAAACGCCGACCACGGGAACAGAGGAAACAGCCACGGCTGTGGCTTATCAAAGATGTGCACGCCGTTGATGTAGGATTCGATCGGCCAGGGAAGAAACTTCGGCCGATGCGTTGTCCACAGCGGCGGTGTTACTAGCGCAACAACAGCAGCCGCACAAAGTCCCGCGACGAGAGTGCGGATTCGCGCGGCGTTCACGCTTCCCTCACCCGTCGTCCAGCAAAGTACTCCCATAAGCATCATCGAAATCCCGAGAATGTTCAGCACATCCACGCGTAGTAAATCGGTCCACGGCGACCAAGGATAACCGAGCGCAAATTCCTGCACGCGAAACAGCAGCCCCATGCCGAAGACTTCCGCGCCGCGCAAAATGGTTTGCCTGGCAATCGCGTTTCGCGCGACGCCCTTTTCCCGCATCCGCTCCGTGACCAGCGCGAACGAAACTCCCGCCAAAAAAATAAATAGCGGCGCCGGCAGCGTTCCGCCAAGCTGCGACCAATTAATCAGTGAAGAGGACTTTTTCGCCGCAGGACTGAGCCACGAATCGTAGCAGTGCGTTTGAAACATCAGCACGCAGGCCAACCCGCGCATCCAGTCAATGTACGCAAGCCGGCTCATCTTGGACGGCGCGGCCACGCGCGCAATCGTTTCCCGCCCCGGTTGCGGCGACCCAGCAGTCGAGTTAGTTTGCTCCGCCATCTCTACGTTACAATTCTCGCTTGACTGCCACACGCCAACTCGGCCTGTTTTCCATGCTTGGCTTGTGGGCCATACTGACTCTCATCGGCGTTTTTTATGCTCTGTGGAACGGTTATAGCGGCCCTGCTTTTGCTGCCACCTTGACCGCCTTCGCCATCTTGTTTCTAGTCATGTTACTGTTTGCCGCGCGAGGCGCGGAAACCGTCCTCGCCGCACGCTTCGGCACCACCACCGGTCATTTGCTCGGCGCGGGAGTGTTCCTTGTCTACCTGATTTATGCCTTCGGTACAAATACTTTTAGCCTGGGACGCGCTGCAACTGCCGCCGCTCTCGTATTTGTTCCGCTGGCCATCGCGGCGTCCGCCGAACGAAAACCCATCGGCGTGTGGCAGGACTTTCTCATTATCGTGGGAATCTGGGTGGCCGTAAAACCTTTCCCTAACCGCTGGGGCTTTTCGATGTCGCACTGGCTCTGGCCGTTTCCCGGAGGTCAGCTCGGCTACGTGATGACCGTGCTCCTGTGCTTGAACGTGGCCCTCGCGGTGTTCGTGCTTCTACGGCGCTTGGACGGCATCGGCTACTCCATCGGCTGGGCCCGCAGCTGGAACTTTTTCATCATCGCCAGCTTCTTTGCGTTCGCACTCGTCGCTGTTCCTCTCGGAACCGGCATGCATTTCATTCAATTCGAACCGCGCTGGAGCGAGTGGAAATCCCTCCCGCTCACTGCGCTGAGCATTCTCTTCTTCACAGCGTGGCCCGAGGAGTTTCTCTTTCGCGGCCTTCTGCAAAATACTCTTTCGCGCGCGTCCAAGAGCGAAGTTGCCGGCTGGTGGACCGCCTCCGTCCTCTTCGGCTTCTCACACATTACCAATCTCGGCTTTCCCAACTGGCGCTACGTCGTGCTGGCCACCATCGCAGGCATCTTCTATGGCTGGACCTGGCGCCGAACGGGATCCATCTTTGCTTCTGCCATCGTCCACGGCGCGGTGGACACCACCTGGCACTTCCTTTTCCGAACCCTATGACCTGGTGTGTGCTTAAACGCCTGAGGAATGAAACGAAAATAAAGTTGGCGCATCAAAGGGGCCAAGGAAGCCTGGTCCCCAGAATAAATAGAATCTTGCGAGTGCCGATACTCAAGGAGGATTGCAAATGAGCGCGATGACCCCGGAACAAGCCGTGTTCCTGCTGCAAGACGTCTACCTGGGCTCTCTGAAAAATGAAAGCCGCATCACCAAAAAGGTTCTGGAAGCCGTGCCCGCCGACAAGTGCGAGCATCGGCCCGACCCCATCTCGAAAAGCGCCATCGAACTCGTCCGGCACATCGCCGTCGCCGAGAACCGCTTCCTGGAAACGGTCATCAACGGCGTCTTCGACGTGAACGCATCCGCCCTCCCCGAAACCGTGAAGACCCCGCAGGAGGTCGCCGACTGGTACGAACTGCGCTTCGCAAAAAACTTCGACGCGCTGACCAAGCTGAACGGCGACCAACTCGTCAAGATGGTGGATTTTCGGGGACTATTCCAACGCCCGGCGGTTTCTTTTGTAATGCTCAGCATGGTTCACACCATTCACCACCGCGGCCAGCTTTCTTCCTATTTGCGCTGTATGGGAGCAAAGGTCCCGTCCATCTACGGCGAAAGTTACGACGCCACCCAAGCTCGCAAAGCCGCCGGCGGCTAAACGCAACAAACGCAGACAGCGTAAACGCTTTGTTTGGGTACTGTCTTATTTCGCGACGCCCGGCGGAGGTTGGGACGTGTGGGTTTGCTCGCGTCGCTTGTCATTGTAGAGGGACTGGTCTGCGGCGCTTAAGAGATGTTCGATAGTGGCGCCGTCGCGCGGAAATTCCGCAATTCCGATGCTCACGGAGAGCCGCGGCTCCTCCGCGTCCTGAGCTAATCGCTGCGCGACGCGTTTCGCTACCATCACCGCCGATTCCGCGGAGGTTTCGGTCAGCACCAGGGCAAATTCGTCTCCACCATAGCGCGCCGCCGTATCCGTCTCCCGGCAGCTCAAGTGCAATACTTCCGCGAGCCGGCAGATGGCCAGACTCCCTACCAGGTGCCCGTACTCGTCATTGATCTTTTTCAACCCGTCCAGATCCATCAACAAAACTGTGAAAGGCTTGTTCGTGCGCCCATAGCGTTTGATCTGTTCATCCACGCGGTCCACCAACAAGCGATAGTTTGCCAGGCCCGTTAACGGATCGCGAACCGC
>Ga0209166_10001411_pt1 | contig 20115 bp, 19 predicted proteins | sample Coa_R1_3_FD_187151 | JGI IMG/M metagenome (GOLD analysis project Ga0209166, IMG submission 187151) | Surface soil microbial communities from Centralia Pennsylvania, which are recovering from an underground coalmine fire - Coalmine... | ecosystem: Environmental > Terrestrial > Soil >... | reverse complement strand
CGATCGTGATCTGGTTGGCGTCCGCGTCGCCGCAAAATCCCTTGCCGAGAAGCTCAAAGCGATCCGTCAACGAAGCGACGCGCGGCGCCGAAGAAATGTCTATTGTGGGCGACGACGCCTCAGCCGACGCGAGAATCACCGTGGACACGCGCCCGGGACGGCCCTCGATGGAGGCGTAGATCACGCAGGGATTCAAAGGCGCCACGAAAAGCGCGCGGCCGGTGGCGTCTGTCTTGAGGTGATCGCCATTGGAAAACGTAATTGTTGCTCCTGGCGTCAGCCGCCCATTCACGCCGAGCACGGCAAGTGTGGCGCGTTCTCCGGAAACAATGCGCCGCGGCAGCAGCAAAATCCGCGCCGCAGAAGGAGCAGGAGCGGCTTGTGCGGGAGCGGCGGGAGAGGAACCGGCGGGACTGCGCGCAGGAGGTTCTTGTTGCGCCAGCAACGGTAAACCGAACCCCGCTGCGAGCAGCGAGGCGATGAAGAAAAAGTGGCGGCGGACGGCCATGCGTGGATTGTAGTGGAGAAGCTCGCGTGGAGGAAAGGCGTGCGCAGCGGGAAGAATTGATTCTTCGTGAATTCTTCTTTTGTGATTGAGTGAACGCGCTTCTAATCTGGCGGGCAGCCCAGTCTAAACTTCACTTTTCAAAAACCACCGGCTCCTGGTCGGGCGCATACTGCAAAACAGTTCGGCTCATGACGCCCGCAGACAAGCGCCGTAAACGGTAGCGGAAGGGCCGCGGCTCCGAGCCGTGAGAGCACTCCTCCAGCCGGTAGAACGTATCCTGATATTTCACCGTGCGCGGTGGCGCCCAGTCCAGCTTGCTGCGGCAGGCGCGAATTTCCAGAAACTCGTCTGCGCCTTCTCGTATGACGCAAAGCTCGTCGGGAATGATGGCGGTCCTCATGACGCGAGCTTTCTCGCGGACGGCGCCTACGTACGAGGACAGGTTCGTCTCAGTGTAGCCCGCGGCTTGCGCAATGCCCGGCCCGCTCTGTCCAGTGAACTTCAGAAAAATCTTGTCCGCTACGAACAAGGGGAGAACACCAAGATTGCTTTCGGTGAACGCCGCGCCAACGAGCCGGACGCAGCCTTCCACGGCGATGCCAAGAATCAGCCAGGTCAACGGATGCGTCGCAAAGATAAGAATCGCCATGAAGCCGATCTCGTGATCATTCACCTCCGGACCCATCTTGCCTGCAAGCGCGGCGTCCAACCCGCGGGAAACCCAGGTGGTCACCGAATAGGAATACCAGTAGAGCATTGCGACAACACCAAACAGGAACTCGCCGAATCCGCTCAGCAGGGAGGCGATGCGCCATTCGACAAGCTTCTGCATGGGCAGCGATTGACGCCACCGCATGGGCAGCACCGCGAGGAATGGCCCGAGAAGAAGAGTGAGCATGGCCAAGCGACCCTTTCAAAGAATACTAAGGAATGATTATGCTTCCGGACTTTGCGCGCGCAGGAGATTCGAATGAGTTACAAGCCAAGGCCGTCAAATGGGGCTCCCGGAGCCGCCAGGGCTCTTGGCCGTGGACGGGGCTCCTAAGTTACACAAAACAGGGCAATTCCTGGTACGCCCGTGTAGCTTAAATGCGAGTAATTAGTAGGGTTCAAAGACTCTCGCCAGGCTTGGGGTGTGCTAGCGTGGAGGCAGGCTCTAGCCTTGGAATGGCGGTACGGGTGTGAGTTCAGCCAGCGAATCGGAGCAAGTGTGCAAATTTCGAGTGGCGGCGTGACCGACGTTGGTCGCGTGCGTTCGAACAACGAAGATTGCTTCCGGATTATCACGCCGCTGAACCTTTTTGTGCTGGCCGACGGAATGGGCGGCGAAGCGCACGGCGAAATTGCCAGCGCGCTGGCTGTGGAAACCGTAGTAAGACATTGCCTCGATGAGGAGGCGAATCCTGCCGCGAAAGTGATGGGAAAAGTGGAACCGGCGTGGAGCGCGAAAACGAAACGGCTTTCGACGGCGCTGCACCTGGCGAACAAGACGATTTGCAAATCCGCGGAAGAGCATCCCGAACAGCGCGGCATGGGCGCGACGCTAACTGCCGCCTGGATTGACCGTTCGAGACTGAGCATCGCGCACGTTGGCGACAGCCGCGCTTATCTGCTGCGCGCCGGATCGCTGCTGCAACTGACGCGCGACCACTCGCTGGTGGCGGAACAGGTGCGGCAAGGCGTGATCACCGCCGCCGAGGCGGAAGAAAGCGACATGCAAAGCGTGTTGTTGCGCGCTTTGGGCGCGCAGCCGGAGATCGAAGTGGATGCAGAAGAGCACGCCCTCTTCCCGCGGGACGTTTTGATGCTGTGCTCCGACGGATTAACGCGAGTGGTGACGGAACCGGAAATTGCCGGCGTGCTGCAGGCGGAAACGGACCCGACACGCGGGGCCGAGGAACTCGTGTCCATCGCGAATGATCGCGGCGGGCCGGACAACATCACGGTGGTGATCGTGCGGATGCTGAAGGACTCCATGAGATGGTTTTCGTGGTTCCGCCGCAAGACACCGAAGAGTCTAGGCAACAATGGCAGTTCTGGAGGGAAGTGATGGCGAAGCTCAGCCTCATGTTCGATAGCAAACTCGTAAGAGAAGTGCCGGTGGGAAGCCGCCCGGTGACCATCGGGCGCGCCCCGGACAACGATTTGTCCGTGGATAATCTGGCGGTCTCCAGTTACCACGCCAAGATCTTTTTTGAAGCCGGGCGGATGGTCATTGAGGATCTGAACAGCCTCAACGGCACGTTCGTCAACGATCTGCGCGTGGAGCGCGCCACGTTGCACGATGGAGATAAAGTCCACATCGGCAAGCACATCATCAAAGTGGACACCAGCGGCGACGCACCGGTGCCCTGGACGGCAGGCAAGAAAGCCGCCGCGCCGCGCATCAACGAAACCATGGTCCTGGACACCAAGGAGCGCCGCCAGATGCTCCAGCAGGCCGCGGCCATGGGCGAGTCCATGCAATTTGCCTCCACGCGTGTGAAAGTGGCGACGCTGATGGTGCTTGGCGGAAGCACGGACCAGAAAGAATACATTTTGACCAACAAGCTGACGGTTATCGGAAAGTCGGCGATGGCCACGGTGAAAATGAAAGGCTGGTTCAAGCCGCAAATGGCGGCGCAAATCAACCAACGCGACGACGGCTATTACCTCGGTCCCGGCGACAAAGTTCCTTTGGTGAACGGTAGACTGATCGGCGGGCCGACGCGCCTGAATGACGGCGACTTGATTGAAGTTTCCGGCGTAAAACTGAATTTCATCTTCCGCGAGTAGCTCGGACGCGATGGCAGCTCCGTCAGAAGGATTTTGGCAAAGGCGGGGCTTGTTCGGCCTCTACGAACTCCTGCAGTCGTGGTGGCGCCACCGCGTTTCGTTTGCCATAAGCGTTTTTGTCACTTTCCTCGCCCTGAGCCTCTACTATTTCACTTTTGTAGGTGAGCGCTCCACTCCCATTTTCAATTTTATCCAGCGTCTGGAATTCGCTTCGCTGGATACGCGTTTTCGCTATCGTCCGCGCAACATCACGCCGGTTGATTCGAGAATTGTAATTGTAGATATCGATCAGCATTCCCAGGAGGTGCTGGGCAGGTGGCCTTTTTCGCGGGTGCACTTCGCCAAAATGCTCGACACCCTTCGTGAGGATGGCGCGAAAGTCGCGGCATTTGACGTCACGTTCAGCAAGCCGGACCAGAGCGCGGCGCCAATTCGGGCACTGTGGGCAGAGCTGGAAGCGCGAAGAAATCGGGGGGAGCAGATTGATCCGGCGTTCTCGGCAGAAGTGCAGAAGCTCGCTGCAACCTATGATGCCGACAGACAATTCGCTGCTGCCATTCAGCGCTTCGGCGCCGTGGTGCTGGGGAACTTCTTTCTTCACACGGAAGCCGATCTTCGCGGCATCGATGACAAAACGCTTGATGCCTATGCCAATCAGATTGCTTTCTATTCCTTCCCCAGCGCCCGTCCGCTTCATCCCGAAACGGGCAAACAAGACCGCGTCAACCTGATGGAAAAGTTTGTGCCCGATAATCTTCTTCCGAAAGGCACGGAAGCCAACCTCGAAGTGCTCACTAGTTCTTTAAGCGAAGAAGCATCCTCAACTGGTTTCTTTAATGTGTACCCCGATGTAGATGGCGTGGTTCGGCAATCGAATCTTCTTATTCCTTATGGCCGCTCGAAGGACTTCAACGATTGGGACATTTACGCATCTCTAGATGTGCAAGCCATGCGCTCGTATTTCCGGCTGCCTAATGAACAAGTTGTGCTGGAGTTTGGTCCCGTTGGCGCATATCGCATTCTGTTCGGGCAAGTCGCACAGATTCGCACGGATGACCTCGGACGCGTGGTGATCAATTATCACGGGCCAGGTTACACATATCCCCATTACTCCCTCGCTGACGTCATTGTGAAGAAATTCCGGCCAGAAACTTTCAAGGACAAAATCGTGCTGATTGGAGCTACAGCTACTGGCATCGGTGATCTTCGCACCACGCCTTACGGAGGTCTCGATTACCCGGGTGTGGAAATTCACGCCAACGTTATCGACAACATTCTGCACCAATCATTCCTGGTTCGAGGAGCGAAACAGACGCTCGCTGATGTCCTGCTCATTCTGCTGTTCGGCTTCCCGTTGGGGATCTGGATGGCGCTGGTCTCTCCGCGGTGGATGTGGTTTGGCGCCTTTTTGTTTGCGCCTCTGGTTGCCGTGGACTACTGGGCTTTTCTTCACGGTTGGTGGTTGAATTTCACCGTGCCGGCAGTGGCACTTGCTGCCAATGTATTGCTTGTTTCACTTTACCGCTCTCTCTTCGAAGAAAAAGAAAAGCGGCGGGTGCGTTCGGCTTTCGGGCAGTACCTCAGTCCCGAAGTGATTCGGCGTCTGCTCGTTAATCCACAACTCGTTGAACCGAAGAAGACGGAAATCACGGTGATGTTCAGCGATATTCGCGGCTTCACCACGATTTCCGAAAAACTCGACGCGCAGGAATTGGCGCTTTTTCTGAACCAATATCTTTCAGATATGACCAGCCTCGTTTTCGAAAACAACGGCACCCTCGACAAATACATCGGCGACGCGGTGATGGCTTTTTGGGGCGCGCCTTTCGAAGAACCGGGCCACGCTGCAAAGGCGTGCAAAACCGCGCTAAAGATGATGGATCGCGTCCGCGAATTGCAAAAAGCGTGGGAGGCGGAGGGCAAGCCGCGTCTCGAAATCGGCATCGGCCTGAACACTGGCCTGGCCAGCGTCGGCAACATGGGCTCCGCGCTGCGCTACGGCTACACGGCGCTCGGTGACACCGTGAACCTCTCTTCCCGCCTCGAGGGGCTCAACAAAGACTACGGCACACACATCATTGTGAACCAATCCACTTACGAAGAGGCGAAAGACAGCGGCTTTGTATTCCGCGAACTCGATCTCATTCGCGTTAAAGGCAAGCTCCAGCCGGTCACTATCTGCGAACTCATCGGCCGCAGCGGCGAAACTTCCGTCTATGGAGCTCCTGAAGACCTTCGCATGCGCCTCGAGCTTTTCCAGAAAGCTCGCGCCCTTTACTGCCAGCGCCAATGGCAAGCCGCGCAGGATGCGTTTCAGGCAATCCTGGACCAATGGCCCGACGACGGCCCCTCGCGCGCCTACTGGAAGCGCTGCCAGGAGTACCTCTTCGAAGAGCCGCCCTCGACCTGGGACGGCGTCTTCACCATGACCCACAAATAATGTGTCCCGTGTGACTCAAACTTGACCGGCCGCCGCGATTTTCAGCCGCAACCTATGATTTCTCTACCCTCCTCACCAATTGCGTCATAAGAACGCTAGAGTGACCGGCCTAGACTTCGAGAATTTCAGGCGAAGCCTTGATGAATTCGGGGAATAATGCAGGGTCATTTGAAGTCTTGTTTAAGAGGGCCGAAAGCCAAACTTAAAGTCGAGGAATCCGGAAGCGATGATGAAGCAGACACATTCTGTCTGGGCTTGCACAGTCTTTCTGCTAATGACATGCGTCTCAGCACGAGGCGGCGAAACCCAAGTAACCATCATTTACGACGACAAGGTTAGTGAGATTAGCGACGCCAACCTGGATGAAGGGCAGCTTTGGATCACAACTGCCGGCCTCAAGCAGGCCACGGGATTTGAGTTGAAACCCCAGGGCATCTGCCGGAATGAGCTCTGTTTTCCTCTCCCCAAATCCCAGGAAGCTCAATTCATACAGAGGAACGTTGGAAAGACTGGGTTTAATCTCGCGGCCTTTGCTCGCCTCGTGCATCAACCCATCGCCCATGACGAAGCTCTCTCCACCTGGTACTTCGGGTTGCGTTCCGACCAGATGGAGAGCCTTTCTTCTCTCAAGGCGCCGGATTTTCACCTTCCGGACTCGAACGGAGAGATTCACTCCCTTTCGGATTTTCGAGGGAAGAAGGTTTTGCTCGTCACTTGGGCTTCGTGGTGAGGGTGCCGTCTAGACTTGCCAGGCTGGCAAGCAATTTATCAGCAACTCAAGGACAAGAACTTTGCAATCGTCTCCGTGGCCCAGGACACCAATGGAGTCAAGGACGCGGGGCCGTGGATTACCGCGGCCCATCCCACATACACCGTCTTGATCGACGAGAAGCACCTGGTCTCCAAGCTCTACAACATGGTAAACGTCCCAACCGGTGTGTGGATCGACGAACGGGGAAGGATCGTTCGGCCAAACGAAGTTGCGTTTGTGGATGATCGCTTCAAGAACTTTAGCGGCCTCGATTCCGCTCCTTATCTCAATGCCCTAAGAGACTGGGTCGAAAAAGGGAACAAGAGCGTCTACGCCATGAGCGAAGAGCGGCTCCGCGAAAAGCTGACCGTGAATGATCCCAATCCCCTTCTGGCGATGGCTGAGTTTGGGCTTGGCGAGTATCTTTACAAGTCCGGGTACCTGACTGAAGCGATCCCTCATTTCAAAGAAGCTCAGCGTTTGAATCCCAAGAGCTGGAATTATAAGCGTCAGGCGTATGCGCTGTCCGACGCCAAGCGAGACTACGGAACTACCTTTATGGACGAAGTAGAAAAAGCCGGTGGAAGCAAAGTCTATTACTCCCCTCCCGATCTGGCGTCCGCCCCACCGTCAAAAGATAAAAGCCCTAAAAAATAAGACCATTTAACAACTCCGTTCAGGGTTCGTGCCGGCCGATCCCTGGGCGCTCGGGATTCAAAGGCCATTGCCAAATTGGCTGGAGCCTTGGAAGTGCCCTGTGTCAGAATGGCGGCTTCGAAAGGGATATTGTGGCCAGCCCTGTGCGCATTCTAATCGCTTGAACCTGCAGGAGTTGGTCCGCATATTCTTAGTACTTTGACCCCGGCAGGAACCGAAGAGTGGGATGACCCTTTGGGGCCAAGGGATGCGTTTTCCTTATACCCCGTATTAATAAAGGAAACGTACCCGAACAATTGCCCCGGCGAATCTAATGTCAATCTGTTCCCAGAAGGGTCGCCCTCGGCGGGAATTAGCATCTGGCGGCAACAAGTTCAGCATTTTAGGGTCAGGATCTAGAGATAGAGATTTATGTGGATTGTCCGATTAGCGCTACGCAGGCCATACACGTTTGTGGTGATGGCGCTCGTCATCATTCTGTTGACGCCCGTGGCGTTGAGGCAGACGCCCACGGATATTTTCCCCGAGATCAACATTCCGGTCATCAGCCTGGTGTGGACCTATACGGGCCTGCAACCCCAGGAAATGGAACAGCGCATCACGTCCAACGTCGAGCGCGGCCTGACCACGCTGGTGAACGACGTCGAGCACATTGAGTCGCAATCACTGAACGGTATCGCGGTCATCAAGGTTTTCTTTCAGCCTAACGCAAACATTCAAACGGCTCTGGCGCAGACCGCCGCCATCTCGCAGACCTTTTTGCGATTCCTGCCCCCGGGAACGACGCCGCCCCTGGTGATCATCTATTCCGCTTCGACAGTACCGGTCATCCAAATCGGGCTCACCAGCGACACCATGAGCGAGCAGCAGCTCTTCGATTTCGGCAACTACTTTATCCGCACACAACTTGCCACCATCCCAGGTACAGCCACGCCTTTTCCCTACGGCGGAAAACAGCGAGTCATCAGTGTGGACATTGACGCCCCCTCGCTGCAATCCAAAGGCCTTTCTGCGGTGGACATCGTCGGCGCGGTGAATGCGCAGAATCTGATTCTCCCCACGGGCACCGCCAAGCTCGGTCCGCTCGAATACAACGTCGAAATGAACGGCAGCCCGCAAACCGTTCAGGAACTCAACGATCTTCCAGTCAAAACCATCAATGGCGCGACGATCTATATGAAGGATGTGGCCCACGTCCGCGACGGCTTCTCGCCGCAAACGAATATTGTTCTCGCGAACGGCCAGCGCGGCGTGCTCATGAGCATTTACAAAACAGGCGCTGCCTCCACGCTCGAGATCGTCGACGGTGTGAAGCGGATGCTCGAGTACAACAAAGGGTCGTTTCCTAAGGACTTGAAGGTCAACCTGTTTTTCGACCAGTCGCTTTACGTCCGTGCTTCCATTCAAGGTGTGTTGCGTGAAGCGCTTATCGCGGCCTGCCTGACGGCCATCATGATTTTGCTTTTCCTTGGCAACTGGAAGAGCACCCTCATTATCGCTGTTTCGATTCCACTGTCCATTTTGGTAAGCCTTCTTTGCCTCAGCGCCCTGGGCCAGACCATCAACATCATGACCCTGGGAGGGCTGGCGCTTGCGGTCGGCATCCTGGTGGATGACGCCACAGTGGAAATCGAGAACATCAATCGCAACCTGGCCATGGGGAAAGACACCGTGCAGGCCATCCTCGACGGCGCACAGCAGATTGCCGTGCCCGCGTTTGTTTCAACGCTCTGCATTTGCATCGTTTTCATCCCCATGTTTTTTCTTTCGGGCGTCGCAAAATATCTGTTCGTGCCCCTGGCGGAAGCCGTAAGTTTTGCGATGCTGGCTTCCTACATGTGGTCGCGAACGATCGTTCCGACCCTGGCGATGTATCTCCTGAGCGCCGAGGACGAATATCACGCGGACGAACACGTTGGCGAGAGAATGGGTTTCTTCCGCCGCTATCAGCAAGGGTTCGAGAGGAGATTCGAGCAGTTCCGTGAATCCTACCGGAGCGCGCTGCATACCGCGCTGCACTTTTCGCGCCTTTTTACGGCCGCTTTTCTTGGGTTCTGCGTCCTTTCCGTCTTGCTTGTTTTTGTCCTCGGCCGCGATTTCTTTCCCAAGGTTGATGCCGGCCAGATTCGCCTGCACCTGCGCGCGCGCACCGGCCTGCGCATCGAGGAAACTGCTCGCCTGGCCGACCAAGTGAACGGTGTGATTCGTGAAACGATTCCGAAGGAAGAAATCCAGACTCTTTTGGATAACATCGGCTTGCCCTACAGCGGTATCAATCTCTCCTACAGTAACTCTGGAACCATTGGAACATCCGACGCGGAAATCCTCGTGCAACTGAAAGAAGAGCGTGGCAAGTCCACCGCCGGCTACATCAACGACTTGCGCCAAAGGCTTCCTCACGATTTTCCCGGCGTGCAGTTTTTCTTCCAACCGGCGGACATCGTCACGCAGATTCTGAATTTCGGCACGCCCTCGCCTATTGATGTGGAAATTACCGGGATGAACCAGCGCGAGAATTATCTCGTTGGAGAAAAACTTGCCGCCCAGATTCGTCATATTCCTGGCGCCGTGGACGTCCACGTTCACCAGGCGTTTGACGATCCCACGCTATTCATGGAGATCGACCGCGCGCGCGCGCAGGCTCTGGGTATGCAGTCGCGCGATGTCGCACAAAACGTCCTGGTCTCCCTGAGTTCCAGCTTCCAAACATCTCCGGCATTCTGGCTCGACCCCAAAAATGGGGTGGAATACTCCGTCGCCGTGCAGGAGCCGCAGTACCGTGTGGATTCTTACCAAGCGCTCCAAAATACTCCCATCAGCGGAAGCGCTCCGGGGGCCGCGCCGCAAATTCTCGGAAATCTTGTCCAGACGCACACGACAACGAGCCCCGCAGAGGTCTCTCACTACACCAGCGTGCCCATGATTAACGTATATGCGGCTGTGGATGGCCGCGACCTGGGAAGTGTCTCAGACCAAGTTCTGGAGCGCGTTGCAGCTGTTGAGAAGAATGGTTTGCCGCCGGGGAGCCACATCCTGGTTCGCGGCCAGGTGCAAACGATGAAGAATTCGTTCGAGGGCCTGGGCTTCGGACTGCTCGGCGCGATCGTTCTCGCCTATCTCCTCATCGTGGTCAATTTTCAGTCTTGGCTGGACCCCTTCATCATCATCACCGCTTTGCCCGCCGCCTTGGCCGGCATTTGCTGGACGCTGCTGCTCACGCACACCACGCTGAACGTCCCTTCTCTTACCGGCGCGATTATGTGCATGGGTGTGGCTACAGCGAACAGCATCCTCATGGTTTCTTTCGCGCGTGAACAGATGGACGAAGGCAAGGGTGCGCGGGAAGCGGCCATTGAAGCAGGCTTCGTGCGCATTCGCCCGGTGCTGATGACCGCGCTGGCCATGATTATCGGCATGCTGCCCATGGCTCTTGGATGGGGAGAAGGCGGAGAACAGAACGCGCCGCTGGGACGCGCGGTAATTGGCGGGCTGCTCTTTGCGACCTTCGCGACGCTCTTCTTCGTCCCCTGTGTTTTTTCGATGATTCACGGGCGACGTTCGCATCGGCCTGGCCACGAGCCGCCACCGGAGATGGTCACGCCATGAAATTCTTCAGTATGGAACTTAGAGGTCGTTTGGGCCATGATGGGAGGCGGTGTTTCGATGGATTCTGAACATCAGGAGACGCAGTACACCAAAGGCAAGCGCATTTTCACGTTCCTTTTCTTTTTCGTGATTCTGCTGGTCCTCCTCGGCGGATTCACGTTGTTCCAGCGCCGCGCGCAATATCAGGCCCTGGCCAAGGAAACGGAAACCCTTGCGATTCCGACGGTCGCCGTAATTCATCCCACGGCGGAAGCCGCGCAGGAAGACCTTGTCCTCCCCGGAACCCTGCAAGCCTATGTAGAATCCCCGATCTACGCGCGCACCAGCGGCTATTTGCAGAAGTGGTATCACGACATCGGCAGCCGCGTTCAAAAGGGCGATTTGCTCGCGGACATCGACACGCCTGAAGTGGACCAGCAGCTCTCGCAGTCGCGCGCCGACCTCAACACCGCGAAAGCCAACGCTCATCTATCCGAAATCACCGCGACACGCTATGCCGAACTTATTAAGACCGACGGCGTGAGCAAGCAGGAAGTGGACAATGCCACGGGCGACCTGGAGGCCAAGCGAGCGATTGTGCAATCTTCCGAGGCCAACGTGCGCCGGCTGGAGGAATTGGAGTCCTTCAAGCACATCTACGCGCCGTTCAGCGGAGTCATCACGCGGCGCAACGTCGACATCGGCACGCTGATCAATGCGGGAAACGGCGGCTCGTCGCAGCAGCTCTTTTTCCTGGCGCAGACCGACCCCATCCGCGTCTACGTCAGCGTTCCGGAAACCTCGGCTCCTTCGGTCCACGCCGGGCTCGGCGCCTATCTCGAGCTGACGCAGTATCCTGGCCAGCCATTTGAAGGAAAAGTCGTGCGCAACGCCGAAGCTATTGATCCTGCCACGCGCACTTTGCTCACCGAAGTGGACGTACCCAACCATAACGGCGCCCTTCTTCCCGGAGGCTACGCGCAAGTACATCTCCGCGTTAGGGTAACCACCGCGCGCCTGTCTGTTCCTGTCAACGCGCTCTTGTTCCGCTCCGAAGGGCTGCGCGCCGTGGTTGTGGACGCAAATCACAAAATTCATCTGCGCTCGCTTACCATTGGCCGCGACTATGGTACTGCGCTCGAAGTGTTGCAGGGCCTGCAAGACTCCGACTGGATCGTCGTAAACCCGGCGGATTCGCTCGACGAAGGCCAGGAAGTTCGCGTCAAAGAAATCGCCATGAATGCAGAGCCCGCTGCCGCCCCGGGAAAACCGCAGGCGCCTGCCCCCGCCTCCCACAAACAATAATGCAAAGTATGAAGAACATCGCGGTTCTGAATAGCGTTGCTGTCTGCATTTTCGTCGTCGGCTGCACGGTAGGGCCAAAATATCAGCGCGCATCCGCTCCCGTGCCTGCCAAGTGGGATGTCTCGGAACCGTGGCGCGAAGGCGCGCCCAAGGACAGCGTGCCGAAGGGTGAATGGTGGAGCGTTTTCCACGACGAGGAGCTAAGCGCTCTCGAAAAGGAAACCCTCGACGCGAATCAAACTATCAAAGTCGCCGTTGCGCGCCTCGAGCAAGCACGCGCTTCCGCCGCCCTGCAAATTGCCACGCAGTTTCCCACGCTCGCGGTCACTCCTCAGGCCGAACGCCAGCGCCTCTCAGGGAACCGCCCAGCCGGAAGCTCTTTTCCCGTTACCTCCGCAATAACGCAGAACAATTTCATTTTGCCTTTCACTGCCGGCTATGAAGTCGACCTCTTTGGCAGGCGCCGCCGCAGCATCGAGGCTGCGCAAGCTGGCTATCAGGCGAGCGCCGCGGATCTGGAAAATGTGCGCCTGGTCATCACTTCGGAGCTTGCAGGGGATTACTTCACCGTTCGCCAGCTCGACACCGAGCTGGGCATTTTGAATCGTACCGTCGAGACGCTGCAAAAGGGCCTGCAGCTGGTGGACTCGCGCCACAAAGGCGGCGTAGCTTCCGGCCTCGATGTCGCGCAGGAAGAGACCCTTCTCAACACTACGAGGACGCAAGCCATCTTGCTTCAGCAGCAAAGAAAGCAGTTCGAGGACGCGATTGCCGTTTTGCTCGGCAAACCCGCTCCGGATTATCATCTTGCTCCCAAGGAATTGAACGCCGAACCGCCCGCGCTGGATCCAGGGCTGCCTTCCGATCTTCTGGAGCGCCGTCCAGATATCGCCGAAGCCGAACGCCAAATGGCTGCTGCGAACGCGCAAATCGGCATTGCCCGCGCCGCCTACTTTCCGTCGTTGAATCTGTTTGCGAATGGCGGATGGCAGGCCGCAGACATCGCCAAGCTTCTGAACGTGCAGAGTACGGTGTGGGCGGTCGGGGCAGACGCGGCCGAAGCCATCTTCACCGGCGGCTCTCGCCGCGCTCAGACGCAATTTGCGAAAGCCGGCTACGATGCCACCGTCGCTGGGTATCGCAACACCGTTCTCAGCGCTTTCGGCGAAGTGCAGGATGACGTGACCGGCCTGATCGTTCTCGACCAGGCTTTTCATTCACAGGAGCAGGCTGTGGACGCCGCCCGGCGCACGCTGAATATCTCCACCGATCGCTATACCGGCGGCCTCGTGAATTACCTCGACGTCGTTACCGCGCAGCAGACCCTGTTGAACAACGAGCAGCAACTGGCGGCGATTCGCGGCCAGCGTTTGGTCACCAGCGTTCTGCTTATCAAAGCGCTTGGCGGTGGATGGGATGCCTCGAGCCTCTCTGCGGTCCAGGTCAAAACAAAACTGAAAGACGTCGTCGCTCCCTGAAAAGCCGTGCCGGCAGTTGCATTCGGTCCCTCAGCCCTTCAGTGGTAGTTGCTCTTGAAACCGCACGTGTTACCGGCAATCGAGAACAGTTGAGGAATGAAAGCCAGCTTGTGCCACCTTCGCGAATGCCCCATTTTCCAGCTCATCCAGTTCACTCCCGTTGCGAGCGCGAGGCCGGTGGCGTAGTAAGCAGGAGCGGGTAATTTTACGATTGGCCTCGCCAACGGGTCGCGCTCATACCACCACGGCTCATTCCTGGCACGCATCGTCTCATGCATATCCGCCACGCTCGCCGCGTAGACAGCTGCGCTCAGAAGCACGAATCGTTTCTTGTGAAAACTCTCAGCGGGAATTACGCGTCCTTGTAAGCTCTCGCTCTTTAAGTAGGATGCGGAAGCGTCCCCCCGGATGTTGGTTTCACGGCTTTCTTCTGCAGGCAACAATGCTTTCAGAGCGGATTCGGTCGGCCCCGACTGTGCCTTCGCGGCTGGAACGCAGAAGGCGGCAACAACCATCGTCGTAACAATGAAGTGTCGAAGACTCACGGACTCTCGGTGCCGCTGCAATGCGCGGCACTACAAGAGCCGCAATCCCGCCGCCAACGTCTTGGCAATGCTTGCGCGTGGAGCCCAAGTTGCTACCCAGCTCAGAAGTGATTTGTTTTGATTTAGATGTACCATCAAGGAGATGGAAAGGTGCAACCATGCTTGTCGGTGAGCTTTTGCGCCGCGGACGTGGTGTTTCACAGTTTCTCGTGCTGTGCCAGTTTGGCTCAGCCTGCAATCGAGCGAAATCGCTTAGGGGTTTCCCGTATCATGCGGCGAAACAACGCGCCCCAGTTCCGAGGCACGGCTCAAGCGATCGAACATCTGGTAAGCAGCATCGGAAATCCTTGTAATCGCTTCGCCGCCGTCACGTTCTCGCCGCAAATACGTCGTCATCACGCTGATCGCATAAGGCCGCTTGCCTGTAAAAACGATTCCCGAATCGTTGCGCACGCCTTCCAGCTCGCCCGGCTTGTTCGCCACTTTCAAATCTTCCGGCAGATTCCGCGGAATGTAGCTCTCCTTGTGCACGCTGAGGAGATTGAAAAAATCTTCTGTCATCAGCTTGTTCAACACTTTGCCGCGATAAAGATTTTCGAGCAGCATCATCATTTCGCGTGGCGTGGCCACGTTTTCGCGCCCTTCCGAAGCCGCTTTGATGTCCATCATCTTCCGCCGCAGCCGCGTATGCGTCAGCCCCAGCGAATCGAGCAGCGCGTTTACGTTTTCCATCCCGATGCGGTCAATAATCACGTTGGTGGCGGAATTGTCGCTCACGGAAATCATCAGCCCCGCCACGTCCCGCAGCGTCAGCTTGGTCATTCCCGGCGTGAGCACGCTGGTGATCCCGCTTCCGCCCACCATGTCGGACTGTTGCAGCGTGTAAAAGTCCGTCAGCTTCACCTTCCCCTGCTGTGCTTGCCGGTAAAGCTCCGCCAGAATCGCGATCTTGATCGAGCTTGCCGTCGGCATCACCTCGTCTGCGTGCAAAAGATACTTTTGCCCGGTGGACAAATCCAAAATCGCCACCGCGAGGACGCCATCAAGCTTGCCATCCACTTCATTGACCGTAGCTGCCAGCTTCTGCCACAGAACTTGTTCTTTCTCCTGCGAATTTTGCTGTGCCACAACGAGACCGGGCACGCATAAGGAAACCGCCGCTGCAAATGCCGCGAGCATCATCACTCTCTTCAACAAGGAAACCTCCAAGTGGAGGGAATTATAAGGCCTGCCGATGGAGGATTAGAGTATTTTCCCGCGCGTTGGTTTAAACGAAATGTTAGTAAACATGGCAGAGCGATTTCGCTCTGCCTCTTGTTTTTTCAGCAATCTTCACTACCGTGAATTCAGCGGAGCTTAAGCGCCATTTCGCTGGTCGGCTGGAACCCCATGCTCTCGTAGAGCGTGCGTCCCGCATCGCTTGCATGCAGTGAAACCGATCCGTATCCCTCGCCTCGGCACCACTCAATCATCTCTTCCATCAATCGCTTCGCCACTCCGCAGCGCCTCGCTCTTGGCTCCGTGTACATGTTAAGAATCCACGCCCGCTTCGCACGCCTCTCGGCAGGAAAACCGGGCCAGTCCGCAACCACAATACCACCGCCACCAACTACTTTCCCGTTCGAGTCTTCTGCCATCCATCCCAGGTAGGTACCAATCCGAAGGGCCTCCATGAAATACGCCCGTGAATCAGCCTCCACCCGATCGAGAACGGCGGCGTCACGGAATCCCATTTCTTCGAACATGGCCAGCCGATGATGCAAAATGTGCCGCAAGTCCGCTGCGCCGGCTCGGCGTATTTTGATTTCCATGCCGCGATGTTCGAGGCGCTTTCTCACGACTGGTAGGTGCAAAATGGTCTTATATCAACTGGAACGCAACGGTCAAAAGGGAAAGTGCCTAACTAGCGCGGAACCTCCGCAAAAGGGCGGCCAGCCCGTTCAAAGAGGCACACGATCCAGAGGCACGATGAACTCGATCCCGGGGACCTGCTTAGAGTGCAGTCGGGCGTCGTTTGTAATGAATAAGTCGACACCCGCTGTTGCCGCACACGCCAGCTGTATGGCGTCAGGCGCGCGGAGCGAACGGTCCTTGCGAATGCGTGCGTACATCCAGGCGGCCTCCTCGTCAAACGTGATAAGCACGGAAGATGTCACAATTCCCTTCCGGAAGGCTTCCGCAAGTCTGTGCTCACCCTGCGCGAGGGGTTTCGCCAATGCCTCTCCAAGGGTGAGTGTCGAGGTAAGGAGCTCGTCACCGCGGTCGCGCATTTTGTTTCGTAGAGCCTCCACTTGGGTGGTCTGTGAGCTGCGGCCCTCGATTAGATAAATATATAGATTGGTATCCCAGAAAATGCGGCTCATTCCCAGCCTTCACGCAGCCGCTCGACGTACTCGTCCGGCGTTTCATCGGTCCACAAGTGAGCCCCGGCGCCCTTCAGTTGCAACAAAGGATCGTCTTCGGCGCGGTTACGATTCGCCTTTTCGCACCATTCTTCATACCAATTCAAAAGACCGTTATATTCGCCTGGGAGATCCTCGGCTGTAGGATTTATCTTTGAACCGTCTCGGTCCGGATGATACGGGTCGCCTTTTCGGAATAGGCGGCGCCGGCCTTCCGTGGTCTCAAATAGCATCCGATAACGTCCCGGATTCGGAGGTCGGTTCGCTACGCAATGTTGGACGGCGTGGACGTAAACGCCCGGGCGAAGCGGCTTGTGCAAACCTTCCCGCTGTGCCCGCTCGACGATTTCCTCAATGGAAAAATCAGTAGCCTCGGGACGTTCTCGATGAAGTAGAGCCGTAGCTATCCAAACCTCGTCGGCAACTTTGATTATTAGAAAAGTGGAGGATTTCACTATTCTTAGTTCCTGTTCTCCTACCTCACCACTAAGTATTGCAATACATTCTAAGTAATGTCAATGACCTAGCCAGCTAAAATTATCCCGGCGGCCAGCGAAACGGCCTTCCGCCCAGTAAGTGCAGATGCAGATGAAACACCGACTGCCCTGCGCCTTCGCCGTTATTTAGTACCGTTCGGTAGCCCGCCTGGAGTTTCCGCTCCCGCGCCAATTGCGCCGCCACCAGTTGCAACTTTCCCAGCACTGCTTGATCTTCGGGACTTGCCTCCGTCAGCGACTCGAAATGCCTTCTCGGGCAAATCAGGACGTGCGTAGGCGCTTGGGGGCTGATGTCTTCAAACGCAAACACGTCCGCGTCTTCATACACAATTTTGGACGGGATTTTCTTCCCGCCAATCTTGCAGAAGAGACAATCGGGATTCATCGGCTTGCTCCCGTGGGCGTTTCCGGATCCAGCCGCGTAACGAACGGCGTAGAGCCTTCGCGCGACCGCAGTTGCTCGCTGAACTGCTGCGCGGCGTCTTCTCCGGAGATTTTGCCCACCCGCACCCGGTAGAAGGTTCCGTCGGGGCCGTCATACTGCTGGATGAAAATTGGCGAATACGAGGCGCTTAGCCGGTCACGCAACCGTTCCGCATTTCCACGATCCTTGAACGCCCCCACCTGCACGGTGAAGAATCCCGCGGTAGGATCCACGTTGTTGCCCAACACTTCCACCCGCACCGGCGCAACACCGGGCCCCACTAAATCAATTTCCCGCGCCGCTGCCAGCGACAGATCTATGATGCGGTTCTCCACAAACGGTCCACGGTCCGTGATGCGCACCGTCGTGCTTTTTCCGCTGTTCAGGTTCGTCACCCGCACCATGGTGTCAAACGGCAGCGTGCGGTGAGCCGCGGTCAGTTTATACATGTCGTAAATCTCGCCGTTGGAGGCGCGCCGCCCATTAAACGGCTCGCCGTACCACGATGCGTTCCCCTCTTCTGTGTACCCGGCCGGAGCAGGCGCCACCATTGGCCGGTCGCGTCTTGCAGCTCCTGCTAACCGGTTCGCAGGCGTTTCCGGTACATCCGTCGACCGCTTCGCGGATTCTGAGGTGCCCGCTGGGGTGTTCGAGGGCTGCGTCGGCGCTGGCTGCCGCCCCGCAACCGGTCGGCGCCCCGCGCATCCCGAACCAACCAGCGCCAGCAAAAACAAACTCGTCGAGCCGAAATACAGAATTCTGCGCAGTTTTCGCGCGTCGGCCGAACGGGTTCGCCGCCCGCCGGCTTTCCGTGCTCTGTGTGGCGGCACAGAACTTCGCCGCGCGCTCCCCGGGCTTGCGTGGCTCTGCAATGAGTTTTTCAAGGACCGCCCGTTTTAGGACTGGGAGGATTCTTTCGGTTTCTGCGAATTGCGCGCGGCGTTGCGCTCTTCGATCCAGCTCGCTGCTTCGCCAAGCTTCTCGGACACTTCGCGCAAAAACTCCGCCGTGCGCTTTTCCGTCTCCGGCGCAACATCTTCTTTCAAAAAGCTCTTGATGCGCGAGAGCTCCTCGTCCACGCGTTTCCCGAAATCTTCGAAGTTTTTCATGCTTTTCAGCCGGGCGACTTCGTCGTCGATGCGTTTTCCGAATTCCTCGAACCGCCCCATTGGCTCCCCCTTGCCTTCCACCGCGAGTTTCCTGCGATTTCTGTATTATAGAAACGCCCTTTCCCGCTCGCAAGGAGGACGGTTGACCCTACCCTACCGTTGGCAGTGGCGCTTGGAACGCTTGAAGAATGCGTTGCGCGGATTCTTTGGAGGCGGCGAGCAGCAGCCCCGCCCGAAGCTTTGTCCCGTCTGCGGCGCGCTTGTGGGCATCAACGCCACCCGCTGCCACGAATGCGGCGCCAGCCTGCGCTTTTCCCTCGCCGCTTTGAGCAAACAACTCTCCGGCCTGTTCGGCGACAACGAAGCCCCCGTTACCACCGTTCTGCTGATTGCTAATATCCTGATGCTAGGGGTGAGCTGGCTTTCCTTCGCGGCCATGGGCGAGGGAGGAGGCCTGACCATTCTGTGGGGACTTGTTGGTGAGCCGCAAGTCCGCCTTGGCATGCTCTACCCTTTTCTCATTTTCTATCAGCATCAATGGTGGCGCTTGGTCACCGCAATGTTTCTTCATGCTGGTCTCGTCCACATCGGATTCAATATGATGGCGCTGATGCAATTCGGCCCGGCACTGGAGGAGCTCTATGGATCGGCGCGCTATCTATTTCTCTACGTTGTGACCGGCGTCTTCGGTTTCCTATTGAGCGCCCTCACAGGCCACTTCTCCCTGGGAGCCAGCGGGGCATTGCTTGGCCTTGTGGGAGCGACGCTTGCCATCACTTCCAAGCGAGGCGGGAGCTATATGCGCGAATTGCGATCGCGCCTTATTACTTCCGTTGCAATTCTGTTCGTCCTGGGCTTCTCTGGTTTCATGGCTATGGACAATATGGCTCATGGCGGAGGGTTGGCAGCGGGCTTCGTCCTGGGAAAACTCTTCGTGGACAGAAAACCCATGAATATCAAAGAGACTCGCGTCGCGCACGCACTCGGATGGTTTGCGGGAATTGTTGTCATTGCCAGCTTTGTCCTGATGTTTCTCCACTTCCACGACCCGCTTCCCCACTGATTCGTCTCTGGCAATACCGGCATTTCAGAGTCATTCCGAACGCAGCTCGGTGTTCTGGCTTGCCCGAGTCAGTTGGTGACTTCAGGCGGGGCGGGAGCATTCAGCCGGCGCGCTACGGTAAACGAGTAGTGCACCCCAGTGAAGACGCACAGTGCCGACACAATGTAGGTCAGAAGACGGATCAGCAACGTGAGAGGAAGCGTGGGATACGCCGCGCTCAGCACTATGGCAAAAACCAGAACGATCTGCGAAAACGTGGTGAATTTGCCGTAGATGCTCGGCGGAAAAGGGCGGTAGCCCGACGCCAGAATAATCACCGCCGCCACCGTTAGGATGAGCAGGTCGCGGCTCAACACCAGAATCGTAAGCCACCAGGCGAGTTGCTTCCCGAAAGCCAAAACGATAAACGACGAAGAGAGCAGAAGTTTGTCGGCGATCGGATCGAGGTACGCACCCAGCGAAGAGCGCTGGTTGAATTTCCGCGCGATCAGTCCGTCAATGCCGTCGGAAAAGCCCGCAATCACCAGAATCAGCAACGCCCATTTGTACTTTTCGTACGAAACAAAAATCAAAAAG
>Ga0209166_10001410_pt1 | contig 20117 bp, 23 predicted proteins | sample Coa_R1_3_FD_187151 | JGI IMG/M metagenome (GOLD analysis project Ga0209166, IMG submission 187151) | Surface soil microbial communities from Centralia Pennsylvania, which are recovering from an underground coalmine fire - Coalmine... | ecosystem: Environmental > Terrestrial > Soil >... | reverse complement strand
CATGTTCGTCTGCGCAGCGACTTGCCCTATCAGCGCACCTTCGTTGACCGCTCCTGCATCCGGCCAAGAACGCCTTCTCCGGCTCAGGCGCGCGGAATCGCCGGGAAATAGCTCTCTTCCAGAATCGTACGATGGTGAATTTGGTGTCCCGCGGTGATAAAGCCCAGCGCGCGCACCGTCACCGGCTTCTGGCTGGCAGTGCCGCGCCGCCCCCAGGCCGCGTCGTCGAAAGAACGAAATAGAGAAATGCTCGCGCCACGCACAGCGTCGAACTCTTCCATCAGGTCAGCCAGCGTGCGCTCGGCAAATCCTCCGACCTTTACATAGTCATCCTGTTCGAAGCTCGCAAGCGGCGTTTCATCGCCCCTGCCAATCCGCAATGCGCGGTACGTGAAGATGCGCTCGGCATCCGTCACATGCCCCAATATCTCTTTGATCGTCCATTTATCTGGCACATAGCGGAAATTTCCGTCGCGTTCGCTGCGCCCGGCGAACAATCGCGACATTTGCAGGCGCTCGGACTCAAGGATGCTCGGCACGTCTGTGCCCGGCACTTTTGCAATGTACTTCCCATAGTATTCGGCAAATTCTCCCGCTTCCGGCCTTTTCATGAAAACACCTCGCTTCGAATCTTGAAATTATAACTCCGAGGCGCATTCTTACCTCTCCAGGCTCATCACAAAATTCACAAAAGAACTTCCAAATTGGAGTGGAGACTTGATTTACAAGGCAACATGCTTGGGCAAGGTCAGGAGGGCAAACTCGCTGGAAGAGCCGGGCTGAAGCTCGGCCTCTACAACTGAATCCGTTTGCAAACTTTCTTGCTTCAAGCATCCACCGGCATTACTCATGGCGGCTTTGAGTTTCTCTAAGCTTATTGCAAGATAGCGCATGACCATGACCACTCCGAATCGAAAGACCATGCGCGTTGCCTTTCAGGGGGAGCCGGGCGCCTTCAGCGAAGCCGCCGCGATTCAGTTGCTAGGCGAGTCCATCACCACCGTGCCACGCGCGACTTTTGAGGGAATGTTTCGCTCCATCGAGGAGGGCACGGCTGACGCGATTCTGGCTCCCGTGGAAAACTCACTCGCAGGATCGGTCGTGCGCGTGTTCGATTTGCTGCTGGAAAGCCGGTTGGCCATTGTCGCGGAAACGATTCTGCCCATCGAAATGCAGCTTATCGCCCTCCCCGGAGCATCAGTCGATGACATCCGCTCAGTGGCCTCGCATCCCATGGCGCTCGCTCAGTGCGAGCGCTTCTTTGCCGCGCATCCCAAATGGAAACGTGTGCCCGCCGAGGACACCGCCGGCAGCGTGCGCGAAGTCATTTCTGCGGGAGACAAGTCGCGCGCCGCAATCGCCGGGCGCCGGGCGGCCGAGCATTATCGTGCTGAGATTCTTGCCGAACGAATCCAGGACAATGTCGAAAATTTCACGCGCTTCGTCCTTCTCGTGCCGGAAAAGGAAGCCGCTTCGTGGCTCACCAACGAAGCGCGCAAGACTTCCCTGGCTATGCGGCTCGCTCATCGCCCGGGCGCGCTGCTTGCGTCTCTTGAACCTTTCGCAAAGCACGGGGTTAATCTACTCAAGATCGAAAGCCGCCCGATTCACGGCCGCCCCTGGGAGTATCAATTCTTTATTGATGTGGAGGCAGAGGACGCCGCGAACCTCGACCACGCGCTCGCCGAAGTCCGCAAAGCCACCAGCGAACTCCGCGTCCTCGGCCGCTACAAAGCCGCCTCGCGCTAGAACCAAGGGATCAACCAAGCCTTCCTAAAAAAGCGAGAAGGCCGGCGGTTGGGCTTGCCGGCCTTCCTTACTTGCATCACGTCTTTTATTTCATTCTGTTAGCAATAGCTGCACTCGGCGTCGCCCATGCCGCCGCCAGTGATGCCGTCACGCATGCGCCGCAAACGCCGCCCCAGCCGCTCGGCAAGCTGATGCCGCGCGCGCCACAGCCGCGCCTTCAACGTGTTCTCGGTGACGCCCAGCTTCTTTGCGGCTTCGCCCGTCGAGTAGCCCTGCACCTCGCGTAACACGAACGCCGTGCGCAAAAGCGGTGAAAGCTGGTCGAGATTTTCGCTGAGCATCTCGCGGATTTCCGTGTTCGCGAAAACCTGCTCCGGAGTCAGTCCATCGTCCGCAAACCGCTCCGTGGCCGGCAATTCATCTTCGCGCGGCGGCTCATCCAACGAAACCGCCGGGCGCGCCTTCGCGCTCCGCCGCCGCATCAGCGCCGCGTTGATCACGATGCGCGTCAGCCACGTCGAGAATTGCGAGCGGCCCTCGAAGCGCTTCAGATTGCGATACGCCGAGAGCAGCCCGTCCTGCAAGGCGTCTTCCGCGTCCTCGGTATTACCAAGCACGCGCAACGCCGTCTGGAACAGCGGCCTCTGGTAGCGGCGGAAGAGCGCTTCCACCGCTTGGTGATCGCCGCGCTGTCCCGCGCGAATCAGTTTTTCTTCACTACCTTGTATCCCCACTGCTGCCTGTGTCGCCATGATATTCCCCCCAGTCCCGTGAAATCAGTTTGACGTTCCCCAACGAAGAAACTCTTTTCTTAGTGCACTGGCGCGCCGCCTGGCCGCATTCTTGGCTTCCGCATCAGCACGAGAATCGGAATCACCACAAGAAACATGATTCCCAGCATCTTGAAATTGTCGAGAAAGGCCAGCATGGCGGCCTGCCGTTCGATCGTGCCGTAAACCATTCCGTGAGCTTGCGCACTCGCGTGAGCCGCCGTCGAACCCGTAGAAATCAATCTCGTTTGAATGCCATTCAGCGTGTTGTGATACGCCGCGCTCAAGTCATTGACACGTTCCGTCAGCCGCGCCATGTGGAACTGCGAACGCCGGTCCAGCATGGTCGTCACCGTCGCGATTCCAACACTGGCTCCGACGTTTCGCGCCAGGTTGATGATCCCCGTGCCCATGTTCGTCTTTTCCCTAGGCACGTACGCGAACGCCGCCACGTTGATTGGAATGAACAAAAACGCCAGCCCGAAGCTCTGCAGCATGCGCGCTTCCACCGCGTGACGATAATCCAGTCCCAAGTCCCAGCCCGCCATCACGAACAGCGCCACGGAACACACGATGCAGCCAAACGCGATCATGAGCCGCGTGTCCACTTTGGATACCAGGATTCCCACGACCGGCATCATCAGCATGATTACTGCTCCGCCCGGAGACAGCGCCATGCCCGCCAGTTGCGCCGTGTAGCCCATCAACTGCTGTAACAGCTGCGGGATCAGGACTGTCGTCGAGTACAGCACGAAGCCCAGGAAGAACATCGTGATCGTGGCGACGGCAAAGTTGCGGTCCTTGAGCATTCTCAAATCCACGACCGGCTCTTTCTCGCGCCACTCCCAAATGATTCCCGCAACGATTCCCACAATCATCAACACGAAGAACCCGCGAATGAAATCCGATGCAAACCAATCGTCCCGCTGCCCCTTATCCAGGATGATTTGCATGCTGCCGAGCCCCAGGCTAATCAACCCGATGCCGATGTAATCGATCCGGAATCCCGCTTTCAGATTGGCTCTCTTCATGTGCGGTGGATCGCTAACTAAAAAGTTCGTCAGCAGCAATGAAAGAATTCCCACCGGCACGTTGATGTAAAAGACCCATCTCCATGAAAAGTTGTCGGTAATCCATCCGCCCAGCCACGGACCAATCGTCGGAGCCACAACCACCGCCACTCCGTACACTGCGAACGCCATGCCGCGCTTCTCCAGTGGAAACGTGTCGTTCAAAATCGCCTGCTCGCTAGGCTGCAATCCCCCGCCGCCCGCGCCCTGCATAATGCGAAAAAGCACTAGCACGCTCAGGCTCGGAGCCAGCCCGCACAAGAACGAACTCAGCGTGAACAGCGCCACGCACGCCATATAGAATCGCTTCCGCCCCAGCAAACCCGAAAACCAGCCCGAGAGTGGCAGCACAATCGCGTTCGAAACCAGGTAGGAAGTCAGGACCCAGGTGGACTGATCCGCTCCCGCCGACAAATTCCCGGCGATGTGCGGCAGCGCCACGTTCGCAATCGAGGTGTCCAGCACCTCCATGAACGTCGCGAGCGTAACCGTCACGGCGATCACCCAGGGGTTGATCGTTCCGTCCGGATTCCTCAGCTTGGCTAGAATTCTGTTCTTCATTGCCCGCGTTCCTGGCCCTGACCCTGCTTTCCTGCTCTCAACCCGTTTACGTTTCTACGTACAAACCGCCTTGCTCCCCTTGTTTATTCCCGCTTAGTTCGTGAGCACCGTCGCGTCCACATTCATTCCCGGCCGCAATACGGCCTTCTCCGAAGGAATCGGATCCAGCACAATCTTTACCGGAATGCGCTGCACCACTTTCACGTAATTCCCCGTCGCGTTTTCCGGCGGAAGCAGGCTGAGCACTGATCCCGTTGCGCCTGCAATCGAATCCACGTGTCCGCTGAACGTCTTGCCGTACGTATCCACCTTTACTTCCGCTTTTTGCCCGGGCTTCATATCCTTCAACTGTGTCTCCCGGAAATTTGCCGTCACCCACACGTTTTGCAGTGGCACCACAACCAAGAGTCCTTGCCCCGCTTGCACAATCTGGCCGGGTTCCACTTGCTTGTGCGTCGCCACACCGTCGACGGGCGCGGTGATTTCCGTGTAGCTCAGGTTCAGTTGCGCCGCCTCCAGCGCCGCGCGGGCCTGCTCCACCTTCGCGATTTTTGCCTGCGCATCTGCGGCCTTCATGCTTACCTGCTTCACGTCAGCATGCGCCGAAGCTACCGCCGCATTTGCTTGCTCCACACGCGCCTTGGCCGCTTCCAGTTGCGCTCTTGTTACGTCCACGTTTCGCTGCGCCTGCGACTGCCGTTCCTGGTCCGCTTTCAGCGCGCTTGCCGTTGCGTCCGCATTGGCCTTTGCCGCGTCGTATTGCTGCTTCGAAATTTCGCCTTTCTCCATCAACGGGAGATAACGAGCCAGGTCCGCTTTCGCTAGTTCCGCATTCGCTAGGCTCTTCTCCACGTTCGCCTGCGCCCAAGCCAAGTCCGCTGTCTGCGCCTGTTCGTAGGTCGTTTGCGCCCGCGCCAAGTCCGCCTTGGCTCCCAAGAGCTGCGCATCCGCGCTGCTCGTTCCGCTCAACACGTTTTCCCGCGTTCTCGGCACGTCCACTCCGGCGGACTTCGCTTCACTCTCTGCGAGCAGCAAGGCCGCTTTCGCCTGGTCCACCGCCGCCTGATAATCACGCGGATCAATCTTCACCAATACCTGTCCCGTCCTTACTTGCTCGTTATCGTCCACGAGCACTTGCTCGACGCGCCCATAAACTTTCGAAGCCATCGGAGTGATATGCCCATCGACCTGCGCGTCATCGGTTGTTTCCCGGTTGTGGTAGTAGAAAAACAGGCTAGCTAAGCCGACCAAAACCACAGCTCCCGCACCCAATACCAGCCGCATTGTTCTTGGGTTAGCCAGGCCCTTCGGCGGCTCTTCCAACGGGATTTCCTCCGTAATCTTCGGAGCCCGCGCCGCATTTTCCAGTCCAACTTCTATCTCAACGCTCATGATTCCCCCGTCTTACTTGGCGTAAATCTTTTCCATTTGTCCAATGGACCTTGCAAAGTCCGCTCGCGCCTGATTGAACCGGAAAAGCGCAGCAATCTGATTATCGTTCGCGCGAGACAGCGAATCCTGCGCCTGAATCACTTCAATGTTGTTCGCCACGCCTGCTTTGAACCGGTCGCGCGCTTGATCCACTTCTTCCTTCGAAAGCTGCACGCCCAGGTTCGCTACTTGCACTTCGCTGCGCGCCGAGTCCAGATTCAAGAGCGCCGTTTTCACGTCCAGCGCGATCTGATTGCGCAAATCCGCGCTCTGTTCTGCAAGCTTTTGAATTTCCAGGTTCGCCCGCACAACCTCCGCGCGAATCCTCCCGCCGGTGAAGAGCGGCACATTCACGCTGCCCGTATAGGTGTACGTCGGCAGCGTTGTAGTCCCTGAAGTCCCCACGTACGCGAACGTCCCATCAAACCGCACGTTGGGCAGCCGCTCAGACTGTGCTGCCCTCTTTTGCCCCTCCGCAGCTTTGATCTGCAGATTCAGCGCTTTCCACTCTTGCCGGTCGGCCAGCGCAGCTTCAATGCTTGCCTCGACTTCCGGCTGCGGCGTGTCCGAGAAATTGAGCGCGTCCGCCAGCTCGAGTTTCTGCCTTGGATCCAGATTCAGCAGCCGGCTTAACCCGTACAGCAATGTCTCCCTATCGTTTTGCGCTTCGAGCAGCCTCTGCTTTTCGTTTTGCAACTCCACGTTGGCGCGCAGCGTGTCGATGCCTGTGCCCACGCCTTCTTTCTGCAGGTCCGCGGCCTGATCGTAGAGCGCTTGCGCCAGATCTACTCGCGACTGCGACGCTTGCACGTTTGCTATGGCGCGAAGCGTCCCGATGTACTGCGAAACCGTCAGAAGAATCACTTGCTCTCGCGTCGACAGGCTGTTGGCTTTACTGGCGTCTGCCGTATTGCGAGCCGCCTGGTACCTCTGCCACAGGGTCAAATCAAAGACCGGTGCGCTCACGCTGGGACCGGCGGAAAAAAACTGGTAGGGCCCAATCGTCTTCGGAAATCCGGGAAACGGCGTCTTGCCGCCGAATTGCGCGAGGATGTTGGCCTTCTGGGCTTCATCCGAAATCCGCGCGCTCGCTTGTGGCAACAACCCTGCGCGCGCAATGTTTTTGTCTTGCTCGCTTTGCGCTGCCGTCAAAATCGCAATCTGTGCCGTCGGGTTCTGCTTGAGAGCCATCGCCACGGCTTGATCCAATGTCAACCGTAAAACCTCACTTGGCACGGCTGCTGGCAACGTCTTCCCTTTCGCGTTGGACTGCCCATGCGCCGTTCCCGCGCCCATCAGAAGGCTAAACAGCGCAATATAAAAAACGATGTGCGACCCTTTGGGACGCTCTTTCCGGCTGTGGCTCTTGCTGTCTTTCTCTGTCCTCACGATCTCGTCGACAATCGCCTGGTTCAGGCACCCTTCGGCAACCAACTCCCCACCCTGACGATAGATTTCCTTCAGCAGCACCCGCCCGGCACCGTCGATGAAGCTCACTCCGCAAAGGTCCAGGTGCACCTTCTCGTCCCGCGAGGCGGCACGAAGTTCCCTCCAGCACTGCTCCAGCGTCCCAACCAGGGGCCCAGCCAACCGCCCCTCTATGCTTAGTACCGTCTTTCCGCGCTTTTTTTGTGTAGTGATTCTTAGCATCTCTTCTTTCCCATTTGCGCCCCTCTGATGCATGAAGCCCTCCATTTGATGTAAATCTTTTGAAAATCCATATGTTATTGAAAATACGATTCTTATAATAAAGTCGCGCAGAGGGAGAAAGGTCATTATTGACTATATATGGGCATATGTTCTAATATGGGCTTAAAAAGTATGACGTTATTTGGGCCCCAAGCATCTAGACGCTGCGCTTGGAATTCGGTTCCGCCATTTACACCTTGCCGTCCGAAAGCCATTCTGCACGCCATTGAACACGCGGCCAGACCCTGGCATTTCGAGAATCTTTTCTGAAAAGGTGAAACTAAAATGAGCTCCAAAACACTATTGCAGAGAGTGCGCGGCAAGGCGCGTGAGAAAGCTCCTTTCTTGATTCCTGCAAAATCGGCATAACAGTCCACGCTTAGGAGGCCACATGTCACAGGCCACAGCTGACATTCTGGGAAGTGTTGGAGCTAACTTCACGATTACAATAAGCGCTGCCACGATCCTGAAGGCTGACTTGGAGATTGGGGGGAACCCTGACCAATCTCTGACTCTGGTTGGCCCCCGCGAGGTTGCAATTCCCCAGCTTCCAAAAGGCGACTCCGTGGTGCGCCTCGCTTTGATTTGGGCGCCGGGCGACCATGACGCAGTCATAGACGTCGGCACTGTCAACTCGGGAACAGCCACTGCGCCTGAGCAAGACACAATAGACCGCGGTAATAACCCTGGGTTCGTCCTGCTCTTCGGATTAGAGGGCCAATGAGGAAGCCTCTCCGCACCACACTACTTGTTCTCGCTGCGTGCTTCGCCCTCTCAGGTGCTTGCCCCGCACAAGAGACCCAACCGTCGCCGCCTTTGGGCTCACCGGCTACACCTCAATCCCAAAATGAGCCGGAGCCCGAAATCGACGGGGGATTTTGCAGAAATGACCCGAGACTAATGATTCGTGCCTTCTGCATGGATCTCGCCATGTTCCAGAGTCATGTGAATAGCGGAAAAGCAAAGAACGCGGACGAAGCTAAGGGGGACCTAAACAAGCTAGATCTCTCAAATCCGAACTCCACAGTTGACTTCATTACAGCAGTGGGAGCGCTTGTCGCTGCGAAAACGGCCATTGCGGACACCTTGCGGGCTGCCGACCAAGCCCGACTTGATCAGCAATTGGGAACGAATAACAAAGGCAGCGGAACGACTTCCCTCGTCTCAAAGACCGGAAGCGCCGAGCTTCTTTCTTTGGCTTTGGACACCGGCGTTCTGACGCGCTCCGTGAACGGCACCACGACCACTCTGGGCACCAACGCCGACGAGCTTTTTCGCCTTATCACGGGAAGGGATCCCGACTGCACGATCACTTGCGACAGTCTCGGATGGTTCGAGAGCAACATCCTTGGCCAAACTAATCTCTCTGCCTCTTTTGACCTGGCCCAGCAAAATACAAAAACGACCCCTACTTCTGGTCAGGCCAGCGGCACCACTCCCGCGCCGGTAAATACCGCGTCCATCCCTGCAGGCGCTGGAAGAATGTCCTCCATCGGCGCCAGGTACGAGGTCAGAAACAGGTTTGATCCTCGCAGCTCCAAGTTTCAGGAGAACTGGAGAAAAGCGGTTGCCGGGAATGACACGCTGAAGGTGGCGGCCATCAGTATCAGTGACACTTCGGGGATTGTTCAAAAAGCCCTGAACCAAGCGGCAAAACCCCTGGATAGAGACAAGATCTTTGAAGCCGCGCACAGCGACAAGAACGGCAAGGCACTCATGGATTTCTTCGAAGAGTATTTTTCCGCTAATTCAGATAAAGCAATCGCCGACGAGAGCGTCGATGCAGCCATTAACAAGGTCATGCAACAACGGGCTGTTTACCGTGACGCCTGGTTCAAGGCTCTTGACGCCGCCGTGGGAACTTTCCTGACATTGGACTACTCTTACAATCGCCCCTTGCTTCAGCCGCCAACCCATGACTTAAAGCTCATCTTCGCTTATAACTTTGGTACAGCGGGTATGCTCACTTTCAATGGCGCGGCATCGTTCTATGCCGGAGCCCTCCCTGCGGGTGCAAAGTATGGCCGTCTGCATGACGGGCAAGTCTCAGGGCAATATGATCGGACACTCTCCGGGAAATCGAGCCCTGTTCAAACGCAGCTGAGCCTAGCGGGTTATTGGCAATATCAACCAAACCCTTCTGTTCTGAACATTCCCGCTGGAACGGTGGTTCCGGGGACCACCATCCCGCTCCCCAATGGAACGCAGGAGTTCGTAGGAACTGCGGGCTCCCTTTGGGTTACACAGGCGAAAATCACTATAAAGAGCGCGGGCGGAATCAACATTCCTATTGCGGTAAGCTGGTCGAACAAAACCGACCTGCTCCAGGGTAGCAGAGTAGGCGCGCAAGTTGGCATCAGCTACAGTTTTTCGTCCCTCGGTAGCCTTTTCGGGATATCCGGCGGTAGCCAGTAGCAGTGGGAGGTTAGTGCTTCACCGCGATGGCTTGCAGTTCGAAGTGCCCGCCGATCAAAAGGGAGCCCGCTCCAATAAACTCCCTCGCCGGGTAGTCCTTGGTCGTGAAATAGCTCGCGTAGATCGGGTTGAACTTCTGAAAGAGCGACAGGTCCGTACATGCGACCTGCACGTACACTAAATCGTCCATGGTCATTCCTGCCTGCGCCAGCACTTCCTTTTCCCCATCCAATAGAAACTTGATCTCGTCCTCAATCTTTTCCGGCACCTTTCCCGTCTTCGGGTCAACCCCAATCCGTCCCGCCAGGTACAAAGTATTCCCCGACAGGATCCCATCGCTAAACGGCGCCGAGACCGGACCATTGGCCAACTTGATCACCTTTCTCGTCGGCTGCATCGTTGTCTGCGAAAACACGCCTCTTACTGTGAACACTGCCCCCACAATCAGCACCACCGCCACAATGCTAATTCGCCGGTTCATGGTCTCCTCCATTTCGCATGCGCCATCGCACGGAAATCCGTTTGTGCCACGCCGCGCGAGTGTAATCTGCAAATGCTCCTTCTGCAAGCTCTCCGCCGCGCTGGACAACCAACGCAATGCAATGCAACGCAACGGCGAATTCGTTCCTCAGTCTGAACCTGCGACTCGCATCGCCGTCAAAGTCATGACTACCATCGTCCGCGCACTGCTGAAAAAACGTTGCGCACTTCACTGTTCGTCGAATTCATTCCTTTTGAGTCGGTAAAATCAGAACGAAATCAGTCCCTTATGAATGCAGTACAGCGACGTCAACCCCACTGCCAGCCACAAAAGCACACCTTGCAGCATCGGCCGCCATCCCACTTCTTTTAGCGTAGCTCGGGAAATGCCGCTGCCGATCAGAAAAAGTGTTGCCGTTAATCCCAGGCGCCCGATGGTAAAAAGTTGCGCGCTCAGGTGCGTCACCATTCCGACATAGGTGTTCAGCACTGCTGCCAAAATAAAAAACAAGATGAACCACGGAAAAGAGATACGCGAGCGATGGCGCTTGATCGCCGCGGTCGCCAGCGCGAGCGGCACGATCCACAACGCGCGAGCGAGTTTTACCGTCGTCCCAATGACCAGCGCCTGCTCGCCATATCTGGAAGCCGCCCCTACAACCGAACTCGTGTCGTGAACCGCCAGCGCCGCCCACAATCCGAACTGCGCCTGCGACAGATGCAGGGCGCTTCCAATCGGCGGAAAAATCAGAAGCGCCACAGAATTCAGGATGAACACGGTGCCAAGCGAAACCGCTATCTCGTGTTCATCGGCTTCCACAATCGGCGCAATGGCCGCAATCGCGCTGCCACCGCAAATCGCGGTGCCGCTGCTGATTAGAAAGGAGCACTTACTCTGCACTTGCAATGCCCTGCCCAGCGCGAGGCCTACCAGCAGAGCGAACGAAATTCCCAGCGCCGTGTACGCAAACCCGCTGCGTCCGGCTTTCAGCACTTCATGCAAATTCATCCCAAATCCCAGCGCCACCACGGAAGTCTGCAGCAGAATTCGCGCGACGCCGCGGCTTTCACTGATGTACGGATGCGTGAAGCTGAGTCCGAACAAAATCCCCGCTGAGAGCGCGACGGGAGGGGAAACGTACCCGGTAAGAGAAAGAAGCACACCAAGAGCAAAGAGAATTTTCGCGAGCGTGGGCATCGACCGGCAGAAAGGGTATCAGGAGAGCGCGGGGGAAGGCCAGCGAAGTCGCCAGGCCGCAGCCAAACGCGAACGCGCGCGAGGCGGGTTTCTCAGCAGAAGAGGATGATGGAGGCGCGCTTGATTTTTCTGGCGCCGAAAGTCTTGAAGGAGAAGGAACTGCCGTGCTTGATTTTTCCGTTGCCGGCGGTTTTGGAGGAGAAGGAGTTGCCGGCGCGTTTGATTTTTCTGGATCCGCGGGCTTCGTTTTTGCAGGCGCTGACGCGTCTGCACCTTGGTGCGGTTTGCCTGCGAGCGCTTCGATGATTTTCGTTATGGCTTCTTTGCTTACGTTGCAGTTGCGGTCCCAAATGCGGCACTGCGCCAGCGTGTATTGGCACCCGCAACTGCATGCTTCGGCGTTGAATTTGTGAAGCGCCGCCGCTCTTTGCTCGGGCGTCAGCTTCGAGAGATCCACGCCGGGAAGTTGCGTGGCACGGTCGGCGTGTTTTAGAAAAATCTGTCCGGTGTCCTCGAACGATTCCACTTTCACGTTGCCAATGGGCATTCCGAGCAGCGAGCGAATTTCGACTTCGTACAAGACCGGATCGCGCAGTCCTTCGTGCTTTTGCACCACGCGTCCTTCCCCGTCCAGCACAAACGAAGTCGGCAGCGCGGGGATTCCGCCGTACTCCGCGCGGACTTCATCCGGAGCCATGGCAATCGGATAATTGATGCCGAATTTCTCCGCAAATTTCTTGACGGCGTCCTCATCGTCGTCGTCTACCACCAGGCCAATGATCTGAAGCTGGTCCTTATATTTGTTCTGCAGTTCGACGAGGTCCGGGATTTCCGAGCGGCACGGCCCGCACCAGGTTGCCCAGAAATTCAGCAGAATTACTTTGCTCTTGTAATCCGCCAGGCTGAGCGGTTTTCCATCGAGGGTGCTCAGCTTGAGGGCCGGCGCCGGGTCCGGATTCCGCACAAATCGTATCGTCGGCTGCTGCGCCAACGCTGTTCCCGTAAAGGCGCAAAGCAGCAATGCAGGAGCGGCGATACAAAACACGCAGCACCGGCTGCCCCTCACGGCAGCCCTAACGTTCAAAAAGATTCTTCGCCAGTTCATCCCTGTCCATTTCCGGGGTGCAACCGAATCACACTGGGTTTGTCTCCATTGGTGAAGTGGCACGCGACGGCATCCCGCAGCGTGATCTTTAGTTCATCCAGAGTATCGGCTTGGGTGAAGATCGAGTATCCCAGCGCGCGCGCTTCGTATCCGCCTTCCGGGGATTCCTGCACAGAAAATATGATTTCGCTCTGAGCCACAATTCTCTCCTTCCTAAGATTATACGACGCCCGCACGCCGAAATTTGGCGAAGAGATGACGTGCGCCACTCGGAGCGTTGCTCCGCATGTCCCGCCCTTTTTGTTCCTTCTGTCTCGTCCGAGGCGCCCGGATTGACGTTCCATATTGGGAATTGTTGGGGTACACCCCGGCAGTTTTTCGAAGAGTGTGAAAAGAAAGAGCTTAGGGTATACGGAACTTGGAAGAATGTACGGAAAACTGGAGGAGGGAAAATGGAAAAGTGAAAATGGAAAATGGCGTACCCACCCCCGGGCAACGATGCAAAAGCTTGAAAGGAAAAGGGTTGCGCCGGGAGCATCGTGGAAGTTGTTGAAAACAAAGGGGCAAATTTGCAGGGGAGCGCGCGAGCAAGGAAAGGGTGGGAGTCAAACAGTGGGTGATAGCTGAAAATCATGTGAAATCCTATCATACTATTTACTTTTTGTCAACTTTTATCCGCAAAAAACAGGAAAAAGATTTAACACAGAGGGCGCAGAGGTCGGAGCGCAGAGGACACAGAGAAGCCAGAAGCAGAAATGGCAGGAGACCGGCCGCGGATTCACGCGGATTTCCGCTGATCAGAAGAGACAGAAACAGAAGGCGGAGAAGAAAGCGGGGATGGATCGAAAGAAAGGCCAAATCCCCACACACTAGACCCCGCATATGGGCACCCGCGGCAAGTAAAGATGAGAAGGAGGCCGAAGAGTTGAAGGTTGAAGGGTCAAGAACCAAAATCCCCACACGCAAAACCGGCGTATGGGGCACCGCAAAAAACAGGAAAAAGATTTAACACGAAGGGCGCGGAGGTGGGAGCACAGAGGATAAGGAGGATTGATAGGTGGCGTTCTCTGCGGTTATACTTCTGGTATGAAAACTGCTATTTCCATTCCGGATGAGGTCTTCGAAGGCGCAGAACGCCTGGCTCGCCGCACCAAGAGATCCCGGAGCAGACTTTTCAGCGATGCTCTAAAGGAGTATCTGGCGCGACACACTCCGGACCGCGTCACCGAAGCCATGAACAAGGCTCTCGAGGGAATTGGGGAAACCAGCGATCCTTTCGTTTCAGCGGGCACCCAGCGGGTTCTCGAGCGCAGCGAATGGTAATCTCCCAAGGTGAAATCTGGTGGGCCGACCTTCCCGCTCCTACTGGTTCGGGTCCGGGGTTCCGCAGGCCGGTGGTGGTTGTGCAGTGTGACGCGCTGAATCGCAGCCGGATCGCTACGGTGGTGTGCGTGCCGCTGACGAGCAATGTCAAATGGGCCTCAGCCCCGGGAAATGTGGAGCTCTCGGCCCGCGTTTCCGGCCTGCCGAAGGATTCCGTAGCTAACGTTTCGCAAATCGTGACAATCGACAAGCAACTACTCGGGGAGCGGGTTGGCAAGTTGTCGCGTTCGAAGCTGGAGTTAATGCTCTCGGGAATCGACATCGTTCTGGGCAGGTAGAGCCGCCTAAATTCGAAATTCGAAAAGGGAAAATCATGACGGGGCGGCTGCGGGATCTGGGACTGCTCACGTTTCTGAGTGATGGTTCGTACCAGCGTGCAGCGAATTGGAAGATTGAAAATGGAAAAAAGATGAAAAGGCTTAACACAGAGGGCACAGAGATAAGAGCACAGAGAACACGGAGAAGAGAAAAAGCACCGGTCTAAAGACCGGCCACTACCACAGAACCGAAAATCGAAATTGGAAAATTGAAAATTGGGAGGAAAAGCACCGGTCCCTTCGAGGCTCCCCTCGAAACTCGGGGCAAGCGGGGTAAACTGAAAGACCGGCCACTACCACAGAACCGAAAATCGAAATTGGAAAATCGAAAATCGTGGAGAAAGAGCGGCGTCAAACCGCCGCACCCCAAAGAAGGGCACGATATATCGTGCCCCTACGAGAGTGGAATTTCCCGCGCTTGACAGGGCTTGCGGATGTGATCAAGGATCCCGATCAGTTTGATTGATCGTTCGATTCGTTGATCATGTCGAAAATAGGGAACAACACAGAGGGCGCAGAGCGCAGAGACGCAGAGCGCACGGAGAGGGCGGAAGGAAGAAAAGAGGCCGAAGAGTCGAAGGTTGAAGGGTCCAAAAGAGAAAGAAAAACCGAACTTGCCGGCCTTCCCGCGGCGGCGTTTGAGGATAGCAAGCACCACATCAAGATCTATCAGGGCGATTGCCTGGAAATTCTGGCGAAGATTCCGGAAGACACGGTGGATTTGGTGTTTGCCGATCCGCCGTATTTCCTCTCGAATGGCGGGATTACGTGCCACTCCGGGCGGATGGTCAGCGTCAACAAAGGCGACTGGGACAAATCCCGCGGCCCGGACGCCAATCATAAGTTCAACCGCTCCTGGCTCGCCGCCTGCCAACGCGTATTGAAACCCAACGGCTCGATTTGGGTCTCCGGCACCGCGCACGTCATTCATTCCGTGGGCTTCGCCATGCAGCAGCTCGGCTTCAAGCTGCTCAACGACATTTCCTGGGTGAAGCCCAATCCGCCTCCCAATCTTTCCTGCCGCTACTTCACCCACGCTACCGAAACCATCATCTGGGCCGCCAAAAACGCCAAGTCGCGCCACACCTTCAATTACAAGCTCATGAAGGAAGCCAATCGCGGCAAGCAGATGAAGTCCGTCTGGGAAATCCGTCCGCCCGAACCCTGGGAGAAAAAATTCGGCAAGCATCCCACGCAAAAGCCGGTGGCACTCCTCGAACGCATCCTCCTCGCCTCCTCCAGCGAAGGCGACCTGATCCTCGACCCCTTCTCCGGCTCCGGCAGCACAGCTCTCGCGGCTCTACTAACCGGACGCAAGTTTCGCGGCATAGAGATCGACAAGAAATGGATCCAAGTCTCCTGCCGCAGGCTCAAAGACGTCTCGAACGGGGAGTTGAGGATCCCACGCCCAAACGTCCCCAACCAGTACGAGCTCACGATCGCAGCAGGCGCCGACTAGAGGTGGACGAATGCCAGGTGGCGCCAAAGCAGTAACTAGCGGTGACGAACTCTGCAAAGCGGTGTGCGAGCTTGGCAACAGGCTTGGCCTCGACGTACATGAGCAGTTCAAGGTCGCACGGCGGATTTGGGGCGCCGAACGACGCATTGACGTAATTCTTAAGGATCCGAAAACGTCCAAAACCCTCGGTGTCGAATGCAAGTTCCAAAGCGTGGGAGGAACAGCGGAAGAGAAAATCCCCTCGACGATTCAGGATATCAATGCGTGGCCAATCGACGGCCTCGTCGTATTCACAGGAGCCGGCTTTACTGAAAATATGAAGGCGTTTCTCATCTCAACCGGAAAGGCCGTGGAGTTGGGAGATCTTGAACCATGGTTACGCCTTTATTTCGGCCTTTCACTCGAAGTGAACAAGGGCAGGTCGTAGAATGGCTGGCGACGAAAACCAAAGGAAAGTTTTTGATTTCCTTACAGAACATTTGGACTCCCAAGAACCGTTCACCAAGGAAGACATCCGAAAGATCACCACATGGCAGCGAAAAACGTTTCCGACCTACTGGTCAAAGCAACTAGGTCAGTTTGTTACACAGGCACTGAATGGTGAGTTTAGGGTCAGCGAGTCTTTCAGGCCTTTCACAAACTGGGACAGGTTTCAGCAGCACGTCACGCAAGTTCGCCAAGTCTCCTCGGACTATAAGCGCACAACATACATAAATCTCACGTTCGAGTTTTTCATGCCGCTCTCGAACGAGGCTCACCTAAAAACTACCCTAGACATGCTATTCTACAAAGACACTATTCTCGCAAAGCTAAAAGCCCAGGATGAGTCGGAACTGTTCAAGCAGTACCCTAAGCAGGGCAGCGAAAGCCGGGACGCGTACCTCGAACGGCTGTGTAGCTGGATAGCTTCGAAATTCATCGGGTATTCCGTGAGCCACGTAAGCGGACGCTTCCGTGCCGAGGAGCTCTGCACGCACCAAGAAGCGGCCAATCTTCGTCGGCGGTACCTAATTGACGAAACCACTGCGGTCACAAGGTTTATTTTCCCATGCCACGATTCGGACGAGGCAAAAAAGATCCGGTGGTTCTTCGAGGCGCTCTTTGTTAACAGCATAATTCAAGTAGTTAACGGGGAGGCTGAGATTTGGATGATCGAGAGTGGCCTTGAGAGTCGAGTTTACATCTGGAGGGTTGAGACGTAGCAGGTCTACCATGCAGTCCAGCCAATCAGCCCGCGAATGGCTGCGCGCCAACGGCTACGCGGAAGTCGCTGCAATGATCGATGAGATCATGGCGGAATGGAAAGCGCAGGGAAAGGGGACAAGGAGAAACTGGTGGGAGGTCCTTGCCGGGGACAGTCGCGGAAACCCGAGGAAGATAGCAGGCCGCACCTTCCCAGTTATACGAGCAGTCCGGAAGCGTCAGGCGTTACCACAAAGCGATAGCGCGCAGAGCAATGCGCCTCGCGAAAGAGCCCCGAAAATGAAACCTCAGGCTCGTTGGACAACTCACCATACAAAGGCAAAACATTCCCAGGAAAAAGAGCCGTAGACAACGAGTCCCTGTCCTGTTACCGTAACGGCACTTACCTCCACTAAAATATTCCCGACGCAAGGCATTCCGCAACAATTGGAATACGTGAGGGACCCAATGTACGAGAAATCCCAGCTCTTTAAGTTCATGATAGATAGGGTAGGTGAAGTCGGCCAAGAGCACAGTCTCGCGAAACCGCAAGCGTTCGCTCGCTGGTTTGCGAATCTTTACTTCGATCATACGCAGGACGTTTTCGTCTCCGACGGTACAAAAGACGGGAAGGTCGACCTATTCCTTTCGACTCACGACGATGAAACGGTCAGGCATTTCGCCATAAACAGCAAATTCACGTCCATCTACAACGAAGGGTCACCAAACAGTTTTTATGACGAGATAGCAAGATTCAGAAATGCATTCGCGAACAAGGGAGCCCGCCGAGCGTTCCTCGAAAAGACCATTAGGCCAGAACTTCGGAGTCGATATAGGACCCTATTGGAGCGTTACGATGCAGGTAAGGCGCACCTACTCTTCATAACCAATCATCGCCGGAACGAAAAACAATTCGAGACAGTCAAGAGCCCCGATCTTGACATTTTTCACCTAGAAGACATCGTGCAGTTCATGGTGGATCACATAGAGGGCGCAATGCCCCGAACGCCTACTATGCTTTTGACCGGAATACGCGGAGTCCTATCGGCCGACAGACGAGATACGGAGGTTTCCACGTCGATAGTGTTCGCACGCCTCACAGACTTCGTGAACTACATGAAGAAAGACCCTTACGATCTGCTTTTCGCCAGGAATGTGAGACTGTCCTTGGGAAACACGGCTGTAAACAAAGACATCCGCGAGACGTTCAGGGGTGCTCCACAAGAGTTCGCGTACAGCAACAACGGAATCACTATGCTTTGCGAAAAACAGACGCACCATCCGGGGTCGCTGGAGCTGCAAATTGTCAATCCCCGCGTAGTTAACGGATCTCAGACGCTCCACAGCATCCGTGACGTCGATAACGCCAAAGACTTCGCCCGCGTAATGGTCCGTATAATTGAGGTCCCCCCTATTAGTGCCTCGGATCTTTCTAAGCAGTCCCAAGAGCGTAAGGAACTAGTTCGGAAAATTTCGATCCGAAGTAATCTCCAAAATCCTATTAAAAAGTGGAACTTGGTTTCTAACGACGACTACCAGCAGTCGCTTGCGCGTTACTTCCGCAAGAAAAGGCTGTTTTACGAGCGCCGAAGCAAAGAATGGAATTTTCGGCGCAGCGAACTCAAGAGCCGGGGAATCAGGAAAGGCCCCGAGCTAAAGTGGCTTACGCAGCTTATGGCGAGTTGCTACTGGAATCAGAAACAACTAGGCCCCGCGATTTCCAAATCTAAAGTTAGCGATCTCTTCGAAGAAAAGCCATACGAGCTGATTTGCCGAATTTCCACCGAAGAGGCATTCCAGATCTATCTCCTAAACGAGATCATCCAATACCAATTTGAACGTCTTGCTCAGCAAAAGCGATATATTTGGAACTTCGGCGGACACATCACTTTCTGCCTCCTGGCGCTCGTGGCCAAGATGTCAAGAAGCGCAGCTGCTCCATGGTCGCACCAAAGATTTACATCTTTTCTGGAAAGGGAGTCGAAAGACCCGAGGACGGCCTGGGCAAGACTAACAAAGGCCAGTATTGACCACATTCGCAAAGCATTTATCCGACGTGCGAAGGAACACCGCAACAAAACGGGCAGTGAATTGAACTACAACAACTTTTTCAAGAACCAGACTGACATGACTAAACTGCTCTCCAGTCCTATACCGGTCGAATTAGGCAAGTTGGCCCGCGAAGCTTTCCGGGTCAGCTAGTACTGGGCAAAATGGAATTCACTCTTGCCGACGTCTACGCCCACGCGGGCGCCCTCGCGAAGCTCCATCCCCAGAACCGGCACGTCCGGGACAAAATCCGGCAGCAACTCCAAGTCTTGAGGGACCTCGGCCTTCTCGAATTCCTGGGCGGCGGCTCCTACCGCCTCCGCTAAAACTCTTCAGGCCATTTCCTCGCCGCGTGCATTAGGGCGAGTACCCATACCTCATTCTTCTGTACGCGATAGGCCACGACAAACGGTGTCCCGCGAATGACCAGTTCCCGCGTGCCAGCTACGCGCCCTTCCCTCCCCGCCATCGGGTGCCGGGCAAGTAGCTGTGTGCTTTCCCAGATTTGATCGGCAGTCCAGGCAGCCGCAGCGCGATTTCCCTCGGCAATGTATTCGTAGGCGCTAACGAACTGTTCCCGGGCCGGAGTGGTCCAGCGCACGCGCATCGCTGGGCGCTACTTTGCTCGCCGCATTCTGCCAATCAGTTTTTTCATCTCGGCGTCCGGCACGAAGTCGCCTGCCTTGGCCGCTCGAAGGCCCTTCTCGATGAGCTTGATGTGATATTCGTTGAGACCCAGATAATGCTCGACGGCTTCATTCAGCAGGTAGCTGCGATCCCGGTCCAGACTCTCTGCCAGCGCATCCAGAGTCGCGACAGCCTCGGACCGCATGCGAAAACTGATCGTTTTTAAGGTGCTCATAATACCTCATAATACCAGGTAACCTACTGTATTGCGACCTCTGGCGGATGGCCGTGCCGGGTGCCGCGGCCCTCTTAAGTACATCGGCTAGACCCGCCGCCAGTAATCCCTCGATCCGAACGCGAATGACGGAAGGCCCGGCACCGCCAGATCTTGCGAGTAGTGCATGGAAATCAGCGTCGAGTGTCACAACTACGCGGGAATGTTGCTCCGCGAAGGCAAGGATCTCTGCATCCTCGGCAGCGGCCATGCCAATCTCCTACCACGTGTACCGCTTCAATTCCAGTTTTGCTTAGAGTTTTGCTTAGTTGTGAGACTGTGGATCGCGGAAGACCTTGGTCGAGCAACAGCTTCATCGGGCATTGGGCAGCGGCACAACCCTGTCCTCAACCAACGC
>Ga0209166_10001407_pt1 | contig 20158 bp, 16 predicted proteins | sample Coa_R1_3_FD_187151 | JGI IMG/M metagenome (GOLD analysis project Ga0209166, IMG submission 187151) | Surface soil microbial communities from Centralia Pennsylvania, which are recovering from an underground coalmine fire - Coalmine... | ecosystem: Environmental > Terrestrial > Soil >... | reverse complement strand
ACGGAACAGCGGTTCGAGCAACGCCCACTGGGCGTCGGTGAGATCCATGCTCTCGGTTTACGCGATTGGCCATAAGTTTCAATGGCTCAGTGCCTTGAAAGTGTTTATGAGATAACTTCTAGATTCAGGGAAGTGATTTCGCTTTCGGAGTCATAGCCAAGCATGCGAGCCATGGCGGTATTCGCCAATAAGATCGTGCCGTCGGGAGCGGCGCGATAAACTCCATACGTGCCCTCAATCATTCCGCGGAAAGCGGCTTCCGATTGGCGCAGAGCATTCTCGACGCGCTTGCGCTGCGTGATGTCTCGAATCGTGGAAGAGACCAAAATACCACCTTCGGTCTGCTGCGGGCTCAGGCTGATTTCCACTGGGAATTCGGTGCCGTCTTTGCGCAAACCGAAAAGTTCCAGGCCCGCGCCCATCGGGCGAATCTGGGTATGTTCCATGTAATTCGCGCGATGTTTGCGGTGGTCGGCCCAGAAGCGCTCAGGTACAAGAACCTCAACGGGCTGCCCAAGCAACTCAGCCCGCTGGTAGCCGAAGAGTTTTTCGGTCTGTGTATTGACCAGCACAATGCGGCCGTCCGCTCCGACGACGACCATGGCATCCGGAGCGGAGTCGAGCAAGGAAAGAATGCGCTCCTGAGCTTGCTTGCGCTCCGTAATATCGCGGATGGCGCTGGAGACCAGAGTGCCGGAATCCGTCTCAACCGGACTGAGGCTGATTTCGATGGGAAACTCTGTTCCATCCCGGCGAAGACCGTATAACTGCAAACCGGCGCCCATGGGCCGGAGCAAGGGGGCGGACATAAACCCTGCTCGGTGAAAGCGATGTTTCCCGCGAAAGCGTTCCGGGACAAGAACCTCGATGGCCTTGCCTAGCAATTCTTCGCGGCTATAGCCGAATTGTTTTTCTGTCTGAAGATTTACCAAAACAATCCGGCCTTCCTGGTTGACAACGACGATGCCATCGGGAGCGGCATCGACCAGAGAACGAAAGACAACGCTGTCCTGGTTGTCGTGCAAATATTTTCCGATCATGATGATTCTTTCGCCGGGAGCCAGTGCGTCTTCCCGGGAAAACAAGAAGGGAGTCTCTGTAGAGAGGATTAGAGAATTATATGGTAAGACCGGGGAAGAGCTACGTCAACCCGGGGCACGTTGCAGGTGTTTAGTCTGAAACTGGGACATTTCCCTGCTTTGTTCCGAGGCAAAGATGCCATAAAGAGGTGGCGAGCGGTGGGCGTTCGCCGTAAAATTGCAGGGGATGAACCCGGCCACCACCTCGCCCCAAACGGGAACTACGAAAGGCTGGATGCGTGTCTTGGGCGTCGATCCTGCGGCGGCCGGACCAACGGGCTACGGAATCGTCGAAAGCGATGGTCGGCAGTGCCGGATGCTGCGCTATGGAGCGCTGAAAGTCTCCGCGAAGAAACACAAGCAAGGTGAGGGCGCGGCGCTGCAGGAAGTACACGCTTTGCTCTGCGAATTGATTCAGGAATTTGCTCCTGATGTAATGGCGGTGGAGAGCATTTTTTCTGCGCTGAATGTAAGAACGGCGCTGCGGCTCGCCGAGGTGCGCGGCGTGGTCTTGTTAGCAGCGGCGCAGCATGGAGTAGAGGTTCACAGTTATGCGCCCCGGGAAGTGAAAGCTACCATCGCCGGGCATGGTCAAGCGGACAAGCGACAAATGCAAATTATGGTGCGTGCTATCCTCTCGATGAGCGCTACTCCCGAGCCGCCGGATGCCGCGGACGCTCTGGCGGTCGCGTTGTGCCATTTGCAGATGGAGCAGGCGCGGAGGCGGTTCGGGTTGCCGCCGGAAAAAGAGTTTGCGAGACCAAGATCCTTTGCGGCGGTTGGGAATCCGGGGAATGCGGCGGGCGCCGTTCGGATAGGCCGCGCAACGCGCAGTGCGCCGCCGCGCATCTTAACGGCGTGAGCGATTTGCGGACGTGATGAAGAGAACCTTTTTCCTGCGATTGTTTCTTGTGAGCGCAACAGCCTGCCTGATAGCCTGTTCCGCGCTTGCAGCCCCCGCCCCGTGCACGGCGAAACTGACGTTCCGCCGCGTTTTCAAAGGCAGTTCGCCGGAATTTATCGAGATCAGCGTGCGCGAGGACTCGGACGTTGCCGGCTACGAGATTCGCCAGCTGGACGAAGACGCCGGCGCCTCGCCGTTCCAGGTCGGCTCGGCGCTCCGCACAAAGATGTTTGATCTCGCCGCCGAACTGAAGCATTTTCAAGGGCAAGACCTCGATGTGCACCGCAAGATTGCCTATCTCGGAGAGAAACAATTTCATTGGGACTGCGGAGGGGAAGTCCACGAAGCAAAATTCAATTACACGATGAATCCCGCGGCGTCGCAACTCTTGCAGATTTTTGAAGGACTGGCGCGCCAGCAGGAAAATGCCGACCAGATATCCCGGCGCATGAAGTACGATCGGCTGGGTGTCAACGATGCCCTGCTGCAATTCGAATCGGATTTGAACCGCAGCCTGCTTCCGGAGCCAAAGCGGCTGCTGCCCATGCTGGACCAGATTGCAGGCGATTCCAAGTTTGTCGATATTGCCCGGCAGCGCGCCCGCTCACTGGCCGAGCGCATCCGCCATCAGGGATGAGGAAGCGGGCTCGAACCTCTTAAAACATGAGGAATCTTCGTTAATGTATAGACCGAGAGCGAAAAGGACCTGTGCATTTGCGATGGTTTCTCTCGGCATTCCGATAATACTGGCGGCGGCAGCGGTCCTTTTTTGTTTTCAGCAACCGGCATTGGCGCAGAAGAAACAGAAACTCGAGAAGAGTTATCGCGAATGGCTGGAGCGCGACGTCGCTTACGTCATCACGAAGGACGAGAAAGACGCCTTTCTGCACCTGACCACTAACGAGGCGCGGGACAAATTCATCGAGGATTTTTGGGAGATCCGCAACCCTAACCCCGGCTCGCCATCCAATTCCTACAAGGACGAAATCTACCAACGCATCGCTTTTGCCGACGCAAGATTCGGCATCGGTTCGGGAATGGAGGGCTGGCGGACGGACCGCGGGCGTACGTATATCACTCTGGGTACCCCTCAACAAAAGCAAGTGTTCCGCAACTCCGGGAATTTGTACCCCATCGAAATTTGGTTTTACAGCAGCCCGAATCCGGCATTGCCTCCCTTCTTTTACGTCATGTTTTATCAGCGCGAAGGGAGCGGCGATTACCGGTTCTATAGCCCTTACATGGATGGGCCCGACAAATTAGCGACCGGCGTCGAGGCCATCAATTCCCGCGCAGCCGCACTAAAGATGATCCAGGAGTCTGCCGGCCCCGAAGTGGCCCATGTTGCGTTGACGCTTTTGCCGGATGAGCCTGTGGATGAATCCACCGGAACCGTTAGCCTTGAATCCGATGTCCTGTTGAACAGCATCAAAAACCTACCCAACTTGCCGATCAACCGCGATGAAATTCTTCGTAGGAGAACGCTAAAAGAAAACGTCAGCTCGCGGCTGCTTCTTGAAGGCCGAAACTTAGACATTGTAACTTTTCCGGCCCGCGATTCACGCGGATTGACAAGGCTTGACTATGCGCTCTGCCTCCACAATCCAAAAGACTTAAGTATGTCTGCGGAATCCGACGGGCGATATATGTATGCTGTCGAAGTGCGCGTGGCTGTTCTGGGAAAGGACAACCAGGTTATTTTCACGCAAGAGAAGAAGCTAACGGACTCTCTCACCAAGGCTCACTTTGAGGAAGTGAAGGACAAAGTTTTCAGGTATGAGGGCAGTCTGCCTCTTCCGCCGGGAAAATATCGTCTGGACTTCCAGTTCACCGACTGGACTCAAAAAACTGCGTACCATATTACGCGCGAAGTCGAAATCCCGACGCCGCCAAAAGAGGGCCTGATTGTTCCAAGCGTGCTGGCTTTCTCGTCCGCAGAGAACGCAGATCCCGGGCTTGCCGATGTGACGCCCTTCACGGTGGGAGGCGTGCAGTTCACGCCGCTGTCCGACAAGAATCCCACTTTCGGACCGGGAACGAATCTTCAAGTCATGTACCAAATCTGGGCGCCCGCCAAAGATCCTCGCCAGAACGTCGGGAAAAAGCTGGAAGTGCAATACGCTCTTGGCCGGCCTGCTGCCCCGGGTAGCGCGAAGGAAATTAAGGAAGAAGTCGGAATGGATCAATTCGATCCGACCGGCTCATTGGTAACTGGAAAGAAGCTTCAGCTCGATGAGAGTAGCGGCAACTACATCCTCACGGTCTCCGCGAACAGCCCGGAGACGAAGCAAAGCGCTTTCGGCATTTTGAACTTCAGAATCCTCGATGCGCCTTCGGGGCCGAAACCTTGGGATGTAGTAGAGCCGGGAATTCTGCAAGACGTGGAAAAGGGAGTCCTGGATCGGCAGCGTGGCCTCTGCTATTGGGCGCTCGGCCAGTTTGATGAAGCACGAGTCTGGTTCCGCCGCGCGCTGCAACTAGACCATTCCAACGAAATTGCCCGGGCTCGACTTGTGGACGCCTACTACGCGAAAAAGGACTATTCCGCTGTGGTAAGCCTGTATTCCGATGCTGGAGTCACGGAGCACACCGACTCGGAAACACTCCTTCGCATCGCAACCAGCCTGGCGAAGTGTGGAAAAACCCCTCAGGCGATCTCCCTACTCGAAAGCGCGGTCCAGTTGCGCCCCGAGGAGGGCCCTCTCTACTTGGCACTAGCACAATATTACAGCGAGATTGGCAGAACGGCGAAGGCCGCGGAACTGACCCAGAAGGCCAAATCGCTTCCAGTTCCCAACCGCTAAGCACGGCTAGATGCTCTCAGGGTTATAGAGCAAGTTCTAGAACCGGCCCGTCGCTCTAAGAAATCCATATTTCGGCATCTTCTACAATAAACGGGATATAGGCCTATTCTTGGCGCAGCGTCATTTTATCGGTTGCTGATGTAACCGACTGAAAATAAGAACTTTATGGGACATAAATTTATCTCAAAGTTTGGTTGATTTTGTGCACGGGATGCGGCAGGATTTGCCCGGATTGGGGGTTCGGGTAACGTCCATTTGTGCTTTTAACCATCAGTCCCAAGCTCAATTCGACTCTTTAAACCGAACTGCCGTGAAAGGAGTTAGCCTCATGAGGAATCGGTGGCTTTGCTTGATTTTAGTGTTGGCGCTAGCAGGGGCTTTGTACCCTGCTGCCATTGCTCAGGACCAAGGTTCAGCGCGCGGCAACCTTAGTGGATTGGTCTACGACTCAACGAAGGCTGTGGTTCCCGGGGCACAAGTTACGATTACTGGGCCAATCGGCAGCCTGACGCAGACGACCACAGAAGAGGGCTCCTTTTTGTTCTCGACACTGATCCCCGGCATTTATTCCATCAAAGTGACAAAGTCCGGCTTCAAAGTCGCGAGCATAAAGAGCGCCGAAGTCCTCATTAACAAGACCACCAGCGTCGAAGTGATCTTGGAGACGGGGCAGGTTTCGGAGACGGTGGAAGTCAACGCGGCTTCGGTGACGGTAGATACTTCCTCCTCAGCGGTCACGGCGGATATCGCCGACACTTTTTTCGAGAACATCCCCGTGCAGCGCGGAGTCGCCAACCTCTTCTATCTCAGTCCAGGTGCCGTGGATGGCATCCAGACGGGCGGAAATAACCCGTCGATCTCCGGTTCCAGCGGTCTCGAGAATGCCTATGTCGCGGACGGTGTTTCCATTAACGATCCAGCATTTGGAGGTTTGGGCGTCTGGGCCCGTTCTTACGGCGCTCTGGGAAGCGGCATCAATCAATCTTTCGTAAAGGAAGTGCAGATCAAGACTGGCGGTTTTGAACCGCAATACGGCCACGCCAGCGGCGGAATTGTGCAAATCGTCACTAAGTCCGGGAGCACGAAGACCCACGGCGAACTCGGAGGCTACTTCCATCCCCTCGGGATGCAGACCACACCTCTCAATGCCGACGATCCACAATTTGGTACGGTCAACAAGTTTGGGCGGTACCTCGGTGCGGCGTCGTATGAGGGTAACGCCGAACTTGGAGGCTATGTCCCTCTTGGAGCCTTAAAGAATCATCTCTTTTATTTCGGGAATTTCAATCCTGCTTTCAATCATCAATACATGGCGCCGGCTGCCGGTTCACCTTTGTTCAATCTTTATAACGGCCAAGTAGATCGAACAAAAACTTCCTATGATTACGCCGGCAAGCTAACCTTCAAGCTCAACGATAGGCAGACGGTGGAATCATCCGTCTTCGGTGATCCGTCCCATACAAACAACGTCCCTTGGGCCACTCTCAATGCTAACGACAAGACGGTGAATTCCAAGTGGGACTATGGAACACGCAATTGGGCCGTACGTTACGACGGGGCGCTTACGGGAACATGGCTGATCGATGGCGCGTTCACTTGGAACTGGAACCACTTTTCCGAGAAGCCGCTCGCCGATGTAACTCAAATCGTGGACGAATCGGGTTTGGTCCAGGCTGGTACATTTAACGCTCAAGGGTTTGGCTTCCTTGAGCCCTACGACTCCAACACGCGCAGCATCGCGTTTGATACTTCCAAGACATATCGTTTCCTTGGTCAGCACACCTTTAGCATTGGATACACCTGGCAGTTCCCCGTTTACGACGACAGCACGTCGTTTTCCGGAGGCAAGTTTGCCATTCCTTCCACAAACGCCTCAGGCGGGGATCCGGGCTACGGAAATGCCACGAATCCAACGGTCGCAGGTAAGATGACGGATGCCTCTTTGGTCTTGGAGGCTGCCAGTGTCCTGGCTCCCGATCCCAATTTTCCCAATGATCCGACGAAAACGACATGTGGCCTCTGCCCCTACTTGAACGGTACGCCAGTGGTGCTTGTTCAGTCGCGCGGTCGCTTCGATGGAGGCGTGACCAAGAGCAGCGGAAGATATCACGCGGCCTATGTGAATGACTCGTGGGCTCTCGGAAAACACTTCACAGTGAATCTTGGTTTGCGTTGGGAACAGCAGCGCTTGGTCGGCAATCAGTTATCAAGGGTTTTCAACGATATGTGGTCTCCACGTTTCGGTTTTGTTGTTGATCCCAAGGGTAATCGAAAGACTAAGCTATACGCCAATTATGGCCGATACGCATTCGTTTTGCCGCTCGACGCTGCGGTCCGTGCTCTGAGTGCGGAGGACGATGTCTTGGGTGCGTTTTGGGCGCCCAATTCGACTACGACGGGATGCCCTGCGGGACAATCTCCATGCATCACTACTGATGCCAGTGGCTCGCCGGATTACAGCACTCTTTTCGTCTCAGATTCCAACCACCTCCTGAACAAGGCTACAAACGGCATCAATAACGCCGTGAATGTAGGACTCAGCGGAGGGGAACCCTTTGCACCCGGGACGCGAATGGAGTACACCGACGAGTATGTTGCAGGGTTTCAGCACGAATTTCGCAATGGTATCGTTTTCGGCGTCCGCTACATTGATAGGCGTCTCAAGCGTGTTATCGAAGACCAGGGAGGCATTTCCGTGGAGCAATTTGATGCTCTGGCTAGTAATGGAGGCGGCCTTAACTACTTCATTGGCAACCCGAACGCTAAGCAAGATATCTTCGTAAACCCAAATGAAATCACTTTTGGCCTGGGAACTAACTTTTCGTCGGCCCAACAGACTCAGGCGAACTTGCCTGCAGCTTGTGTCGATTCGAACGGCTTCGCAACGCCCTATGTTGCTTGGGACGTACTTAGCCCGCTCACCGCGACACAAGGTCAAACGGTCGTGGCCGGTAGCGCTTGCTTCCCGTCGGTAAACCAACCGAACACATGGTCGATTCCCAACCCAGCTTACGACCCGGTAACAAATCCGACCGCACCAAAGTTTATCCTCGATCCCAACGCCGAGTTTGGGGGTGAATTCCATCCCGATGGCAAACCTGATACGTACAAGGACCCCGTTCGTGTCTACCAGGCGGTGGAAATCGAGGTCAATAAGGGATTCGGCCACAATTGGGCGCTGAACGCCAATTGGCGAATTGCCCGATTGAATGGCAATTATGAGGGGGCCTTCCGTAACGACAACAACCAGGCGGACCCAGGTATCAGCTCGCTATTTGATCTCACGGAAGGAAAACTGGGCCTTCTGGGTCAACAGCAAGGCATTGGCCCCTTGAACACGGATCGTCGCCACGTCGTCAATATCAATCCCTACTACGTGCTCGACCACAGCCGCTTTAAGGGAATGGTCTTCGGCGGAGGCCTCAGAATCCAGACCGGCCTCCCACTTACCACCCTCTACGCACAGTTTGCTTACCAGAACGCCGGCGAGGTGCCCTGGAACGGGCGAGGCGATCTGGGCCGAGCGCCAACAACCTTTGGTCTCGATGGTCACATTGAGTATCCGTGGAAATTCAACGAAAGAGTCAGCCTGAAGTTGGGTTTCGATGCTTTCAACATTGCCAACCGAAAAGCCAAGACTCTTATCGACCAGAACGCCGATCAAGGATTTGGTATCAACAACCAGGACTTCAAGCTGCCGTTCGCAGTGACCGGCATGAACAATTATTTCTTCCAGCAGCCCTTCAGCGCTCGCGCGAGCGTTCGTCTCGTTTTCTAGACTGAAGTTTTTTCCCGGGAGGGTGCCTCAAAAAGCGCCCTCCCGTTTTCTTTGTGGTATAAAATCTCTGAATGAAGTCTCTCCAGCCTGCAACTCTGCTGCTCGCGTTACTTTGCTCCTCTTATGTCTGGGCTCAGCGCCCCATGTCCTCCGACTCTCGAGGGGGCTCGAATGCGGAAATCAATGTTCAGGTGCGCAATTCTGATGGCACGCCAGCTCCTCGCGGAATCCACTTGCGCCTGGAAGCTCAGGAAGGGGGATCTTCTGCCGACTGCGTCACGGAAACGGGCGGAAAGTGCAGGTTTCTGCCTGGCTCCGGCGGGATGTACGTCATTCGAGTCAGTCAACTTGGGTACCAAGAAGTCTCTGTTGATGTGAACCTCGTCGACACGCTGCGGGCCTACGTCAATATCGTTCTCAGGCCCGACCCCGGATCGTCTCTAGCCGATTCACATAGCGAAGCATCAGGTATCTCTGTGTCTGCTCTCGATCTTGGCGTTCCGGAGAATGCGCGACAGGAGTTCGAAAAGGGCCAGCGCGCACTAAGTGAAAACAAACTGGACGCCAGTATTTCGCATTTCCGAAAGGCCATCAAGCTTTACGAACCTTTCCCTCAGGCGTACACGCTCGTTGGCACGGCTTACATGGAAAAGAAGGAGTGGAACGAAGCGGAAAAAGCGCTGCAACGAGCCACCAACCTGGACCCCAAGTCCTCGGACGCATACCTGGCGCTCGGTGCGGTGCTGAATCAAACAAAGGTATATCCGAGAGCGGAAGCTGCCCTGCTTCGAGGATTGGAATTGAATCCAGAGGCGCCGGGTGGGCACTACGAGCTTGCCAAAACTTATTGGGAGCTGGGCCGATGGCAGGAAGCTGCTCCGCACGCGCGCAAAGCTGTGTCCTTGACGCCTGACCTCGCCTCCCCTCACGTTCTGCTGGGCAACATCTTACTTCGCGAGCGAAACGCCCAGGGAGCGCTTCACGAATATCAGGAATACTTACGGCTCGACCCAAACGGCTCGATGGCGGAAGGAGTCCGTAAGATGGTTGAGAAACTCCAAAAAGCCATTGGCTCCCACTGAGCCCCGCGCTAGCTTCTTTTTTCATCAAACCGAAGCCGCTTGTAAGCCTCGACCTTCCTGCATAGACTTTTACGACCTTTCCGATGTGCTTCAGCGGGCCAGGGGCATGAACGAAGAAGAATTCCAACCCGGCGGTGACCGTTTTCCGCCGACGCGGCGATCTGTCGTCGAAGCGGTGGGCAGCGCAGACGCCGAAGAACGCGAGCGTGCGCTCGAATCGCTGTGCGCGGCGTACTGGAGGCCCATCTACAAATACATTCGGCTGCGGTGGAACCGGCCCGCCGAGGCAGCGCAGGATTTGACGCAGGGTTTTTTTGTCGAGGTGCTGGAGCGAGGCCTGCTTAAGAGATTCGACGCGAAGAAAGGCCGCCTGCGGACTTATCTGCGCGTCTGCGTGGACAGCTTTGTTTCGAATGAAGACAAAGCCGGCCGGCGGCAAAAGCGCGGGGGAAATGTCGCGCACGTAGCTTTGGACTTCGCCGCTGCCGAGGAAGAACTGGGCGGCGCTAGACGGATGGATCCCGCCGCGATTCCTTCGCCGGAGTCGCTTGAGGAATTCTTCGAAAAGGAATGGCTGCGCAGCCTTTTCAGTCTGGCTGTGGAAGAGTTGCGCGAATTCTGCAACGCGCGCCAACGCGAACGCGCGTTCCGCCTGTTCGAAGCGTACGACCTCGAAGGCCACGATAAGATTACCTACGAGCAACTGGCAAAGGACTACTCGATCGCCACGACGGATGTGACCAATAGCCTGGCTTGGGCCCGCCGCGAATTTCGCAGAATTGCTCTCGATCGCTTGCGTGAACTCTGCGGAAGCGAAGAAGAATTTCAACGGGAAGCACGAGCCACTTTCGGCGGGAATGGCAGATGAAATTCCTTTCCGACAAGGCGGTGGAACGCCTGCGCGAAGGCGCAGAGATCCCCGACCTCACTGGCACGCGCTACCGCTTGCTGGAGCGCGTTGCGCGCGGCGGCATGGGTGTGGTGTACGCCGCCGAAGACGAGAAGCTGCAGCGACGCGTTGCGTTGAAAGTTCTGGACGGGTCCAGCGCGGACGGCGATCTTGCAAATCGTTTGATTCGCGAAGCGCTGGTGCTGGCGCGGCTCGAACATCCTGGTATCGTGCCCGTTCACGACGTGGGGACGCTCGGCGACGGCCGCGTCTTCTATACCATGAAGTTTGTTCAGGGCCAGCGCCTCGACCAATACGTTGAGACAGTACGCTCCGCTACGGAGCGGCTCCGGCTTTTTCTTCGCATTTGTGACGCGGTGGCGTTCGCGCACGCACACGGAGTGCTGCACCGCGATTTAAAACCTGCGAACATCATGGTGGGTTCTTTTGGCGAGGTCCTGGTCATGGATTGGGGCCTCGCAAAACTTTTGCGAGAAGATGTTGGCAGGCAACCGCGGATAGCGGACCCCGACGCAACAGTTTTTGAGAAACCTCCTAAAGCAGGCGATCCAACAAACAGCACGACGAGCACGGTTGTGACGGGGCACGGCACCGTAATGGGCACGCCCGGCTACATGTCGCCCGAGCAGGCGCGCGGCGATGTCGAACATCTGGATGCGCGCAGCGACATTTTTTCGCTGGGAGCCCTCCTGCGCTTCCTGCTCACCAAAAACCCGGACGGCGCCACAAACGCAGCTGAAAAACCGCATCTGGACAAAGCGTTGGAAGCTATTTGTTCCAAGGCGGCGGCTCCGGCTCCTGAGGACCGCTATTCCAGCGTTCCGGATCTTGCTCTTGACGTTTCACGCTACCTGGATGGTTTGGCTGTAGCGGCCCACCGCGAAAGTTTCTTGGAGAAGCTGGGGCGGTTCTATCGCCGGTACCGCTTCTTCATCCTGCTCATCGCCGCTTATCTGGTGATGCGCGTGCTGATTCTGTTTTTTATGCACCGCTAGGCTTAAAGGATTCCGGAAAAGCGTTGTATAGGACAGGTAGAAATCATCGGACGGAGGAAGGCATGAATAAGGTCTTGCTGGGACTGTTGTTGGGGGCCGTTTTGGGCGCTATCGACGGAGGGACTGCGTGGTTCACGCCGGCGGTCCGCTCGATGATGGTGGGCATCGTTGTAGGGTCGACCATCAAGGGCTTGATTGCCGGCATCGCAGCGGGAGCGTTTGCCCGCAAAGTCAATTCCGTGCCTCTTGGGATCTTGTTTGGGCTCGCCGTAGGCTTTGTGCTGGCTTTTCTTGTGGCCTACATGCAGCACGGCTACTACTTCGAGATCATTCTGCCCGGCAGCATTGTAGGAATGATCGTCGGCTACGCCACGCAGAAGTATGGCACCGCCCCGGCAGCGGCGGGGGCGAGTCACTGATTATGGAAGCCTTTGCAACACGAAAGAACTGCAAAAAATCGTGAAGGAGAAAAACATGAAAACCCTGCTGAAAGTGTTTACCCTTTTGATTTTCGGAATTGCCATTACGTCCGCGCGAACGACTGCGGCGCCCGGTGACGGCGCCGAAGCGTTCGAAAAGCTCAAGTCCCTGGTCGGGCACTGGGAGACGGACAAGACCAACATGAACAAGGCGTCTCTGGATTTGGAATTGACCTCCGGAGGCACCGCTATCCTGGAAAAATCTCACATGGCGGAAAATGGCAAGGCCGTCGAAATGACCACCCTTTACTACCTCGATGGCGGTCAGGTGAAGCTGACGCACTACTGTATGGCCGGCAACCAGCCAACGATGCGCGGAACTTATGCCCCGGACGCAAGAACCATCACCTTTGACTTTGTGGGCGCTACCAATCTGAAGAGCGACAGCGACGGCCATATGCATCACGCCACCTACACTTTCATCGACAGCGACCATTTCAAGACCACTTGGACCTTTCGCAAGGATCAGAAGGACGCTTTCACGGAAGATGTGACCTATGTCCGCGTGAAATAGTTCCTCGAGTCCATCCGGCCGTACTCCAAAGGGCAGGTTCAGCGCCTGCCCTTTGTTTTTGTGACCTGTGTAGGATGGCAGGCATCGAACGGCTGTACCCGTCCAATGGGCGAGCGGGGTGATGCCAATGGGATTCGCGGGATTTTCCGGACAAAAGTACTTGAATCTCGAAACCTTCAAAAAAAGCGGCGAAGGCGTGAAGACACCCGTGTGGTTCGCTGCCGAGGCGTCAGCGAAACTCGATTCAGCAGACGCCAAACTTTTTGTCTACACCATCGGCGTTTCCGGAAAAGTGAAACGCATCCGCAATAATTCGAGCATAAAGATTGCTCCGTGCAACATGCGTGGCGATGTGCAGGGCGAGTGGGTTCCTGCGCTTGCGGAAATTGTTTCAGGCGCAGAAGCAGTTCATGGAATGCAGTTGCTGAATAAAAAATACCTTCCCTGGAAGCAGTTGCTGGATTTCTTCGCCATGTTCCGCAAGCGCGAGCGCACCGTCTTCGTCATCCGTCCTGCTTGAAAGTTTGCCCATCCCCATTGTTAGCCCAAACGTTTTGGTTTTGGCGGGAACACTTTGCCTTGTTCAAACGTATTAGGGAAGGGAGGGCTCGCCATGTTTTGTGATCGTTGTGGGAGTCAGCTTGCCTCCAACTCTCAGTCTTGCACTTCCTGCGGAAAGGCCGTGGCCCCGGGCGTCATTCCCCCCGCCAGGTCAACCGCAATACCCCCGGTCCAGGTCAGGGTCCGGCGGCATATCCATCGGCTCGCCATTTTGTGGTTCGCAAATGGTGTTCTCCGCCTGATTGGCGTTTCCTGGTTCATGCTTTTCGGAAGCATGTTCTTCCCTGGGCTGCACGCATGGATGAGTCCAAGGGTCTGGCCGCTTGGACCCGGGTGGGGTATCGACTCCTTCTTTCCGGGGAGCCTGTTTTCGCTTGGCATTTTCCTGGGTTTCTTCGGCGTGCTCCACCTTCTGCTCGCATGGGGACTTTTCGAGCGCCAGCCTTGGGCACGGGTACTAGGTCTGATGCTGGGAATCCTGGCGTTGCTGCGAATCCCCTTTGGCACAGCTCTGGGAATCTACACGCTCTGGGTTCTCGCCCCAGAAGAATCCGCACGCGAGTACGAGCAGCTCGTCAATTCGGGCGGGCAAATCAACAACCCCGGATTTTCACCGAGCCGACAGCAATAAATCGTTCATCCTTGAAGGAATTACGGCTGGATACCTGAGCCGCCTGGAAGAAACATTCCCAGAGAAAAGAAGCGCGTCAGAATCCCTGCGAAAAGCATACCCACAACTAGCTCGCGCGCAAGACGCAGCGCCGTTGAACCAGAAACGGTGTTACGAGGTAGTAGCTGCCGTTTGAGGCGCAACGCTGGCGAGCGCGCGCAGAGATTCCCCGTATGGGGCGCGGGCCACGCCTCGTTCCGTAAAGATCGCCGCAATGTACTTTGCCGGCGTAACGTCAAACGCGGGATGCGCCGCGTGAACGTCCGGTGCAATGCGCACTCCCTGTAGATGCGTCACCTCACCCGCGGAACGCTCTTCAATCGGGATGTAGTCGCCATCCGGGATGGACAGGTCAAAAGTCGAAACGGGCGCTGCAATGTAAAAAGGTACGTTATTTTCCTTGGCCAGAACGGCAATCTGATACGTGCCGATTTTATTTGCTGTGTCGCCGTTGGCGGCAATGCGATCCGCGCCCGTAACAATCGCTCCGACTTTCCCCGTTTTCAAAAAATGTCCGACCATGTTGTCTGTAATGAGCGTCAGCGGGATGCCCCCTTTGTGCAATTCCCATGCTGTCAGTCGCGCTCCCTGAAGATACGGCCGCGTTTCCGGCACAAGGACGTGGAGTTTCCGGCCTTGTTCGAATGCCACACGAATCACGCCCAGCGCCGTGCCAATTCCGCCCGTAGCCAGCGCGCCCGCGTTGCATTGCGTCATCACCTGACCTTCGCGCGGCATGAATTCCGCGCCGAATCGCCCAATGGCCTCATCGGTCGCTTTTTTCTCGAGATGGACTTGCTTCGCCTCCTCCACCATCCCCTGCTTGATTCTCGCAATGTCTGAAGTCTGCGCGGTAAGTTCGGCGAACCGCCGCTTCATGCGTTCGAGCGCCCAAAACAGGTCAACAGCCGTGGGCCTCGTTTTCGCCAGCACCTTACAAATCTCGCTGAATTCACCGCCAAGCGCATCCGCCGATTTCGCAGAAGAATGCAATACTCCCAGCGCAGCACCCATCGCTGCCGCCACGCCAATAGCCGGCGCTCCGCGAATCACCATCTCGCGAATCGCCTTCGCGACTTCGCGATAATCGGTGTACGTGTAGCAAATTTCCTCCGCCGGAAGCCGCCGCTGATCCAGCATCACCACGCCGCGCTCGGTCCATTCAATGGGTTGAGCTACGTACATTCTCTTAATAGCCTCGCAGAAATCGACTCCACATTGTCGCTGGGATAATCCATTGTAATGGGAGAGCTGTCGGAAGACGAATTCCTTACCGGTGCGGCGGAATAGACGTAAAACCCTTCGTTCCAATGATCGTAAGAACCGCGAGCATGGAGTTATAGCCTAAGTGCAGAAGAAAGCTCGCGAATACCGTTCCAGTCCAAGCCCGCGCAAACGTAAATATAACGCCCACGAGAATCAGCAAGCTCACGAGCTCCCAGGTCCAGCCTAGCTGCGGCGCGTGCATCAGGCCAAAAAGCACTCCCGTCGTGAGAATGCTCGCGATGACTCCCGTGCGGAGCGCCCGGGCCGAATCCATGCCCCTTTGTTGAGCAATTCCTGAAACAATGCGCGCAAACACCGGATAGAGATACCCGCGGAAGATGGTCTCTTCCACCAAAGGCGCCACGAGCACCGCCATGCTCATTAATAGCATCATCGCGCGAGGACTCTTGAACATTTCCTGGATCGGAACATGCTCGGCGTCCTTCACGCGCGAACTCGCGATAATGACGAAGAGCGACAGACCCGAGCCCGAAAGGAAATACATCCACGGCTTGCCTTTCCCCTCGAGATGATTGCTCTGCAGCTTCCTCCAGCCCAGCGATTGCCAAAAGGGCAAATTGCGAAGCACAGAAATCGTTACGTAAAGAAAAAGAATAATGAGCGCAAACCACAGGACATTCGTGCCCACGATAAGCCGCGGATCGGATTCAAAGAGCCGCCGGATCTGCTTCTCGGTCAGATGGCGGTTGGCCATGTAATAGGCCGCAATGCCAATCCCAATCACAATTTGACTGATGAACGCGTACGCCACAAACAGCAGCAGGTGCGGCCAGGACCACGAAATCCGCAGGTCTTCCGGCACATTGCAAGTTGGAGGATGCGCCGCCTCGGGATGAACGGCCACATAAGAGATGGGATCGCCCGCAAGCGGCAAGTCCGATGCGGCTGGAACCGATTCCGGAATCTCCCGTGCCGGACCTGTTTCTGTAGGTTCGCTGGGTCCTTGCGGCGGCTCAGCCGGATTTTCGTCAAATAAGCTCATCGGTTTTCAGTCGCGTCCCAGTCAGGTTTCTCCGGTCACCGTTTCTTCGGCCATCCCGCCGTCAAAGCCGCGGCGACGAGCGGCAGCATCAACTCATGGTGCCCGGTAATCGCAAAGCCGCGGGATTCCGGTCCTCTGTGATTGCGGCCGGAAGCGGTTGGACGCTTCACTACATTTTGCATCGGCCGGTAATGCTGAATAAAGTCGAAGTTGGCCGTGGTGATGGGGCAAAGTGGCACGCCCAAGTTCCGCACCACAGAGACGGCCTTCAGGAAAACTTCCGGTAGCAAAACCGCGGAGCCCCAATTGAGATAGACCCCTCCTGGATGCATCTGCTGCGTCATGGCGCAGAACAAACGAAAATCGCGATGCGTGGCGTACCCAAGAGCCGCGCCTTCTGCGGCGGGGTGCATATGCGGAATATCCGTGCCAATGGCCAGATGCACGGTCACCGGAATGCGCCGCTTGTGCGCCGCCGCAAGGACGCTGGACTCCGCGTGCTTGGCTTCGATGACCCCGCTGTTCAGAAATTGCCCCGCCGCCTCGCCGTATCCGATTCGAATGCGCTGCGCCAGCTTCGAGATTTCATTCAGATACTTGCCGGTTTCTTCAGCCATGCCGAATTGCCCTTCGCCCAGCGCCGCTTCAACGTCCTCAGAAGTATTCCCCGCGAGCGCGATCTCGAAATCATGGATCAGCGCCGCGCCGTTCATCGCAATCCCCGACACGAAGCCGCGATCCATCAAGTCAATCAAGATGGGACCTAGCCCCACTTTGATCACGTGTCCGCCCATGCCCCAGAGAATCGCTTTGCGCTGTTTGCGCGCCGCATGCACTGCGCTCAGGAGTTGCCGCAAGCTCTCCGCCGCGAGAATGTGCGGCAGCGAATCCAGGAATTTCGTCAGCGAAGTATTTGTTGCCGCCGGCTTCGCGAATTCGCGCACGTTCACCTTGCTCTTGCGCGACGCCAGCGGATACGTATGCACTTCTCCGAGGACCAGAGGCTCAATCGAGTAGATACTCATGGTGAACGATTAATGTAGGGGGAAATGCCGCAAGGCGCAAGCAAATCGCAACCGGCGTACCGCCGCCAACAAGATCGAGATTCAAATCACCTGGCATCCACGGCCTTGCCATTTGAACTGCCATTGACATTCAACACGCGCGCAAGCACCTGCCCCGTGTAAGATTTCTTCGTCCGCGCCACCTGCTCCGGCGGCCCTTGCGCCACGATGCGCCCGCCGCCTTCCCCGCCTTCCGGGCCCAAATCAATAATCCAGTCGGCTTGCTTGATGACGTCGAGATGGTGCTCGATGATGAGTACGGTGTTGCCAAGATCGACCAGCCGCTGCAAAACGTCGAGCAACTTGCGCACGTCGTCGAAATGCAATCCAGTCGTAGGCTCGTCGAGGATATACAGCGTGCGCCCCGTCTGGCGTTTGGAAAGTTCCCGCGCCAGCTTGATGCGCTGCGCCTCGCCGCCCGAAAGCGTGGTGGCCGACTGCCCCAGCGTAACGTAGCCCAGCCCCACGTCCACCAGCGTCGAAAGTTTCTGCTGAATCTGCGGAATGTTTTCTAGCAACTTCAGCGCATCGGCAGAAGGCAGATTCAGTACGTCGCTGATCGAATGGCCTTTGTAGCGCACCGCCAGCGTCTCCGAATTGTAGCGCCGCCCGCGGCACACTTCGCACATCACATAAACATCGGGAAGAAAATTCATCTCGATGCGCCGCAGCCCGTCGCCCTGGCACGCTTCGCAGCGCCCGCCTTTTACGTTGAAGCTGAACCGCCCCGGCCGGTAACCGCGCTCTCGCGATTCCGGTAGCATGGCAAACAAATCGCGGATCGGCGCGAACACTCCCGTGTACGTCGCCGGATTCGAGCGCGGCGTGCGTCCAATCGGCGCCTGATCGATTTCGATGACCTTGTCGATATGCTCCGTGCCCAGGATTTGCCGGTGCGGCGCGGGCGCCTCGGAAGAACGATAGAGTTTCTGCGCCAGTGCGCGATACAAAATGTCGTTCACCAGCGTGGATTTGCCGGAACCGGAAACGCCCGTAACCACCGTAAGCAGTCCCAGCGGAAACGTCACATCAATTTCCTTAAGATTGTTCGCGGTCGCTCCAAGAATCTGGATCGCCTTCCCGTTCTGGCTGCGCCGCTTTTCCGGAACCGAAATCTTTGCCGCTCCGCTGAGATACTGTCCCGTCAGCGATTCCGCAGTCGCCTCAATCTGCTCCGGCTTGCCCTGCGCGACCAGATACCCGCCCGCCTCGCCAGCGCCGGGCCCCAGATCCACCACAAAATCCGCTCGCCGAATCGTGTCCTCATCATGCTCAACGACCAGCACAGTGTTTCCAAGATTGCGCAAGTGTTCGAGCGAGCCCAAAAGCCGCGCATTGTCTCGCGCATGCAAACCAATGCTCGGCTCATCCAGCACGTAAAGCACGCCGCGTAGCCGTGATCCGATTTGCGTCGCCAGCCGAATGCGTTGCGCTTCGCCTCCGGAAAGGGTCGCCGCAGACCGCTCCAAGCTGAGGTAACCCAGTCCCACAGCGAGAAGAAAATCAATGCGCTCGGCAACCTCTTCCAGCGGCCGCGCGGCAATTTCTTTTTGCCGCTCGTTCAATTGCCCCAAAATCTTGTCCACCGCAGGCCGCGCCGCGCTCAGCGAAAGCCCCGTGAAATCCGCAATCGACCAGCCTCCGAGCTTCACCGCCAGTGATTCCGGCCGCAGCCGCTTGCCATGGCAAGTGCTGCACACCGTCGCCGACATATACTGCGTCATCCACTCGCGGTAAGTGTCCGAACCGGAGTCCTCGAAATTTCTCTCCAGAAATTTCAAAATGCCCGGAAAGCGAAAGCCCTTCTCGCCCTTCGCCTTTTTTCTGCCGAGTCCTTCGGCTCCGGCATTCCCCCCATTCGAAGGCGGATAACCGTACAGCAGCAGGTTCTGAATACGCGCCGGAAACTTCTCGAACGGCGTCTCCAAATCGAACCCATGCGCGTACGCCCCGAGTTCCAAGGTCCGCTTCAGAATCGCCGAACCGGACCCCGGCCCAAGACCGCCATCGAAAAGCGGCCGCGACCAGTCATTGATGATTCTCGAAGGATCGAAGTCGTACTTCGACCCAAGCCCGTTGCACGCCGGGCACGCCCCGTAAGGCGAATTAAAACTGAACGAACGCGGCTCCAGAACCGGAACCGAAATTCCGCAGTCCGGGCATGCCAGCTTCTCGGAGAACGTGTGCTCCTTGCCGCCCACCACGGCCACCGTCACAAGCCCGCTCGCCAGCTTCAACGCTGTGGCAATGGACTGCTCCAGCCGCGCCGCAATCCCCTGCTTCACCAGCAAACGGTCAACCACAATCTCAATCGTGTGATTCTTCCGCTTGTCGAGTGCTGGAAAATCATCGAGCGGATACAATTCACCGTTGATCCGCACGCGCACATACCCGTCCTGCGCGAATTTCTCCAGCTCTTTCCGATACGCGCCTTTTCGCCCGCGAACGATTGGCGCCAGAATCATGATGCGGTCGTCGGACTTGCAGATTTCTCCTTGCAGGATCGCCTGCACAATCTGCTCGCTCGACTGCCGCGTAATCGGCTTCCCGCAATTCGGGCAGTGCGGCACGCCCACCGAGGCGTAAACCACGCGCAAATAGTCGTAAATTTCTGTGATCGTTCCGACGGTGGACCGCGGCGAGCGCGTCGTCGTTTTCTGTTCGATAGCGATCGAAGGGGAAAGCCCCTCGATCACATCCACTTCGGGCCGCTCCATCTGGTCGAGGAACTGCCGCGCATAAGCCGACAGCGACTCCACATACCGCCGCTGCCCTTCCGCGTAAATGGTGTCAAACGCCAGCGAAGATTTTCCCGAGCCGGAAAGCCCGGTGATGACCGTTAAGGTGTTCCGGGGAATCTCGACGCTGATGTTTTTCAGGTTATGCTGCCGCGCGCCCCGGATCACCAGTTTGGTCAGGCCCATAAGCTAAAAACGCTCCCCCCTCAGGAGTCGTGCCTTCTGTATGCAAACCCTGGCGCCCAGCAGTCACACTGAGCCCACAATAACTCTTCACAATAGCGGAGAGCACGAAGGCGGTCAAGAATCGC
>Ga0209166_10001403_pt1 | contig 20194 bp, 15 predicted proteins | sample Coa_R1_3_FD_187151 | JGI IMG/M metagenome (GOLD analysis project Ga0209166, IMG submission 187151) | Surface soil microbial communities from Centralia Pennsylvania, which are recovering from an underground coalmine fire - Coalmine... | ecosystem: Environmental > Terrestrial > Soil >... | reverse complement strand
TAGCTTCGATCCAAGTCGTCATGGGCCCATCGATGATAAGCAGCGAAAACGGCCTGCTGCGTGGCTCCGTATTGATGAACGTCAGAGGCCGCGACGTGGGCTCATTCGTGGCCGAGGCTCAACGGGCGGTTGCTCACCAGGTAAAGCTACCTCCCGGCTATTACATCGAATGGAGCGGACAATACGAGAACCAACTTAGCGCACGACGCAGGCTGATGCTGGTCATCCCAGCGGTCTTCGCCATCATGTCGATCCTGCTCTATAAGATCTACGACTCCGTGAAAGAGGCTCTCCACGTGATGCTCGCCGTGCCCTTCGCCCTAACAGGTGGCATCTTTCTATTGAAAATCCTCGGGTACAACTTCTCGGTTGCGGTGTGGGTCGGCTTTATAGCGCTGTTCGGCACAGCCGTCCAGACTGGCGTGGTCATGGTGATCTACCTAGAAGAGGCTGTGGCCCGCAAAAAACAAGCGACCGGCACACTCACAGTCCAGGGATTGCACGAGGCCGTAATGGAAGGGGCACTGCTGCGGCTGCGCCCAAAGGTGATGACCGTTTCCACCGTGATCGCTGGTTTGCTGCCGCTGATGTGGTCAGCCCGAACGGGAGCGGAGGTCATGAAGCCCCTCGCAACCCCGGTGCTTGGCGGCATGGTGTCTTCGTTGTTACACGTCTTGATCGTGACGCCGGTGATCTTCACTTGGCTGCGCGAGCGTGAGATCTGACGGCAATAGAGACTTGCCACCTCCTGTCGGATGACGGGCAATCGGAGGTTATCGGTCATCCGTCGGATTAGTACCGATAAAAAGTCGTTGTGTCCACGAATGAGGTAGTTTCCGGTTGGTCGGCAAACCGGAAGTAATCCCCACCGTCTTTTCGACAATTACTTACCATGTCGAGATCCGCTCTGGAGAGTACTGGTTCAGTGGGTTATTGCTGCGGCCAATTTGTTACCAGCGTGAGTGGACGACTTCCGGCTCGCGACTGTCCCAAAGTGTTGATGAGCAAACGTCCGTCGGGTGCGACGTCGTACCCCGCGCTATACAACAGCGTCTGTCCGACTGCGGTGCGGAAGAGGACTTTGGGATCGCCGGTCTGGATCGTACCGTGCGCTGTGTTTATCGGAAACTCTAAGACATCTTCTACGTTGACCGCGTTGACCGCGTAGAGAGCCTTACCGTCGTGCCGCCAACGTGGAGTAGCCGCTCCGCTTGATGAGATCTGCGCTCGCTGCCCCGCTCCAGGGAAGGGAGCAACATAGATTTCGTCCCTACCGGACTGGCGGGACGTGTAGGCGACCCAATGACCATTTGGGGAAAACACCGCGTCCCGTTCCCAGTCGTTTGTCGCTACGAAAGGAAAAGGCTTGTCGCCCTTTGCAACGGGCATGACGTAAATGTGGGAGGCCCCGGGCTCGCCACGGTTGTAAAGGATGTACTTTCCATCGGGAGACCAATCAGTGGGCGATTGCCACTGGTCCTCCTGGTAGAGCAGGAGATCCTCTCCGCTTCCGTCCGCCGCTCGCACGGCGAGACGCGCCTTGCTGGTATTCGCCGGGATCACCATGTACGCAATGTTCTTGCCGTCCGGTGACCACACAGGTGTGGTGCCGGCAGACTCAGTGCTGAGGCGGGTGCGCAGGCCATTGGCGGTATCGAAAACCGAGACCTCCGGGTTCGGCCCGCCATATTTTACGAGCGCCACTTTATGCCCGTCCGGCGAGATGCGCGGATCGTTGTTGCCGCGTTCTCCAAGGGTCCCGAGGACTTTTCCATTGACATCAAACCATGTCAATTGGCCCTCAGCGGCGGAATTCGCGCCACTCGCGTAAATCAACAGTCCGTTGCTGGAGACGCTGAACGCTCCTCGCCAAATTCCCTGGTCATTCAGAGCTTTTTCGGCAAGACGCACCGGATCGCCTTGCAACTCCATCCGACCAAGGTCAAAGCGCTGCGCCATCAAGTCCGACTTTCGCAAAAACAACAAGTAGCCCGACTCGTAAAGCGCGTTGGCATCAGTGCGCACCAACAATCGTCCTGGTGATCCCGCCGCGCTCAGAGAACTGACATATAGTCCGCTGGACTCTCGTTGTCCCGCATGATTCATGGCCAAATAAAGGAAGTGATCGCCATCCGGGAAAAACTGCGGCCAGCGATGCGTGCTGTGCTTAGAGGTGTCCACCTTGGTGACGGCGACCGGTGTTCCGCCGGTGGCAGGGATCTGGTAGAGGCCATCACGAATGTTGGGCGTGAACAGCAGCACACCTTTGCTGCTCCAGGATCCGCCACGCGGGTTCGAGGCATCGCAGAGAGGCACCGGAGCACCGCCAACTACGTCCATCACCCTTAGCTTTCCGGCGGAGAAGAATGCAATCCTGCGGCTGTCAGGCGACCAGAACGGAAAGGTGCCGTTCTCCGTTCCTTCCAGCGCGTGCGCCTCGCCGGATTTGAGAGAGCGAATCCAGATGTGGTCACCAGCCCCGAAGACAAGACTCAGACCATCCGGCGAGAGGACGGGCGGGGCACCGACATCACCGATTAACTGGAACGGAGCGTCCTCTGGCGGCGGGATGGAGGCAACGAGACGTGTACCTGCCGGAGGTTTCTTCCAGAGGGCGATAGCGAGAGCTATCAGCGCTAACACCGCTACGACGGCTGCAATTGCCAGTAACGAGCGTTCCCTCGACCCGCGTGAAATGCTGCTAACAGATCCTGCACTTGTGCTGAGTGCGGCCCCGGAACTGGCTATCCATTCCAGCTCCGCACCGATGTCACTCGCGCTTTGCCAACGCTTGGCCAAATCTTTGACGAGAGCACGTGAAATTACGTGTTCGAGTGCGGGCGATATCTGTTGGCGCACGGTTGAGATCGGTTCAGGATCCTTCTCCAGAATTGCCGAGGCCAGACTGATTTGCGACTTACCTTCAAATGCCCGCTTGCCGGTCAACATTTCGTAGAGCACGGCGCCCAGGGCGAAGATGTCGGAACGAGCGTCGGCTTCTTTTCCCTCGATCTGCTCCGGCGCCATGTACTGGATGGTGCCGATGATGCTGCCCGCCGTGGTCAGTGGACTTAGGGGACTCGGCCCGCTCAACGTGGCCACCGCGGTGAACGAAGGCGCTGCTCCCGACCCGGTAGCCGTCGTTTGCACGCCCAGCGGCTTGGCGAGACCAAAGTCCATCAGCTTGGCCCCGCCCTGGGTCAGCATGATGTTTCCCGGTTTCAGGTCACGGTGCACAATGCCGCTGCGGTGCGCGAACGCCAGCGCTTCGGCCACAGCAATCCCGACTTTGAAGATTTCATTCAGCGGCATCGCACCTTTGCGAAGCCGTTCGGCCAGAGTCTCCCCTTCGAGGAACTCCATCACCAGGTAATCGGTGCCGTCATGCGAGCCGATGTCATAGAGATGGCAGATGTTCGGATGGTTCAGCGAGGAAATGGCCCGCGCCTCGCGGTCCATGCGCTGTTTTAGTTCCGGCGAGGAAGAAAGATGAGAAGCAAGGACCTTGACGGCGACGATGCGATCCAGACGCGTGTCCTGGGCGCGGTACACCTCTCCCATACCGCCAGCACCGAGCGGTGATTGAATTTCATAAGGGCCAAGTTTGGTGCCAGAGGTCAGAGCCATGCGTGGGCGTAATTATAGCCTGCGCAGCACGTTGGAGAGAGTGCGATGATTCTGGGCGAGTTGTCGGCCCACCGGAAGTTGGTCATAAACGGCGTTCTAGGAAGTTGCGGGAGGATTGTCGGCAATTGGGAAGTTGGCTTCTGGGTTGCTCGTAATCCGCCCCGCTTCCACACGCACGTTTATCGAATGGCGAATAGAAAGCGTAAGGTTAGGCTACGGGACTTCACGCTCGTTGACCGCTCAACATGGGAGGCTGGGCTACTGTGTAGCGGGATGCCTGGTCAAATGCTCGACCAAGCCGAGCAGGTTAAGGAGATCCCATTTGCCGAGGTTCACCGCACGAGGCGCCCGAGTTCCAGCGCCCAGTTCTGCACGATGACGATCGGGAAGTCGTCGCTGTTCTCCACCATGAGGAACCGGCGCCCATCGGGCGCCACATCTTCGCGCTGATGTCCCATCAAGTCGAGAGTGTAGGGACCGTCGAAGAGTTCCACCGGGGCGCTGAAACCAAGCGGCTGAACACTCGACATGCGGGCCGCCAGCATTTTGGAGCCTAGGCGAAAGAACAGCTCGCGGCCATCGGCCGACCAGATGGGCGACAGGCCGCCCTTCGTAGATACAACAACCGTCGGCCCGGGTCCTGGATAGGCAGTGACATACACCTGGTACTCGCCGGTCTCATCGCTGACGTAGGCCAGCCATTTGCCATCGGGTGAGAACCGTCCGGAACGTTTTCTTCCGGGACCGCCGAGAAAGCGCCGAGTTTTTCCGTCGGCGGCGCGGATCCAAATTTCGAAGGCACGGTGATCGTAGTAGGCGAGGTCCCCCGTGACCGCGTTCCATGACGTCGGTACCACGAACCCAGGGTGTGATACGAGTATCTCGGGTGCAGCGCTGCCGTCCGCCGGCGCCCACTGGAGGCCGCCGGCCCCCCTGAAGGTCACCCGCTCGCCATTCGCAGACCAGATCGGAAATCCTCCCTTTGCAACCAGTTTCCGCGTGCCGCTCTGCAGGTCGATGAGGTCGATGAAGTCGATCTGCCCGCCCTCCAGGTTTAGCAAGGCGCGACGGCCGTCCGGCGCGAGATCCAGGTGGGTGTAATCGAGGCGTTCGCCGCCAACGGGCGTGGGCCGCCCGTCGCGATCGACCCATACCAGGCGCGCGCTCGATTCGCCGCGCGTGGGAATGTAGACGAGGGTGCCGTCGCGCGCTACGCGGGGCGCGCTGAGAACTTTCTCGATCACGGGAACGGGATTCGCTGCACGCGCCGGATTGTCGGGATCGAACGCAGCCGCGAGTAGCGTCGTTCCTTGCTGGAAGGCGAGCCAGCCAGGCGCAACGTAGACGAAGCCGTGGCCACGGATTCCGAGGTCGCGGACCGATCTATCCTTCAAATCGACAAGACCTGCGGTCTCTCCACCGTCGTCGCGCACGATTGTGATGAGCGCGTGTCGGCCATCAGGCATGAGCGATGGCCAGGCGTGGGCCGCTGTCCCACTGCCGGGCACGATCCGCGTCACCGCTTCCGCCGAGCCGCCGGCTGCCGCGACCCGCTGGATCCCGGAGTGGGTGCCAAATAAAATGTAGTCGTCCGGACCCCAGCTGAAGCCCTCGGGGACAAGCTCGGTGCCAACCCAACGATGAATCATCTGCGGCTCGCCGCCACGCACGGAGACCTTCGACAGGCCGACGTCGTCGGCCATACCAAGCCACTGCCCATCCGGGGAGAAGAACCAATCTTCGGCATCGCGGCCATCGGCGACGCGACGCGCAATGAGGCTGTCGAGCGCCCGCACACACAGGCTGACCGTGTTCCCTTCGCGACAGTTGTAGGCGATCTGGGCGCCATCGGGCGAGATGGCCACGCGGAAGTCGTTCCAGTTCGGCGCGGATTTCGACGGCACATCGAGGGTAAAGCGCCGAAGTGGCGCGCCGGATGACGTCCTGCCCGACCGCCAGAAAACCGCCGCGCCCAACGCGATGCCGGCGAGCATCGCTACCACGACTGCAGCTGTCCATACTCCGCTCTTCCGGGCCGGAATTGCTCCCTGCTGCGTACCGGACTGCGCCACCCACTTGAGTTGGAGCTTTACATCGTGGGCGGTTTGGAAGCGCTCGTCGGGATTCTTGCTGAGACAGGTGCGGACGCAGTACTCGAGCGCCGCCGGCGCCGTCGGTTGCGTGGTGATGAGAGGGTCCGGCTCCTTTTCCAGGATAGCCGACGCGACGCTGATCTGCGACTTGCCCTCGAAAGCTCGCTTCCCGGCAGCCATCTCGTAGAGAACGGCGCCGAGCGCAAAGATATCGCTGCGCGCATCAGCCTCGATTCCCTGGATCTGCTCCGGCGACATGTACTGCATTGTGCCGACCAGTGCGCCTTGTTGCGTCAGCGGCGAGAGCTGCGGGCTGGGCGAGGTCAGCGTCATCGCCGCGCTGAGCAACGGCGCGGTTCCGCTGACCGCCGCTCCGATCGCGGTGGGTTTGGCTAAGCCGAAATCCAATAGCTTCGTCCCGGTTTTCGTCAGCATGACGTTACCTGGCTTCAAGTCTCGATGCACGATGCCGGCACGGTGCGCGCGGTCGAGCGCGTCTGCGATCTCACATCCGATCTTCACCACGTCCGCGATGGGCAGCGGCCCCTTGCGGAGGCGATCGGCAAGGGACTCACCCTCGATGAATTCCATGACGAGGTAGTCGGTGCCGCCGTCGTGCCCAACATCGTGCAACGTGCAAATGTTCGGATGATTGAGCTGCGAGATGGCGCGTGCCTCGCGTTCGAATCGCGCTTTCAAGTCTGGGCTGGCCACCAGCTCCGAGTTCAAGACTTTGATGGCAACGGTGCGGTCAAGCCGGGTGTCGCGCGCACGATAGACGTCGCCCATGCCACCGGCGCCAATCGGCGCGACGATCTCATAGGGTCCCAGACGGGTTCCCGCAACCAGAGCCATTTCTCACCCTTGAGGAAAGTGTGCGAATTATACCTTTGATGGACCAATCCACCTAGAGAACTTCCGAGGATTGTCATGAACAACGCTTAGCGTAAGTATGCGACTTTTCTTCGCGACAAATCGCTTCGCCGACGCGAACTGGGTAGAGTCGAGAACAGGCGCAATGGCTGTAGTCTCCCGGTGGCTATGTGTGGCGGAGCTTTCACATCGCCGCCTCAGTCCGGTTTGGCTTGGCTCTGTTTCCTGTTCCCGCTCATCGAACCGGACAGGCGGTTCTCCCGCATCCGGCTCTCGGAAAGGACTCACGGTTTCGCCCACGGAAGACCGCTGGCCCGCGTGGGTAAGCAGACCAAGCCGAACACATCGTAGAGAGATTCCGCCGGAAATCGCTGGACTGCCGGCCACCGCACGTTGTGTTTCGTACACAGCCACTGACGCAGCCTCTTCTTGGCGTGTCGATCGATTGCCCGATAGGCTCGGTCGACTGGTCCCTGACAGAAGTAGTTCGCCCACCCGGTCATCATCCGGTTAAGTTTCTCTACGAGTGTCTTCGAGTCCAGCCGAGTGGGCCGTCGTTCAGTTTCGTCGCTGATCGCTCGACAAATGCGTTGCACCCGTTTCTTTGACGGTACCGTGCCCAGATAGGCTCGTCCCGTCTTGTTTGAGTAGCACCGCCCGAACGTATGCCCCAGAAAGTCGAACTTTTCTTCCGGCAGAGAGCAGACCCGCCTCTTAGTTTCGTTCATCGTCAGTTTCAGCTTCGACATCATGTTCTGCATCATGGTCAGAGCCTCTTCCGCTCCGCCACGACAGCAGATCACGAGGTCATTGGCATAGTTGACGATGTACGCTTTCAGACGCCTCTCGTGCCCCAGTTTCTTCCACCCGAGCACGAACCGACGCATGTACAAATTGCTAAGCAAGGGACTGATCGGAGATCCCTGCGGAGTGCCCCGACCCTGGTCCCGATTGCGCGTGCTGCGACGCTTATTCCCACGCTCGTCGGTCTCCTCGACGGGAGCCTCCAGCCACATCTTAATCAGATGCAGCATGGCTCCGTCGACGACCCTTCGAGCCACCGACTTGAGAAGCTCGGAATGCGGAATGCTATCGAAGTAGCCGCTTAGATCCGCGTCAACGACTTGTCGATGGCCAGTGTTAATCAGCTTGTGGACATGCCTCACGGCATCCACTGCGCTGCGGCCTGGCCGATAGGCATACTGTTCCAGCGGCGGGTCGGCCTCGAAAATCGGTTCGAGTACCAGCACCGCCGCCGTCTGAACAACCCGATCGCGGATGGCAGGTATCCCCAACGGCCTCTGCTTCCCGTCCGGCTTGAGTATGTGTACCCGCCGCACAGGCTTCGGTTGATAGGTTCGGCCTTTCAGCTCTTGCGCCAGTTCGTCCAGCCATCGTTTCACCCCATACGCGTCGATGTCCTCGAAGGTCTGATCATCCGCTCCTGCTGCTCCGCCATTGGCTTGGCAGCATTCCAACGCGAATGTCAGAACATCTTCCCGATACACCTTGTCGTACAGCGCATAAAAACGAAAACTGGGCGATTCCTTCGCTTTTGCGTGTAACGCCGTCCGCAACTTCTGAACACTTACCGGAGTTGCTAGGCTCATCGCCAATCCCTCGGTCCTTGGTTGCTTCTTGCGTCTGTCTTTAACTGAGGTCCCTTCCCTCCCCCGGAGTTACCCGGCTTCACCAGTACAACGGACCTCTCCGTCACCCCATACGGCCCGGCCTGTCTCTCGCGAGCTGCCAGTTGATCCCCGACTGCGATCACCGCTGGGGCTTCCCGTGTTGCGTCTGGTCTCCTTGCATGCATGCTGTCGCCACTACCCCGGCAGGATCGATGGAGTCTATTCGCTCATGCTTCTCCATCGTCGTCGGCCTTCCCTTTAACCACGACAGGTCGGCTCCTGCATTGCCGGTTTCGGGGCCTGCTCAGCGTTCACTTACGTTACGGCCTGCACGCTCGCCAAGTCGCCTTCGCGACCCTTTCCATCGAAGGCTTCAGCGGCTTCGTCGCCTCTGCCGCCGCTTCGACTGCTACCGGGTGGAGCGAACCCGTTCCCGGACGGGACTTGCACCCGCTGTAGACCAACGCCTTTTCACGGCGCACATGGTTGGTCGGCAACTCTTCCCTAAGGACCCATAACGAAAGTTTGCCGGTCATCCTCTGAATCGATTCCTGTTGGTCTAAGTGATCATCGCAAACAGCCCAGACCAGAGAGACCGAGTGATATGCTCTCGTGTTGGCAGATCTAAGCAGTGGAGGTCTCTCATGCGCCGCCGTCTTCTGCTCGCCCTTTTTCTGCTTGTTTGCAGCATCAATCGTCCGATGCATTCTCAAGAGCAACAAAAGACAGCATCAGGCCACTACCTGTTTGCGTGGACGGGTGACGCGGTTTCCACACGGTGATCACCGTGCCCCACGAACAAGGGCAACGACTTTCTCGCGGTGATCGATGCCGATCCGGATTCCCCGTCGTACGGACATCTGGTGACAACGGTCGCCACTGATCAGCAGACCATGTATGCACATCACACGGAATACACGATGCCCGCCAGCGGCATGCTTTTTGCCAACGATCATGATGCGGGCCGTACGTTTATCCGATGTGCGCGACCTGTTACATCCGACAGTTGAGACTTCGTTCACCGACATGGCCGGTTACATGCATCCGCATTCGTTCCTGCGGTTGCCCAACGGACACGTGCTCGCCACATTCCAGCATGCGCATCACGGCACCACCGAAGGGCACATGGGCACGAGCGGTGGCTTGGTGGAAATTGACGATCAGGGCAAGGTGATTCGCGCCAGCAGCAATGCGGATCCGACTTTTCCAGATGCCATGCTGTCGCCTTACGGCCTGGTCGTTCTTCCCGAATTCGACCGCGTTGTCTCCACCAACTCCTCGATGCACCTGGACGATATCTTCCGCGGAGTCACCTACCAGCTTTGGCGTCTTTCTGATCTCAAGCTGCTAAAGACGGAATATTTTGATGTGGGGGAGAACCGCTACGCTCAGATCAGCCCGGAAGAGCCACGTCTCGGACCAGATGGATCGATCTTTGTACAAACACTGGTCTGTGGAATCGAGCGCATTACCGGGGTGAACATCGAGCAGCCCAAGTCGCAACTGGTATATACGTTTTCCGGCAACTGGTGCGGCGTGCCCACCATCGTGGGGCATTATCTGGTGCAGAGTGTGCCAGCGGAGCACGCTTTGATTGTCCCCAATATCAGGAATGCAGCGGAGCCAGTGGAGGTCTCACGCTTGGAGATCAGCGAAACGTTCAAGCCACACTGGACGGGATGGGACGCCAAGACGCAGCGGTTGGTCGTCACCGGTAGAGAGCCTCGTCTTTTTCTGGTGAAGCTAGACCAAGCAACCGGTGCTCTCTCCATGGACAATACTTTCCATGATGCAAATGGCAAACCCGGCTTTAATTTCGAGGATCGTGAGTGGCCGCACGGGTGGAAGGGATCGGGTCTGCCACACGGAGTGGTCTTCTCACGCTAAACGGATCTGACGCTTGGACGAGATTGCTGACAAATGTCGTGGTTGGTAACCACCCTCGACGGGACAACAGACACTTGGACGAGTTGTCGTGAGGTGATTCAAAGGTTTCCACGGCGCAACACATCAACTTCCATATTCGCCACCTTGGGACCGGCTTCGGATTTTCGGCGATCTGAAGTTGGGCGGCCGCTCACGGTCAGGAGATCTCAACTGACGGAATGCTCGTCATCCGGGCAGAAATCGTCGATGGCGGCCATAAATTTCTCAGAAGCCGAGTCGCTTGCTCACGATCCAGGAAAGACGTTAGAGATTCATGTTAGTGAAGCCCATTTGAAGTGAGATCCACTTTCGATCCATCGCTTAGCTTCCTTGGTGGAGGACCAGCCGCCACTGCGCTTACTCGCGCCGCACTTGCCTGGACTGTGCGTCACTAGGTTTGAGTTCTTCTTCCTGATCCGCCCCAAAGCGGCTGCCTAAGAATCCGCCGGTTACCCCGAGCACGAGCCAGAAGATGCCAGTCGTCACCAGAGATGTGATGGCGAAGCGGCGAATGAGCTGAGCTGGAACTGCGGTCTGCCCACGACCGACCGGCGCACCGATAAGATGCGGCAGCAAAAGGGAAACTATTCCGGCGATGCGACATAGCCAAGTGCGCTTCTGTCCGGCGACCAACCACAACCCCAAGGCTGTCGCGAGGACCGTCCCTATCCACCAAATCTGCCGTTCCGCGACACCAGCGACCGCTGTGCCGGGAGGTTGCGGCGGCAATCCGAGAGCAGGGGCAAAATCGAAGCACGTAAATGCCACTAAGCCCCAAAGCGCGCCGCTGCGCGCGTTCACCCGCGCCCCAGACAACGCGAGCCCTCCAAACAAAATGGCCGCAAATCCAATTCCCGTGAAGATCGTGGTCATCGCTGTGAAGAAGGTGCGCTCCCTGCCGTTCGCGGGATGCCAGCCTTCCTCTTCGTGGGGTACCCCAAAGTTGGCGTGCTCCGCCACCTCATAAGTCTCAGCAGTTTCAATCAACGGAATGGCGGTAAGACGTTGGGCGACGAATAACGCGAGCCCTGCAACAATGCCGGAGAGAAATACCACAGACATTAATTTGCGAAACCAGCTCACGAACGGGACTCAATGGCAGGGAAAACCGGAGGCATGCCGCGTGTCGTGTGCGGCATTGTGGGCGAGCGGCACAGATGAGAACCCGACGGCGTAAACCACAACAACTCCAATGAAGAGAACGGCGAGCGCCGGCAACCGCCGGGAGATTGCCCAGACTTTGGTGTTTGCTGTGGGAATTGCTATCGATACCTGCATGGTGGTCTCCGCAAGAGTTGGCTGATTGTATCAGCAGTTGGGGCAGCTCGACGTCGTTTCATAACTGGTTCGTCTCGCGTTTGGCAGCTGCCAGCTCGACGGGCTTGCCGTGGGGTGTGTGGCGATAAGCATCTGCCCAAGCTTCTTTTCGCGCGAGCATCGTTGCTGGATCGGAAAGGCCTTTGGCCGTGACGAGATGCTCGAGCGCGGCAAGCCAATATTCGTAGTAGCGCGAACCATCGTCGGGTTCGCCCCGATCAGCAGCGGATTTGAGTTCTTCGGCTAGGGCAGCGGCCCATTCTTTCCAAGTGAAATAGCCTAACTCGGATAGTTCTACTGCGAGGGCAAAGGCTTGTGCTTGCCACGGTTCCGCGAAGACGGGACCGCCCTCGTCTCGCGGAAGCTGTGGTAATGCCGCGAGAGTTTCCGGGGAAGGAGTTGGATCAGGCTGGCTCAAGGTAGTCGTCCCACATGTCAACGTAAACGGAATCTTGCGGCGCCGCTTGTTCGCCCCACAATTCGCGCGCGGCGAAACGCACGGAGTAGACATGCTGAGGCTTCTCGCCGAGAAAATGCGCGTTTGTGTCCGGAAAGACATAGACCCCGTGGTCGAGGTAAACGGTGCCCAGCTTGCCCCGCGCATAGCGCGGTAGGCGCGTGTGGCCCGTCGGATTGATATTTCGCGTGTGTACCCGCTGGCCTACTTTGAAGCGCGGAGTCACCGGCGCGGCTCGGCTTGCCGGCCCAGCGCTGCCAAAAACTCCATGCACCTTGTCGGCTGTAAGCGGCGGTGTCGCTTTCGGCGAACCCGGCGCCGCTCTGCCATTTTTAATCTCTTCCTTCGTAACCACCCCACTCTTAAGCAGCAGCTGGACCAACCGTTCGGTCCACCTCTCGTAATAGCTCATGCGTAGGTAATCGGCTGGAGGAATGAGCTCGATCTGATACCGGCGGGCGTCAATATTCCATTTATTCCAGGCAGCGACCGCGAGATTTAGCACAAAAGATCGTCCTTCCCACGGCGCATGAAACACAGGCTCATCCTTTTCAAACTGAATCGGGCCCATTCCGTGCATACCACCCATGTCGTGGATGCCATTCATGGTTTGCCTCCCATCTCCGGGGAGGCAACTTTCGCAACCCCCACCATTGCGTCGCGCGTGATCAGGGCCGCGAGTTGCTCTTCACTCAGATTCTCGGTGCCGGATGGCCGCTCCGGCAGGACAAGATACCGCAGCTCCGCCGTGCTGTCCCAGACGCGCACCTCCACGTCCTCTGCTAGTTCCAGTCCGAACTCGCGCAGCACGCCCCGTGGCTCAATCACCGCGCGCGAGCGATAGGGCGCGGACTTATACCAAACCGGCGGCAAGCCAAGCACCGACCATGGATAACAAGAGCACAGCGTGCAAACGATCAGGTTGTGCACTTTGGCTGTGTTCTCGACGACCACGATGTGCTCACCCTGCTTGCCACCATAGCCGAACTCGGCGATTGTATTAGTAGCATCGGCTAGGAGGCGGCTCTTGTAAGCTGGATCAACCCATGCGTGTGCGATGACCTTCGCACCGTTGCGCGGGCCAACTTTGTGTTCATAGGTGTCGACCAGCGCATCGAGAGCGCTACGATCCACCAGGCCTTTTTCTACGAGCAGCGATTCGAGGGATTTGACCCGCAAGGAAAGGTCCGAAGGAACTGCCTGATGTTCGCGATGGTGCTCAGAATCTTCCGGGTGGGATAGCGTGCTTGTGGCCGCGGCTCCTGCCGCTGTCATGGCAGAGGTCAAGAAATCGCGACGAGTCGTGGACATCGGATCAACCAACCTGATTTTGCGAGTTCGGCAGAAGCCGGGTCGGAACGCGTGCCTGAATGGCTGACATCGTGACGTAAATGCTGGAGCCTGTCAAGCGCTTCTAGGCATGGCAGGGCTGGCGATCGTAACCAGGCCTTTCGGTGTCCCCATGGTCGGCTACCCGGAAACTACGAAGCCGCTGGTCAATCAGCGAAAAATGCCTGATAGCGTCAGTTGAGAATTTCCGCTCCGCAAGCGGATCGAGCGAAATCATTTCCACAGCCATCGTTGAAGCTACGGGAGCTTCGCGTAATCGGCTTTGGCTTCCTTCAAGTAGGGATTCGGGGTCGGCAACCTTTCCCAAGCATCTTACTGCGGCAGCCCCATCTTCCGCACCAACTTAGCAAACCGTGGATCGGAATGCAGGGGATCGAATGAGAAGTCAGTCTTCAAATCCTCCAGCCAATAATCGCGCTCCTGATAGGCGGTGCTTAGCCACCGGAAAGCTTGATCTTTGTCTCCCAATTCGGCATACAGAGCAGCGATGTGGGACGCGGGAAAGTAGCTAGCCTTACGTTGGGCTAACCGGATTTCGATGCCTTTCGTTAGAGCCCGCTTCCAGCCCGCTGCTCGAAGTTCTCGCTCCATTACAGAAGCGAATTCAGACTCGTTACGGTCGCCGGAAAGCTGGCCATAGGTCTTCCATTCTTCTATGACCTCAGGGTACATGCGCTTTCCCCAATATGCATAGAATAAACAGCGGTGCGCGTCGGCGAATGTCGGGTTCTCAGTTCCCACCTTCTTGCAGATTACTATCGCCTCATCGTACTGTCGTGCCCAGAGGTGAAGGAGTCCAACTTCCTCGCTGATTTCCAGTGACAGCGGATCGAGCTGTTGAGCACGATTGATTTCAGCAAGGGCTTCCTGCTCTCTACCCCCAATGATGCCAATATCGTACGCGTAGAACGCGTGTGCGTTGGCCTCGTTGGGGTCAAGTTCGAAAGCCTTCTTGTACTCAGCCTCTCCTCCGGCAAAATCCCAGTCGTATTCCCTCTCGTTGCTACCCAGAACAGCATGGGGATGGGCCATCGTGGCGTCCAAGTCCAGCGCCTTGCGGGCGGCAGCATTCGACTTCGGAAAGCTTTCGCTGGGAGGGACATCGTAGCTAGGCAAGCCGTTATAAACATCGGCCAGGCCCGAATATGCCGAAGCGTAGCCGGGATCTTGAGCGATGGCTTGATTGAAATAGGAGATTGCGGTGGTGTGTCGGAAAGGGTTAGTTTATTAAAGTAGTAACGCCCCTTCAAATACAACTCGTAGGCTTCTGGATTTTGCGTGCCCTGCTTGGTGACCTGCTGCTTTTCTGAAGTGCTGAGCTTGGAACGCAACTTTTCCGCAATGTCGCCCGCAATCTGCTGTTGCAACGTAATGAGTTCTGAGCTCTTGCCGCTGTAGTGCTGCCCCCAAACTTCGGTATTGTCACGAACATCGGTAAGCTCAGCGCTCACTTCAATCGCATCACCCCGTGGCACCACTCGACCGCTCACTAGCGCGGACACGCCCAATTCATTCCCGACCTTCTGCAAGTCCACGTCTTTGCCTTTGTAGCGGAAGGCTGACTGGCGCGACCTCACCTTAAGCTGGGGCACATGGGTGAGACTGTCGATCAATGATTCGGTGATGCCGTCGCCGAGATACTCGGTATTGGCATCTCCACCGCCGTTCGCGAAGGGGAGCACGGCGATGGACTCGATCTGGGCTGCCCTGCCAGATCGCAAGTACCAAGCGCCCGCTACAACCAAGCCGATAACGGCGACGCAGGCAGCTCCAACGACCCAGAGCTTGCCGCGTTTAAATGGCTTGTCAGCCGATGCTGGGATGCCGACTACCTTGCTGGACTCTGTGTCCCGCTTAAGCCGTTGCAGGTCGGTGCGAATCTCAGAGGCGTGTTGGTACCGGAGAGTTCGATCCTTTTCCAAGCACTTAGTGATGATGCGTTCCAGTTCGGCTGGCAAGTCAGGATTCAGACGTACTGCCGAGGTTGGTGTCCCATCGAGAATGGCTCTAAACACTACGCCAGAACTTTCACCGCGAAACGGCAAGGCTCCCGTCGCCATCTCGTAGAGCACGGCCCCAAACGAGAAGAGGTCGGTTCGGGCGTCTAGCTCCTTAGCTCGGACTTGTTCCGGCGACATGTACGCAATGGTTCCCATCGTCGTTCCCGGACTGGTCAGATGCTCAGCTCTTGACTCGATGGTCGCCTGCGACATTCCTGCCGCCTCCCCCAGTTCGCTTCCGCCAGACGGAGTAACCTTCGCCAGTCCAAAGTCAAGAATTTTGGCATTGCCACGTTTCGTGACGAAGACGTTTGCAGGCTTGATGTCGCGGTGAACGATCCCAGCGGAGTGAGCCGCATCCAGTGTGTCGGCGATCTCGATGGCGAGCGGCAAAAGGACTTCCATTTCCAGAGGACGCCCAGCGATCCGGTGCTTCAGGGTCACACCGTCCAGAAACTCCATGGCGATGTAGGACTGATCGCCACGTTTACTGATCTCGTAGATCGTGCAAATGTTAGGGTGATTGAGCGCAGACGCAGCACGCGCCTCCCGGCGAAAGCGTTCCAAAGCCTGTGGGTCTCGCGCCAGTTCATCGGGCAGGAATTTCAAAGCGACGAAGCGACCAAGTTCGGTGTCTTCGGCTTTGTAAACGACACCCATCCCGCCGCCGCCCAACTTCTCAATGATGCGGTAGTGAGAGATGGCTTGGCCGATCATGTAATTGAAGGGCTCACTGTGGCAGCCCCATCCTGCGCAGCAAGGCGACGTAGCGCGGATCGGAGCTAACACTATTCCAAAATGGGTCCGACTTTAGAAAAACTCCACTGGTGGAGTGGGAATAGGCGCGATCGAGGGCCGCGAACGCTTTGTCCCTATCCCCCAAGCCGACATGGATCATCGCGACATTGTATTGGTCTACAAAGACATGCTTGTCGAGTTCCTTGAGCTGCGCAAGTACCCTTAGAGCGTCGCTTCTCCGACCTGCCAAAGCGTAGATCCACCCCAAACCAGCAGCAAAGAATTGGTTTTCTGCAGTGACGGGGGAAACCCACGCGCCAGTCTTTTCACTTTCTGCGATCGCCTGAGTGTACGCCCCCTGGCGAGCATGGGTCCATCCCAGCATGCAATGCAGCCAGGGAGCAGTGGGATCCAGTTCCAGCGTTTTCTGGAATTGCGCGACGGAATCGTCATATCGGCCCGCAGCCAGGTAGTAGTAACCGATGATACCGATGACGCGCGGAGAAACCGGGTCCAATTCCTGTGCTCGGTGACCTTCTGCAATGCTGTCCTCGAAGCGGCCTTGAGTGGCCAGGTATTGCGCATAGTCGTAGTGGGCATCCACGCTGCCGGGGTTGAGCTCAATGGCGCGCTTTAGTTCCGCCTCGGCCGCAGGCCAGTCCATGTTGTAAGCGAATTTCGCATAACCCAGCGCCGCGTGGGCGTCGGCCAGGGAATCGTCCAGAGCTAGCGCCTTAGTCGCTGCGTTCATCGCCTTGGGAAGAGCTTCCGTCGGGGGCGCATACGCGAAAGTGGCGAGGTCCGCATAAGATTGTGCCATCTCCGCGTAGGCGGGAGCATTGGACGGATCTTGATCGATCGATTGCTGAAAGTATCGGACCGCCTGATTGAGGCCCTCGGCACTGGCTTTGTTAGCGTAGTAGAGGCCCTTCACGTATAGCTGGTAGGACTCAGTGTTCGCGGCGCGGGACTTAGCCAGCCGCATCTTTTCTTCAGTGCTCAAGTGAAGTCGAAGATTTCCAGAGATTGCGGTCGCGATCTCCTGCTGAATAATGTGGATGTCGGCTACCTTGCGGCTGTACTGCTCACCCCAGAGTTGTTTGTCCTCGCGGGCATCGACGAGTTCCGTGCTCACCGAGAGGTCATCGCCGTGTTGTACGACCCTGCCCGTGACTAAGGCTTCCACGCCGAGTTCTTTCGCCACTCTCTGCGGCTCGATGTTGCGTCCCTTATAATGGAAGGCTGACGCGCGAGAGATCACCTTGAGATTGGGAAGGCCCGATAGTCGGTCGATCACGCCTTCCGTGATGCCATCACTCAAATAATCAGCCGAGGGGTCGCCGGTAGCGTTCGAGAAGGGCAAGACAGCGACCGAGTTGATTTGGGTGCGGTTGCGACTGGTACTTCCAAAATAGAACGATCCCGTCGCGATAAGCGCGATAATCGACACAAGGGCGATCGCACCAATCAACGTTGCGTGACGCAACCCCTGGGGCCTTAGGCTTTCACTCAATGCGATCTTGCCTGACTCCGAGTCTCGCTTCACTCGCTTCAAATCGGCCTTAATCTCGGATGCGTGCTGATACCGAACATCACGGTCTTTCTCTAGCGCCTTGTTAACGGTCTCTTCCAGTTTTGGTGGTATATCAGGGTTCAACCTGATCGCCTGTGCTGGCGGTCGATTCAGAATCGATTCGAAGATCACCCCGCTGGTGTCTCCTCGAAACGGAGGCATGCCTGTACACATCTCGTACAGTACAGCGCCAAACGAGAACAGGTCGGTGCGAGCGTCGAGTTCCTTGCCTCGAACCTGTTCCGGCGACATATAGGCGACGGTGCCAAGTGTCGAACCTGGGCTGGTACGGTGCTCCTCCGAGCCAATGGTTGGGTCGCCGATAGCAACTCTTTCCGACTTCAGCGAAACCTTAGCGAGCCCGAAATCGAGAATCTTCGCCTGATCTCGATTCGTGACGAAGATGTTCGCTGGCTTGATGTCCCGATGGACGATCCCCTTACAGTGTGCGGCATCGAGCGCGTCGGCAATCTGGATGCCCAGATCGAGGACCGTCTCGATCTCCATCGGCTTGCCACCGATCCGGTGCCGGAGCGTCTGACCCTCCAGCAGTTCCATCGCGATGAAGGCTCGCCCTTCTACCTCGTCAATTTCGTAGATAGTGCAGATGTTCGGGTGGTTCAGCGCCGACGCCGCACGTGCTTCGCGGCGGAATCGCTCTAGCGCCTGTGCATCGTTGGCAAGTTCGTCGGGAAGGAACTTCAAGGCAACGTGGCGGCCGAGCTTCAGGTCTTCCGCTTCGTAGACCACACCCATACCTCCGCCGCCAATCTTGTTCAGGATGCGGTAATGAGAGACCGTCTGACCCACCGGTTGGGAGGGTGTGGACATTGGGTAGCCATGTTAGGTTCGGACGCCGGGGGAAGTCAATGAAAGGGATGGGGGTCGCGGTGGCTCAAGCGGTGGCTCAAAGGGATGGTTTACGTAAAATCGCGATATCACGCAATATAAAAAGGCGCCCACTTTTGCGGTAGGTTGAGATTGTTCGCATCGCCAACCTAGCGAAGGGAGCGCCTTTATGAGTCAAGAGAAGTATATCGGGATGGATGTGCACCAAGCCACCATCTCGGTTGCCGTGAGGGATAGCAGGGGCAATCTGATCATGGAGTGCATTTTAGAAACCAAGGCGGCCACGATTCTGGAATTCATCGAAGGAGTGCGTGGGACTCTAGCGGTGACCTTCGAAGAAGGAACCTGCGCTGCCTGGTTACACGATCTTCTAAAACCACATGTCAGCCGACTGGTCGTCTGCGACCCGCGCAAAAACGCTCTATTGAAGGATGGCAGCAAGAGTGACCGGATCGATGCCCGCAAACTGGCGGAGCTATTACGCGGCAACCAACTGAGTCCGGTGTACCACGGAGACCATGGGGTACGAACCTTGAAAGAGTTGGGTCGCAGCTATCTGACCATCACTAAAGATCTCACGCGAGTGATGAGTCGGATTAAAGCGCTGTATCGCAGCTGGGCGATTCCCTGCAGTGGCACCGCCGTGTATGCGGCGCGGCATCGCAGCGAGTGGTTGGCCAAGATTTCCGAACCCGGAGTTCGCCTGCGGGCCGAACGGTTCTACCAGCAACTGGATATGCTGCGAGCTTTGCATCAAGAAGCGCGCCGCGATTTCGTGATGGAGAGCCACAAGCATCCTGCCGTGAAGTTATTGCGCCAGGTTCCTTCGATCGGTCCGATACGTGCTGCGTTGCTGGTGGCTCTTCTGCAAACGCCCCACCGTTTTCGTAGCAAGCGGCAACTGTGGGCGTACAGCGGATTCGCAGTCGAAACCCACGACAGCGGCGAGTACCGCTATGTGCGAGGCAAGTTGGTTCGCAACCGGGAGCGCATCAGCGTACGCGGGTTGAGTGACAACTATAATCGCGATCTCAAGAATCTATTCAAAAGCACCGCGATATCGGCCAGCACTCGGCCAGGACCACTCCGCGATTTCTACGTAGCTCTTCTGACCAGAGGAATGCGGCCCACCATGGCCCGTCTCACCCTGGCCAGGAAGATCGCTACCATTACTTTAACCATCTGGAAGAAAGGGGTGGACTTCGACGCCAAACAGTTAGGTCAGCAAGCAACTTGAGCATCTCTGAGAATCAGGTTTCCATCTCTGGTCATTCCCCAGTGGTGGTCGGTCGGGTTCTGGAGACGCTCGATTCGAGGGCGAGTATCAGTCAATGAGCTGGGCCACGTCTGCTTCGGCAGCGAGTCACTAACTTTCACGCTATGCCCCCTCGGATAATCAGAAATAGCGATAGGCCACGAGCCTCGGATAGAACCATGATTACCACGCAGATATCAATCTCGCTTGCGAAGTCTCTTAGACTCGATTGGCATTGTCGCCACCGGCCGAGAAAACCAAACGAAGGAAAAACCATCCAGAGCAAAATCCCTGAGCAAAACGGGGGACGCTCGTACAGACAGTGGGCTGGATATCGAGACATAAATCCCCTCGTCCTCCGGTCAAGGGAGAAGTTTTTTCTTGACATTCCTTTTTATAGGACTTGGACGTAGTCCACCGGCTTGTCGGACAAATGGTGTGTGGGCTTGGGCTGATCGAGCACAGGGCTCTGGTTACATGGAAATTGCCTGAACAAGGATTCAAT
>Ga0209166_10001402_pt1 | contig 20203 bp, 19 predicted proteins | sample Coa_R1_3_FD_187151 | JGI IMG/M metagenome (GOLD analysis project Ga0209166, IMG submission 187151) | Surface soil microbial communities from Centralia Pennsylvania, which are recovering from an underground coalmine fire - Coalmine... | ecosystem: Environmental > Terrestrial > Soil >... | reverse complement strand
CGGGTCACGAGATCGGGCGCGCCAACACCTTCAAACAGTTTGTTTTCTTTTACATCGTGAAAAATTCACCTTGAACATCTCCGCCACGATGTTGCACACTACCGCCTCACCGTTTTTCCCAGGATCCCGCGTTGCAATAAACCTGGGCAGTGACGTAATCGGAAAACAATCGCCCGCAAGGCGAAGGGAGCTTCCTATGCGTTCTCGCTCATGGCAGGTAGCAGTCCTGTTTGGTACGTTTCTCGCCCTCAGCACGCTGGTCCTTGCGCAGTCCGCGACGACCTCTATCCATGGCATCGTCAGCGACGCCAAAGGTGCGGTGGTTGTCGGCGCGACGGTTACGATCACCGATCCCGCGACCGGTCTATCCCGCAACACCACAACCAGCGGTCAAGGCGAATACCAGTTTCTCGAGCTCCCTCCGGCGACCTATGAACTCTCTGTGAAGTCGCGCGGATTCGCCACCGTGAAAGAGACTAACGTCCAGCTCCTGGTCCGCACCCCGGCCTTGCTCAACGTGACCCTGCAGGTCGCTGCAGGAGCCGAGGTCGTTGAAGTTAACGCGACAGCAACCCTGATCAATACCGACGACGCCACCATGGGACACGTCTTCGACAACCAGCAGATTCAGGCTCTGCCCTTTGAAGGCCGCGAACCCACCAGCATCCTGACCCTGCAGTCCGGTGTCACCTTCACCGGCAACAACATGGACAAGATCAACAGCACCACCCAGAGCGGCTTCGATGCTGACAGCCGCAGCGGCGCGGTGAACGGCGGACGCAGCGATCAGACCAACGTGACCCTTGACGGAACCGACGACAACGATCAGGCCACCGGCAGACTGCAAGGTTCCATCCGTGTCCCGCTGGATTCCCTGGAGGAATTTCGGGTGACGACGGCCAACTCCGACGCGGATACCGGCCGTTCCTCGGGTGGTCAAGTTGCCCTGGTGACCAAGAGTGGAACGAACCACTGGCATGGCGGAGCCTACGAGTATTACCGTCCAACCTTCTCCGGAAACGATTGGTTCATCGAAGCCTCACAAGTTCAGTCGGGTCTTTCCAACCGCCCGCCGTTCCTGCTTCGTAATACGTACGGCGCATTCTTCGGCGGCCCCATCAAGAAAGACCGCCTGTTCTTCTTTCTCAGCTTCGAAGGAATGAGAAAGCGCGAGGATCAGTCCGTCATCCGGACTGTCCCGAGCAACGATCTGAGAAATGGCTACCTCACTTACCAATGCGACCCAGGATCGGCGAATTGCCCCTCTTCTGGCACATATCGGCTTACGCCCGCGCAATTGGCTGCACTCGACCCGAACTGCGCATCCATCGGCAGTTGCACGTTCAGCGGTACACACTCCGGATCCTTCCCCGGAGCGAACCCCTATGTGATGGACGTGTTCAATCAGTATCCCAAGCCGAATAGCAGCAGCGTTGGCGACGGATTAAACGCTCTGGGATACACCTTCAACTCGCCCGCTCCGGATAATCTCAATATGTTTGTCGGTAAGCTGGACTACAACCTGACTGCCAATGGCAGCCATCGCTTGTTTGTCCGCGGCGTTCAGGATGGAGAGCATAATTCCGCTGGCGCACAACAATTTCCGGGTCAGCCCAACTCCGTCGTGGAAGTCGTGACCAGTAAGGGCATCACCGCCGGCTATACCGCCACGTTTAAGAATTCATGGATCAACAATTTCCGTTACGGCTATGTTCGCCAGGCTTATGACGATCGCGGCCTGCAGAACTCGCATTACGTGCACTTTCGCTTCCTCGACAACATCCAATCCTTCAGTAAGACCAACCAGCGACATGTCCCAGTGCAGAACTTCGTCGACGACATTAGCAAACAGATGGGTAAGCACGCGCTCCAGTTTGGGATGAATGTGCGGAAGATTGATAACGTGGGCGCGTCCAATTTCACGTCGTACTTCACCGCCTCGACGAACCCGGACTGGCTGAGCCCTACTTCAATTGCGGGTTCTGGAGGCACCCTCGATCCTTCAAGTCCGATGGGTGCAGCCATGGGACTGCCCGCGATTTCTCAAAGCTTTTACGGCGCATATAACTTGGCCATTACTGCACTCGCAGGTCTCATTTCCGAGGTGGATTCAAATTACAACCTCGACAAAAACCTGCATCCGATTCAGGAGGGCGCGTTGATCGACCGACACTTCCGCGCCTGGGAGTACGAGTGGTATGCCCAGGATTCATGGCGGATGCGCCCCAATTTGACCCTGACCTATGGCCTTCGATACTCACTCTTGGAGCCTCCCTATGAGGCCTCCGGCACTCAGGTTCAACCCGCCATCAGCACGCATGACTGGTTTATCAATCGGGGTATAGCGGCGGCTCAGGGCAAAAGCTATTTCCCGTGCGTGCAATTGTGTGGAACCGGAAGTGATGTCTACGATAACAATCTCACCTTTTCTCTGGGCGGCCAGGCCAACGGGAAACGACCCTACTGGGGTTATGATTACCGCAACTTCGCCCCACGTCTGGCGCTTGCTTATTCTCCCAGCGGCGACTCTGGAATTTGGAGATCTCTGTGGGGAGGCCCAGGAAAATCGAGCATTCGCGCCGGCTACGGCATGTACTTCGATCATTTCGGCGAGGGCATTACGAGCACGTTCGATCGTGAAGGCGCGTTTGGCTTGAGTTCCTCGGTGTCCAATCCTGCCGGCATACAAACTCCAGATGCAGCCGCGCGCTTTACCGCGCTTAACACGATCCCGACGACCAGCTTGCAGACGACCTCGTCGTGTTCTACGGCTCCGTGCTCGCTTACGTTCCCTGCACCTTCCGGTTCTTTCCCGGTCACTTTCCCGTACGCATTTCAGATCGGGTTTGGCCTCGACGACAAGCTGAAGACTCCGTACTCCCACGTTGTGAACTTGTCGATCACACGGGAACTGGGGCACGGCTTCGTTCTCGAGACCGCGTTCGTTGGACGCTATGCGCATCGCTTGCTGGCGGAGAGAGACTTGGCTCAGCCGGCCAACTTGAGGGACCCGAAGTCGGGCATGACCTACTACCAGGCCGCTCAAGCATTGGCCAAGCAGTACTGGCAGAACACTGACATTGGCAACGTCAAGCCCATTGCCTACTGGGAGAATCTATTCCCCCAGGCGGGTCCGAATGCCTCAAATAATCCTCCTTGTACGCCTACAACTGTTGTCAACTGCTATTTCTTTGGTAGCGCTCCCAATGCCGGAGGACTCAAGACATTTACATCGACGCAGGCAATTTACGATCTGTATGCCACCTTCAGCGGCCCGTCAGCAGGAGCTGCGAACGAAACCTATTCTCTGGCTTACCTCGACGTGCCGGGATACTCCGGGACGACCAATACCAATGAGTGCTTTCCAGCCTGCGCGACCATTAACGGACAAACCACCGGCTATGCCTTCTGGTCACCGCAATATTCGTCGCTGGACTCTTGGTCAAGCATCGGCAACAGCGCTTACAACTCTGGCCAAGTGAGTCTGCGCCATCACACGGGCAATCTTACGTTCGACCTGAACTACACGTACTCGAAGTCGATCGACATCGGCTCCAACGCCGAACGCATCAGCGTCTTTGAAGGCCTGGGCTTCTCCAGCCAAATCATCAACGCCTGGATGCCGAACCAACTCCGTGGGCCTTCTGATTTCGACACCACGCATGCCATCAACGCCAACTGGGTCTATCAACTCCCGGTCGGCAAGGGCAAGCGCTATGGCTCGGGGATGGGAAAGATCGCAGACGCAATCGTTGGCGGCTGGCAGATCTCCGGCCTGTGGCGCTGGTCGACTGGATTCCCGTTCTCCGTTTATCCGTTCTATAGCTGGCCGACAAACTGGGATCTTGAATCCAACTCAATCCTGATCGGAAAGAAGCCGCAGACCGGGCAATTCATCGTCGCGCAGTCTGGCGGAGGAACGGGCCCGAACGTATTCAAAAACCCCGGAATTACCAACCCTACGGATCCGAATGCGGCGATCAACCAGTTCCGCGATGCCTATCCGGGAGAGTCCGGACAGCGCAACGAACTTCGCGGACCCGGCGCATTCAACATCGATATGGGCCTGGCAAAGGAGTGGAAGATCACCGAGAGCCAGAACCTGCGACTCAGCTGGGAAGTCTTCAACGTGACCAACACCGTCCGCTTCGATGTGGGCAACATCCAGAACGTCAACAACTACACCGACTACAGTCCCAGCTTCGGCAACTACATCAACACTCTGTTCAAGCCGCGGATCATGCAACTGGGCGGGCGCTACACGTTCTAAACTAGCCCGAACGCGACGAAAAGGGAGCGGCGCAATCCGCTCCCTTTTTCTTTCCAAATGGGGTATCGGGTGTTAGGTTTTCGGTCTTAGGCCGTCTGTGTATGGGTCTCGCTTAGCGCCCAAGACCTAAGACCCAACACCTAAGACCCGAACGCAGAGCGACGCCGGCAGTTCTCTACGCCAGCGGCGAATCGCTCATGCGGAATCGCGTCCGCACATGCTCAGAGAGTAGTTCGATCGCTGACCGGTTCTTGATGGGGTCCTCTTGCGCCAGATACTTCAACGCTTCGACCAGCAGACGTTGCCCGTCCACATATCGAGGATCCGAGGTGCGTTGGCGGCGCTTGTTTCCCAGCTTAGGAGGGACTGTAATCGTAAAAACCTTGGCCATGAAGAAACCTAACTAAGGGTTGCGGCCAGTATATAGGCCACTGTGCAAATCTCGTACTGTTATTTTATCGTATTTATATTCAACAATTTAACCCTTGGGCGATATCGTCTGCGTCTTGCTCGTCGTCTTCAACTTAAAAACGTCATCCGGAATTTTCTTGCCGTTGATTTGGGTGTCGAAATAGTTTACGAGTTTGTAATCGCCTTGGGGCGAAATGAACTTTTGCTGGACTGAAACACCCTTTTCCGGGTCGATCCACAGCGTGATTTGCTTGTAGGTGTTGCGTACCCGCTCTGATTTCGGCACCAGTTCGAGTTTTGCCGTAGCCACCTGGTCGATGGTTTCCTGGCCGCCATAGGTCACATCGAATGATTTCTGCAAATCCTGGCCGCTTCCGCCGAAGCCGACGACCAGCACATAGTTCTGAAAGTCAGCATTGTTCTTTCCCACATCGAACTGAGTCACCTGGTCGGGTTTGGGCAGATACATCTGCACTCGTCCGCCGCTGAACAGTACGTATTTCGGTTCCGGCTTCAGCGTGGCTTCGCTGGTGCCCACCATTTTTACTTCCGCCATCATCTCAACTTCCTTGCTGTTCTTGCGGAAATAAATCGTGCCCTTCTCAACGTCGTCCACTTCGTCGATCACCTTCTCGTACGTTTCCCAGCGGAAATTCGCCTGCGCGGTGTGAAAGGTTGCGGCCACGGCGTCCATCTTTTTCAATACCGCCTGAAGCCCGGCATCATCCGCGGGCGCTGCCTTAGGTGCGGCCGCAAAGCCAACCAGGTCCGCCGTGAGTAGGATGGTGAAGACGAGAGAGAGAAATTTCATTCTGACTTTCTGGTTGTGACCTTGCCTGTCATTCCGAAACGTAGCGAGGCATCTGCGGTTCGCTACTCCCGCTTGGCCAGAACCTTATAGCCCTGCAACTTCCCCTTTTGATCGGAAACTGCCTCGTAACTCACAATCGAAACCGCGCCGGAGATTGGTTCGATGATCCGCAACAACTGTTCGCGTACCGCTGGATCGTCTCCCGGCGTAACTGCGCTGGCTGCAACTTGAAAAAACAGACGGCCTTCGGCGTCGGCCGTCACCACTACTTCAGTCGGATGCGCTTTCCGCGGGATGGGTTTGTCATTGAAGTTGATCACGCGCGGCGAGAAGATCACAAAAATCAGGATCAGCGTGACCATGATGTCGTAATGAAGCGTGCCCCGTTCGTACTGCCAGAGAATGTATCCTCGGATTGTTCGCCAAAGGGCGTTCATGGGCAGGGGCGCGCTGGACGCGGCGGTCGTGAGTTCTGCTCGTTCCAAGTGTACTAGCTCCTAGCTGCTAGCTTCTAGCTCTTAGCTCATTCGTCCAGCCCAGGCGAGCTTGGCTAGAAGCGAGAAGCAAGCGGCTATAAGCTTCTTTTCGTGATTCTGTCCGCGCCAATGTACGGCCGCAGCGCTTCCGGAATCACAACGCTTCCATCCGCCTGCTGATAATTCTCCACGATCGCAACCCACGTGCGGCCCACCGCCAGCCCGCTGCCGTTCAGCGTGTGGACGAACTCCGTCTTGTTCTTTCCCTCAGGACGATATCGGATATTCGCACGCCGAGCCTGGTACGACTCGAAATTCGAGCACGAAGAAATCTCGCGATAGAGTTGCTGCCCCGGCAACCAGACTTCGATGTCGTAAGTCTTCGCTGAAGCTGCACCCATATCTCCCGTGCACAGCGTCACTACGCGATAATGCAGTCCAAGCTTCTGCAGAACTGTTTCGGCGTTGCGCGTAAGCTTCTCGTGCTCTTCGTAAGAATGCTCCGGATGCGCAAACTTCACCAGCTCCACCTTCTGAAACTGATGCTGCCGGATGATCCCGCGAACATCTTTCCCATACGATCCCGCCTCGCTGCGGAAACAGGGAGTGTACGCGGTCAGCGAAATCGGCAGTCTCGCCTGCTCAAGCACTTCATCGCGATAGAGATTCGTGACCGGAACTTCCGCCGTCGGAATCAACCAAAGATCCTTTTCCCCATGCGGCACACGGAACAAATCCGCTGCAAACTTGGGCAGTTGCCCCGTGCCATACATCGAATCCGAATTCACAAGATAGGGGGGGAGAACCTCCGTATATCCATGCTCGCGTGTGTGCAGATCGAGCATGAAATTCGCCAGCCCCCGCTCGAGTTTCGCTCCCAGATCCCAATAGACTGCGAACCGAGCGCCGGTCAGCTTTACCGCCCGCTCTTGATCGAGAATCCCAAGCTCAGGTCCAAGGTCCCAGTGCGCTTTCGGGGTGAAGCCGAACTTTGGGGGCGTGCCCCACTTCCGCACTTCCACATTCTCTTCCGCGCTGTGTCCAACCGGAACGCTGGCGTGCGGAAGATTAGGAATACCCACCAGAATCTCACGCAATCGCGCGTCCAAATCGCCAGCGGTCTTCTCCAGAGCCGAAATCTTCTCGCGCAGTTCTTTCGTCTGCGCCATCGCCGCACTCGCGTCTTGTCCGCTCTTTTTCAGTTTGGCGATTTCTTCCGATGCCTTGTTGCGCGCTGCCTTACTGGTTTCCGCCTCGGTAATCGCCTGCCGCCGCTGCGTGTCCACCTCGCGGAAATCCTTCAGCACGGCAGCCGGATCCATGCCGCGCTGGCGCAGCTTTTCCTCCACCAAAGGCAGATTCTCTCGGACAAAACTCAAGTCAAGCATGAAGCCAATACTTTATCGGAAAACCATCGGCAAATGCACGCCCACGAAGCATGGCCAAGAGGATGGAGTCATCCCGAAGGCCCGCTTCTTTACCAGCGGGCCGAGGGATCTCCCCTGCACGAGTCCATGGGGTATCTACAGTAGAGTCCTTCTTGAGTCCCGCCGCTTTTGGTGAAATGATGAAGGCAGTATCGAGGTGTCCTATGGCTGGCGACCGTCATCCCGGAATCACCATGCACAAGCTTTCGGTTGGGGGAGGATTTATTGGAGCGGTGTTCGCTGTCGGCTGTTCCCTTATTTTCGTGATTGGCTTCCCTACGCTCTGGTATTTCGTCGTCTTAGCTTTTGGGTTGGGGATTGGTGTAGCTCTATTGCTCCACCTGATGGCTCGGAGCAACTCGGACCGCAATAAGCCGCTTTCGATTCTGGTAGCTGATAGGAATGATGTCGTTCCGGCCAGAACACCGGGGAAAAGGCCAGGAAATCTTCTTCGGTACTCCCCGGCTTTCCACTTGCGGTAGTTATTTCAGGCGCCCCGATTTCTGCGTAGCCTCTGTAATACATTCAGAGATATCGATCCCCCAGACCTTGTCCGGTACAGCCAGGACCTCCTCCGGGGTCCCGTAGCCCCGCTGGTAAGCCGCCTTTGTTACTTCACACGCTTTCGTCTCATTCCATCTCCACCGGCTTACCGCTCGTGGCGCGCAACAGGAGCAGTAGAGCGTGTACTCGCCCGATGAGCCATACACCGTGGGAACCAGGTACGACCCATTCGCGTAAGGGCTGAACGCAATCAGATAACGTGTCGAGCACTTCGGACACTCCACGCAATGGCGAACCCGCGACATGCTTGCGACCCTTTACAAGGCAATTACGGGGAGTGTCTCCTTAAAAGTGGTCAGAGACAATAACCACTTGACGGTGTTTCATCATGACCACTAACATACGCGCCCATGAAGCGGGTTCCCTCCGGAATCGTGCCCCTAATCTCTCTGGACCGGAGATCTCCCCAGCCTCTGCACCGCCAGATTTATAACGCGTATCGCAGCGCCATTCTGAGCGGTCGCCTGCGCGCCGGCGAGCCAGTGCCGTCCACGCGAGTGCTTGCCGCTGAAATTCATGTCTCCCGATTCCCGGTTTTGAATGCCTATGCCCAGCTGCTGGCCGAGGGATATTTCGAGGGCCGCGTCGGCGCAGGAACCATCGTTTCCAAGTCGCTCCCCGATCAAATTACCACCGGCTCTCCGCCAACTGTCGCGCGCGGCTTGGTTCGGCGCGCACCCCGCCGTGTCGCAAAAATGGCGGCCGTACTCCCCCCTCCCACTCGCTTCAAATGGTCCTATCAATCGGGAGCTTTCCGGGTAGGCCTGATCGCTTTTGATCAATTTCCGCTTCGCCTCTGGGCCAGCCTCGTCGCACGCCACTGCCGGAATTCAACCGCTCGCTCATTTCACTATGGCCACACACTGGGATCGTTTGCGCTCCGCGAGGCTATCGCGAATTATCTGAAGATCGCGCGATCGCTGCACTGCACTCCTGAGCAGGTCATGATCGTCTCTGGTTCGCAACAGGCGCTCGATATGTCCGTTCGAGTACTCCTTGATCCTGGGAGTTCCGTTTGGGTCGAGGAACCAGGTTACCGGCTTGCACGCGACGTTCTCTCGCTTATCGGCTGCCGCGCTGTACCCGTACCGGTAAATGAAGAAGGCCTGGACGTCGCCATCGGCATCAAGCGATGTCCGCACGCGCGGGCCGCCTTTGTGACCCCATCCCACCAGTTCCCGCTTGGGGTCACTATGAGCGCGACCCGCCGCCTCCAGTTGATTGAGTGGGCGCAGCGTTCGGGTGCCTGGATTCTCGAGGATGACTATGATAGTGAGTATCGCTACGAGAGCCATCCCATCTCGTCCTTGCAGGGCCTCGATGCCAACTCCCGCGTCATCTACATCGGTACCTTCAGCAAGGTCCTGTTTCCCTCCCTCCGTTTAGGTTATCTCGTCGTTCCCCCCGATCTCGTTGACCACTTTCAGAACGTGCGCTGGGTGATGGATCTATGCCCCACCGCTCTCTACCAGGATGTTCTTGCCGACTTTATTAGCGAGGGACACTTTGCCCGGCACATCCGGAGGATGCGAAGCCACTACGGCGAACTGAGAACCTGTATGGTGGACAGCCTTCATCAGGAACTCGGCTCCATGGTCCAAGTGATGGGGGACAAAGCAGGCATGCACGTGACAGTGATTCTCAAGAAAGGGCGTGACACGGAGATTGCCAAACGCGCCGCACTCCAAGGCCTGTCTCTCTGGCCACTCTCACCCTCCTATATGAGCCCGGCTCCCCGTCAGGGTTTCATCCTCGGCTTCGCCGGTGTCAGCAAGGCCGACATTCCCAAAGCCGTGCGTAAGATTCGCAACCTCCTTGCTTCCGACTAAGTACATGTAGGCCGGATGTGGCTATGGCTTGAATCTGGTAAGTGGATATTGCGATTCCGGTCCTTTGCCCGGAATATTTCTTTAGTGTTGCAGGGACATCTTCCCACGTGGCAGATTCGATCCAAGTCGTCCTGCCAGTTGCACCTTCCACGCACTCCTGCGCGGTTCCTGCCATTATGGTCGGCGGCGTCATCGTCGCAGTAGCAGACCTTCTTTATGCAATTGTTGTCTACAGCCCGCGCCAGCCGATCTTCATCCCGCAGACGGTTGCCAGTGGCCTGCTCGGTCCCCGGGCGTACAGTGAAGGTGCGTACAGCCTCGTACTCGGCATTCTGCTCCATTTCTTGATCGCACTTACGGCAGCCGCCGTCTACTTTCTGGCGAGCAGGTATCTCAGCTTCTTGATCACTCACTCAGTTGCGTCTGGTCTGGCCTACGGTTCGATAGTGTTCGCGGTCATGCATATGCTGGTGTTGCCGTTGTCGGCAGTTCCAAAAACAGGCATTCACCCTGCCTACATGACCCTCGAGTTCGTTGAGCATTTGTTCGTTGTCGGCCTGCCCATTGCGCTTTCCGTGCGCCACTATTCGCGTTGAGTTCGCGCCGGTTTCGATATCTCTTTTGGCTGAATCTCCCCTCCTGTGTAAACTACCTTGCAATGAGATCCTCCCCAACTTCAGCGGTACTCCGCCTGATTGGCGGTCTGGCGCTGTTTGCAGCGAGTCTTGCCCTTTCACTTCCATGTTCAGCCTCTGCCTACAATGGACACCCCCGGCTGGTGGTGCTCATCATCATTGACCAGTTCCGGGGCGACTATCTTGAGCGCTTTCGCGACCGGTTCGGCGACGCCGGATTCCGCCTTTTCCTCGATCATGGCGCCTATTTTCCCAACTGCCATTACAACTACGCCGCCACGCGAACCGCACCTGGACACGCGACCTTGGCGACCGGCGCTTACACCAACGGCCACGGAATTCTCGACAATTCCTGGTGGGATCCGCAAAAGAAACGAATGGTGACGTCAGTCGAGGACGACAGCACTAAGCTCGTCGGCTTGGATGGCGATCATGCCGGCTCCTCACCGCACAATCTGCTGGCCGATGCCCTTGCCGACGAGCTCAAATTAGCCACCCAGGGCAAGTCCCGCGTCTTCGGCGTGTCCTTAAAAGACCGCGCCGCCATTCTTCCTACAGGCTTCTCGGCCGATGCAGCTTACTGGATCGAGCCAAAAACGGGTGTCTGGGTAACTTCGACCTACTATCGCAATGACTTGCCGAAATGGGTGCAGGATTTTAACTCCTCACGCCCCGCCAAATATTGGGATCGGGAGTGGAAGGATTCCCAAGGCAAAGTGCTCCGCACGACCGCCCGTCACAAGCGTCCCGACGGATCAGATATCGGTTTCTTCGAAATCGTCGGCTCAACCAGCTTCGCCAACGAATACGAGTTTGAATTTGCCAAGGAATTGGTCGTCTACGAAAACGTCGGACGAGGGCCCGCCACCGACCTCCTCACCATCAGTCTCTCAGCAAATGACATTCTCGGCCACGCGCTCGGACCGGACAGCCCTGAGATCGCGCAGATGGCGCTCGACATGGACCGCGAACTCGCCGACTTCTTCAACTTCCTCGGCCATCAAATCGGCTTGGCCGATGTCTGGGTCGCGCTCTCCTCCGATCACGGCGTTGCTCCGGTCCCAGATGTCGCGCAGAAGTTGCGCATTCCCGCTGCTTACCTTGGTCCATCGAAACCGGAGGATCAGATCAATCAAGCGCTCACTGCCAAGTTCTCTCCCGGACATCCGGTAAGCTACATCAAGCTGGATTATCCTGTCGCCTGGCTCAACGACGATGCATTCGCCGCCGTCCACGTTCGCGAGCAAGACGCCGAAAGTGCCACCGGCGAAGCCATGAAGCAAATCGGCATGCGCGGCTACTACACCAAGTCCCAGCTGGCCGAAGGTGAAGCTCCCGACACAGAGTTGGGGCACAAATACCTGCACAGCTATACGCCGGAAGGAGGTTGGTACGTCCTCGGGATCCCCGATATCTACACGATTGGGGCCAGCGGCGGCACCGACCACGCCTCCCCTTACACTTACGACACGCACGTGCCGCTCGCCTTCTACGGCCTGCCATTCCAGGCGGGAACCTACCGCACCAGCGTCGAACCCGTCGATCTCGCCCCAACCCTCGCATCCCTGCTGGGAGTTAACGCTCCCACACATTCCGTCGGGCGGGTGCTGACCGAAGCACTCGCGCCGACGCACCGCGCCGCCAGCGGAGAAGGCCACAAATGACCGCTGCCTTCGGCAAATCGGCTCCCGATCTGCGCGTTAATATCGCAGGAATCGAGCTCAAGAATCCCGTGATCGCCGCCAGCGGCACCTTCGGCTACGGGATTGAATTCGAAGACGTCGTCCACCTCGCCAAACTCGGTGGATTCGTAGTGAAAGGCCTTTCCCGCGAGCCCATGATCGGCAATCCTCCGCCGCGGCTTTTTGAAACTCCGGCCGGAATGCTCAACGCGATCGGGTTACAGAACATCGGCGCGCCGGCGTTCTTACAGGAGAAACTGCCGCGCCTCAGCCAGATCAAGAACATCGTGGTCGTGACCAACGTGTTCGGCTATTCGCGCGAGGATTACGAGCACACGATCCAAATTTTGAACGAAGGGGAGGGAATCGCGGCTTACGAGTTGAATGTATCCTGCCCCAACACCGCGCACGGAGGCCTGCAGTTCGGCAGCGATCCGCGCAGTCTCGATGAAGTCGTCACCACGGCGAAGCGTGTAGCGCGCCGGCCGCTGATCGTCAAGCTCTCCCCGAACGTCACCAGCATCGCGCAGATGGCCTACGTGGCGCAGGAGGCTGGCGCCGACGCTTTGTCGCTGATCAATACCTTTGTAGCCATGGCCATCGACCCGGAAACGCGTAAGCCGCGAATTGCAAATATCACCGCTGGCCTCTCCGGACCTGCCATCAAGCCCATCGCTGTGCGGATGGTCTACGACGCCGCGCAGGCGGTGAAGATTCCCATCATCGGCATGGGCGGCATATCCACTCCCGCCGACGTAATTGAATTTATGCTCGCGGGCGCGACAGCGGTGCAGATCGGTACCGCCAGTTATTGGGATCCCTGCGCGACAGAGAAGATTGTTGATGGTCTGGAGTCTTGGTGCCGCGACCACCACGTCACCCGCATCGCCGACTTTATCGGCGGCATGGTGCTCGAGTAGCGCCGCCGTCCCCGGCGGCTGTCGTGGCGGTGTCTCGCCGGCGCACCAGCGATGGGCATAGTCGATCTATTACAAAGATTGCGTCATCCCGAGCGGAGCCGCTTTTCAGGCGGAGCGAGGGATCTCCCGCTGACCGAACTTATAAGGTGTGGAAATTAGCGCCCGCGCGCGTACCAGATCGAACCCGGCGACTTGTAGTCCCGCCCCTCGCCCCACACCGCGTGCGTGACTCCCTCGCTGTCGATGGCAAGGCCGAAGTAGTCTCCAAAGGGAAAGCGGAAGCCGCTGGAAAGAATGTAATCGTAACCGCTCGCACGCCCAGAGAGTCGAGTCTCCGCACTCCAGGTCGCCCCGCCGTTCGTCGAGCTGCGATAAAACGTATTCCACAACGAAGGATTCGGACGCGCCCGGTCTCGGATTCGAGTGTCCATCCATGCAATCCGGACATCACCGGCGGTCCCGGCTACCAGTGCCGGGAACGCATGCTCAACGCCGGCGCGCGCGGTCGAAACACTCGTTCTCGCCGACCACGTCACGCCCGCTGTGGTCGACGACGAGAAATAAATGCGCTCGGCGCCACCGCTGACCGCGCCGCCATTCCACAGCGCGTAGAGCGCCCCGGCAGCATCCGATGTCAGCGCAATCTGTGGTCCCAGATAAGCGGTCTGGCAACTTTCCTCTTCACACTCTGGCGGCGCACTCGACTGATCCAGCAGCAGCGTGCTCCACGATCTCCCGCCATCGGTCGAGCGGCTGACGAACACACTTACCGGCCGTCTCTGCAAGTCCTGCCTTGCGTATTCGGTCCATCCAAAGAAGACGTTGCCCGCTGGATCGACGGTGGCTCCTCCCGCCAGCGACCAGCCCGGCGCGGGATTGGAATTCACAGGCACGACGCTAAACGTCTGCCCGGCATCGTGCGAAGCAGCCACAAAAAATCGTTCTTCGTGATTGAAGCCCACGTAAACATCAGTGCCACGCACCGTCAGGACGGGCTTGTCGGCCTCCTCGCGCCCGCTGGCTGCGAACGCATACGACCAGGTTCTCCCAAAGTCGACCGATCGCGCCACGATAACGTCCCGCTTGTTGTTCTGCATCCACGAGACATACACCGTCTGCCGGTCCACCGGATCGACCACAACCTGCGGATCAAATTGCCCGGTCGGGAAGGGAAGCAACACTTTGGATGTCTGCCAAGTCACGCCATTGTCGTCGCTAATCAGCAGCGCGACCGTCGGTGCAGTACACGTAGGACAATTAGGCACCGCGCCATATTGAGGATAGAGAATATACACATGACCATGCGCATCGGCCGCCATGGCAGGCTCCCACTGGTCCCCGGTGCGGTACCCGAGGCGGGTCTGCGGCGAAAACGAAGCGGCAAGTGCTGCCTCGCTAACGCCAAGTCCCAGCAGCCACACGAGTGCCATTGCCTGCGCAGTCCTGGTCACGAGATGGAAACGGCTGGCTGGGAAGCTCAACGGAATTCCTGCAGATACCTAGTCGGAATGTACCGTGATTTCACAGGTGCGTCAATCGCTCAAAAGGTTGGTTCGATTACTTCGGATGACCTGATCCCCGACGCGAGGCCGCCCATACGGATGAAAACAAAAAAACCGCCGACCTCTGAAAACATCCTCGGGTCGGCGATCTACCTGTTTGCTTAATGGTCACAACACAAAGTGGACGAATCCTAAATCAGGCTCTGGTCAAGGGTTTTGAGGTTATACGACGTGCCAAATGCCGACAAAAATGTGAATTATTTTGCACATCTCTGTGGGGTCCAGCCTATCGTCGCACTTCTGTGCTGCGAGGCCAGGAATCCTGACTGGCATACCTGCAAAACCGATCGTATTTTGTCTAAGGGCGTTCGAACTCCATGGACTTGCCACTTTCCTTTCCCTAAATCATCCAATCAGGTAGAAAATAGAGCCACTATTTCTCGACTAGAAAGGCACGTAACGATGGATAAGGCCACCTTTGCCGCAGGATGTTTCTGGGGAGTCGAAGCTACCTTCCGCCAAACTCCCGGTGTCACCTCAACCCGCGTCGGCTACACCGGCGGGCATACCGAAAATCCAACCTATAAAGAGGTCTGCACCGACGGCACCGGCCATGCCGAAGCTGTCGAAGTCGAGTTCGACCCCGCGCGAGTCCATTATGCCGACCTGCTGAAAGTCTTCTGGGAGAACCATGATCCAACGCAGGTCAACCGCCAGGGGCCGGACTGGGGCACTCAATATCGTTCTGCGATCTTTTTTCACTCCCCGGAACAACAGAAAGAGGCGCTAGCCTCCAAAGAGTCGCTGGAAAAATCGCACCGGTATTCCAAACCGATCGCCACGCTGATCGTTCCCGCGGTTACGTTCTATCCCGCGGAAGACTACCACCAGCAGTATTTGGAAAAGCGTGGCCTGGCCAGCTGCCACGTTAAGTACTAGCCACGTTCTGAGGAAGTCGTGGCCGGAAGAACAGCAGCAGGACGAATCCGCCGATAAAATACGGCACTCCCTGCTCCACGCGGGAGCCGAGAAAACGCTGCACCAGTCCAAACAGAGCCAGCGCCTCGCAGAGCGCGTAAGTCACGATGTGGCCCGTCCGCCACTGATTCAGGTTGAGTGTGTCGTCCGGTTGGGCCGCCAGACTACCCTCCGCTCGAAAAATGAGCGTTCTCCGCACCACGAAAATTACCCCGATCACCGCGACGGCCATCGTGGTGAACAAATAGCTCATCGTAGGATCGATCCCGCGCTGCACCGGCCGTACAATCACTGCCAGGGCAACATAGATCACAATGCTGCCAAGCAGAGACCACTGCACCGCCCGCAGTGTCTTCACGGCCTGGTTCATGAAATGTACATTCTCGCGTGCGCTTCAGAGAGGAACAAATACAGGAAATATTGTATGTCCCAAGTTTACAACCGAGAACTGAATTCTCAGGTACCGTTCGGGTGTTGTACGCTCGATTTTCCGGGCCGCGCTCGCAGGAAGATCTGAAACGAAACCGGCCGCTTCCCATAGATTGGATCGAGCACGCCCGGTTTTGCGTAAAAGGTGACGTCGGCTCCGGCCCCCATCTGCCAGCCACGGTTGTGAATCAGATCGCGCGTCGCGCCAAATGTGTATGCGCCAATTCGATATTGAGGAGGAACCGGTAACTTCGGAAAGAGTTCGTCCTTGTCGACGAGTTCCATCCTGGTGAACGCGTAATTGCGACGCCGGAAATTCACGGTCGACTCAAGCAGATAGCTGTTCAAATTCGTGCCCGTCGCAATCTTGTGTACGCGTCCCCAAATGAGGGACGTCGTCCAACTGCCGTGCGCGAGCGGTCGGCTGTACTCCACCGAGGCTGTTTGCCGCCACTGGCTGTCCGGTTCCAGCGCCTCCGGATGCTCCAATCGTCCAATGCTGTACTGCGCCGTCCAGTCGCGTCCCGGAGCTACAAATGCGCGCGCGGACCACGAATCGAGCGGCGCCAACTGAATGCTCCAACGCTCCTCGTTCGGCTCGCGGCCATTGAATGCCGAAGCTTCCAATTTGATCCGATACATCACCAATCCCGTCGTGATCACCCCAAAACTGGTGTGCGTCGAGTCCTGCAGATGATGGCTAAGCGGCGCCAGCGGCAACTCCAGCGCCGATGCACGGTGCAGATAGGCCACCGGCCCAAGTGCCGGCTCCGCCGATGGTCCGCCGTAAAGCTCCCAGGCAATCTTCTTCGAAACCGGGCGCATATACAGCATGGATAATTCCGCGAAGACATTGTGTGGGTGCTGATGATCGACGAGCGCTGCTCCATGGTATGTTTCGCCCGTCTGAAACAACTCCGGAAATCCAGGATGCGGAGAGGTTAGCGATTCCGCCGAGAACATTTGCCGAAAAAGAATGGTACCGCCCCACAGCTTGTGCTGCTCCATCAGCATGCCCCAATTCACCGACTCTGCCTTGCCCGCGCCACGCGGCTCGCCTTGCTGGTTATAGTCGACGAAGATGCTGCCATGTGCCATGAAATCCCAGCCGCTGCGCATCCACATCCATTCATAGCCCGAAACCGATACCGGTTGCCACGAGGTTCCTGACCCCTCGTGCGCGGATGGCAACTGCAACCCTGAAGTCTCCATGCGCATTCCGGGCATAGACATGTCGTGCTGATGTGCTGTTTTGCTGTCCTCCTGCTCCGTCCCGGCAACCGGCAATTGCGCAAGCGTGCGCGCCGTTGCGAGCATGAGAAAAAAGAAGAGAAGTGTGAGGAAGTCTCGTATCACGGAAACCCGCGGAGGTTGTCTTGCGGAACCTACCCAAACTGACAAATGAAAACTGACTACTGACGACTGACCACCGACGACTGACTACTGACAACGGCCTTACGTCCCCGTGATCTTCATCCGGAGCTCCTCCGGCAAGCGCTGCCGGATTTCTTCCGGCAACCGGTCATGCACACGCCGCGCGCCTTCTTTGGCGGCATCCAGCATCGTCACAGGAGCAGGAGTTGCCACCGCTACCCCCAGCCAGATCAACGCAGAAAGCGCAAATCCAGCCAGTGACGCAACCTCGAACCAGAAGGCGTGTCGCGGGCCGAGGTAACGAATTATCGCAAACGCTAGCAGGAAGATTCCGGCAGATACCGAAGCCAACGCGATCAGCGCGACATCGATGATCCGGTGGATTTGTTGTCGGCGGCGGCAATGCTCGCAAGACTCAAAGTGACTCTCATAATCGCCGCACATTTCTGGTGCCAGGCCGGAGATATCGTACCGCCAGCCCGCCAAAATTTTGCCTACGATCGGATCAATGCACTGCTGACTCATGGGGGTGCGAAATCAGCCGAACACCGCGCGAATTACAACCGAATCGGCTCCAACGCTTCGGTCTGGGACGCTAACAGCACCCGGTTACAGAACAACCCGCCCCGCGCAGCCAACGCTTTCTCTGCCTCTCGCCGCGCTATTTCCGGATGGTTGTTCTGTTCAGACAGATGCGCCAGCACCACAAACGTTGCACTATTATCATAGTCGTTGCTGAAGAAATCCGCGAGGGCCACGTTGGACAGGTGCCCTACTCGGCTCATCACCCGCTGCTTCACCGACCACGGATACGGCCCCACCCGCAGCATTTCCAGGTCGTGGTTGGATTCCATGACCAGCACGTCGCAGCCGCGCAGATGATCCCGCACGCTGGGCGGCAAATACCCTAGATCGGTCGCGACACCCACCTTTACCCCTTCCGCCTTGAACGTGAACCCTACCGGATCGGCAGCATCGTGTGGAATGGTGAATGGCCTCACCGAAATGTCCCCCACTTGGAAGCTGTGGCCCGACTCAAAGCGCTCCAGTTTTTCCAGTTGCGGACGCTCCCCGTTCTCGTCCCGCAGGGCACGCGCCCATGCCTGGTGCGTGGCTCCCGTCATGAACACCGGAATGCGCAGCTTTTTCGCCAGCGTCGCCAGGCCGTAGATGTGGTCCGAGTGCTCGTGCGTAACCACAATCGCCGACAGCGAGCGGGGATCTTCCCCCAGCAACTTCATGCGCTTGAAAGTTTCGCGGCAGGAAATCCCGGCATCCACCAGAATCTTCGTCTGCGTGCTGGCCACAATCGCGCAATTGCCGCGGCTCCCCGAAGCCAGCATGGACACACTTACACCCATGCCCGCCAGCATACGCTTAAACCCTGTGGAATCGTGAGTAACTTCTGTGGGAAGCGATACCTAAGTGCGCGAGTCGTCCAGGGTAACCGCGTGGTTAAGGTTAAGGTATCTCACTGGGGGTGCCCCAGGTCTCGCCGGTTTTGCGAGACCTGGGATTTTCGGACCCTGCTTACGACCACGCACCTGATCACTCGCCCTTGCGCAAAGCCTGAATCACGCGCCGGAACATCGATCCCCCATACGCCCCTGCAATCCCCGGAAAGAACGCCAGAAAAGATCCGTACACCTGCGCCCGTGAAGGCTTAACTGTCAGCACAACATAAGCGGCCAATTCCGTCAGCGGAATGAAGACGCCCACCAGTACCACCCACCTCCACGGATGCCGCGGCCGCAAGATCCCCAGCAGAATGCATGCAGACAGTACTAGCAAAGCGGTGAAGAGCAGATCATTAACAGCCACATCAGCCCACCCAGTCCCGATTCCAAACAAGGCCGCGAGCAAATAAAAGATAGCGTCACCTCGAGACCTCGACGCGTGCTCGTCGCTTTTCATTCAACAATCAAGAATCAACAATCAACAATCGAAAATCGGCAATCGTCAATACTGGTAGAATCCCCGCCCGCTCTTCCTCCCCAGCCATCCTGCATCCACCATCTTGATCAACAGCGGGCATGGCCGATACTTCGGATCTCCCAATCCTGTCTGCATCACGCGCATGATGTCGAGACATACATCCAGACCGATGAAATCCGCCAGCGTCAACGGGCCCATCGGATGCGCCATCCCCAGCGTAAACACTTCATCGACAGCCTCAGGTGTAGCTACGCCTTCCATTACCGCATACATCGCCTCGTTCAGCAGAGGCATCAACACGCGATTCGACACAAACCCGGGAGCGTCATTCACCTCCACTGGCGTCTTCTCCAGTTTGACCGCCAAATCCCGCACGGCTGCAAAAGTTTCCTGCGTCGTTGCCAGCCCGCGAATCACCTCGACCAGTTTCATCACTGGAACCGGATTAAAGAAATGCATCCCGATGACCTTGTCCGCACGCTTGGTCTGCGCCGCCAACTTGGTGATCGATATCGAGGAGGTGTTTGAGGCCAGAATGATCTCTGGCCGCGTCAGCCGATCGAGATCACGAAAGATTTCTGTCTTGATCTCAAATCGCTCCGTCGCAGCCTCCACCACGAAATCACAATCCGCCAGCTTGCCGCGATCGGTGACCGCCTGAATTCGCCCGAGCGCCGCACTCTTGTCGCCCGCTGTAATCTTCTCCTTCGCCACCTCGCGATCCAGATTCTTGCTGATTGTGCCCAGCGCACGTTCCAGGAACCGCTGTTCCACGTCGCACAAAACAACGCTGTACCCACCTCGCGCGAACACATGAGCAATACCGTTACCCATCGTGCCCGCGCCAATCACTCCCACACGTTGAATATTCATAATCGAGCCTCGTCAAAAACCTTAAAGTCTACACCCCGAATTCCCTCGGTGCTCCTCTTGGTCCCGTGTGGTGCCCGTTCTTACTGG
>Ga0209166_10001399_pt1 | contig 20214 bp, 15 predicted proteins | sample Coa_R1_3_FD_187151 | JGI IMG/M metagenome (GOLD analysis project Ga0209166, IMG submission 187151) | Surface soil microbial communities from Centralia Pennsylvania, which are recovering from an underground coalmine fire - Coalmine... | ecosystem: Environmental > Terrestrial > Soil >... | reverse complement strand
GGCGATCCGTCGCCGCCAGCAGGATCACTCCCTTGACGTCGCGCAGGTTGTCGATCTCCCGCAACAATTGGCTCAGAATTCTCCGATAAACATCCGTTGTGGATTGATCGGCGCCGAATCTGGGAGCGAGCGCATCAATCGAATCGAAGAAGAGAATACACGGGGCCGCACGTCTCGCCTTCTTGAAAACCTCGCGCAGCGCCCGTTCGGAATCCCCCAGCCACTTCGAATAGAGCTGCGGGCCGTCGATCGCAATCAGCGGCAGTTGTTTTTCACCAGACAGCGCGCGGGCGATAGCCGTTTTTCCGGTGCCCGACGGTCCGGCCAGCAGGATGCCGCGCGGCGGCGCCAGGCCAAATTTCTCGTATATTTCGGCGTGCAGGTGAGAGTGCTCGACGACGGCATCCAGCATTCGCTTCACTTCGTCCAGGCCGCCGAGAGATGCAAACGTCGTTTCGCTTTTCTCAATGTAGAATTCGCGCGTTGCGCTCGGCTCGACGTCCTTCAACCCGGCAAGGAAATTCTCGCGCGTAACTTGCAGCGCCCCAAGTTCGGCGGAGGCAGCGCCGTCGATGCCAAGCGGCAACCCTGCGAGAAATCCGCGGAGGGCAATCATTCCGACTTCCTGGCACAGCGCCTCCAGGTCCGCGCCGACAAAGCCGTGCGAAAGCTCGGAAATCTCCTGGAGGTCCACGTCCGGCGCCAGCGGCATCGCGCGCGTATGAATCCTGAGAATCTGCAGCCGTGCCTGGGTATTCGGAACGCCGATTTCGATTTCGCGATCGAACCGGCCGGGCCGCCGCAGCGCGGGGTCCAGCATTTCCGGAATATTTGTGGCGCCAATTACAATCACATGCCCGCGCGCCACGAAGCCGTCCATCAAACTGAGCAATTGCGCCACGACGCGCTTCTCGACTTCGCCGGTTACTTCGGCGCGCTTTGGAGCGACGGCGTCAATCTCGTCAATGAAGAGAATCGCCGGCGCGTGGCGTGCCGCTTCTTCAAACACCTCGCGCAGCTTGGCTTCGCTCTCTCCATAAAACTTGCGCATGATTTCCGGGCCGTTCAGGTGAATGAAATGCACGCGGCTTTCGGCCGCCACCGCGCGCGCAAGCAAGGTTTTTCCGGTGCCCGGGGCCCCGTACAAAAGAACGCCCTTCGGCGCCAGAATTCCCAACCGCTCAAAAATGTGCGAATACTTCAGCGGCAACTCGACAATTTCCCGCACCCGCGCCACTTCACGCTCAAGTCCCCCGATGTCTTCGTAAGAGACTGCAGGCGCGCGCGACGGCGTCTGCTCGCCTTCCACCACTCGAATGTCGGTCCGCTTTCCGATGACCACGGGTCCCGAAGGAATGGTGCGCACCACCTGGAAGTTCACGGCCTTCGCAAACGTTGGCACACGCACGGCGCAACCTGTGACTATGGGAACCCCCACCAGATCCTCGAGCATCCGGTCCGGCGCGATCGTCGCCGGCGCCGCCCCCACCCACATCGGCGTGAAGCGAACCGCAACCGCCGCCTGAGCCTCGACGCTTGCAACCGTGACTTGCTCCTGCAATCCCGCGCTGCAATTGCTCCGGCACGTTCCGTCAATCTGAATCGTTCCTTCGTGCGCGTCGTCGGAAAGCTCAGCGCGTCCGACGGCGACTGTTCCGCCGGTAATTTTCAAAACATCGCCCGGCTTGGCGCCGATGCGCAAGAGGTCCGCCGGTGCAAGCCGCGCAATCGCGTGGCCGACGTCCTGGACGCGCGCCTCCGCAACACGAAGCGTCACTGCGGTACCTGCACAGGGCGGGGAATTTTGGGCGTTCGAGAGACTCGCGGCTTGCGCCTCAGGAGGTGCGAAAGGCCCGCCGGTCATGTCATCCCGCAAGTCAGGCAATCTGCTCACCGTCAAATCGAAATTCTGTTCTTCGTCCCCTTCGATCCCAACCGCCGTTCCGCGTCCCGCGTGCTCGTGTACTTGCGAACGCGCGTCGTCTCCCCTTGGTGAAAAATTTCCGGCGGGCAACTGCTCACTTCCTCAGCAGCATTTTTTCGACGTCTTCGATGTGCCGCCGCATCGCCAGCTTCGCCGCTTCGGCGTCATGGCGGTCCAGCGCCAGAAGAATTTTTCGGTGGCCTGCCAGCGACTTCTGCGGGCGCCCGTCAACCTGCAAACTGCGTTCCCGCGAATCGCGCAGCAAATCCATCAGGGTGTCCAGCACCTTGCGGACAACGCTGTTGCCGGAAGCCAGCGCGATGGCGTAGTGAAACTCCGTGTCCTCGGCGATGGTGCTTTCCCCTTTGGCCAGTTTCTGGTCCTGCCGTGCGAGAATTTCTTCCATCTCGGCAAGCTCTTCGGGGGAAACGCGCGTTGCGGCACGCGCGGCGAGCGACGGCTCCAGCATCTTGCGAAAATCCAGAAGTTCGCTGACCAGTTCTTCCTTGCGTTTCCGCGCGTTGGCCAGCGGATTGACCAGGGAGTCCGATGAAATTTGGCGAACGATAGTGCCGGCGCCCTGGCGCGGCTCCACCATGCCCATCAGTTCCAGGCTGCGAATCGCGTCGCGAATCGAGCTGCGGCTCACTCCCAGCGATTCCGCCAGGTCGCGCTCGGAGGGCAGCTTGTCTCCTGGCTGCAGTTTTTTCAGGATCAGGCGTTCGATCTGCTTGGCCACGCCTTCGTAAACTTTATCCCGGCGGACCGTCTCGAAATCGGATTTCAGGTTGAGTGACAAGCGCGGCTCCAAGTGGTCCGGTAAGTGGACCAGCGGGAGTATACACCCCTTGTCAAGCACCCGGCAATATTTTTTGGACCCCAGGCAGGCGCGCGAAAAAATCCCGGCGGGGAGATCCCGAATGCCTTAACGGGCGGTAATAAAAAAATACGCGCTCATTCCCAAGCCCACTCCAATCACCGCATATCGCATTTTTTTCGGGTCCGCTTTCTGCGCAAAGTGCGCCCCAAGCCATCCGCCGGTCAGCGCTCCGGCGAGCATCACCAGGCACTGGGGCCACAACACTGCTCCCGCCCAGATGAAGGTGACGACCGCGGCCACATTGATGGTCGCGGCCAGCAGGGTACGAATGGCGCCCATCGCCAGAATGTCGCGCATTCCCAAGGCTGCAAACATTCCGAGCATGATAAAACCTATCCCCGCGCCGAAGTATCCGCCGTAGACTGCGACCCCCAGTTCCACCACCGAACTCACCACGACCGCCTGCCAGGATAGTTGCCGAAGATCATCAACCGCGGAAGCACGGCCTGCAATGGCGCGTATTTGATTGCCGAATGCGAACAGCAACGTACCACATAGCAGCAGCCAAGGTACGAGCTGAAGAAAGGTGTGTTGCGGGGTCTTAATCAGCAGCAGCGCGCCAACCCACCCTCCGGCCAGACTGGTCAACAGCAGGGGAATCAGCAAGCGCAGTGGCGTGTCCAGCCGCTTCAGGTAAACCACCGTGCTGGCCGCCAAACCCGGCCACAGCGCTACGGTGTTGGTGGCATTCGCTTCGACCGCGGGCACGCCTGTGAACAGCAGGACGGGAAACGACACAAAGCTCCCTCCGCCGGCAACCGCATTCAGTGTCCCGGCGATCGTGGCGGCGAAAAACAGGAGGATGGCATGGGTAATGTGCAAACTCCTGTTTATCAGAAAACGGGAACATCTGCGAAGCGATTCTCTCGCCGCGGGAATTCGGCGTCGCCGGCTGGAGGTTTGTGTCTCGCGGGCGATTTGCATCAATTATTGCAGTCACATTTTCCGCGCACCTCAGAACCTAAATTTTTCTCGCTTTCATCGATTTTTCGATTATTTGCTTGACACAATTCCGAGAATGCGCTAAAGGCGTGACCGCCACTTTGATTCGCTCGAACAATTTTGGAGGGTAAACATGAATTCACTTAGGACGCGGTTTGTGCTTCTGGCCGTCGTTTTGGGTCTTGCAGGCACAACCCCACGGGCACAAGCCCAGAGCGAGAACTCCGCCGGCAGTGGCATCCAGACTCCGTCCGCCACGGCGAGCAAGGCGGAGGTGGAGCAACTCCGCCAGGAACTAGCCGCGCAGCGCCGCACGATTGAACAACTCAGAAATTTGGTCCAGCAGCTTGTCGAAGTTAAATCGGGCCCGCCATCTCCCGCAAACGATGGCGCCGCTCATCTGATCAACACCACCTATCCACTGCCGGCGCCCGCGCCGGCTGTCGATGCGGATGCAGCGCCAGCGGCCGAGGCCGTGGTTTTCGACCAGAAGCCCGCCGAGAAAAAAGATGCCGCTGCGCCCGTGAATGCCGGATGGAACGGCGAGCATTTCTTCATCAAGTCCAACGACGGCCAGTTTCAAATTCAGCCTTACGGATACGTCCAGACGGATTACCGCAACTACATCGGCGATGGTACTCCTGCCAACACTTTCTCCGTCCGCCGCGGGCGTTTCGGGTTCCAGGGCAATTATGGCGACCACTACCAGTTTGGCATCCTGATCGATGCTGCCGCCACCAGCGGCGCCACGATCCGAGATATCTATCTGAACGCAAAATACAACAACGCCATCCAGATCCAGGCCGGGCAGTTCAAGGAACCCTTCGCCCAGGAGTTGACCGCTGGCGTCACGAATATTGATTTCGTCGAACGCGGTTTGCAAGCCGTGCTTTACCCATCGGCTTCCTCTGCCTACCGCAGTCCCGGCGTCACCATTCACGGCGACATCAACGGCGGCGCATTCCAGTATTGGTTGGGCGCGTTCAATGGAAAAGGATTTTCCACAAACAACACCACCAGCGTGCCGGAAACTGTCGGCAGAGTTCGCTTTTACCCCTGGCGCAGCAAAAAAGACAGCGCCCTGCAAGGCTTCGCTTTTGGCGGGTCCATCGCCTACAGCCAGGCGCGCGGTCTTTCCAACGAACTCACACCCAACACCTCGGCGCCGGACGCCGCCTATATATTCTTGCCGCAATTCCAGGCCAACGGAAATGTCTGGCGGTATGAGGGTGAGTTCACGTACCTGAAGGGCCCCTGGGGTTTCCGCGACGAATACGTCCAGGCGATTTTTGATCGCACAGGTGTAGGCACCTTGACCCTCGGCGGACTTGGGTTTTCCGATCTGCCCGCCGTTCGATTCAAGGCTTGGAACTCTGCCGCCACGTATCTGCTCACCGGAGAAAGACGGCCCGAAAACGGCACACCCCGCATCAAGCACCCAGTCTTTGGCCCGGAACTTCCCGGCGGCAGCGGTCGTGGATGGGGAGCCTGGGAACTGGCGTTCCGCTATTCCGGGATTCAAGGCAATGAGCCCGGTATTTTCTTCAACAACCTTTTTACGCCTCAGAATGTGCCCACGTTCAACCGTCACACCGATGAGTTCAGCTTCGGCGTGAACTGGTATTTGAACTATTGGGTGCGTTTCCAGTCCAACTTGAGTATTGACCGCCTCAAGGATCCAAGCACGATCGGTGCTACGCCGCAGAATTACTTCGTGTTCGAACAGCGGCTGCAGTACCGCTTCTAAGGCGCGGGAGATCAGCCATGCATCGGACTGGATTCGGAATTGGCCAAAATGCCTGGAAGTCAAGCAGGCCTTCACAAAAACGAACGCAGCGTCACGGCGTGCAAAATTCGAGTGGAATTCCTGGAGGAGGTTTTTCGATGAGGTCTAGACTCACGAAGTTTATCGAAGTGGCTGCCGTGTTGGCCCTTGGATTTCTCTTGAATAGCTGTGGCTCGCAGAAATTTTGTCCCACTTGCGGGACTACCGTGAACGGGGCCTACCGTGTTCTCGACGTCGTACCGGTACCGGAGCACAATCCGACCGGCGAGCCGGGCGGTCCCTTCAACTCCTTCGACATAAGCTGGTTCGATCCGATTCAGCAGAAGGTGTACACGTCCGACCGCATCGGCCTGGACGTCGTGGTCACAGACGCCAAAAACAACTTCGCCGTGAATACCATTGGCGGTCTCAACCAGGTGGCGAATGCGGGGAACAACGGCAGTCCGTGCTTGCCCGGCATCCCTTCGATTATCACCGGATTTCCCGACGTCGCGAGTAGAGGCCTTACCCGATTCGGCTGCAGAAATGTGGACTTCTTCTCCACATTCGGGAACAAATTTCCCGGCTTTGGCGACAACGGAAACTTCGGCGGCTTTCCGGGCGCGCAGTGCTGCGCTTCGCGTGCGAATGGCGTCAACCCAATCTCCGGACCCGATGGTTTGCTGGTTTCGCCCGACGGGAATACTTTGTTCGTTGGCAGTGGCAGCGCCTCTCTTGTTGCGTTCGATCTAACAACCAGTCCGCCGACGGTGCTCGCCGCCTTCCCCACCGGCACTTCTCCGGCCTTTGACAGCACGTCAGGAGTCGCGCCGTGCATTCAGACATGGAACGGCGGGGCGGGTAGCGACCCGACTTGCGCAGACGACCGCGCCGACGAGATGGCTTTTGGAACGGTCGGCGGGCGCGATATTGTCGCCGTAGCTAATGGCGATCCAGGCCTGCCGTTCGTTACCCTTGCTGACGTTACGGATATCGTCCATCGGAACCCCTCTGGGGCAGCGACCGGTTACTGCCTCCCGGTAAATCCGGCTGCGAATTACACCCCGGCGTCTATACCCGCACAAGCGTCTTTCCTAAATCCCAAAACCGGGAACACGCAGACTTTCCCTGCCGGTCCGAATTTCCCAACTTGTATTCTCGGCCAGATCTACTATGACGGCGTCGGCGCGGAGGATTCGACGGTGCCTGTTGACGGTGTGGCCGCTCCCTGCCCGGATCAATCTACAAGCGTTTCCTCCGGCGTTTCCGGCACCGCCGTCGGTCCTGCTGGTGCCGATGTGCCTTGCCATCATTCCCCCATCGTTGACAACAACACCGGCTTTTTTATCACGAACAACGGAGCGGCGATTGGAAGCCAGCTGGGCGAAATTGCGGTGGCTGGTACAGGGGCGTTGGCGTTCAACCCGCTACACGGTACTTTTTACTTGGAGAATTTGAATTGCACAGCTTCCACTTCACCGACTCAGTCGAGTGTGGCCGTCGGCTGCATTGACGAGATTGATCCCAGAATCGGAAACCCCGCCGGTCCCGTCGTTATCAACGTCGTGCCGGTTTACAATTGCATGCCTGCTGGCATCGTCCAGGGTCCGGGCCACGATTTCCTGGTTGGCTGCGGAGGCCATGATGGCGTCCAATTCCCACCATTGCTGATCATCTTTGACGGTACCTGCACAACCAGCGCCGCCTGCCTCGCCAGCGAGGTCAACATCGATCAGAGTGGCGGTACCGACGAGGTATGGTACAACCCCGGCGACAACCGCTACTACACCGCGGGTCGCGATATGCCCAGCGGCCCCATCATGGGCGTGGTGGACGCCGGAACGCGTCAGTGGCTCGTCAACGTGACCACTGGCTCCAATTCCCACAGCATTACCGTCAACCAATTCACGAATCAGATCTTTGTCCCCACACAGTCCGGCTCCCTCTGCGGTACGCAGAACTCCAATGGATGCATTGCCGTCTACGGCAGGCAGTAAAAGCAGAAACGCAGTTTGCAAGCAGCGTTGAAACGCGAGCAAGGCCGCTGAGCGCGGAATCCTCAGCTAAGCCGTTGCCTTGACTCGCGTTCAGCCCCACGGGTGTAGAATGAAAGTGGCAAGGATTCTTCGCTTGGCGGGGTTTCGATGCTGTCTCTTCTGATACCGCGTCCCCGATGCCTGACTCGCGTACAATGCGCGGCGGCGTGGATTTGCGCCTTATCGCTCGTCATCGTCCTGGCGAACCGTATTCCCCGAATTCCGGGCTGCGAAGAAACTTCCTGGGTTCCCTCGGCTCCTTCGCAAATCACAGCGAAAGTCCTGGCCAAGGACTGCTTCGTGCTGCCCCCTCCGGCGTCCGGCACCATTGCGCTTCTTCATTCTGTTCCGTCTGCTCTCGAGCTACACGAAGAAAACCCCATTGTTTCCACAACTTTGGACAATCGGCTTCTCACTCGCTCGCCCCCCTTGTTTAGGCCCTTTTGCTTGTCCCGAAATATGTCGCGTTTTCAGCCTTTCGATGCATCTAATGACACAGAGATTCACAATGATGAAATTACTTGAAAGTGAATCAGAGGCACGCCAAGAGCAGTGCAAGGAGGAAGTGATGAGTTTCATTCAGCAAAGATTTTTTCGGAGTCATTTGGGCCCCGTCAGTATCGCGTTCGCGGCGGCAGTGGTTGTCACGACCGCGCCGCGCATCTCCGCGAACACCAAGCCCACCGAAGTTCCCGCAAAAGTGATCGCGCATTTGGCCCTGAAGGACGCTCCGGGAAGCGAAATGCTTCTGCAAAGTAAGGGCGACAAACAATACTTGTATGTCCAGAAGGCGTCCAAACAGGGCTTCACCGTGATTGATGTAACCAAACCCGTGCTGCCCAGCCTGGTGAATCTTGGCGCCCAGTCGAGCGACGCCACTGCGGGCAAACTCGAAATCGTCGGTCCCGACGTCGGCCTCGCCGAAGTTCCCGATAAAAATTCGAAGGGAGTCATTCGAAATTCCGACAGTCCTACCGAAACCGTCAAGATTCTGGATCTCAGCGATCCTGCGCACCCAAAGGTGCTCCAGACGTTTAACGGCGTAACCAGCATCCTCCAGGATCCCAGCCGTGGACTGATCTATCTGGCCAACTCCGACGGTCTCTGGATCCTCAATCATGCGCGGCCGGGCTTCACCCCTGCGAAGAAGAAGCGTGCCTGTGGCTCCGAGGACGCCATCGCCTCCATGCCCCCGGATTGTCAGTAATTCTCCCGCGCACGCAGTCGCGGGCAATCTAACAGCAACAAACGGCACCGCTCTTGGCTGTGCACGAATGAATCCATTCGCTCCCCGGCCCGAAGCGGCGGCGAAATTCGCGGATTGACTATTTCACCCTGGTTTCCTGGTAGTGCAGGGCTTTCCACTGGCCTTCGCGCTTCACCCAGATTTCACCCACCAGGACCTTTTCAAACGGAACCGCCGACTTCGGCGGAAACTTGATAAAAACTTCATAACGGACGAACGCTGCATCTGGGCACAACGGTGTCACTTTCAGAAACGAAAGCGTGAAGTCGGCGACCAAACTCTCCTGGAGTTCGCTCAAGGCCTTCCACTTGTAGCGTTCACCCCCGCCGTCGGCCTCGACTCCTACAAATTCTTCCGTCAGCAGATCCCCATACGCCTTCTGATCCTTGACCTTGATCGCCTGCCACTCCGCCTTGATTTTCGCATCCAGCAGATTCGTAAGCTCCGAGGGGGCAGCGGGCTTGGCGGCCTGGCTGGCCGCTTGTTGCGGTTTCTGCCAAAAAACGAAACTCCCCAGCGCCAAAACTGCGCCAGCCCACGCAAGTTCATTCCGCATCGCTTGTCTCCCCCAGTCTGAATTTGCTTTGGCCCCCCGGCCGTCGTCCTGCGCGCCTCTCAGCCCGCTTCAAATCAAGAAACTTGTGCCCCGGCGAACCCTGCGCATCTTATCGGGCCGCGCATCCCCTCGTCAAAGCCGTCGTTAACCAATAAGTCTCTACATCAATTATCGATATTGCGAGCTTTCCGCCCGGAGAGCACGATTCTCTTCAAGCCCGTCTCCAACAAAGGAGTACACCCCTTATGACACCATCGCCGCGCAAGATGGCTCTTTGGCCTGCTCTCATCCTGTTTCTGATTTGCTCCGCCCTCGCCGCAAACTCCCAGAACATCATCGCGCTGGTGGGCAGTGGCTCAAATCTTCCCACGCCACTCTACTCCCACTGGGTCGAAGAATATAACAAGCTCAGCCCCGGCGTGCAGGTCCGTTATCTCAGCACAGGCACAGTGAAAGGCATCGAAGACATCTCCCGCGGCGTCGGCGATTTCGCCGCCGGCGAGGTGCCGATGAGTGACGAACAGTTGAAATCGGCGAAAAGTCCCATCCTGCACATCCCCACGGTTCTTGTCGCCATCGTTCCGATTTATCACGTTCCCGGCGTACGAGGAAACCTTCGCTTCTCGGGCCCCGTTCTGGCCGAAATCTTCCTCGGAACCATCAAGAGCTGGGACGATGCCCAGATCAAAGAACTCAACCCCGGCCAGGTCCTGCCCCATCTGGATATTGCCGTCGTCCACCGCACCGACGGCAAAGGTTCGAACTATATCCTCGCCGATTATCTTTCGAAAACGAGCTCGAAGTGGCGCAGCCAGATTGGCAAGACTCCCTCACCTGCCTGGCCCCTTGGGGTCAGCGCCAATCGCGGTGAGGACATGATGGAAAAAGTGAAGGCCACGTCGGGCGCAATCGGCTACATCGAGCTTGGTTTCACCTTGATGGACAATTCCGTCGGCGTCGGCCACGTCCAGAATGCCTCCGGAAAATTTATCGGTGCTACCCAATCCAGCATCGCCGCTGCCTACCACTCCGCCGAAAAATCCATCCCCGCGGATTTTCGCGCCTCGCTTACAAATGTTCCGGGCAACGAAACCTATCCGATCGTAAGCTTCACCTGGCTCTATGTGCCGGAAAAATCGACGGATCAGGAGCGTTCTCGCGCCCTCGCCAATTTCCTCGAATGGGCGCTCAGCATGGGTGAACAAAGCGCGGAGCAGCACGGGTACACGCCCTTGCCCTCCTCGCTAGCCCCCAAAGTTCTCGCAAAAGTGCATTCCATCCGCTGATCACGTCCGCCGGGATCTCTTGCGCCAGAACCCCGGTGTGCTCCGTAGCCGCCCCACCAATTGACCAAGACGCAAGGGGATAAAAATCGGGCTTCAGATTTGAGCGTCAATCCGTATGTTGGAGAGCTTTACGACCTACTTGTCAAGGAAAACTCCGCGGAGGAAACTATTTGGAGGGCCGCTTCTGCGTGAGCTGATTCCTCCGCGAAATTGGCCCGGGGAGTTTGCTATGAAGCTTGCCGGCCTCCGCTGCGCGACACTCGCGTTTTCTTTTTTTCTTGTCCAACTATCTAATTCATTTGCAGGCCTTCCGGCTGCCGCGCAATCCTCCGGCCTCGTCGCTGATCGCGCCGCAAAACCGGACACTCTCGAAATTCCGGCCGGAACAGTTCTTCCCGTAAGACTCAATCATGATTTGTCCTCGAAGACCGCGCACCAGGGGCAAGTCCTGTCCGGCCGCATCATGCAGGACGTGCCGCTGCCGAACAACCGCAAAATCCCGGAAGGAGCGAAAGTAACCGGCGCAATCGTGACCGTGGAGCGGGCAGGGAACACCACCAACGGAAAAATTTCCTTCCGTTTCGACACTGTTGAAATCCGCCACCGCAAAATTCCCATCGTCGCCAATCTGCGGGCCCTCGCCGGTTTCATGGAAGTGCAGTCCGCGCAAACTCCCGAATTCTCCCCTGGCTTCGGCACGCCGTATACCTGGGCGACCACGCGCCAGATCGGCGGCGACGAAGTCTATGGAGTCGGCGGGCCGGTCACCAGCCAAAACAGCGCAACTGTAGGAAGAGGGGTTTATGGCGGCGTGCTGGTTCACGTTCGCGCGCAACCGGAATCCCGGTGTCGCGGAGCGCTCGACTCCGAAGATCGCCTCCAGGCACTCTGGGTTTTCTCGGCCGATGCCTGCGGAGTCTACGGAATCCAGGGATTGAAAATCGCGCATGCCGGCCGCACCGAACCCGTCGGAGAAATCGCATTGATTGCCGGCCAGCAGGATTTGCTGGTCCGGGGCGCCAGCGCCATGTTGTTGCGCACAATTCGCTAGGAATACCATGCGCATGGCTTCTGGCGAAGCTGTCTTGGAAATGAGACGCAATTTTCTCGCCTCGAGTTTTTCCGATCGCAGCTATGCCCTGACGGTCGCTGCGCCGCGCATGTGTTCTTCTCTTTGCCTCGTCATATTCGCGAGCAGTTCGTAAGAACGAAGCCGGTCCTCGAAATCATAAGTGTTCGCGACCACGATCAGCTCATCCGCTTGCGTCTCTTCCAGAAATGCGCTCAAGCGCGCCCTCACGCGCTCCGGGCCGCCCACAATCGCCGCTCCAAACTTTGCCGCCACCATCTCTCGCTCGTCGCCTGTCCATTCGATGTTCTTCGCGGGCGGCGGCATTGGCCCGGGAACTCCGCGAATCAGATTCAGAAACATCTGCACCGGCGTCGTCGCCAGATACTGCGCCCGCTCGTCGGTTTCCGCAACTAAGATCGGCACTCCCACCATCGCGTACGGCTTCTCCAGAACCTCCGAAGGCCGGAATGTCGAACGGTAAATCTGCAGTGCCGGCAGCAGTGGCTGCGGCTGAAAATGCGCCGCGAATGCAAACGGCAGGCCAAGTGCCCCCGCCAGCCGCGCGCTGAAATCACTTGAACCCAGCAGGTAGATCGGAACGTTTGTCCCTTCGCCCGGATAAGCATGCACGCGCCGTGAAGCCGTTCTCTGCCCCAGATACCGCCGCAATTCTTCCACCTGCTCCGGGAAATCCTCACCGGCGCCCGGGAACGAACCCCGAAGCGCCCGCATCGCCGCCGAGTCCCCGCCCGGCGCTCGCCCAATCCCCAGGTCAATGCGCCCGGGGAAAAGCGACTCCAGCGTTCCAAATTGTTCGGCAATAACCAGCGGTGAATGATTCGGCAACATGATGCCGCCGGAGCCCACCCTGATTTTCGAAGTTCCGTTCGCGACGTAGCCGATCAGCACAGAAGTTGCGGAACACGCCACTCCATGGATATTGTGGTGCTCCGCCATCCAGAACCGCTTGTACCCCAACCGTTCCGCGTGCTGCGCAAGAGCAAGGGAATCGTGAAATGCTTCAGCAGGCGTTCCTCCCTGCCGCACATGCGCAAGGTCCAGAATGGATAGCGGTGTATTCGAAAGCCGTGAATGATCTTCCATCGCCCCCTCGAATTCTTTACAGCTACCGCAACTTTCCAGGGCACTGCTACATCTATTGGATGCATCAAGCCTTTCACTGGTATTTCGAGACGTCACGGGCCGGAAATCGCGCAATTCCAGTCGATCCCGTGCGTTTCATTCGCAGCGCCGGTTTTCATTACGAAAGGACTTCAATTTCCAGTCCAACCAGATAAAATCATGGATTCCGAATCACTCATGGCCTCTGGCCTGTTTTCCGGCCACCTGGTTCACTGGAAGGAACTTGTGTGAAACGCCATAGACATCCAGCCTCTGGTTGTGAGTTCCCAATAAACGATTGCCGTCACGGGTGGGCGATGGGGTACGCACTCGCTGTTGTTGTACTGCTTGGCGGTTGCCACTCGCAAAAGCCGTCAACCGGTCCCACTATCCAATTCACAAAAATTCCCCCGGCTGCGCAAGGTGGCCGCGAAAGAGTAGATACCATCGCCGGACGTGTCACCGGTTCGCAGCCTGGCCAGCAGATTGTCATCTACGCGAGGAGCGGCCCGTGGTGGGTGCAGCCCTGGCCCGACAAGCCCTTTATCCCGATTCAAGCGGACTCAACCTGGGGAACTTCCACTCATTTGGGCTTCGAGTACGCCGCCATGTTGGTGGATCCCGGCTATCATCCTCCCCCTACCATGGATGTAGCCCCCACGCAGGGTGGCTCGGTCGTCGCGGTTTCGATTGTAAAAGGCACAGGTGCGCCGCAACTCGCCCCGATCAAACCGCTCCACTTCAGCGGCTACGATTGGGAAGTCCGCACGATTTCTGCGGATCGCGGCGGAATGAATAATCTTTACGATGCTGACAATGCCTGGACGGATGCGAGCGGCGCCCTGCATCTTCGCATCACGAAAAAGGGAGACAGATGGTCGTGTGCGGAACTGGAACTGACGCGCAGTCTGGGCTACGGAACCTACATCGTTGTCGTTCGCGACACCACTCGCCTGGAGCCCGCCGCCGTCCTGAGCTTGAATACTTTCGACGACTGGGGTGGCGACCAGCACTATCGCGAACTGGACATCGAATTTGGCCGCTGGGGCGATGCCGCCAGCAAGAGCAATGCGCAGTATGGCCTTCAACCGTTCTTTGTTCCCGGCAATGTCGCCCCTTTTGTGGTGCCCAGGGGCACTTTTACGCATTCCATGCACTGGGAATCCGGCCGCGCCAGCTTCAAAACAATTCGCGGCTCCTCGACGCAACCCGGAGCGCCCGTGGTTTCGGAGCACGTATTCACTTCGGGCGTGCCTTCACCGGGTCAGGAGAAGTTTCAGATGCTTTTCTATGTAGTCGCCAGCGAAAAGAGTCCCTTGCAAAAAGAAAATGAGGTCGTGGTTGAGAAATTCGAGTATCTCCCTTGATCTTTCCCTGAATGGGCGCCGGGTTCGCAAGATCCTGCTGGCCGGACTGGTTTGGGTGTGCTGCGCTTCGTTCGCTCCGGCCCTCGATCCGAATCGAATTCTGTCGCAATACATGCGGGAACATTGGGGCAGTGAGAAGGGATTTACCGGCGGCTCTGTAACCGCGATTGCCCAGACCTCCGACGGTTACTTGTGGGTCGGCACCGAGAAAGGCCTCATTCGCTTCGATGGCTTTAGTTTCCGCAATTTTTCGCAAGCGATACCCACGACATTTCCCATCGGGCCGGTTCAGGCGCTCACCTCCGACGGGCAGGGTAATCTCTGGATCCTTCTGCAAAGCACCAAGATTCTGCGCTACCGCGATGGAAAATTCGAACTCGGACGTGAGGTCGCGGAGTTCGGTATCACCTCGCTCTTCCGGCGCGCCGACGGCTCGGTACTCTTCGCGTCGCTTGCCTATGGCCCATTGACCTACCGTGCGGGAAAATTTGAGCTGCTCAACCCCGCTGCCGAGCCGGTGAATCCTGCTCCTTCTGCCCCCGAAGTCAGTCGGGACGAACAATCCAGCCGCCTCAGCTGGGCCACCGGCGTCGTACCTCATCGCTTCGCCGAACCCAATTCCCCCGTAATTTCCATGGCCGAAACTTCCGACGGTAAAGTCTGGCTCGGCACTCGCGACAAAGGTCTCTTTTACATGGCCGAGGGCAGAGTTGTCGCCGTGCACACCGGCATCTCCGGCGCCAGGATCAACTGCCTGCTCGCCTCGGAAGATCACCAGTTGTGGATTGGCACCGACAGGGGCGTTTTGCGCTGGAACGGCACAACGGTTACTTCGGGAGAAGTTCCTCTCGCCATTCGCCATCTCGATGTTCTTTCCATGATTCGAGATCGCGACCTCAACATCTGGCTGGGCACGTCCAACGGCCTGCTTCGGGTGAACTCCGGCGGAGTCGCCAGGGACGCAGACAGCCCGCAAACACCCATCCGGGTCACCGCGCTTCTCGAGGACCGCGAAGGAAATCTCTGGGCCGGCAGCCCTTCTGGAATTGAACGCCTGCGCGATAGTGCGTTCGTGACCTACTCCGCCTCAGGTCTTCAGTCCGAAAGCAGCGGACCGGTTTACGTTGACCCGAGTGAACGCGTCTGGTTCGCTCCCTTCGAAGGCGGTCTCCACTGGTTAAAGGGCGAAAAAAGTGGCAGCGTATCCAACGATCACCTGAATCAGGATGTTGTCTATTCGATTGCCGGGGCAAAAGATGATTTGTGGATTGGCAGGCAGCAAGGCGGACTGACCCGCTTGCATTACGCCGCCGGCTCGCTTACAACCAGGACTTACACCGAAAACGACGGCCTCGCACAAAATAGCGTCTACACCGTCTTTCGAAGTCGCGATGGGACAGTTTGGGCCGGCACCCTCAGCGGCGGTGTGAGTGAACTCAAAAATGGCCGTTTCACCACCTATACCACGGCCGCTGGCCTGACCTCGAACTCGGTAACTTCAATTGCGGAAACTTCCGATAACACGATGTGGTTTGCAACGCCGAACGGCCTCAGCTCGCTCTCCGTCGGGCATTGGCGCTCTCTCGGCATTCGCGAAGGCTTGCCCTCCCAAAACGTGAACTGTCTCCTGACCGACTCTTCGGATCTGCTCTGGATCGGCACTTCGTCGGGCCTCGCCTATGTCATCTCCGGTCAAGTCCAGGTACCGACTGGCGTGCCTGCCTCGTTGCAGGATCCAATCCTCGGCATTGCCGAAGACAAGTTGGGATGGCTTTGGATCTCCACTTCGAATCACGTCCTCCGTGTAAAACGCGACAACTTGCTGCGCAACTCCGCCGGGGAGTTCGATGTTCGCGAGTACGGCCTCGAAGACGGACTCCACGGCACCGAAGGCGTCAAGCGTCAGCAATCCGTCTTCGCCGACCCGCTCGGCAAAATCTGGTTTTCGATGAATCGCGGTATCTCCGTCGCTAACCCCGCGCGCGCCGTCTCCGTTTCGGCGCCGGCAATTCTCCACATCGAAGAAGTCTCTTCCGACGGCAATCCCGTGGGCCTGAGTGGCCCCGTCCAGCTTACCGGGGGGCATCGAAGAATGACATTCGCCTTCTCCGCGCTTAGCCTCTCTGTCCCGGAACGGATTCGCTACAAATACAAGTTGGAAGGCGTTGACGAGGGATGGAGCCGTCCCGTTGTGGAGCGCCAGGTCACCTACAACAATCTCGGTTCCGGCGCTTATCGTTTTCGTGTGATTGCCAGCAACAGCGATGGCCTATGGAACGGTGCGGAATCGGGCGTCTCGTTTAACCTTCAGCCGGCCTATTGGCAAACCTGGTGGTTTCGCCTTTCTGGCTTGCTTGCCTCTGTTCTGGCAGTATTGTTGTTCGTTCGCTTGCGCATGAAGGCGCTGGTCTCGCAGATGAACATGCGGTTCGAAGAGCGTCTCGCCGAGCGCACGCGAATCGCGCAGGAACTCCATGACACGCTGCTGCAGGGATTCATGAGCGCTTCCATGCAACTCCACGTCGCCGATGACCGTTTGTCCGAAGATTCGCCCGCCAAGCCGCTCCTTGGCCGGGTCTTGCAATTGATGGGACGCGTCATGGATGAAGGCCGCAACACTGTCCGTGGTCTTCGTTCTTCGGATATTACTCGCCAGAATCTCGAAGAGGAATTTTCCCGCATCCAAAAGGACCTTGCCATTTCCACACAGAGCGAATTTCGTGTCGTCGTCGAAGGCGCGCCCCGGCCGCTGCGGCCGGTCGTTCATGACGAGATTTATTTCATCGGCCGGGAGGCCCTTGCCAATGCGTTCCGGCATTCCGGCGCCTCTGAAGTAGTCGTCGAAATCGAATACTCCACAAGCCATTTGCGGATTCTCGTTCGCGACAATGGTTGCGGTGTGGATCCACAAGTCGTCACCGCTGGCCGCGATGGGCACTGGGGTCTGTCGGGGATGCGCGAGCGCGCCGAACGCATTGGGGGAAAATTCAAGGTCTTGAGCATGGCTTCCGCCGGAACGGAAATTCATCTCTTCGTCCCAAGCCGTCTCGCGTTTGAGCCCGAGTTTTCCACCCGGCAGAGCTCCTGGTTTTCCAGGCTTTATTCGCGAAAAGCAGCGGAAGATAAATCTCGATCCTTCCCCAAGCAAGCTAAATGAGCGACAAAGGCAAAATCCGGGTTCTCAGTGTGGATGACCATCCGCTGTTGCGGGAAGGCATCTCCGCCGTCATCAACAGTCAGCCGGATATGGTGATGATCGCCGACGCCGCCAGCGCCCACGACGCCATCCTGCAATTTCGCAAGCACCGGCCCGACGTTACGCTGATGGACCTGCGCCTTCCCGACATGAGCGGCGTGGACACCATCGTCGCGATCCGGGCGGAATTCCCCGATGCCCGCATCATCATGCTGACCACATTCGAAGGCGACGTCGAAATCCAGCGCGCCTTGGAAGCCGGCGCACGCGGCTACATGCTGAAAAGTATGCCTCCAAAAGATCTGGTCGAAGGAATCCGCCAGGTGCATGCCGGCAAAAAACGCATCCCGCCGCAGCTTGCCGCTCAGCTTGCCGAGCACATGAGCGACGAAGCCCTGACCACGCGCGAAATCGAGGTCTTGCGCCAGATCGCCGAGGGCAATCGCAACCGCGACATCGGCGAAAAACTGTTCATCACCGAAGAGACGGTCAAAGTCCACATCAAGCACATCATGGAAAAACTGGGAGCCAGCGACCGCACCCAGGCCATCGCCATCGCCATCCGCCGCGGGATTATCCACCTCTAATCTTCAATTCTCCACTCCCGCTCCGTACCACTAAGGCGTTACTTAAAGATACCGGAAAGTGGGGTAGCGACCACCCGCCCGCACCAGTACTCTTTCCCACTGGGCGTCTCATCATCGTCGGAGGATGATGCAACTGCACAGGCTATTTTCCGCTTTTCCGGCCGGCCTTCCTGGTGTTGGACTGCTACTCTTGCGAGTGGTCGTTGGCGCCACTCTGGTCGCTCACGGGAGCCTCTGCCTGCTCTCTTCAGAGCGGATGACGTTCCTTCTCTCCGTAATCTCGGCAATCCTGTTATTGAGCGGGGCTTGCCTCCTGATCGGTTTCCTCACTCCGATTCTCAGCCTTCTCGCTTGCCTCGAGTGTTTTGGGATTGCCTTTTCCTGGTTTCCGCCGCCGTTGATGAGCTCTTTCGATTCGAAGCTGGCGCTTGCGCCGATCCTCGCCATCTCAGCCGCCATCGCCCTTCTTGGCCCCGGAGCTTTTTCGCTCGATGCCCGCCTTTTCGGCTGGAAAGAAATCGTCATTCCGCCGGCTTCCCGCCCTCCTCACGACTAATCGCTTAACTATTGCGCAATTTGCGCTGTTCTTTGGTGCGGCCTTGGTCATATGGCGTTCTGTGAATCCACCAATCGTGGTATCCCCGGCCACCCCCAGAGGTGTAGCGATAAATCATTCCATCTCGTGATGTTTCTCGGGCTTGCTTCCGGCAAAGTCACTTTGCTTCCGCCCGATGTTCGAATTCGCGAATGGTTTTTCGCAAGTCAAGAGGAGGAAACAGTCGTGGCTACACAGCAACACAGTTTGGCACACACCACAAACTTCGCCCAGGTTGCCGCTCCACATTCATCCGATTCGCATCTTCTTTCGGCGGCGAAAAAAGGCGATCAGGCGGCGTTCGGAGAGCTCTTCGAGCGCCACTCCAAGAAGATTTTCCATTCCACCCTGCGCATCACCCGGAATCGCGAGGACGCCGAAGACGCTCTCCAGGACTGCTTCCTCAGTGGGTTGCTGCACCTGAACGATTTTGATGGTAGATCGCAGCTGTCCACCTGGCTGACGCGAATCGCCATCAACGCCGCCCTGATGAAGCTGCGCCGCAATCGCTACTCGCGCGAAGTGCCGATGGAATTCGTGGACGAGGAAGGGAAGGAGCGTCCCCGTTTCCAGCTCATCGACGGGGCGCTCAATCCCGAGGACAGTTATGTCGAACAGGAACGCGCGAAGCTTCTCCGCCGCGCGCTTTCCGGACTTCGCCCGCGAGTTCGTGCCGCCGTCGAAATCTGCCAGTTGCAGGAGTGCTCGGTCCGGGAAACCGCCCGCAAGCTGGGCATCTCCACCGCAGCCGCCAAGGGCCGCCTCTTTCACGCCAGGGTCGCCCTGCGGAAAGCCTGCATCCAGAAAACAAACTCGGCCGCCCGGCGCCTCCGCCGCGCCGCCTGACATTCGGGTATCCGGCCGGCAATCTCTCCCGGATGTTTGGCAAGATGAGGTTTAGGAACCTCTTTTGAGCTGCTTTGGCCATTCGAATAGCCTGGATTTTCCCGCGTCCATCGTTCTTGCATTCGCATCTAAGCATGGAGTCGTGGAGTCGAATCTTGCATCGGCTCCACTTCTTCCGACTTCCTTTTTGATAAACACCGTGCCGCGTGCCGTCGCTGCAGATTGCCGCGGGGAGAACTGCATGCCGGCAGCGAAAACCCACATCCTGGCAAGCATCGGCGCCGGCCGGAAAATTTTGCCGATTGTGGTGCATTCCGCGCGCACGGCGGTGGCGGCGGTTGTCTCCGTAGCCGCAGCCCGACTATTGCGTTTACCGGAAGCCTATTGGGCGCCGGTAACGACTCTGGTCATCACACAATCTTCTCTCGGCGCCGCGCTGGCCGTTTCCCGCCAGCGCTTCGCGGGCACAGCGCTCGGCGCCGCCGTCTCTGCACTCGTGGCCACTTACTTTGGCCCGCGCGTTCTCGTATTTGGCGCCTGCGTTTTTCTCCTGGGACTCCTTTGCGCTCTCGTGCATCTCGATCACAGCGCTTATCGCTTCGGCGGGGTGACCTTGGCCATCGTTCTGCTCATCCCGAGGGCCGCGCCCGCCTGGCAAATCGCTTTCCATCGCTTTGCCGAGGTGTCCATCGGAATCGCTGTGGCTCTGTTTCTGGCAACATTGTGGCCGGAAGTGGAAAACCCAGCCACGGCGAATCACTGATTTTACCCAGGTCACTTGGGAGGATTCTGTG
>Ga0209166_10001398_pt1 | contig 20218 bp, 15 predicted proteins | sample Coa_R1_3_FD_187151 | JGI IMG/M metagenome (GOLD analysis project Ga0209166, IMG submission 187151) | Surface soil microbial communities from Centralia Pennsylvania, which are recovering from an underground coalmine fire - Coalmine... | ecosystem: Environmental > Terrestrial > Soil >... | reverse complement strand
ACCCCTCACCGCAAAAGAAAACAAAAAAGAAGCGGATCGTCTGGAGAATTGCGGAACGGTACTCAAGGAAATTCTCGACATTCCCGATGACATTCCGCAAGACCTGCTCGACAAAGCCGAATGCGTAATCATTTACCCGTCGGTGATCAAGGCTGCTTTCATCGTTGGCGGAAGCTTTGGCCGTGGCGCGATGACCTGTCGCACCGGCGAACACTTCACCGGCCCCTGGGGCGCACCCACGATGATGGCCCTGGAAGGCGGCAGCGTCGGACTTCAGCTCGGCGGCCAGGCCACGGATTTTGTTCTCCTGGTGATGAACCCGCGCGGCGCAAAGGCCATTCTAAACAACAAGGTCAAGCTCGGCGCGGATGCTTCGGCCGCCGCCGGCCCCAAAGGCCGCGATGCCGAAGCGGCTACGGATGTCACGTTGCGCTCCGAGGTGCTGAGCTATTCAAGAGCCCGCGGCTTATTCGCGGGACTCTCCCTGGAAGGCTCGACGGTGCGTCCGGATAACGGCGCAAATGAGAAGGTGTACGGCAAGAAAGTCGAAGCTATAGACATCGTGCGCAAAGGCGCCGTGGCCGTGCCACCGTCCGCGCAGGAACTCATTTCCACGCTTAACAAGAAGTCCCCGAAGAATCTTTCGGATCCGGCCTCGCTGAAGGAATAGCCTCTAGGCAAGAACTTCTTCTTTTAGGCGAGTACTCCGACAGACCGGGGTACTCGCTCTCTTGTTCCTCCCGCAGGCTCTTTTCTTCTCCGCAAACGTGAATTTGCGTCCCTCTTTGTTTCCGGCAGCTCTTCCGCTTTTTGCTTGACTTCGTCTCATACATGACTTATAGTCAACCATGAGTGATGGTCACAGTAACATGATTCACGCTTCCAAAAGAACCTCCAAGCCCGCACTGCCAGCTCCACCGGACCGCCGTCAGCGGCGCAGCGCTGAGATTCGCGAGCGCCTCTTTCGAGCCGCTCTTGCTCTGTTCGCCAAGAAAGGCTTTGCCGAAACCACTGTCGAAGACATCACGGAAGCAGCCGACGTGGGCAAGGGCACTTTTTTCAACTATTTCCCCAGCAAAGACCATATCCTCATTGCTTTTGGCGAAATGCAACTGGGCAAACTGGAAGCTGCCATTGCTGAGGTTCGCAGGACCAACGAGCCCATACCACAGTTTTTGCGGTCGTTGGGAACACGCATGACCCAAGAGCCGGCACGCAACCCGGAGATCATGCGTGCTCTTCTGCATGCGTATCTTTCGACGACACCGGTTCGGGAGGCCATGCTGGACTTGCAGAAGCGGGTGCAGGCCCTGCACACGCAAATGATCCTGCTCGGTCAGGAGCAAGGCGAGATTCGCAAGGACCTCCCGGCTGAAGAAATCGCCTACGCGTTCCGGCAAACCATTTTCGGCACGGTTTTGATTTGGTCGCTGTTCGGGGATGCCACCTTGCAAGCGCGCATCGAATCCGCCTTCCACTTGCTCTGGACCGGGATTGCGGCACGTTCCGGTGTCACCAATTCAGAGGCAGTGCCGTTTCCCAATCAGGAGATTCGGTCATGAACCGCAAGCTTGTTTTCATCCTTCTCGGGGTGGTTGCTGTGCTGGCGGCCACGGCTGTTTATGCGAATTGGTTCCGGCGGGATAACTCGCTCCGGGGCTCCGGCACGGTGGAAGCGCGCAATATTCGCGTCGGCTCAAAAGTGGGCGGACGCATCGACAAGGTCCTCGTTCGGGAAGGCGATGCGGTTCAGCCCGGGCAGGTGTTGGTTACATTCGATGAGAAGGAACTGCAAGCGGCTCTGGAACAATCGCGAGCCGGCGCGTTGAAAGCCGAGCGCGGCTACCGCCCGGAAGAAATTGCGGAGGCCCGCGCCGCCGCCGAACAGGCCAAGGCCGATTACGAGATGAGGAAGAACGGGTACCGCAAGGAAGATATTGATGCAACGCAAGACGATCTGGAACGCGCAAAAGCGGATGAAATCCGCACGCGGCTGGATTTTGAGCGCTATGACGCTCTCGCCAAGAAGGATCTGGTCTCCAAACAACAGCGCGACACCGCCGAGGCGAATTGGAAAATGGCGCTGGCGCAGAAGGAAATGAGCCGGCACAAGTACGACGAAATGCAGCGCGGCTATCGCCCTGAAGAAATCGCTTCCGCGGAAGCGCGCTATCTCCAAGCGCGAGCCAACCTCGAAAAAATGGAGCATGGCAATCGCCGCGAAGACATCGAGCAGGCCAAAGCCGCTTATGCCCTAGACGAGGCGCGGTTCCGTGAGCGACAAGTGGTGGCGCCTTCCGCGGCTATCGTTGAAGTGCTTGATGTTCGGCCGGGGGACCTGATTGCTCCCAACACGCCGGTCGCTACACTGCTGGAGAAAGATCAAACTTATGTGCGCATCTACATCCCTGAAACGGAATTAGGACGAGTCAAGGTTGGGCAAAAAGCAGAAGTCCGTGTGGACTCCTTTCCCAAAGCTGTTTTCGACGGCGAAGTGGAACAAATCAATCAGCAAGCCGAGTTTCTTCCACGCAACGTGCAAACGCGCGAGGAGCGCATTCATCAAGTCTTCGGCGTAAAGATTCGCATCAACGATTCCGCCGGACATGTCCTGCCGGGCATGGCCGCCGACGTGACACTGAAGACTGCGAGCTAGAACGATGACCGCTCAAACTCCATCTGTCCCTGATCCGGCCATCTCCGCCGAGCATCTTGTGCGGCGCTTCGGCAATTTCACGGCTGTCAATGATGTCAGTTTCCGCGTCGAGAAAGGCGAAATTTTCGGATTCCTGGGCCCCAATGGCAGCGGAAAAACTACCGTCATCAAGATGCTTACGGGGCTGCTGCCGCTCAGCGGCGGCGAAGCGCACGTGGAAGGCATTGACGTGCGCACGGATTCGGAAGGCGTGCGCGAGCGCATCGGGTACATGTCGCAGAATTTCAGTCTTTACTACGATCTGACGGTTGAGGAAAACCTGCAGTTCTACGGAAAGATTTACAGTTTGGATGCGGCTCGGCTCAAGCGGCGCATGGAAGAAATCGTGCAGATCAACGGGCTTGGCCCTTATTTGAAACGGCTTTCCGCGCAGCTTTCCGGGGGATGGAAGCAGCGGCTCGCTCTCGGGTGCGCCATGTTGCATGAGCCGAAGCTGCTATTTCTTGACGAGCCCACAGCGGGCATCGATCCGGTGGCGCGGCGGCAGCTTTGGGATTTGCTCTTCGAACTGTCGGGGCATGGCATCACTTTTTTTGTGACCACGCATTATATGGACGAAGCCGAGCGCTGCAGCCACGTGGCATACATTTATTACGGCAGGCTTATTGCGGACGGCACTCCCGATTCGCTGCGCGAGCTTCCGGACGTGCAGCCGCAGGGCACCATGCGCATCGAAATCATCGCGCCGGAGGTCACGCGGGCATTGCGGCTGGCCCGTCACATTCCCGGAATTCGCAGCGCCACAATTTTTGGCCAGTCCATTCACGCGCTGGTGGAAGAGCATTTTGATTTGGACGTTCTGCGCACGCAGTTGAAGAAAGAAGGAATCAGCGTTGCGGAGATTCGTCCGCTCGCGCCAAGCCTCGAAGACGTCTTCGTGGAGCTTACTTACAAGCATCAATCGCTCTTGGAGGCCGCCAGTGACTAACCTTTTCCGCGGATTCGGCGCCGTTTTTTATAAGGAAGCGCTCCACGTTCGGCGCGATGCCGGCACTTTGTTTTTCTCGCTGACCATGCCGCTGCTGCAGATGTTTTTGCTGGGTTTCGCGATTGATACGAACATCCGCCAGATCAACACGGTCGCTTACAACGCGGACGGCCGCCGAGAGAGCCGCGAACTGCTTGACCGGTTCAAAAACTCGGACACGTTTCACATCATTCGCTATGTGGAAAACGACCTCGAACTGAACGACATGATCATTGCTGGCAAGGCGCGCGTGGGAATCAAGATCCCGGTAGACTATTCCGACCGCCTTCTGCACGGCATGAGCGGGCAAGTGCTGGTGCTCATTGACGGTTCCGACTCATCCGTGGCAGGCCAGGCGATTAATGTTTCGACAGCCATTGGACTTGATGAATCGTTGCGCCGAGTGCTGCAAGACCGCGCCGCGTTCGCCGTGGACATGCGTCCCAAACTGCTTTTCAACCCGGATTCGCGCTCGCCGAATTTCTTTCTTCCCGGCCTGACGGCGATCATGTTGCTGAACGTCACTACCTTCTTGACCGCGTTTTCCATCGTTCGCGAAAAAGAGCGTGGGACGCTCGAGCAGCTGTTTGTGACGCCGGTGCGGCCGTTCGGACTTCTTCTGGGCAAGCTGCTTCCGTATCTAGGCATCGGATTTTTCGAGCTGTGCTTGATCCTTTTCTTTATGCGTTTTGTGTTCCTCGTGCCGATCCACGGAAATGTTTTCCTTCTGGCCCTTTTATCGCTGCCCTACCTGTTTGCGGCGCTGTCGCTGGGAATTTTGATTTCGAGCAAAGCCTCGTCGCAGGCAGAGGCCATGCAGCTCGCGTTTCTTCCGATTCTTCCCAGCGTATTTTTCTCGGGTTATATATTTCCGCGCGAAACGATTCCGGCGATTCTGTACCCGCTGAGCTACCTCATTCCGGCGACGTATTTCATTAACATCACGCGGGGCATCATTCTGCGCGGCGCCAGCCTGGTTCACCTCTGGACGGACGGTTTGGCGCTTTGCATTCTCGGCGCGACCCTGTTGACCATAGCTGCGCGGCGCTTCCGGAACAAAGTCATCATGGCGTGAGCGGCTCACGTTCACGAGGCAAATCTTGCTATTGGTTCGACTCAGGGCAAGTGCGGGTGCAGCATTCGTGGAAAGAGGCCGAGATAGCGCGGCTGGAATAGAAACATGTCCAACGCGAAAAATCCGGTCGTTAGAACAAACGTCAGCAGGAACTTGGCTGCATCGCCAAGAGATTTTCCTGGCAGCCGGGAATAGCCCCAAAAGCAACCTAAAACGACAGCCAGATTGGAAAACCAGGCGGGGACGGCGATTAGCAAGTCTGGCCGTTCCAAATGGCCGGTGTGAATCCACTGCGAAAGCTGCTGCAGACCGTTGAAGAAGAAGGTGGTCGCGAAGATATTTGCGTAGTCCCAGAGGCCAGCGGCAGAGATTCCAATGAAGTATCCCCAGCGGTTCCGGCGAAGGCCCAATACGATGGCCGCTATGTACATCCAGGCCTGAAAGAAATGAAGCCAGCGAATGTCGGCTTCCCAAAACGCAGAAACAGCGAGGACGAGGATGAAAAAGCATCCGCCGACTACAATGAACCACTCTGGGATCTTTGATTGCGTATGTTCGGTTTGCATGATGAGTGATGGTACGCACGGGCGACCGGTGAAGTTCCCCGGAGTAACTCGGGCTCTGAAATGAGACTCCGGGCACGGCTTTTGTTTTTCATTGTTCTACAGAGTATTCTGCTGGACTGTCTTCGCTGACTGAGGAGATTCTGTGTCTTGTCCGATTTGCGAAAAGCGCAAGGCGGAGCGCTTCTGCCCCGCCAAGGCCGAAAAGATTTGCGCGGTCTGCTGCGGCAAGGAGCGCGAAGTCAGTATCGACTGCCCTTCCGACTGCGCTTATCTTATTGCCGCGCACCGTTACGAAAGCGACCATCCGCGAGACATTCCCGCTGACACCCCCCTGCTGGACGAAACCATCCCGAAGGACGTGGTGCATACCCATCAACAATTAATGGCAGCGCTGGCGTTTTCCATCGCGAAGTTCTGCGCTGCCCAACCTGGTGCTGTGGATAACGATATCCTCGCGGCACTGGAAGCCCTGGCACAGACTCATAAGACGCTGAGCTCCGGGCTCATCTACGAAAAACCCCCGCAAGCGCCCTTGCCGAGGGAGCTCTACGCCGCGCTCATGGCTTTCATCGACGAAATCAACAAGCAACAGGCAGAGCGTGGCGCTTCGGCTTCTTTCAGAGACACAGAGATTTTTTATTTGCTGGTCTTCCTTTACAGGATGGGCTTGCTGCGCACCAACGGCCGACCGCGTTCGCGCCTGTTCATCGAATTCTTGCGTGGCCAATTTCCCGAGGCGCCCGAACTGAAGAAAGAGGAGTCCCGCATCATCGTGCCGTAGGGTCGTCCTCCTACGCGTACCCTCTTTGATCGAGTTGCTGCGCCACGCTCGCGGCATCCCAACCCAACGACATTTGCGTGCAGGGTGTCGTGTGTTTCTTGTCTGCAAACGGCCGAGAGCGAAATCCATACGCCTGGCGGATGCGCGCAACTCGATCATTTGCTTTGCGACGGTATTCTTCGGGGGCGTAGCCGCTCTTGCTGAACCACCTCTCGTATTGCTGAACCAAGCGGGGAAATCTCGCTCGCAAAAATGGAAAAAACTGTTTTGCGGAGGACGGCATCAGGAATAGCACTCCGGAGAAAAACCATTGCGCGCCAGCTTCCCTTCCGGCAGCGGCTACGGCTTCCAGGTCGCCCTCTCGATCCGTGATGCCAGGGATCAAAGGCGATGCCGAAACGCCCACCGCAAGGCCGGCCTCTGTCAGCTGTTTCACCGCGGCGAGCCGCAAGTCCGGGCGCGGGGCGCGCGGCTCCAGCATACGCGCCAGACGGGTGCGTAGCGTGGTGATCGTAATGTCGATCGAAAGGTTTGAGCGCTCGCTGATTCGTTTCAGCACGTCAATATCTCGGACAATCTGGTCCGATTTGGTGATGATAGAAACGCTCAGGCCTTCCCTTTTGGCCAACTCTTCCAGGCAGGCGCGCGTCACGCCATATTCCCGTTCCGCGGGCTGATACGGGTCTGTCGCTGTTCCAATCGCGATGTGGTCTGGCCGCGTTCCACCCGACGCCTCGGACGTGTACGAGTATTTATGCGAAACGTCCCACGCAAGCAGCGCGGCCGCATCCTTCTTCACGTAAATCTTCTTTTCAAACTCTCCACCGTCCAGCTCCATGTACTCGTGCGTATACCGCGCGTAGCAATACTTGCAGGCAAATTCGCATCCCCGGTAAGGATTGATGGTCCATTCAAACGGCACGCGCTGCGAATCGCACCGGTTCAAAATGGATTTCACCGGGAGCACAAAATATTCCGGCCGCTCTACAGATTTCCTTTTCGTTTCAGCCGGAGCAGAAGTTGCAGCAAGGCGGGCAATGCCAACCAGCCGCGCGCGAGCGCGTTCACTGGGGTTCACTGCAGAATTTCGGACCGGGCTAGACGCAAGGTTTTGACTCGCGTCGCCAGCCGGGGACGCCGGGGGGCAACCCGCCGTCTTGCAGTCCGAAATGCTGCCGCGTTGGCCGCCAACCGGGGCAAGGTTGCCAGCCACTTGCTTTGGGCTCAGGTCATCAGGGCACTCGGGAAAGAGTGTTTCTGGAGTTGGTGAAGCGTGGCGGCGCTGGATCAGAAAATCCGTCGCCGTAGTGGAGTGAACTGGAGACATGGCCCGCCTCGAAGCAGGGGAGCAGTATTTCGCTTTTTGTTCGCTTTGTCAACAATTAATTTCGCTTTTTGTTCGTCAAGCATGCGCCAGGTCGCGCGGGGCGCCTTCCCTTCCAGCCTGTGGAAATACCCTCCTTTGTTCGGCAAGAAGAATTGCCTAGACCCCCTGCGGGCGGTATCCTCTTAAGCTCCCGGAGGAAGCGTCTTGCGAATTACCCAGCGGGTTCAACTCCATTTATGGAGCTTGGCGGTTACGAGCGCCTTGTGCGCGGCATCGCTTTGGGGACAGGCAAGACCCACCCCCGCCCAAGCGCAAACTCAGCCCCCAGCGCAGAAGCCCCTTCCCATGGGACCCCAAGCCCCTCATTCCACGCATTACCCCATCCTGATTCTTGGTTTTGGCAACCAGCCCAATTGGAGCGTGCGCATCGGCTTAAAGGGGCCGGAGCGCTTCGACCGTGAAGGTTACCCTCCAATTCCGTTAGAACCAGCGGAAGTGACCCAAGATGCGACCCCTGAAACGTGGACCTATCATGCCAAAGACTCAGCCACGGGTGCCCCTGTCGCCGTCCACCTATCCCGCGAAGCTTGCACCGACGCCGCCAACGACACCTTGACAGCGACTCCTCCCCTTGGCGGAAGGTACTCCTTCAAGATTTCGATGGACCATGCCCAAATCGGCTCGCTGAAGGGCTGCGGGCGTACTGCAACGGACCTCTTTCCCAAAATTAACAATCGGCCGGACCAGGAAGACGATAACGAGAAGAAGAAGCCACCCGTGCCCGCCTCCAGCGTCACCAAGTTTCAGTCGCCTATCGTTGTTGCTTACCTGAACGCGACTCAGCAGCTTGTTCTTAAGCGCGGCTCCGTTGTGCGAACCATTCCCGGAGCGGCCGAAAGCGACTTATCGCCTTCCCATGACGGCAAGAAGTTGCTCTTCACCCGCGTGGAGGGCGCAGTTCGGGCCATCAACGAATACGACTACGATTCAAACAGCGTGAAGGAACTCCTTCGCGGCGATGTTCGAAATCCCGTCTGGTTTCCGGACGACTCTCGCGTCGTCTACCTCAATCATCAGGGCGGGAAATGGCAACTCTGGGCTTTTCCAGCGAACGATCCGACTAAGGCGGCGCTCGTCAACGCAGATTCATTCGAAAGCATTGAAGGCTGGAGCGATCCTCGTACGCTACTGGTGCTCACCGCAAGTCCAGCCGCCTTGGCGTGGATCGGAGAGGATGGCAGGGCGACGCAAACACTTCCAGTTTCGGATTTGTGCGGAACTGATTTTGTCCCCGGCACCAAACTCGTGATTCGCCCGCACCCCACAAATCCTGACCTTGTGCTCGTTTCCGCAATGTTTGCGCGTCCACCAGCAGGGGTTCCGGCCGTGGAGAATGGGCAAGCAGGAGCTTTGTTCTTTTACGAGTTTCGAGCCAGGCGCCGTGTTGTTCTGACCACCCCCACCTTGTCCGCATCGGACGGCGAGTGGTCGCGCGACGGCTTCCAAATCCTCTTTACTGGCACCGATTCCGCAAGGCGCAAAACAACCTATCGGATTTTCTGGGACGCCATCGGCCTTCAGAAGTATGTTGTGGGCACTTCGCTTATGGTGGGTCTGTAGCTGGCGAAGAATCAAGCCGTCTTCAGTAGGAGCACCCTGTCCAGGCGGTCAGTTGCAGCATAAGTCTCACGAATTTGACTCACCCAACCCTGAAACGGCCCGGCCCGTACAATATATCTTTATGGGTACTAGTCCTACGGTCGCTCCCCGTCAGGTGGGGATTCTTGTGCTTGACAATGACCCCAATGGGGCCAGCGCCGTGAAGCAGGTGTTGGACTCGGAAGGCTGGCGTGTGCGCGTTGTGGCGGACGCGAAAGCGCTGCTCACCGAATTGAAGAGCGCCGATTGGTCGTTGGTCGTGGCCAACGCGGCCGCGATGGACATGGACAGCCCTGCTTTTTTCACCCTTCGTGAGATCGCCACGGTTCCCCAGGAGTCCGGAGGACGGATTCGCGCGCTTTTCATCGTCCCGGAGACCGCGGAGAGGCAGTTCACGGCGCAAATCGAGGCGTCGCGCCTGCCTTACGTGGTTCGCCCCTATCACCTGCACGATTTTCTGGAGAAGATCAGCGATCTCCTAGTCGAAATCAAAGTGATTGATGCGCCCATCCGCCTGGTTCGCCGCGAATTTGGCGCCATCCGCAAAAAGAAGAAGCAGGTTGGCCGCAACTCCATGTTCGCCGCGCGCGACACCTTTTCCTACACCGAGGAAGAAATCGCCGAGTACGAGCGCGATGAAGCCGCCGAAGCTTCCAAGAACAGGCGGAAGACGCGCATTAACCTCGGCGATCCATACAGCTGATTCCTTTCGAACCCCGACGTTTAGAGGTATCTCGCTGCGGCATGTCTCTAGTTGTCGCCCGACTTCAGCGCTAACGTCACAGAGTTGTTCATCACTCTCCAAGAAATCCCTGCAAGGAATCCCGCACTCCTCGTTCTAATCCTGAGCTGCCGTCCCGACAGCCAACCGTGACGCGGTTCAAGTTCACGCATAGGAGTGATTTATGGAGCGCTCGATTTTTGCCGCTATCATTGGTGGTTTCCTGGGAGTCCTCACCCTCGGCGGTTTTGCCTTTGTTCACCCGGAGGCCGACTACGGTTCGAAAGCAAAGCCAACCCCTAGCTCGAATCCCGAGCCAACCAAAGCGTGCAGGTCGGAGTACGATTCAAATACGCAGCCTGCCTTAGCGTGCACATCAGCGCCTGCGCCGCAGCCTAAGCCTGAAGGAGATTGGCGCATTTTGGATCCCGTCACCTACGAGAACATTTCGGTATTCCCCGTGGTCGCCTCTTACGGTCAGGATACCAGCGCCTTTTTGACCCTGGAGGAAGGTCTTGCTACCGGTGAAGTCGTCGTGCGCGAACGCGGCTCCGAAGAAATGGTGCGCGGACGCGACGGCCGCCCAGTCTACATTCCGCAGCCGACAGGGGCTTCCGTGAACCAGCTCGTACTCCTCAACCGCAGCAAGCGGCCGCTTCTGCTGCTCGCCGGCGAGCTCGTGAGCGGCGGCAAGCAGGACCGCATCATTGGCAAGGACCGGATCGTGCCCGTGGGCGCGCCCCCCCTTCCGCTCGATGTGTTTTGTGTCGAACATGGCCGCTGGACTGGCAGCTCGCAATTCGCAGCGGCGTCAACCATTGTCCACCCGAGCGTGCGAGAAAAGGCCGCCGTGGACCAGGCGCAGGCGGAAGTATGGAGCGCGGTTCGAAGCGGAACCACTGCCAAGGCAGCGCCCGCAGCTCCTGCCCCCGCAATTTCGGAGAGCCGCCTTCAATCGGCCATCGCCGGCAACGCGCACACCGAAGCCTACGAAAAGATTTATCAGTCGAGTGCGGTGGGCGTCTCGATCGACGATTTCGTCAACGAAGTACAGCGCCGCTTCGCCAATGCGGCTTCCGGACTGAAGGGCGAGCGTGTTGTGGGAGTCGTTATCGCTTACGGAGGCGAAGTCGCCTGGAGCGATATCTTCGCTTCCGGCGACCTCTTCGATCACTACTGGCACAAACTCTTGCGCAGCTATGCGGTGGAAGCGCTCGCCCGGCCTACGGTTCGAGCCGTGGCCTCCCGCGAAGACGCCAGCGAATTTCTGCGCCGGCTGAATGGCCGCGAAACCATGGAAACCGAACCCGGTGTCTACCGCTGGAGCGAAATCACGGAAGGGCATCTTGCGGAAATCGAGCTGGAAGCTCTATCGCCGAAGCCGATGAAGCTCCATCGCCTTTTGCTGCACCGCACAAGTTGAGGCGAGCTAGTTATTTCTCCATGGGGCGCACATGCCTGCCTCAGCGGGCCGGTTGCACCCCTACTCGGCTTGATTCAACCGTCGCACTTCGCTTGGATCGCGTACCCTCGCAGCAAGTTCTGTTGCTGTTCCTTCCCACTGAGGATGCTTCAAGGTTGGCGCGATCTCGGCAAGCGGTACGAGAACGAATTTGCGTGTGAGCATGCGCGGATGCGGTACCTGCAACTCCGGCGTCTCGATGGTCTGGTTATCGTAGAGCAAAAGGTCCAAATCAATCAGCCGAGGACCCTTGGACACGAGTTTCTTGCTGCCCATGCGCGATTCGATTCCCCTCAGCGCGCGCAACAAGTCCAACGGCTGTAATTCGGTTTCAGCTTGCACTGCGCAATTCAGGAACCAAGGCTGCTCGCGAAGGTCCACAGGTTCCGTCTCGTAGAACGAAGACACGCGTTTCACGCGGACTTTCGCATCGGCGAACGCGGCAATCGCCGTTCGCAGGTTCTTTTCACGGTCTCCTAAATTCGATCCGAGCGAAAGATAAACAATCGTTTCCGCCACTGCTCACCGTTCTAAAATTCTCTCAGCAACCTCGATCGAGACTGCGTCCGCCGAAGGCTCGAGCATTTCTTCATTTACTTTGGTTCGGCGATCTCGGGTTTGGGGTAAGCCTTTTGGAGGGCGGTCTGATATTCCACAAAAAGCGCCTGGATGCGGGTGAATTCGGTCTTGACAGTATCGCGCAACTCCGGATGCGTCACGTAATCATAGAGGATCGCGGCCTCTGTCTCCGCATCAACCAGGAAACCTTCGTGACCAATGTCCTTTAGAGCGTCCGCTTCCATGCCATAGGTGTGGTTCGAGAAATTGGAAGACTTCGCAGACACGCCGATGCCCGGAATCTGGCTCGAAACGCTGCCGGTTTCTTCGAAACCTTTCGGCTTGCTGGGCTCCGGCTCGACACTCGATGCGCCAAATTGTTTCATGTATGCGAAGGACAGCTCCTCGAGGCTGGAAAGAGAGATGCCATCGCGATCCTTGCCATAATGCTCAATTTTCACTTTTGTTCCGGTGGCCATAGCAGCGGCGCGTGCCGCATCATCAACCCACTGGGTGACTTGTTCGAGATAAACCCCATCTGGGTAGCGAATGTAAAAGTCCGCAGAAGTTTTGTCTGGGACGACATTCGGAGCAGCTCCACCTTCGGTGATGACGCCTTGAATCCGCGCTTCAGGACGAATGTTGCTGCGCACACTATCAATGTTATTGAACAGCTTGATCACCGCTTCCAGAGCGTTTCTCCCGTTCCAAGCCGTTAGTTGGTGAGCCGGGGCGCCGTAAAAGGTGTACTTTACACCGTCAATGTTCATGCAGCAGGTGCCAAAGCCCGCAGCCGAGCGCGAAGACGTGGCCGTAGAATGACTCCTCACAATAATATCCGCGCCTTTGAATACGCCGGCTTCCATCATCACCGTCTTGGCTTCGGGCGGCATCATCTCCTCGCCGGGACAGCCGTACACTGTTACTGTGCCTGGAGTGTGTGTGCGCGTGAGAAACTCTGAGATTGCAACGGCCGCGGCAATGCCCACCGGCCCTTGCGCGTTGTGCTGATCGCCGTGAAAAGCGCCCTTGGTACCGCGCAGCGCGTCATATTCGAGGATGACGCCAAGATTCGGGCCAGGTGTGCGGCGCTTATATTTGGCGACGAAAGCCGTTGTTAGACCTGCCACGGGCATGGTTACTTCAAAATCGTGCGCTTGCAGATATACAGTGAGTTTTGCCACGGACTGTGTTTCTTGAAAGCCGATTTCCGGATGCTGCGTGATCCAATCGCTCATGGGCATGAGCTCGGATTGCATCAATTGCTTGACTCGCGCGATGACTTCGTCGCGTCCTTTGTCGGTCGCCGAAAGCTTCGCAACCATCGCCGGGACACCCAGGGACTGGCTAAGAGCATTAATTTGCTTGACTACGTCGCGCGCCGCCTCGCGCTCCGTGGGAGTTTCCTGACCGAAACAAGGAACGGCAAACAGCAAAAACATGAAAGCGCGCACAGATGTCTTTCGCATGAACACACCTCCGAGGCTCCGGAACCTCATGATCATAGCGAGTCAGTTTACTTGATGGCGTCGGCGCCGGCCTTGGCGCATTGCGCGTCTTGCGCACTGGCGGCTCCCGACACTCCGATGGCTCCCACAATCTTTCCGTCCATGACCAACGGGATACCGCCCTCGACCGGCACGGCACCCTGCACGCGGAGAATGCGCCAGCCATCTCCACCCGCCGCAAGCGCATCCTGAAGCGCCTTGGTCGGGCGCTTGAACAAAGCGGCCGAGCGCGCTTTGTCGATCGCCACGTTGGCGCTGCCGAGTTGGGTGTTGTCCATTTTCTCATAGTAAATAAGGTTGCCCGAGGGATCTACGACGGCGACGGCCATGTTCCAGTGATTCTTCTCTGCTTCGGCGATCGCTGGCGCGGCGGCCTTCTTGGCATTTTCAAGGCTGATCGGCGCGCCGTAAGGGTTGGGCATCTGTGCCTTAAGGATCTGGGCAGGCACGGTTGCTAGCGCGCCGCCAACAATCAACGCTCCAAGCACGACTTTCACTACGGTTTTGCTCGACATAAATCCTCCAATGTCATCCAGAACTTGAGCCATTAGAACTCTTCGACTTATTGATTTGGGGCGGCACAGGCGAAATTAGCCGCGTTGTTGGGATCGCCGGTCCCTTTGAATTTCGCCGCTTGCGGGTAAGGACAGAGCGGACGTGTAAATTTCTCACCCTTTGATGGGTCATCGTCCACGAACTTCGTGGCGACAATCGCCGAAGGCGCAGCGCCCTTTTCCACCCATTCCACAAGCGCCAGTTCCATATTGTGCTGCGGGTCCGGCGCGCCTTGCCCGAGCTGTCCAAATGAATTTGCTCCCGGACCGCCGCCGCAATGCTGCAAACCCGGAACCATGTAGAGGCGCGAGAAAGCATCGGTTTCTTTCTGTCCCATGTTCGATTCCACAGCGCTGTAGTAATGGATAGTGTTTAGCGCAGAGATCGCAGCGTCATTCCAACCGTGATAGAGAATTAACTTGCCGCCGCGCGCTTTAAATGGTGCGAGGTTAGTGTCTGTGGCATTCAGGATTTTGGCGGTCTTTGCGTCCGCGGCTTTCAGTCCATCGTCTACTTTTGTATTCCTGTAATTCCAATCCGCCTTTTCGTAAACCATGTTGGAAAAATATCCGCCGCCAAACGCGAAGAGCAGGCTCTTGCCCGGCTCCTGACCTGTTATCCAGGCTGCCCAACCGCCCGGGCCTTCTTCGGCCCCAGGAAGGTAGCCGGGGAAAATCAATGTGCCTTTCGCATCGTGCGGCCCTTCGTACAACGCCTTAAGAGCGGTGATTTGCGGAGCCGTTAAACATTCGTTTGAGTCCCCAGCCTTGCAAAGCAGTGAGGCCGGATTGAACTTACATTGCCTCGGATCATTTAAGACGCCGTCTGTCACTCCGTCTTGCGCGTCGCAGGCTGCATTGACGGCACGAGCCAGCGCGGGGAGCTTGCTTGAAGGAATGTAGCTCGCGGGATCAAGAGTAGTCGCCTGCGCATCCGCCAGGGCTTTCGTCAGCAAGTGTGTCCAATAATTTGCCGGCGCTCCGGCAAGGATACCGTCGTAGTCTGCGGGAAATCGCTGCGCTTCCATCAGGGCCTGCCGCCCGCCATTCGAGCAAGCGGCAAAATAGGCATGTTGCGCGGGATGGTCGTAGAACGCTTTGACAAGGGTCTTGGCAATCTGAGTCATTTCGTGGATGGCGCGGTAACCGAAGTCGATGACCTTCTCTGGATGGCCGAGCGCCCAGCGTGCATCGGTTCCGCTCGCCGAGTGACCCGTGTCCGTCGCGGCGCTGGCATACTTTTGCCGAACAGCCAACGCAAGGCCGCGATAATCGATCTCTCCGGCAAATCCTCCGTTGCCCTGTCCGCGGAATCTGCCGCTCCAGCCTTCTGCGGGCATCCACACTTCAATCTTGATCGAGGAATCCGCGCTCGGAGTTGCTTCCACCACGACACGGCAAAACGCGCCAAGCGACTTATATAGATCGGGGCTCCCTATGAGCCAGGGGGTATTTATGGCGGGTGGCGCGAATGCTCCCGCATCGATCGCTTGCGCCGAGACAATCCTCGCTTTCGACAAAGCAAGCTGCGAAAGCTTTTCGCACGATTGCGGAGCCGCAGGCGCGTTTTGAGCCGAGGCGGTACCACCCAAAAAAAGAGCAATGGCGACGGTAGAGACTCTGAACACTTTGCTCATAGCAAACTCCTGCGGTCACGTTCCAAGTACTTTACGGACGAACACGTATACCACATTGTCTGCCAGCTCTGCTCTGCCTATTCCGCTGCAACCTTTGTTTTCTCCGCAGCCGGTGCGATAGCCTCCACATTGTTCTTCTTCATCAGTTCGTTCAGGGCTGCCAGCTCTTTGGATTGCACGTCGCGCCAGGCAGCTAGTTGCGTTTCCAATCGAGCGTTGAGTTCATCGAACACGGTAAACGATTGCGCGGTTGGAGCGGTATCCGCGCTCTCTACGGTCCCCTGCAGCGCCATCATCTGATCCGTTACTTGAATCGGATAATTCAACGGATCTTCTCCGCTTTTGGACTTGGGCTGGATGATCTTTTCCTCCACCGCATCGATTCTCTTTTTCAACGCATCGGCAGAATCCAGCACGGTTTTGGCTCCGCTATCATTACCCAGACGTTTCTTCAACCCCTCGACTTGTTCTCGCACGCTGCGCATTTGGTTCACCACTTCGTGCCCCGCGCTAACGCGGTCCCGAATGCGCGTGGCCAAGTCAAATTGTTTTTCCAGATCTGCCTGCGAAACGTTTATGCGAGGATCTTTTTGAACTTCCGCGGAAGCGGTCAACGCTTTGCCGCCTACCGTCAATTTGATCTGATAAGTCCCCGGCACCACCAGAACCCCGGTCGGGCGTCCGCCCCAACTGACTGCGCCCGGCACGCGCGCCGGAGCTTCGCCGCGCATATCCCAAACAAAGCGGTTCAGCCCTTCTTCCGCCGGCAATTTTTCTCCGGGCCGCGAGATGCCGAATTCTTCTTCCTCTGGCGAAGGCCCCTCTGCTGCCTTCTTGCTGGAAATTTTGCGAACGAGCTTGCCCTTCGCGTCAAGAATTTCCAGGTCGACCGCGTCTTTGGGCGCGCTCTTCAGATAATAGTCAATGATCACACCGCTCGGCGGATTTGCGCCGACCGGAACCGTCGCTGGCAATGCGAACCCGGGTCCGCGGAATCGAATCGCAGTAGCCGGCTGATAAAGATGCGCGTCTTCATTCGCGGTCGCCGCGTTCATTTGCCGCAGCGGGGAAATATCATCGAGAATCCAGAACGCTCGACCATGGGTCGCCAGAATCAAGTCGTCGTTCTTCACCGTCAAATCGTGGATTGGAGTTGTGGGCAAATTCAGTTTCAGCGATTGCCAGCGCCCCCCATCATCAAACGAAACATAAACCCCATTTTCCGTGCCCGCAAACAGCAAGCCCTTCCGCTTGGGATCCTCCTTCACCGCATGGACGTAACTGTTGTCAGGCAATCCTGTCGTAATCTTGGTCCAGGTCTTCCCGTAATCCGTGGTCTTGAACGCATATGGCTTGTAATCGTCAAGCTTGTGCCGGTCAATGGCCACGTAGGCGGTGCCTGCGGAGTGCGGTGACGCGTCAATCAGGCTCACCAGACTCCACTCGCCGAATTCTTTTGAGGTAACGTTCGCCCAGTGCTGTCCTCCATCGCGCGTCACATGCACCAGGCCGTCGTCGCTGCCCGCCCAAATCACGCCCTTTTCGACAGGTGATTCCGCAATCGTAAATACCGTGTCGTAGTACTCGACGCTGGTGTTGTCCTGCGTCAGCGGCCCGCCGGAAGATTGCTGCTTGGTTTTGTCATTTCGCGTCAAGTCTCCGCTGACTGCAGTCCAACTCATTCCTCCGTCTGCGGTTCTAAAGACAGCTTCTCCACCGTGATACAGCGTGTTGGGATCGTTCGGCGAAATCGCAATCGGCGCCGTCCATTGAAAGCGATGCTTCAATTCCGCAGCACCCGCGCCCATCGGATTCAGCGGCCAAGAAGAAATGTCCTGCTCCTGGCCGTTTGATTTGTCGAAGCGCGTAATTAATCCATCGTAGGAACCGGCATACACGACATTTGAATTGCGAGGGTCGGGAACCACGTATCCCGACTCGCCTCCGCCCACGTCGTACCAATCCGGCCGGTCAATCGCGAAACTGTCGCTGCGGCTGGCGATCGCTACCGTCGAATTGTCCTGTTGTGCGCCATAAACCCTGTAGGGCACGGCGTTGTCAGCGGCCACGTGGTAAAACTGCGCGGTTGGCTGATTGGCTTCGGTGGTCCAGCTCTTCCCGGTGTCATGCGAGACACTGGCTCCGCCGTCATTCGCAACGATCATCCATTGCGGATGCGTCGGATCGATCCACAATCCATGATTGTCGCCGTGCGGCGCGCGGATCGCTTCGAAACTCTTTCCGCCGTCCGTCGAGCGCGAAACTCCCGTGTTGAGCACATAAACCGTGTCCGCATTCTTGGGGTCCGCAAAAATGTGATGAAAATACCAGGCGCGCTGCGTGAAGCGGTGATCGGGATTGATCAGATGCCAGCTTTCGCCGCCATCTTCGCTGCGGTAGATTCCGCCTTTTTTCGCTTCGATGATCGCGTACACGCGATTCCCATCCGCGCCGGACACCGATACGCCGATGCGCCCAAGCACTCCAGTCGGAAATCCATGACCTTCGAGACGCTTCCACGTCGCGCCATCGTCACCGGAGCGATACAGCCCGCTGCCAGCACCGCCGCTGATCAAGCTCCAGGGTGTGCGTTGCGCTTCCCAGAGTGCGGCAAACAAAATGTGCGGATTATTCGGATCGAAAACCAAATCGATCCCGCCGGTCTTGGCGTCCTTGTACAGCACTTTCTGCCAAGTCTTCCCGCCGTCGCTCGACCGAAACACACCGCGCATTTCATTTGGTCCGTAAGCGTGCCCGAGCGCCGCCACGTAAATAATGTCCGGATTCTGCGGATGCACCACAATTTTCGCGATGTGCTGCGTATCCTCGAGCCCTATGCGCGCCCACGTCTTTCCGCCGTCCACCGACTTGTACATTCCGTCGCCGTAAGAAATGTTTCCGCGAATGCACGATTCTCCCGTTCCCACATAAACAATGTTCGGATCGGAAGGCGCCACAGCAATCGCGCCGATGGACATGATTCCGGTTTTGTCCGTCATGGGCGACCAAGTCAGCCCGCCGTTTTGCGTTTTCCAGGCGCCGCCTGCGACGGCTCCGAAATAATACGTCTCAGGGTCACCGGCCACGCCAGTTACGGCAAGGGCGCGGCCTCCGCGAAACGGGCCGATCTGCCGCCACTTCATGCCCTTCAGCGCTTTGTCATCCAGCGTTTGGGCGCGTGTTTGTAAATGAAGTGAAACTTGCCCCAGCCCCGCTAAGCTCGCCACCAGCAAAAAAGCGGAGTAAACCGCCAATCTTCTCTGACCACTCATTGCTCTTCTCCCCCGTAGAAAATTGAAGAACTGCAAGAGGATAGACCCGCAACCGGCCCTGTCCGTCATCTGCAAGCTGATAGACGCCGCGCCACCACAATCCGTTTCGCGTCCGTCCAGGATTCCGTCTCAGGTCGCGACTATACCACCGTCATTCCGAGCGAAGCGATATCCTTGATGTTTTTCGGATCGCGGATGCGAATCAGGTTATTCGTACCGCAGCGCCGCCATCGGATCGACCTTCATCGCGCGCCGCGCAGGAACGCAGCATGCCGCTAAGGCCGATAGAGCGAGGGTGACCACTACAGCGACAAAGGTCGGCAGGTCAGACGGCTTGACTTCAAACAAGAATCTCTCAAGCACACGCGTCAACGCGAGCGCACCGGCCCCTCCAATTGTGATTCCCGCAAAGATCAAGACAAATGCCTTTCTCAACAGCATCCCCAACACATCCGTGCCCTGAGCGCCCAGCGCCATGCGCACGCCAATCTCCCGCGTCCGTTGAGCCACTGAATAGGCCAATACGCCGTAAATGCCCACGATGGTCAGCACCAATGAAACCGCCGCGAACGCCGCCAGCAATCTCGCCTGGAATCGCGATTCGGCCGTTGTCGCTGCAATCAGCGTGTCCATGGAAGCGATGGATATGGGCTGATTCTTATCGACGCTTCGCAAAACCGTGCGAATCCCCGAGGTGAAGCTCTCTGGAGGAGAAGCGGTCTTCACCACGAACGTCATATGGCTAAGAAAAAATGCCGATGAAACCTGAAGATACGGTTGGTAGATGGCCGCATCCGACCTTTGCGCCAGCCCTCGCTGCTTGACGTCATCCACAACGCCCACCACCGTGAGCCAATCTTCGGGCTTGGGCTCATCCTCCATAGAAATGCGTTTTCCCACGGGATCCTGGCCGGGCCACAGCGTTCGCGCAACGGACTGGCTCACAACCACAACTCCGGGAGCCGTTTCGTTATCCGCCTCGGTGAACTCGCGTCCGCTCAGCAGGGGCATTCCCATGGCCTTGAAATAGCCCGGACTGATGCAGGGCTTGTCCACCATGAATCCCGGCGGACGTTGGCTGCCTTCCACTTGAAACGTGCCCATGGTCAAGAATCCGCCCAACGGCAACAAGTTCACGGCACCTGAACCTGACACTCCTGGCAGTCGTGCAAGCTCATCGAGCGTCCGCGCATGAAACGCTCGCATCTGGGCCGCAGTGCGATAAGTGGAATCCGGCAGATCCACAGTTATGGTCAAAACGCTATGGGGCGAAAAGCCAGGATTCACCGCCCGCACGCGCAGGAAGCTCTTCAGCAACAATCCCGCACCCGTGAGCAAGACAAGTGCCAGGGCAATTTCTGAAACTGTCAGCGCGCCTCGCATTCTTTCATGACTCGCAGTCACGCCGCGGGATT
>Ga0209166_10001397_pt1 | contig 20221 bp, 15 predicted proteins | sample Coa_R1_3_FD_187151 | JGI IMG/M metagenome (GOLD analysis project Ga0209166, IMG submission 187151) | Surface soil microbial communities from Centralia Pennsylvania, which are recovering from an underground coalmine fire - Coalmine... | ecosystem: Environmental > Terrestrial > Soil >... | reverse complement strand
GTTCGCCGCCGGCTCCCCCAGGTGCTGGTTATTGCCATCGGCGAAGCATCTTCGAGTGAAGTCACCGCCGACGCTTTCTACCCAAAGTGCCAGAAGGAGCCCGAAGCACTCCTGGGCACTATCGCACAGCTGATTCGAACATCCGGCGCAAAGACGAGTGCCGATACGAAAAGCCCTTCTCCGGTTGGGATTCCCTGCAACCAAAAAACTTCACGAGCAACACCGTACATCATCGCGACTTGCACAAAATGCCTGCAATCATTTCCCTTGGCTCTGACAGAGGGAGCCCCGGCTGAAGTCCTGGAGACATGCTGCATTTTCTGCCGCAATAAAATCAGATACGTCATTGATTCTTCATTTTCAGTGGGACTTCTGCTCACCGCAGAGCGCAGATGGCGAGAGCCGGAGGCAAGGAACTCAGCAGGCCAGGGAGATTAGCCCTCAAGCGAACCGTGAAACCCCGAGTTCGCCGTTGTATTCAATAAACGCCCGCTTCCGGAAGCGATTCATGAAGAAATTGACTCGTGCCCCGGTTGTGCCCACCATTTGGCCGGCACCACCGTCCTCATACCGGGCGATGGTGTGTGAGCAAGGATAGCTTTTACGTTGGCCGGGTTGTCGATGAAGATTCGGAACTTGTCAGCAAAGTATCGAGTGACGAGTTTAGAGGCACGGGATATATGGTAAATCCAGAAGGTCGCGTACTTTCCTTACTAGAGCATCTCTTGTGAAAGGTTTCTCAAGAAATGCGCGGTCCTGGCCGAGCACAGCATTCTGAACGACTGTGTCGTCGGCATACCCCGACGTATAAAGAACCCTCATCTCCGGTCTGGTTGCCCTGAGTCTTTCAGCAAGAACAGGGCCGCTGAATCCAGGCATCACGACGTCAGTGATCATGAGAGGCAGTGCACCTGTGTGCTACTCTGCGATGCGAATTGCCTCCGCTGGGTCCCCTGAATCGAGCACTGTGTAACCACAGTCTTCGAGAAGCCGTCGCGTCAGTCCCCGTAGTGGAGCGGCATCCTCCACCAAGAGGATTGTCTCTGATCCTCCGCGTGGTGGCCTTGCCTTTTCTTGTCGAACGAAGACCGGCGCTTCCTGGCATCGGGGAAAATAGATTTTAAATGTTGTTCCGTGTCCCGGCTCGCTGTAAACACAGATCGTGCCGGCGCTCTGCTTGACAATGCCGAAAACAGTTGACAAGCCGAGTCCGATGCCTTTGCCAGCCCCTTTTGTGCTAAAGAAAGGTTCAAAGACGCGGAATTGGGTTTTCTTGTCCATTCCGATACCCGTATCGCTTACCGTCAGCATTACATATGAACCAGCCTTAGTTGAAGGGTGCTGCTGGGCAGAGGTTTCATCGATCTCTACATTCGCAGTCTCGATGGTGATCTTTCCGCCCTGAGGCATTGCATCACGTGCATTGACCGCCAGATTCATTAGCACCTGTTCGACCTGACTCGAGTCGGCCTTGACTGTTCCCAAGTCGCGGCCGAGCACGCTTACCAGCTTAACGTCATCGCCAATCAGCCGGCTCAACATCGTATCGATGCGATTCACAGTTCCGTTCAAGTCCAAGAACACTGGCTGCAAAACTTGCCGGCGACTGAACGCGAGAAGGTGTCGCGTGAGGTCTTTGGCGCTTGTACCCGCATTGTGAATCTCCACAATCATCCTGCGGGTTGGTTCGGACAAGTCCAACTGCTCTTCCAAAATCTCGCAATATCCGAGGATGACCCCCAGGAGGTTATTGAAGTCATGAGCGATGCCTCCGGCTAGTTGTCCCACTGCCTCCATTTTCTGGGCTTGCCGAAGTTGTTCTTCTGACCGCTCGGCGTACTTGCGCGGTGTAATGTCACGAACATTGCACTGAATGACCTTCTTGCCATTCACTCCATAAACGTTGCTTACGAACTCCACGTTGATGGACCGCCCGCCTCTGGTCTTGAGTGGCAGATCCTCATATCGGACATACTGTTTTTCCTGTAACTCTCGAAAAGCAGCCTTGGAGGCCTCGATATCCTTGAACAGGCCAATGTCCCACAGCGCCTTTCCGAGAAACTCCTTACGGGAATAGTCCAACAGCTTCATCAAAAAGGGGTTCACATCTGTTATTAATCCGGTCGTTGCATCGAGAATCAAAATCCCGTCCTGGGCTGTCTCGAAGAGGCGTCGATATCTGGCTTCAGAATCTCTTCGCGCCTCTCCTGAGCGCGTGCGTTTCGTGACGTTGCCAGCCTGTGTGTCGGTCCACCGTGACCGGGAATCTCCCATCTCCTCTGCAAAGGAAGGGGGCGTAGACTTTGGAGCGGCGGCGGTTCCATCCAGAGCTTCCGGCTTGTGTTTTCTTACGATCTGGGGTCTATCCGGCTGCTCTTGCGTATTGCGTCCGCGCGCCACGTCGGCCGTCGTCTTCAGTTCGGCCACTATGCCGCTTCTTTCTTTTCACCAGGGGTTTGTCCCTGCACTAATTCCTCGAATAGTGATCGGTAGTGAATCATCGCTGTTCTTAGATCCTCGGTATTTGCTTCCCCTCTTCCGAGCCGCAGTGCAATTCCGTGAGCGGATCGGTAGTTTTCCACTACTTGGGGATGGTCGACAGAGATGTCCGCGGCACGTTGATCAAAATCGGCCACAGGATATCCCCGAGCCTTCATTAAGGAACACACCAGCTCGTCGGCTTCGGTAACGGCCCCTTTCGGATAGTCAAGAAAGCGAGACTGCACTGAATTCCATTCGCCGGAAAAGCGCTCCCGTTCCATCGGATTGAGATCGCGGATCTTAAGCTGTTCAACCCGCTTCTCACGATCCGCCAATTTCGATTCGGCTCTTCGTTCGGACCCATGCTGTTGCACCGCGCGCTGGTACTCCGGCCCAAAACGCTGGCGCAGACCAGCAGTCGTTGCTCTGCGTCTTCGCCTGTATAGCCAGGTAAGCGCCACGATGAGCACAATCACCACGACTGCAAGCATAATCAGTTTGGGATCCATCAGTTGTTGTAGATTCATAAAGACCTCACTGGCACCACGTCAGTATTACATCAGTGGGTTTAGACAACTGCTCAGAATTGAACATCCTGCACGCCAACTATGAAAAGGGGTTGCGGCGCTGGGGGCAATCTCCCAGAGCGTCTGCGGCCCGCCATTCTGCGCACCACCCGTGACTCTTCAGTTCAAATCAGCATCTCAATTGCTAGGGATGCGCCAACAAGGGAGAGCCTTTGCCACGTTATCACTTTGAGATCAAATCTGGAAAAACACGGGGGTGGTATTGCGGGTAAAGCAGCTTATAGGCGTAGCCGTCGTTGGTGGCGTGGCTTTATTCTGCGCCTTTACAGTATCTTGCGGGGGTGTCAATCTTGGTGCGGTTCAGCCCCAGGATCTTTGCAAATGCACACCTCTGGAGCCGGACGTTGCCGATTTCCGCCACGACGAGAAGCATGTCCCAATTGCAAATATGACACCAACAGAGACTACGGTTGACACCATTCTCAATTGGCCGCAGGATGACATCGTTCTTCCGGACGCACCCCGAACTGGGCGCGAACTGCAGGTGTTCCATGTTGCGCAGGCATTTCTACAGAACGTGCGCGTTAACGGCGAAGACTGTGACGTCAACCTTGAGATTTCTCAAACAGCAGATAGAAATGCTCCCAGAGTGATCGTGGAGACGCCTGTTGATAGCGAGTTTTGCAGCGCGCGAAAGAATATTCAATCGCAATTAGCACAACATGGGTTTCGCCTTGACGTAGAGCATGGTGGGGAACTGCCACAAGCCTTGCCGGCGGAGGTCCTGGGAATGGCATTCGAAGATTTTGAGCATAATCGTGGATCTGGGCAGGTTTCGACGCTATGGGAACTCCACCCCGCAACTGTAAATCTGCTCCCCTAGGCCGGCCTGAACCAGGTATGGAATGCTCTGAGGTGATTCGATGCGCCCGTTAAGGGTAACAGCAGCATGGCTCACGATCAAACGATCACTGATAACCATCTACAACGATGTTTATGACGAACATCTCTTCGTATTTGCCGCCGGGCTGTCGTACTATTTTGTGCTCTCACTGTTTCCGCTGTTAGTTTCGATGGCGTCCCTGCTCGGGTACGTACCTATCCCTCATCTGTTTGAGGGCCTTCTAGGCTTGATGGCAAGGCTCGTCCCCGGAGATGGAATGAGTTTGGTGCGAAAAATCGTGTCTGACGTCGTCAGTCACAAACACACGCACTTCCTTACGCTCGGGCTAGTCTTTACGATCTGGACAGTTTCCAGCGGATTTGCAGCGATCATGGACGGCCTTAATGTCGTTTATCGAGTTTGCGAAACTCGCCCCGTCTGGAGGACTCGACCGATTGCGCTCGGGCTGACGTTGCTCGCGGGATCTCTGTTACTCGTGGCTGTAGGATTGATGGTGGAGGGGACGTACTTTGGAATCTGGGTTACCGGAAGATTTAACCTCAATCCTGCCATACTCGCCGCCTGGCGTTACCTCCGGTGGAGCATCGCCATAGCATTTGCCGTGCTCGCAGTAGAACTCCTCTACCATTTCGGTCCGAATATGAAGCAGCGCTTCCGGGACAGTCTAATCGGGGCAATCGTTGCAGTCATGACCTGGATTGGTTTGTCATACGTGCTGGGGAGTTACTTCCGAAACTTCGACAATCTTGATGTGACTTATGGAGCGCTAGGCGCTGCGATCGGCTTATACGTGTGGTTTTATCTTTCTGGTTTTGCCGTCCTGATGGGTGGAGAAATTAACTTTCTGCTTGGCCAACGAAGGGACCACCGAATTTTGCAATCGTCCTCTGGGCGTACTCAGATCAATAATCTGGATGCCGCAGCGTGAATTGACTTCCAAAGAATGGCCTGCAAGAGACCCGCAAGAAAAACAGAATCTTCTGCCCAGGACGAAGCCCGTTTGGTCAAAAAAGTCGTTCGCAGGCGGATCTCTTCGGAAGAGTTCCGTCATATGTTCAGAATTGCTCTTGATTGAGGCCACTCACAATCCGCGACCAATACAAAATTGTGCTAGAGCATCTTCAGACTTAATGTAGACTTTTTTCCTGGGCGCTCCGCTTCGCTGAGCGCTGGCCTTCGGCAGAGTGGAATTGTTCATTTTCAACAGCTTAGCGGCACGGATAAATCCGTGCTCTGACAAGTGTCTCTGTCCTGCGAAAGTCTACAGTAACCTCAAAAATGCTCTAGCAGGCTCAATATCCCAAACAGGACCACCACCTCTAATCTCCCCGAGCAGAGCCAGAACTCCGCCCAGCCTCCTCCTCCTTCTATTCGTCGCAACAGATTGTCCCAAAAAAGGAAGAAAAATAGCAACGCCGCTATGTTGCACCCCTCCCTGGAATGCTTCTGCACTGTGGCCCCTTCGTCCTCATCTTCTTCACGTTTTAGCCAAAACAAGCATAGGAATCCAACCAGGAGATACACCGTGTTGTGGCCCAGAAATGCCACTGCTGGCAGCATCACCCTCCACCACGACCAGTGCCCTGCCACCGTAAGTTTCAACCCGCCAGTACTAGAGAGAGGAAGCCAACACCCAGAATCCCGGCTGCTACAATCCACCAGATGCGTATGCGATGCCCGTTAGTAACCTTTCTTCTTGCTCTTCTCGTATCAGTTCCAAACCTATTCGCCTGGGGCGGAGAAGGTCACAAGATCATTGCTGCAATTGCTGACAAGCGTTTGACGCCTGGAGCAAGAATGCAGGTCATTGCGTTGCTTGAAGGCACTCCCCTTCCGGATGTTGCGAGCTGGGCCGACGACGTCAGAAAAGAACGCCCTGAGACCTCTCGATGGCATTATGTTGATATTCCGTACGAGGCTACCAGCTACGACGCAGCACGGGATTGTCAGCTAACGGATCATGGTGACTGTGTAATCGCTGAGATCGTACGGGCAGAAAAGATGTTGGGAGATACGTCTCAGAGCGAGGCTGACCGCGCCGAAGCGCTCAAGTTCCTGATCCACTTCCTTGGCGACATGCATCAACCCCTGCATTGTGCTGAGCGAAAAGATCCGGTTACAGGCAAGGGCGACCGAGGAGGGAATGACGTACATCTCAGCTTCTTCGGAACACCCACGAACCTCCATGCTGTGTGGGACTCGGGGCTGATCGAACGCGCGGTGTAAATGTGGATCGTGTCGAAAAATGGCTCGTAACACAGGATGAAAAAGCACTTGTCCAGGGCGACCTCGTGCAGTGGGCAATGGCAGCCCATGATCTGGCTAAGTCAAACAGCTATGTCATTCCCGAGGACCATCAACTCGGCGAAGGCTACGTTGAGAAGAATGTTCTGACGGTTGTGCAGCAGCTTGGCTCGGCAGGAGTACGACTGGCAAACATCCTGAATTCCCTGCTCGGCCGCTTACCGGAAGCGCCGCAGAAACGAATTGAGCAAATGTCGCACACAATGTAGACATGATCACTGAATGACTTCTTGTCCAGTGCCAAATAGATTCGATAGCTCCCATAGGATATTCTTCGCGGTTGCGTTTGGCTTCAACTTGATTGTCGTCCTACGGAGTTGGATCTCGACCATGTCCTGCTCTTCGACGTCGGCTCCGATGATCACAACATCAACTTGGTTATGTTCCAAAGGTACATCACCTCCGATATTTCCTTAGCTTTAGAGACGGCGTAACCCGCTGCGCTGAGGTCATCGGCTAACGCGGAGGAAGCGCAAGTTGTGAAATACACAACAGAACGCATTTGAGATTGGTTTATAGCACAGAAACACGTCCGCATGGTTACTTCTCATCGAACCAGCCCGGTTACGCTGTATCTTCGAGATCTTCTGGGGATGTTTGCTCAGTGCTTTTCTTTAGCCTCTCTCTCAACTGTTCATGCGTCTTCACGGCGAACTCTCTGGCTTGGCGAAATCCAGATCCTTGGAGTTGCGTAAAGGCTTCTTCGCGATATCCCTCAAATTCCTCAAGGGTACAAAGCGGCTTGAGAGACTCCAACAATAGCGACAACCTTTCGTCCTGCGTTTTCTGGCCTGCCTGGGTCTGGTACCGTTGGAAGAGCGCGGCGGAATCTATTAACGCTAAATTGCTATTACTGGACATCGCTAATAGGATCTTCGGCAGAAGTAATTTTGCGAGATCTGCCAGGACTGAGAAAAATGGCCAGAGGGATGTGCAAATTACCATCGCCTCCGGCCGGAGTAGAAAATCGATTGATCCGATGGAAGGTCTATTGCCAGATTAGACCCTCCAACGCTCATTAGAAGATCAATTTCAGTGCCAATTGGATATTGCGCGGCAGGTTGCGCTGATTGCCATCCAGAGTGCCGAAATTTGCCTGCTGGGGATTGGTGAATGGATTTGTCCACCAGGGATGGTTAAAGGCATTGAAAAACTCGCCGCGAAGTTCTACCGTGTATCTTTCTCCAGCCTGAAACTTCTTCATCACCGATAGATCAATATTGTTCTCAGGCGGGGTGCGAGTGTTGCTCATATTATGAGGAAAGTAGCGAATGTTATTCACGAGTTGAATCCGCTGGTCGGAACGTTGCGCTGTGGGGGAACTCCAAGGATTTCCATTCGGGTCGGTGGGAAGATAGAAGCCACTGACGTCGATCATTGGGATTCCGGTCCCTACCAAGCGATGGTCGTAATTGAAGTGCAGGGATTTGAAATCGCCAAAGAACGCGCGGTTCCCGAAGTCGATGGGTGATCCGCTCTGGGCCTGGTAGACGGCCTGGCCCTGCCAGCCACCTGCGATTACATTCAGCCAATCCCGGAATCTTGCTTCCCCAGCGCCGCCCGTGGCCAAAGGGAGCCTCGCCAATGAAAGTGATTGCGATTCTCTGCGGAATGTCGTTGCCGGAAAGCTGTTTGTCCGGCACTATCTGAAAATCATTGTCGAATCCAAATCGTTCCGAGAGCTTGGACCAAGTATAGACGGCATTCAACGAATATCCCCTGTCGAAGCGGTGCGTGGCACGCACTTCGAGGGCATGGAAATTGCTCGTTCCGTTGAACACGGTGGTGCTGATGGTGTTGAACTGGGGGAAAGGCCGCAGTAACTGTTGCACCTGAATGGTATTCGAAGTATTGAGGCCGGTGGTGTTGCCTGGGAATAGTCCCTTGAACGGATTGGGAACGGTGGTGGTCAATTCGGTGTTCAATACCGTGTCGCGAATCGGGCTTGTAGAAAAATAGTTCGCAGGGATGGCGTTCACGATGTTGCTGCCGCGATCCAGATCATAGGCTCGAGTGCCCACGTATGCGGCATCGAGGGTCCACCGTCCGGGAAGCTCCCGCTGAATATCCAGCGTCCAGTGCTGTGATCGTCCGGTTTTGATACGCACCGGGAAGAAGCTGGCGCTGCTGCCCACGTTCTGGTTCAGGCCCAATCCTGTGCCGCTGGAAGAAAGCACACCCAGTGGGAACGGATTGGCTATATTGGTGAGGAATGTTAAACCGTTGTTGTTGGTGGCGTTGATTCCGGTAGTTTGACTGAAACCGGTCTGGTTATTACCAGCAACACCACCATAGTGAGAGACAAATGGTTCGCTGTACATGCCCCAGCCGACCCGGATCACTGTTTTGGGGGTCAGCGAATAGGCAACACCGATGCGTGGCAGGAAGTTCCACCGATTCGAATCCCAGAAGCTGCGATGGCTGGGAGTGACCCAGGTATACCCGCCGAGCACGTTGAAGCCGGTAATTGCGGGCTGCCCGGGTACAACGACAACTCCGGTAAGATTGTTGGACTTTAAATAGTTCGCAAACGCCGCTTGTGCCGCTGCCTGCGCAGGGTTGGGCGTGGTCAAATCAAAGCCGCGAACATTTCGGTCGAAGCGCTCCGTTGGAGCTCCCTCATACTCGTAGCGGAGACCGAGATTGACCGTAAGTTTTGAGGCTAGCTTCCAATCGTCCTGGATAAAAGCCGAGTGGTATAAGACTTGATTGGCTCGCGAAGTATTCCGGTCGATGCCGCCGCCGGTCGGTTGTCCTACCAAGAAGTCCACAAGCCCCATGCCAAACTGATTGTTGGTTACCTGGTCGGTCGCTCTGGCAAAATCGCCATTGAACTGGTATTGGCCTTCACCGTTGCCCGTGGAGATGAAGTTGAGGCGATACAGAACGCCTTCGTAGCCGAGAGTGAAGAGATGGGGTCCTTGAATCTTGGTAAGAGTCGGGGACAAGCCATAGACGTTGCTGGCGCCATCCTGGGGATTCTGACCGCTCAAGCTGGAGAAGTTATTAATCGTGAATTGGGGCAGGTAAGACACTCCCGTAAATAAAGCAGTTACCGCAGGAGAAAACCCAAGAGTAGCAGGATCAAAGCCTTTGCTGGGAGCGATGCGAACGTCCTCAAACCGGCCGTAGGAGAGTCGGACATCGAGTATCGTGCTCGGTGAGAAACTGACAGTATCATCAAGAGTGATGCCATGGTTAATAAACTGCAAATCGTTTCCCACCGGCTTGATGCCGTTGAGTGTGCCGGCCCAATTGCCCCGCAGTTCCTCCCGCCAGTTCTGAACGTAAGATCCAGTGAGCCGCTGAGTGGTGCTGATGTTGTGATCGATACGCACTAGATATGAATAGAAGTGGTCCGCGCGCGGATTGACACTGAAGTGATTTGGCGTCCCATCGGCAGGCACATTGAGGATATTTGGCGCTGGATAGTAGTTGAGATAGGCCTGCGTGATTGGATTCAGCAAATTAGCGGGTATTTGATTGTTGAGGAAGGGTAATCGCTTTACATGGCCCCCGCTGGTGGGAGTCGCCGTGAACGGGTTATACATCTGTTGATTTGCATTGCCGCATATGCCGTTGATGAATCCAGCAGTGCAGATGGCCGAGAGGTCTCCGCCGCGCATGGCCAGCGTAGGCACGGTATCAGTACGGGGCTCGGGGAATTTGTCGATGGTACCCTCTCCCAGGACAAAGAAAAAGGTCTTGTCCCGGCCATGATAGAGCTTTGGAATCACCACCGGCCCACCCAATGTGCCACCGAAGTGATTAGAGCGGGTCACCGGGCGACGCCGGCAAGCAAGAAAATTGGAACCGTTACATTCCGGCAGATGATTGATAAGCCAGGATGTAGCATCGAAAGCTTCATTCTGCAGGAATTCGTAGGCAGTGCCGTGCAAGGCGTTGGTGCCGCTCTTGGTGCTGACATTGATCTTGCTGCTCGAGCTGGCGCCTTGGGTCGCACTAAACCAGGAAGTCACCATCTTGAATTCCTGGACTGCATCCGAAGGCGGAATGTAAGCCACTACGCTGTTTTGTACACCGGTCTGAAACCCTGTGTTGGGCATTCCATTCAAGCTGAATGAGTTCCCACCTTCAGCGCCATTGACTCGGACGGACGAGACATCACTATTGTCGAACTCTCGCGTGAACTTAGGGTCTCCGGTAAAGACCGCGCCGGCGGTCAACCTTGCCAAAAGGAAAGGATTGCCGTCTGACAAAGGCAATGCCTCAATATCGGCTCTCTCAAAGGTTTGCCCCACATCGGCATTTCCGGTTTCCAGCAAAGGAGTTTTAGCCTCAACCATGACCGTTACTTCGGTGGCCCCCGGCTTGAGGCTAAAATCTACCTTCAAAGTGTCCTCCACGCGCACTTCGACTTCTCTTGCCAGCTTGGAAAACCCACTGGCTTCAACCAGCAACTGGTAATTTCCCGGATCGAGATATAGCAAGGCATAACTCCCGCTACCACTCGAGGCTGTTGCAACCTTGGTGCCGGTGTGTGTGTTGGTCGCGCTTATTTTGGCACCTGGCACAACCGCCCCCGAGCTGTCGGTTACTACGCCTGTGATCTGGCCGCGATATTCCTGGGCTAACCCAGGAATACCAGCAAGAATAAGGCTGAAAGCACAAATAAAAAGCGCAAATTTGCAAACTCCTGCGAAAACCCGCGTGGTTTTCATACTCCCCCTTTGACTCCCCCACAGTAAAAAGCAAAACTAAATTGAAGCGTTTCACCTTCGAGCGGTGGTAATATTGCGCTGAACCACGAGGCAAGTCTTTGCTAAGTCTTGAAAAGATCTTGGCAAAGTTTTTGACTAGATTTTGGCAGAGCCTTTTTCTGCCCTTTGAGATCCCATGGCGCATGCAGTCAGGCCGTCCTATAAGTTCGGCCCTTTTATACTCGACACCTGCCAACGTGTCTTGTTCCGAGACGGTCTGATTGTGCCCCTTACGCCAAAAAGCTTTGACACACTCCTAGCGTTGGTGGAGAGTGGCGGACGCATCATCGATAAAGAAGACCTGCTCAAAAAAGTATGGCCGGACACCTTTGTCGAAGAAGTAAACCTGGCGAAGAATATTTCCATCCTGCGCAAGGTATTCGAAGAGGATGCTGCCCACCCTTATATCGAGACCATCCCCCGGCGGGGCTATCGCTTCGTGAGCGCGATCGAGGAGGTCCCGGCGGAAATGGATCCCCTCAATCGAATGGCCGTTAGGCAAAACGGCCCTCATCGCGCAACGAAGCAAAGTGTGGATCCTTTCGAAGATGTATTACCTGCGGAAGCTCCTTGCCCGATATCTGCTCGTAGCAGACGGCCTGCAGTCCTTTTAACGGCATCTCTGGCGATACTGTGTGCTGCGGCTCTGATTACGATTGCTCTTTTGATTTTTCGTTCATTTTCCAAAACTCCTCAGCCTTCAGAAGTCGTGCCGCTCACAAGTTTTCCGGGAGCTCAAAGCGAGGCTGCTTTCTCTCCTGATGGCAAGCAGGTTGCATTTGTCTGGAATGGAGGGAACGAGGGGAATTACAGCATTTACGTGAAAATGATTGGGGCTGAGGCCCTGTTGCGGCTTACTTCCAGTTCGGCCAGCGACAGCAGGCCTGTGTGGTCTCCTGATGGACGTTCCATCGTCTTTCTGCGTAATTCTACCGACAGCAGCGCCTATTATTCGATTCCCGTTCTGGGTGGGCTGGAACGCAAACTGACGGATGTCTCTCTTCACGCCGATGCCGGCACTGGAAATTGCTCATATTATTCTCCGGATGGAAAGTATCTGGCAATTGCTGACAAGAACTCACCTTCAGTGCCGGCAGGCATCTTCTTGCTATCACTCGAGAGCGGGCAGAAACGACAACTGACCTCACCGCCTGCGGGAACAGTTGGTGACTATTGTCCCGCCTTTTCACCTGATGGAAAGATGCTCGCCTTCATTCGCTCGACCAGTCTCGCCACAACCGATCTCTACGTGTTCCACCTGCCGGATGGGAAGCCGACGCGACTGACCTTCGATGAACTCACGATCCAAGGCTTGGCTTGGACCTCGAACAGCTCCGACATCGTCTTCGCTTCAAGGCGCGGCGGCAACATCGGCTACTTATGGCGTATCTCCGCACATGGAGGTACGCCAGCAAGGATCCCTACGATCGGAAAAGAGGTATTGAGCCCGGCGATCTCCGCGCAAGCGGACCGTCTGGCCTATACACAGTTATCAGATGACACCAACATTTGGCGCATTGATCTGGATGCTTCCGGCAAAGGAACTTCCCAGACAGAGGTAATCGGCTCGACATTCTGGGATGGAGATCCGGACTACTCACCCGATGGACAAAAAATCGCTTTTACTTCGGGTCGCTCTGGGGGCTTCGGCATCTGGGTGTCGAAGAGCGACGGGTCTAGCCCCTGGCTGTTGTTCGATGGAGGACCGTATCTTACGGGAACTCCCCGATGGTCGCCTGACGGACACTGGATTGCGTTTGATTCCCGATCGGGCACTCCCGGCACGGGCGGCAATCCCGATATTTTTGTCATAAGCGCAGATGGCGGCCATGCGCGCCAGTTAACAACAGATCCAGCAGAAGACGTAGCTCCAACCTGGTCGCGCGATGGGCGCTGGATTTATTTCGGCTCAACTCGCAGCGGAAGTATGCAGATATGGAAGATGCCTGCAACTGGAGGAAGCGCGGTACAGGTCACCAGGCAGGGAGGCTTTGAAGGATTTGAATCGAGCGACGGAACATATCTTTATTACCTGAAAGGACGTGGTATCCCGGGTATATGGCGGGTCCCCGCGGAAGGCGGCCCGGAGACGCCAGTGATTACTCACAACCAAGCTGGACTCTGGCGATATTGGCGCGTTGTGGATGGTGGAATGTATTTCGCCACGGCAGTAGAAGGGCATCCGATAATTGAATTCTTCAGCTTTGCAACCGGTCAGACAAGCGAGGTATTTCGTCCAGCCAGGCGGCCCGAGATGTATATGCCCGGAATGGCGGTTTCGCCTGATGGACATTCTCTTCTCTATACCCAAAAGGACCAAAGCGGCAGCAATATCATGATGGTCGAGAATTTTCATTGAGCCGAATGAATTTCACCTCCGAATACACGAATCTGCACTTACATCCTGAGTTTATGATTTTATCTAATAAAACGTTTCATCTACCCGCCCTATGAGAGCGAACTGAAAAGCATTCTCAAACTGTGGGCTTCATATATCTGATTGGCGTATCTAAGAGATCGAATTTTGGTGAACCTGAATAATGAACGCCATGCTTAAAACACTGATTCTAAATCGTGGATCCATTTTGGCGAACGACAGCCTCCATTCTAAAAGGAATAACTCTCCCAATATTTGGTAAGAACTTCCCCAAACTATTTTCCCCTAATCTCAACGAGATGCTTTGCAGAGAGTCTCTGAGAATCGCGTTGCATGGCGTGAATCAGCCACTTATAGTCCGTATCCGGTCAGGCCGATGTTTTCATCTCAGGTTCCCTCTTCCTGATAACTGGCCAGCTTCGCAAAGACACAGCTTTGAAGGTTTCGAACGATCGAAAGCAACACAGAAAGCACGATCGGGCCGCACCGTGTTCATGGAATTAAAAAATCTGGAGAATCCAATAATGAAAAAGGCTCTTCTTTTTCTGCTGGCAGCATTGTGCCTAGTGCTCCCGCGGACGCTTCTGGCCCAGGCGACATCCGCCTGGGTATTTTACGGATCTGACGGCAAGCTACATTACAAAACCGACAGCCTGGGAAATACCATCATGGATTTTTCGTATGCCGGTTATCAGGGAGGAGGCGTAGATCTGCCCAATGTGACCGTGCAGCAGACTGTCAATCCATCCGGCGGTGATGACACTTCCCTTATCCAGTCCGCCATTAACGCGGTCTCGGCCCTGGCTCCTGATGCCAATGGTTTTCGTGGCGCGGTGTTATTAACCGCAGGCACATTTAACATCTCCGCGACCCTCAAAATCACAACCAGCGGCGTGGTGCTGCGCGGCAGTGGATCTGGCAGCAGCGGCACCATTATCAACATGAATTCCAGTGCCACCCCGTTTCTGGCCATTAACCTTAGCGGTTCGGGAAATTGGAGCGGCGTAGGATCCAGCGAATCGTTCACTGACGCCTATGTCCCCTCCGGGGCAATATCGGTTGACGTGGCGGATGCCTCGGTCTTCTCCGTTGGCGAGCCGGTCATGGTCGATCGCCCGGTTACGCAAGCGTGGATTGATTTCATGGATATGTGCTGTATGGTAAGGAACGGGTCGACGGAAACCTGGCTATCGGCAGGATCCAACATTTTTACGGATCGAAACATCGCGGCCATTAGCGGGAACACCATTACCTTTGACGCGCCTCTAACCGACTCTTTTGACTCCCAGTTCCTGAATCCGCCGGGCGGATCGGTGCAGGGCTATACCTTCCCCGGCCGCATCACCAATGTTGGAGTGGAGCACCTGGAGATCATTGCGCCGCCCTTGAATAACGCCATTACCAGTCCGCAATTCAGCGGTGTCCAGTTCAATGCTGTCATGGATGCGTGGGCCAATGACGTTGTCCTGCAAGACACGCAGAATAGCGTCGTCTTCAATCACTCCGCCAGGCGTGTGACCGCGGAACGGGTCCATGTCCAGCACACCATCGCGCACACCGGTGACCAGATGGCGGACTACAGTATCCTTGGCACGCAGATTCTCATCGATCGTTCCCAAGATACCGGCCAGCCGGGCGAATGGCCGGCCGTCACACAGGGCCAGGTAACCGGCCCCATCGTGCTGTTGAACTTCTATAGTGAGGAGACATCGGGATTTGCTCCACATCAGCGTTGGGCCACCGGCATGCTCTGCGACGAGTGCAATATGCCCAAGTCAACCAGCGGCTCCGAGGGTATCGCTTTTTCGAATCGAGGGTTTCTCGGATCCGGCCAGGGTTGGGATGCAGGCTGGGGCGTTGCATGGAATGTGACCGCGCCCTTCTTCCTCGTTCAGGAGCCACCCGGGGCTGACAACTGGTGCATCGGCTGTGTTGGAACCGAGAATTCGGCCACCGAACCTGGCGATGGGGACACTGTTCCCAACGGCATCTATGACTCGCTCGGTGCCCAAGTGACGCCTGCCAGCCTTTATCTGGCGCAGTTGTGCCAGCGGCTCGGTCCTCAGGCAGCGGCGAATATTGGCTATAGCGGTGTTTGCCCGGCTCCGGCAGATTTTTCAATAACAGCTGCTCAATCTTCGCTTTCAGTGACAGCCGGCAACAGCGCCAGCGATACGGTAACCGTGAGCGCCTTGAATGGCTTTACCGGCACGGTGAGCTTGAGCGCGAGCGGGGTGCCGAGCGGGGCCACGGCCAGCTTCAATCCGGCTTCCATCACCGGTTCAGGCAATTCGACGCTGACGATTGCGACGGGCACGGCGGCTGCCGGCACGTACACGCTGACCATCACGGGGAGCAGCGGCAGCCTGTCGCATTCGGCCACGGTAACGCTGAACATCAATCCCAGCACCAGCCTGCCCGCAGGTTGGAGCGATAGCGATATAGGCACGGTGGGACTGGCGGGCAGCGCCACGTTCAGCAATGGGGTATTCACGGTCAATGGCAGCGGCACGGATATCTGGAGCACGGCTGACAGCTTCAACTACGCTTCCGAGTCCTTGACGGGGGATGTGACCATCACGGCGCGAGTGGCCAGCCAGCAGAACACCAGCGCGTGGGCCAAGAGCGGCGTGATGATCCGGGAGACGACGGCGACCAATGCCAGCTATGTGTTTGTGTTCGTTACGCCAAGCAATGGTGTGAACATGCAGTACCGCAATGGGACGGGGACGAGCGCGGTGCAGCTGGGGCAGCAGACCGGGCACGTGGCCCCGTACTGGGTGCGGCTGGTGCGTTCGGGAAGCACATTCACCGGCTTCTCGTCAGCGGATGGGATGAGCTGGACGCAGGTAGGGTCGATCAGCGTGACCATGGCGAGCAACGCGCTGGAAGGACTGGCGGTGTGCGCGCATAACAACACGGCGCTGAACAGCTCGACGTTTGACAATGTGACGCTGAGCACGCCGGCACCGGACTTCTCGATTGCGGCAAGCCCATCGTCGCAGACGGTGACGGCGGGCGGCAGCACGAGCTATACGGCAAGCCTGAGTCCGATCAACGGATTCACGGGAACCGTAAGCTTGAGCGTAAGCGGACTACCCAACGGGGTTACAGGAACCTTCAATCCAACTTCCGTCAGCGGCTCGGGCTCTTCGACACTGAGCGTCTCAACCTCAACTGCGGCATCAACCGGAACGTTTACATTAACCATTACGGGCACGAGCGGCACTTTGACGCACTCGACGACCGCAAGCCTGACGATCAATCCCACCACAGGATTGCCTTCGGGCTGGAGCGATACGGATATTGGGGCGGTGGGGGTAGCCGGCAGCGCCACCTTCAGCAACGGGGTGTTCACGGTGAACGGCAGCGGTACGGACGTGTGGAGTACGGCTGACAGCTTGAACTATGCCTCTGAATCCATCAGCGGCAGTGTGACCATCACGGCGCGAGTGGCCAGCCAGCAGAACACCAATGCCTGGGCCAAGAGCGGGGTGATGATCCGGGAGAGCACGGCGGCCAATGCGAGCTATGTGTTTGTGTTCGTGACCCCCAGCAATGGCATAAACATGCAGTATCGCAACGGGATGGGGACGTCCTCGGTGCAACTGGCACAGCAGACGGCGTTGGTAGCTCCGTACTGGGTGCGGCTGGTGCGTTCGGGAAGCACCTTCACCGGCTTCTCCTCGGCCGATGGGGTGACCTGGACGCAGGTGGGCACGATCAGCGTAAGCATGGCCACGAACGCGCTGGAAGGGCTGGCGGTGTGCGCGCACAGCAACACGGTGCTCAATACCTCCACCTTCGACAATGTCAGTGTGGCCGTGCCGACTGGCCCGATCTACCAGATCAACTCGGGAGGGCCGGCCGTCAGTCCCTTTGCGGCGGATGCCTTCTTCAGTGCCGGGCAGACCGACACGGTGACAACCACGATCAACACCAGCGGTGTCACTAATCCGGCGCCGATGGCGGTGTATCAGAGCGAGCGCTGGGGCGGGGACGCCAACAGCAACCCGGCGCCATTCACCTACACCTTCCCGAACCTGACGCCAGGGGCAACCTACACAGTACGGCTGCACTTCGCCGAGATCTTCTGGACGACGACGGGGCAGCGGGAGTTCAACGTGGCCATCAACGGCACGCAGGTGCTGACGAACTTCGACATCATCGCGGCGGCGGGAGCCGCTAATAAGGCGGTTGTGGAGCAGTTCACGACCACGGCGAACAGCAGCGGGCAGATCGTGGTGTCGTACACGGTGGGAGCGGCGGACGCGCCCAAATCGAGCGGCATCGAGATTATCGCCAACTGAACCATCTTCCTTAGCCACGGAAGCACCTTGTAGGTGCTTCCGTGCCCATATATCTTTCTTGTCGATTCCTGGTTAACCGTTTAAATTAGGCAGCTCTAATGGACACATCCAACGTACCTGATCGGCGAAACAGGCAGGAAAACTGGTCTGGCTGCACGCATCGAGGTCTAAACAGCATCTGGATTCGATACGTAATATGGCTTGTGGTTTCCTGTCTATTTTGGATCCCGACGCTCACGGCTCAACAAGCTTCAGCTACTTTGGCCAAAGAAAGATTAGATGAGGCATCTCATCATTCTGCCAGCGCCGAAGGGGCCGCATCTCGTCAGTTGGTACAAGAATATCCGGTTGGTATCCACAAATATGGAAAGATTGAGCTTTCCGAAAACCAAAATAATTTTCAATTCAATACAGGAATAATCCAGATCATTTTCTCGAAGAAGACTGGCCTCGCCAACTTTGCCTGGAATAGCAGAGTTCGAGTAAGCGGGGCCTACAGCAGCGTACAACTAGGAAGGCTATTTAAGAGCAGCAGTGCTGCGGGACACAGTTTTTCTGAATCCGGCATCGAGCGGGTGGAAGACGGGTTTGGTAAAGGAGTAAAGGTCAGCATCGTCAGCGCCACTGCAGGGGCGCCTACGCTGCGGCAGAACTATTATCTTTATGAAGATAAACCGTACTTCTTCATCGAAGTGATTGCAGAAAGTGAAACAGCCATCAGCAGCAATTGGATTGCACCGCTTGTCATGGATGCGCATGGCGGCCTCGATATTGGCAGCTATTCCGATGATCACGTACTTTTTGTGCCGTGGGATAATGACCATTTCATCCGCTTTCGTACAGACCCAATCAATGGCCAGGGAACCAGCTATGAAACGACGGCGATTTATGACAACAGCAGTCGCAAGGGACTGATCGTGGGATCGGTCACGCATGATACTTGGAAGACAGGCATCGAGTACAGCGGCTCTGGGAACAAGCTGGACCATCTCACTGTTTATGGCGGCGCGTCTTCTGCCATAACGCAGGACACCATGCCTCACGGCAAGGTCTCCGGCGCCAGCATTGTTTCGCCCCGCATCTTTGTTGGCTACTACGATGATTGGCGCGCCGGAATGGAAGACTACGGCGCTGCCAATGCAGTAATCACACCACCATTGCCGTGGACGGATGGAATGCCCGTGGGATGGAATAGCTGGGCAGCTTATCGCTGCGAGATCAACTCCGAAAGAATGATCGGCGCCTCTGATTTCATCAAAAACGATTTGCAAAACAAGGGATACGGAAATAATGGCTCGGTATATGTGAATTGGGATGCCGCATGTGGAGGAGGATGCGGTCCGCCAGCATATGACACCGTTGCGCAGCATATCCGTGCCAACGGGCAGTACCCTGGCAATTATTTTGCTCCTTTCGCAAGGTTCGGAAGAGGCAGAAACGACAATGCACCAGTGCCGGGCACGGACGGCAAGTACACCTGGAACGATATTCTGTTGCGAGACGCCAACAATAACTTCATTACGTTTGATGGCGGCCGGGCGCTTGACCCGACGCATCCCGGAACCAGGATGTATGTGCGGCACACGCTGAATAACTTCAAGCGTTGGGGGTATGAGTACGTGAAACTGGATTTTCTCTCACACGCTGCTGTTGAAGGCAAACATTACCTCGCCAACATGACAGCCATGCAGGCATATAACTATGGCATGCAGTACATCCGCGAAACCATTGGTGGAAGCATGTTCATCAGTCTCTCCATCGCGCCGTTATTTCCCGGAACTCAGTACGCACATTCGCGGCGGATTTCATGCGATGCCTTTGGCTCGATCCACGATACCGAATATATGCTGAATTCGCTCACCTATGGATGGTGGCTCGGCAAATATTATCGCTATAACGATGGCGATCACGTTGTGACAGGACCCAATTCGCTGGAGGAAGCCCAGAGCCGGATTTCGGCTTCTACCATTACGGGAATGTTTCTGGATAGCGACAAGCTGGCGGATGATCCGAATGCGCAGGCGCGCGCCAAAGACCTTCTCACTCGGAGCAATATTCTGGATCTGGCTAGGAAAGGAAGAAGCTTTCGTCCGGTGGAAGGCAATACCGGAAACAAGGCTGCGGATGTATTCGTATTGCAGGATGGGAGTACATATTATGTCGCCGTTTTTAACTATACGGCGAAGGAGACGAACAAAAGCATCAATCTTGCACGGGTAGGACTAAGCAGTGCAGCCGCATATAAAGTAACGGACCTTTGGAATGGCTCTGTTTCCAAGGCTCGCCAAAATATCTCCGTGCACCTGCGCGGCTCCCAAGCGACCATCTTGCGTTTCAACTAATGATTTGACGAGGTTAACGCCCAACGCCAAATTGATGATCACCGCAAGCGAACTTTGTTTAACATCTTCATGGATTGTCCATATCGAAAAGTCCATCCGAGCGGGGCATTTGAACCTTGCTGTCTGTTGAACTTCGCTCCCAGGCAACGCGGAATCTGAAACGGTAAAACGAGAAACGACCGAAGAGCATATTTCCCTTCCCCTGGGCACCATTTGGGGCTGAGGTCGGAAGCTCCTGTTGAAGAGCGTGCGCGC
>Ga0209166_10001396_pt1 | contig 20224 bp, 18 predicted proteins | sample Coa_R1_3_FD_187151 | JGI IMG/M metagenome (GOLD analysis project Ga0209166, IMG submission 187151) | Surface soil microbial communities from Centralia Pennsylvania, which are recovering from an underground coalmine fire - Coalmine... | ecosystem: Environmental > Terrestrial > Soil >... | reverse complement strand
GATCTCTTCAGAGGATATCTCGGTATTGGGGCCGGCCAGGACCGCGGCCGCTTCTTGCCTCGCCGCTTCCAGCAACTGCGCGTCGCGAATGATATTGGCCACCCGGAAATCTGGCAAACCCGCCTGCCGCGTGCCGAAAAATTCCCCCGGCCCCCGCAGTTCGAGATCGAGTTCGGCAATCTTGAATCCGTCGTTGGTTCGGACCATGGCATCCAGCCGCTTCTGGCCCTCCTCCGTGATCTTGCCGCCCGTCATCAGAACACAGTAAGACTTGGCCGCGCCCCGGCCGATGCGCCCGCGCAGTTGATGAAGCTGCGCCAGCCCAAAGCGCTCGGCGTGCTCGATCACCATGATGGTCGCGTTGGGCACGTCGACGCCGACTTCGATGACGGTCGTCGCGACCAGTATCTGCAATTCCCCTTTCTGAAACATGCGCATGACCTGATCTTTGAGTTCAGCATCCAGGCGGCCGTGCAGCAATCCAACTTTCAAATCGGCGAATACCTTCCCGCTCAGTTCGCGGTACATCTTGATCGCGGCCTTGAGTTCGCTTTCTTCATTTTCGGCAATGACCGGATACACCACATACGCCTGATGTCCCGCCATCACCTGCTTGCGCACGAACTCCCACACTTTCGGGGATTGGTCATCAGAAACGCACTTGGTCACTATGGGTGTGCGTCCCGGCGGTAATTCGTCGAGTACGCTGAGATCCAGGTCGCCGTACAGCGTAAGGGCCAGCGTGCGGGGGATAGGCGTCGCAGTCATGACGAGAACATCCGGTTCCGCGGAACCCGTCGGCCCACTCTCTGTACGAGCCTCGGTCCCTTCCGCCGCCAGCGTTGCTCGCCTGCTCTCCGCATCTCCAGCCTTCTTCATCAGCTTGAGCCGCTGCATCACTCCAAACCGATGCTGCTCGTCCACAATCACCAGTCCCGGATTGGCGAACTCGACCTTCTCCTCCAGCAGGGCATGGGTGCCGATCACGAGCTGCGCGCTCCCCTGCGCGATGTGCCGGCGAATCTCCCGCTTGTGGTCGGATTCCAGCGAGCCCGTCAGCAGAACAATGCGGTATCCCGCATTCTCCAGCATTCGCCGCGCAGAAAAATAATGCTGCTGCGCCAGAATCTCGGTCGGGGCCATCAATGCCACCTGATACCCGTTCTCGATGGCGATGATCGCCGCTTCAAAACTCACGATCGTCTTCCCCGACCCCACGTCGCCCTGCAGCAAACGCCGCATGGGATAAGGCTTCTGCATATCTTCTGCGATCTCTTTCAAGACTTTTTTCTGCGCCGCCGTGGGATGAAACGGCAAAATTTTCTTGATGGCCGCCCGCACCCGATCGTCCAGGCGAAACGCGATTCCCGTCTGTGCCTTCTGCTGGCGGCGCTTCAACTCCAGCCCCAATTCAATAAAGAACAGCTCATCGAAGATCATCCGGATGTGCGCCGGCGTGCGGGAGGACTGCAGGTCCTGCAAGCTCTCTCCCGGTTCCGGCCAGTGCACGTTCCACAGCGCGGCGTGCGGCGAGACCAGCCCCAGATGCGCTCGCACCATGGCGGGAATCGGGTCAGGCAGTTCGGGAGTCAGATTCTCGAGTGCGGTGCGAATGATTCTGCGAAACCAGCGGGCACTAACTCGCCCGATCGCTTCATAGATGGGAACGATGCGGCCGATCTCCAGCGATTCCGCGGTCTTCTTCTCCGCTCTATTCTCGCCATCGCTGGAATCGCCCAAGATTTCGAATTGCGGCTGAATAATCTGCAGTTCGCGGCTGCGCGGATCTTCTTCGACCTTCCCGTACAGCGCGATCAACTGCCCCGGCTTGAACTTGTCCTGCAGATAAGTTGCGTTGAACCACAGGCAGCGCAATTTAGCACGTCCCTGCCCGATGGTGAGCTGGAAAATCGGCATGCTGCGCGTCCGAAACAGCCCCGAGTTGCGCACCTCGCCTACTACGCTAGCCATCTCGCCCGGTCGCAACTCGGCAATGCCCCGCGGGTTTAGCCGATCTTCATAGCGAAAGGGAAGATAATGGAGAAGGTCGCCAACGGTGCGGATTCCTTTGGCCGCCAGCACGTCGGCGATGCGCGGGCCTACGCCTTTCACGTACTGTACGGGCGTGGAGAGCTCTAGCATGGGCGAAAATTCGTGCCCCGCACTCAAGAATTATGCGAGCCGCAGGCATCGAAAGAATAGCAGAGCAAGCGCAGCCGCTTCTTGCTACGGAAACCGGCTCTTTCCTCACTGTCCATGCAACTCCTGTACAAACTGAAAAATCACATGCCCCACAACCACCCGAGGCGCAACGGTGTCTAAACCATCGGTGCTAATGAATTTTCTTCAGGCCTTGGTGGCCATCATCCTGGGCAATATCGTGTATTTCGTTCTCTTGCCCTTCCTTCCGCCGGTCGCCCGACACCACCGTTTTCATGTTGATCTCGGCACGGCGGTGGATTTCTGGTTCTGCCTGGTGGCCTATGGCTTGATCCGCACCGCCAGAAGATGGCGATAAGCAAGGCTCTCCTCGCCCGCCTGCATTACTTTCGGAACCTCGGCCCGCTGTATTCCCGAAGTAGAATCCGTTGGAATGCCCAAAATCGCGGTCTTGTTCGACGCCAGCCGGGCCGTTCTCTCCACTTTCGATCTCGATGAAGTGTTGCAGAGGATCCTGGCGATCGCGCGCGACCATTTCCAGTTGCGCAATGTTGCCGTCCTCTCCATCGATAAGGAGGCGCAGCAGTTGTGTGTCCGCTCCCAGATCGGCTGGGATGCTGGCAAAGACACGATTCGTCTCGGCATTCACGAGGGGATCACCGGGGCCGCGGTGGCCGCCCGGCAGCCCGTTTATGTTCCCGACGTGAGCCAGGACCCGCGCTACGTCAACTCTGCGCAGTCCACCCGCTCTGAGTTGGCAATCCCACTTATGGTCGGCGATGAAGTCGCCGCCGTGCTCGATTGCCAGAGCGACCATCTCGACCATTTCGACTCCGCAACCATCGAACTGCTGACTCTGTTCTCCACCCAAGCTTCCATCGCGATACAGAACGCGCGTTTGTACTCCCTTGAGCGACAGCGCGCCCGGCAACTCGAAGCGATTAATAAAATCGCGCAGCAAAGCACTGCCGTCATGGAATTGGAAGATCTTCTGAACCGTGCCTGCGCGGTGATCCAGCACGCCTTCCAGGTTCCCCACGTTTCCTTATTTCTGCGCGAGGAAAGCGAGCTCGTTCTGCGCGCTCATCACGGCACATTAACTCCCTGCTTTCCTTCCTCAAAACGCTTTCCAGTCACGCAGCCGCCTTGGTCTCAGGTGATCGAGGCCAGTGGTACGGTCATCGAGAACGACTTGAGCGCAGGACCTGACTGCCTCCGCCTGTTTACGGAGTGCAGTTCCCGTTTGAGCATTCCGCTGATTTCGTTTGGACAGACGCTAGGCGTGCTCGCGCTGCACAGTTCCGAACGCAATGCATTTCGTGAAAGCGAACTGCAATCGCTCGAATCGGTGGCCGACATCTGCGCCAATTCCATCCAGAACGCGCACTTCGTCGAGCGGGTCAAGCAGCTCGCCTACCTGGATGGCCTGACCGGCATCTTCAACCGCCGTTTTTTCGAACTGCGCATCATGGAAGAGATCGAGCGCGCCCGCCGCTACGGCACCGGTATGGCCATCATCATGGTCGACATTGATCAGTTCAAGCGCTTGAATGACGAGTTCGGGCATTTGCTGGGAGACGAGGTGCTGCGGCAGGTTTCTTCGCTCTTCCACCGGCAACTGCGCAAGATTGACGTGGTGTGCCGCTATGGAGGAGAGGAATTCGCAATATTGCTGACTCAGACAAACGCGCAACAGGCAATGACCATCGCCGAGAAGTTACGCCGAACGATTGAAAAATGGCAGTTCCCGGGAGTGCCGCGCACCGTCACGATCAGCGCCGGCGTGGCCGCTTTCCCTACCCACGGAACCACCCGCGATGAAATGATTCGAGCCGCCGACATTGGGCTTTATGTCGCGAAGCAGGCTGGACGCAATCACGTCTGCCTGACCAACGTGGCCCACGCAACCTCGAGCGGCCGCTGAACGCAGGGAACCTTCGATCTATAACCACTCGTCCCGCATCCGCAGCAGTTGCTCGCGGATCTGTTCCAAATTTTTTCTGGCCTGTTCTCGCTGCTTCTGGCTCTGCTGGCGGAATGCCTGCTGCTCCCGGCACAATTCCTTGCGCACCTCTTGCCTGGCTTTCCGCGCACTGTCGGCGGCCAATTTCATCTGCGGCCGAACCTTTGCGAGCTCATTCTGCAACTGGCTCAACTCCAGCGAGTCTGCCTGGATGGTCGGCGTCCAATCGAAACTCTCATCCGGAATCAGATCGCCAGACTCTTTGCGGGGAGGCAGCGTAAGAGTCAGGTTCTGCTCTTTCTTTTCGCGAACGATACTCACGTTCACCGAGTTGCCGCTGCGCGACTTCACCTCGTGTGTGAAGTCGCTGGTGTCGTGGACCGCTTGGTCATTCACCTTCACAATGACGTCTCCGGCGCGGAACCCCGCCTTTTCCGCGCGGCTGCCTTTCTCCACCGACCGCACCAGCACTCCGTTTCCGTTCTTCACTCCAAAAAAATCTCCCAGCTGCGGCGTGATGTTCTCCACCATGAGCCCGCTGCGCGCCGAGGATGTGACCATCACCATATTCATTGAGGGAATATCGATATCCGGCATATGAATGTCCGGCATTTCGAAGTGGAAGTTGCCGGTTTTCGGGCCGGCGAACGCGAATTCCTTGTGCTTGTCGGCAAGCTGCACTTTCACGGTCATGGGCTGGCCATCGCGGCTCAGGCCCAGCGTCACCACACGCCCGGCCGGGGTTTCATGGATCATCCGCCGCAATTGCGCACCACTCTCAATGCTCGTACCGTTCATAGTCAGGATGACGTCGTGTTCCTTGATGCCCGCCTTCCCCGCCGGAGCATCCTGGTCGACCATCGTCACCTCGACGCCTTTCTCCTCCTTCAACTTCAGGGCGCTCAAGCGTTCGCCGCTTACGTCCGCGATATCGACGCCCAGATACGAACTGGTCCCGCCCTCATCGCTCGAGAGAATCCACGGCTGTGATGCTGGATCCGACAACGTTTGCGCCGCGTACGACAAGCCGAGAAGCAGCGGCAACACTACAATGCTGGTCAGAACGTAGTTGCGCATAGTCATGACTCCCAACCTTTAAGGCTGGCGCATCCTGTTATCGCGCCATGCCTTCATTTGCTGGACCTCCGGATGCAAATGTCTCCACTCGAAGTATGCACCTTCACCAGCGGTCCGCCGCCGTTCAACTTTCCTTCCGCAGTCAGGGTCTTCGGACCCCACTGGTCCCCTTCGCTGTGGACGCGTATGTCCGAAAAATCCGATGAGATGCGATGTCCGGTGCCCATATCCACGCTGGCGCGAACGTTGATCGCCACATCGGAAGCGATATACACCGTGATGTCGCCGGCGCCCGTCTCCAGATCGGAATCGTGCCTTTCATCGCCGGTATTCACCAGCTTCACGGTGATCCCGCCCGCACTTGTTTCCGCGCGCGCCGACGGAACGCCATCGAGCTCGATCCCGCCGCCGCCGGTTTCGGCGTCAACATGTCCCTTGGCGCCTGCCAGACGGATGCTTCCTCCGCCGGTTTGAATTTCTGCCGGACCGCCAACCTCGCTCAGCTCCACGCTGCCGCCGCCCGTCGAAACCTTCACCTTTCCATTGCACTGGTGCACTTCCACGCTGCCGCCGCCGGTCTCAATGCTGGCGCCCTGGGCTCCCGACTGAATCTCGACAGTTCCTCCACCAGTCTCGGCCACCACCTTGCCGTTGGCATGCCGCACCTCGATGGATCCTCCACCGGTGTGCAAGCCGAGATCGCCGCTCACCGTACCCACGTCAATGGAGCCTCCACCTGTTTCGGCACTCACGCCCCCGCCGATGTCATCGAGCCGCATGCTGCCGCCGCCGCTTTCCGCTTCCAGCCGGCCGGCAATCCCGGTCGTCTCCACGTTGCCGCCTTCGGTTTCCAGCTTCACCAAGGCGATTTCTCGCGGCACATTGATGTTGAATTCGCCGGAGAAATGCCGCGGACGCCTTCCTCCCTGCCAATCGCCCACGATCCAGGCGGTATCGCCCTTCACATACGCTGTGATTTTGTAGTTGTCGAACTGGCGGCGCGCTTCCTGCTCAGATGAATTATTAAAACGGGTATGAACCACGTACTGAATCCCCTGTTGCTGCGAGCCATGCACAACCACCGAGCCCATATCAACCTTGACTCTTAACGTTTTTACCGCTGCCAGCGACCCTGTGATCTCCTGACCCCAGGATCCACCTTCGCGGGTTACGTGCACGTCCTGCGCCAGGCTTTGGGAAACAAAGCCAACCGGCGCAGGCAGGGCCAGCGCACTGGCCAGCCCAACGATTTGTAGCGCTCTTTTCAAATGAACCACCTCATTTCTCGCTTCCAAGCAGAAGGAAAAATTCAGAACGCAGAATTTTGTTTGGTTCTTACTTCTGCATTCTTACTTCTTAGTTCTGCCTTCCTAATCGATTTCCGGCAACTGCGCCAGCATGGTTCGGGCCTGCGACTTGATATAAGTGCTCTGATCCTTCGAAGCCAGGGCCATTAGCACACCGCGCACGCTGCCATCGGCCTTTACCGGCTCGATCAGCCGCAGCGCTTCAATCCGCACGCCAGAATTGGAATCGTTGACCAGCGCCCGCAAAACTGCGTCGCGCACATTCGTGTCGGTCTTTACGTAATTGCCCAGTGCATCCAGCGACTTCAGCCGCACTCCCGGATTGGTATCGTTCTGCAGTGCATACATCAGCGCATCGCGCACCTGCTGATCGCTCGAGCGCTGCGCCAGTAGATCCACCGAATCCACGCGTACTCCCGAGTTGTAGTTATTACGGGCCGCGTAAAGCAGCAGTTGCTGAATTTGCTGATCGTTCAGCGAACCCTGTTTTTCTTGAGTGGATACAGTGTTGTACTTGATGCTGACCTTATCGGTGCCCGGGACGGGAGTGATGGAATCAATGCCGGCGATGGTAGGCTCGGGTGCGTTGGGCGTGGAATTATTCGTAGCCGTAATCCCAGGGAGCGGCGAGACCCGCGGCGACCCGTAAATCTTGTACGTGGTCAAAATCCCCGCCGCGAATCCGAGAATCAAGATCACCGAAGCCAGAGCGGGAGAGAAGCGCACCTGCCGCAGCCAATTTGCCGGATCGAAAGCCAGCCGGTTCCAAACACTGCCCTGTTGAGCCGTCTCCAGCGCTTCTTGCAGGCGCATGCGCGAAGCCGCGACCAGGTTCGGCGTCGGATCGGCCGCGCGATCTTGCGACAGCAGCGCATGGAAATCCTGTTCAGCCTTCAGTTCAGCCGCGCAATCGGCGCAGCGGGCCACGTGCTGCTCCAGTTCATGCCGGGCGTCATCCGCCAGCTCCCCATAAACCTGAAGCACAATATTTTCTCGAACCCATTCACAGTTCATAAGTGCACCTTCTAAGGTCTTGGGTCGCAGGTCTTAGGAAAAAGCCTAGGACCTAACACCCAAGACCGAACACCTCACCGCATATCCGCCAGTGCCCCGCGCAACTTCTGCGTGGCCCGGAAGAGCGTATTCTTGGCGGTCTCTTCCGTCGTATGCAAAATCTCTCCCACGGTTCTCAATTTCAGCCCGTGATAATGCTTCAACTCAAACACCATGCGCTCCCGCGGAGTCAGCTTCTCCAACGCTCCGGCGATCCGCGCTCCCAGTTGCCGGCGCATCAAGTCCCGCTCTGGATTCGCCCCTGCTCGCCCGTCCGGCACTTGATCCAGCAAGTCGTACTCGCCGCCATCGGAATCCTTCGCTACCGGCGCGTCTTCCTTGCGCACCGTCTTTTTGCGCAAGTGATCGAGGCACAGGTTGGTTACGATCCGATAAATCCATGTGTAGAAGGAGCACTCGAACCGGAAACTGCCGATGTTCTTATAGGCCTTGAGGAAGGCGTCCTGATACACGTCCTGGGCGTCGTGTTCAGTTCCGGTGAGATGTAAAGCCAGCCGCAAAACCGCCTGATCGTAATGACGGACGAGTTCCTCGAAGGCGGCGCGGTTTCCCCGCTGCGCCTCCCGGATCAACATCGTGTCATCAATACGGCGTTCTTGCCCAGCCATGCGGCCCCGCGCGGGGTCCTGGTTGATCTCGCTGACTCTCTCTACTCTCTCACTCTTTGCCTTCGAGTGGGCCCGACCGCCAACGGTAAATGGTAAAACCCATGCACCGGCCGGCATTTCTAGCGTGTCCTCTACTGCCCGGTTTTAAAGTCTTCCGGGCTTGCACAGTGATAGACGGAGAGTCAGCCCAACCGTGAGCAGAAATTATAGGCGCTACAGGGATTTTTTGGAGGCTCTAGGTGGTTCTGGGGCAGGGATTTAGAGGGAAACACAACAACGGCGCACAATACAACCGGTTGATTTGGCAAAAGAAATGCCCCGTTTCCGGGGCACCTCTTGTAGGGACGTTGTTTTCTATGTCCGTGCCGAGGATTTCAAGCTCGGCGAGAGACGCCCGCAATGCCTCGCCGGCAAACGTTATTCCGTCGCAGGTTCCTTCTCGATCACGACTTTGAGGTGCGCGGTTACGTCTTTGTGCAGCTTCACCGGCACGGTGAACTCGCCCACGGTTTTCAGTGGCTCGTGCAGCTGGATCTTACGGCGATCCACGTTGAAGCCCTTCTTGGTCAGCGCATCGGCCAGATCGCTCGAGGTCACCGAGCCAAACAGCTGATCGTGCTCGCCCGACTTGCGCGTGAACGATACCGACACCCCATCGAACTGCTTCGACAGTTCCTCGGCCTGCACCTTCTCCTTGGCCGAGCGCCGCACCGCAGCCGCCTTCATCTGCGTGATGACTGCCTTGTTGCTCTCGTTGGCCTGAATGGCCAGCTTGCGCGGCAGAAGGTAATTCCGCCCGTATCCTTCGGCGACTTTCACCACGTCGCCCCGCGATCCCAGCTTCGCTACATCTTCCTTCAGAATGACTTCCATGGATGACTCCGATCTCTTAAATTCGGATTGTCGAATTTTGATTGTCGATTGTTGAATAAAACCCTATAGTCATGGGCATTTATTCAACAATCACAAATTCAACAATCAACAATGCCTTTAGGACGCCCGGCCGGCAAACGGTAGCAGCGCGATGTTCCGCGCCTGCTTGATTGCCGAGGACAGCCGGTGCTGGTGCGGCGCGCACACGCCGGTCAGGCGCCGCGGCACAATCTTGCCGCTCTCGGCAACGAACTGCCCCAGCAGCCGGTAATCCTTGTAGTTGATGTCTTCAATCTTCTCGGTGCAAAACTTGCAAACTTTCTTGCGCCGGAAAAATTTGCGCCCGCCGCCGCCCTCGCGCGGAGGCCCACCCGGACCGCGCCCGCCGCCGCCATACCGCGGACGATCTCCGCCCGGCCGCCCGCCTTCGCTCGACCGCGGCCGCTCGCTCGGTGCCGCTTGTTGCTCTGGTGATTTCGTCTCGTCTGCCATAACTCTCCTTGAATCAGTGGCCAGTGATCAGAAGTCAGTGGCCAGCAAAATCTTTTTGGGTACGCAAGAAATGATCACTGGCCACTAGCCACTGACCACTGCTCCTACACCGTCGCCGGAGCTTCCGCCGCCGGAGCGGCTGCTTCAGCGCTGGCCGCCGGTTGCGCGCTCACTTTCTTCTTCGCGTCGCGCAGCTTCTTGATCTTGTCCAGCCGCTTTTGCTCCTCGTCCACGCGCACGGTCAGGAACTTGATGACCGGCTCGGTCACGCGCAACCGGCGCTCCAGTTCGTGAATCACGGGCCCTCCGCCCTCCACCACCATCAGGACATACAGGCCATCATGGAACCGCCGCACCGCGTAGGCCAGCCGCCGCTTGCCCATCTTCTCGACCTTCTGCACGGTGCCGCCCGACGAGGGCACTACCGATTGCAGCGTCGAAATCAGTTTGTCCAGATCCTCTTCCGTCATATCCGGCCTGACAATAAACATCAGCTCATAAGTACGATTCATTCGTTGTCTCCAAATCCTTGGCCACGGATTCTCGCGGATCTTCACGGATAAACCTTAAGAATTTTTTTTGATCCGTGTAAATCCGTATTGATCTGTGGCTAATCTTTTTCCTCGTCCGGCTCTTTTCGGTTAAAGCGATTCATCGCCGCCGCCGGACCATCCTTCAAAATCACCTTCACCGCTTCTTCCGCGGTGTCGAGCATCCCGTCCACCACTTTCAGGTCGGCCTTGCGCATCGGGGCCAGCAAATATTCTTTCCCGTCCGATACCTTCCGCTCCGGCGCCACGCCAATCCGGATGCGCAGAAAATCTTGCGTGTCCAGCGCGCTGATGATCGACTCGATGCCGTTATGTCCCGCCGAACTGCGGCGCGTATGAATACGCAACGTGCCCAGCGGAAAGTCCAGCTCGTCCTGAATCACGATCAGGTCCGATTCCGGCTTCGCCTCGTACTCCCGGAGCAACTCCCGCACCGAGACGCCACTCAGATTCATGAACGTCTCCGGTTTGGCCAACAGCACCGGCTGATTGGCAATTACCGCTCGCGCGGTGAGCGCCCGGCATTGCCGGTTCCGTACTTCCACGCCCAGGTTTCCCGCGATCCGATCGATTGCCAGAAAGCCCAGGTTATGCGGCGTGAACTGATACTCGATTCCGGGATTGCCGAGACCAACGATCAGTTTCACGCCAAGTCCAGAATCGTGGCCGCGGAACTTCGCGGATCATCACGGATAAACCACTGAGAATGATCCGTGTAAATCCGTGGCGATCCGTGGCGAATTTATTTCTTCTCCTTCTTCTCGCCCTTCTCCGGCTTCTCCGCCGGAGCAGCCTCGGCGCCCTCTTCCTCGGTCTCCTGCTTGCCCTTCTTGATGACCTCGGGCTCCGCCGGAACGGCCCCCGCTTCTGCCGCGACCGCTTCCGGAGTGGCCACCACTTCTTCCTTCACCGACGTGACGTGCGCCACGGGCTGGTTGGGATCGGTCAAAAACTTCAGCTTTTCCGAGTGCGGCAAATCCGCCACGCGCAGCACTTTGCCAAATGTCAATTCACTGACGTCAGCATCGATGTGGCTGGGAATATCCGCCGGCAAGCACTCGATTTCCACCTCGCGCAGCATCTGCTCCATGATGCCGCCCTCCTGCTTCACGCCAGCCGCCTCGCCCACCAGGAAGATGGGCACGTTGACCTTGAGAACTTTATCCAGCGCGATCCGCTTCAGATCAATGTGCAGCAGCTTGCCCTTGATTGGCTCGTATTGCCAGTCGACGATCATGGCCTTGGTCTTCTCGCCGTTTAAGGTGAGATCGAAAATCGTGTTGTGCCCGGTTTCCGAGTTCAGGATTCGGGTCACCACGCGGGGATCCACGCTGATCGAAAGCGAGTCCTTGCCCGCGCCATACACCACGGCCGGAATCTTGCCCTCGCGCCGCACCCGCCGCGCGTGATTCTTGGTGCCCGCTTCCCTCGGTTGCGCTTCCAGTACGTTGGTTTCCAATGCAGTCGCCATAAAGTTTTGATTCCTATGTAGAAAGTCTTAGCTATGAGCAGTGAGCCATGAGCTGTGAGCAAAACCGGTTTGCTCGTTGCTCATTGCTCAGCTCGTTACTACGTAAACAGCTTGCTCACCGAAGTCTCTTCGTGATTGGCCTGTATCGCCCGGCCAATCAGTCCCGCGATCGAGAGGACCGAAATCTTTCCTCCCTTTTCCGTGCGTGCCGCGTCCGCTTCGGCGTTCAGCGGGATCGTGTTGGTAACCACCACTTGCTTGATCACCGAATTCCGGATGTTCTCCACCGCTGGTCCGGACAGCACCGCATGCGATGCACAGGCGTACACCTCGGTCGCACCGTTATCTATCAGCGCGGCCGCGGTTTTTACCAGAGTTCCGGCCGTGTCGATCAAGTCGTCGATAATCAAGCATGTCCGCCCGTGAACGTCGCCGATTACGTGCATCACCTCGGCAACGTTCATCTCCACGCGCCGTTTGTCCACAATTGCCAGCGCCGCATCCACCTTCTTGGCAAAGAACCTTGCGCGCTCCACGCCGCCGGCATCTGGCGAAACCACCGTCAGATTCGGCAACGCCAGCTTGCGGAAGTGATCCACCAGTACCGGCGAAGCGAACAAGTGATCCACAGGGATATTAAAAAATCCCTGCAGCTGCGGGGTATGCAAATCCACAATCAGCGCCCGGTGCGCTCCCGCCGTGGTCAGCAAATCCGCCACTAGCTTCGACGAAATTGGGCTGCGCGGCTTGTCTTTCCGGTCCTGCCGCGCGTACCCAAAATACGGAATCACCGCCGTAATGCGCCGCGCGGACGCGCGCTTCAGCGCATCGATCATCAGCAGCAACTCCATCAGGTGCTCATCCACGCTGGTGCTGCGCCCGCCGTGCTGTGGCGTCGCCCGGCAGGTCGGCTGGATAACAAAGACGTCAGCCCCACGCACGTTCTCCTGGATCTGAACGTAGCACTCGCCGTCGGCAAAACGCGTCACCTGCGCCTGACCGCGCTGCATCCCGAGAAAGTGGCAGACCTCATCGGCCAACGGCTCGTTCGCCGTGCCACTGAAAATCTTGAACTTCTCGTCAGTCCGCGGACGCTGCTTCCGATCCACCTTCTCGTCGGTCACAGGCGGACTCTTCCTCTCGCTCGTCTTGTCGGTCGGCGTGACTAAAGTAGCCATAGTTAAGCTCTCAGCCGTGAGCTATCAGCTAAAACCAACCGCGCTCCCACGACTCAAGCGGAGGGCTGAAGGCTGAAAGCTGACAGCTGTTTCTGGCTGGGCCGCTAGGATTCGAACCTAGACAAAGTGCTCCAAAGGCACTTGACCTACCATTAGTCGACGGCCCAGTAAGCCATTGTTGATTGCCTGATTGTCGATTGAACCCCTAAACGGGGCACGATTAGATTTTCAATCAACAATCAAAATTCAACAATCAAAAATTCTCGACCAGTAAGCCCACCTGGTCAGGGTCGAAGTAGCCCGTGCCGCCCACCCCTGTTTTCGCAGTGAAACCACCGCTCGCCCCGCCGCCGTTTTCGAGCCAAACAGCCCGTACAGCGTCGATCCGGAGCCCGACAGAGACGCATACTTCGCGCCAGCGCGTTCTAACGCACGCTTCCCTTCACGCAGTTCGGGGTACTCAGGAAAGACGACCTGTTCAAAGTCGTTCTCGATCCCAGCCCGGACAAGCCGGAGAAGCGGGTTCCCGGCCCGGCCCCTCTTGGCAACCAATGAATGAGGAGCACTGGAGTAAGGCTCGCTCAGCCACGCCGACAAGCCGCGACCAAGCTCATCCATTCTATCGGACCCATCCCCCACCGTCAATTTCCCCCCGCTCGGTGCGGAAGCCGTGTAAGAGCGCCCCCTTCGGGCCGCGTCATCCTGTGCCCTCCGATCCCACTCCGCAAACGCTTTCGGAGTCGACACCCCAACCTCCGGAGTCACCACGACACAAGGAAAAGAAGGCAAATCCACTAGCGGATAGACTTGCTCCCCCCGCCCCATGCCCAACACCGTCCCCCCAATCAAGAACAGCGGGAGATCCGATCCCACCTTCGCGGCAATCCGTAACCTCTCCCCAGCCGGCAAAGTCTTTTTCAAAACTCTTTCCAGTCCCAGCAGACAAGCCACCGCATTCGCCGACGCCCCGCCCAGCCCGCCCTGCACCGGAAGCCTTTTCTCAATCTCGATCACCACCCGACCTTTTGCCCTCAAGGCCTCCAACGCGCACGAGACAATGCGATGGCAGGTGTTTGATTCATCCCGCGGCACCCGCGGATCGTCACACCGAATCTCGATCCCCGTGCCTCGTCCCACGCTCAACCGGATAGCATCATGCAGCCCGATCGTCTGATACACGGTCCGCAGCTCATGAAACCCGTCCGCTCGCGCCGCCCCAATGCGCAGCCCAAGATTGATCTTGGCAAACGATCGCACCGTCACGGTCATGGCGGAATGATTGTAAAGTGTGAATTCCCTTTTTTACACCGGACTCTTCGCCCATTGCGCCGATTGCGCCGCAAGGCCGCGGTAGCGTTACACTGCAAATTGCAGTGCAGGTTGGGCACCCGCTCACCGGCTGCGCCCGGAGGAGTAGTTCATCATGCGAGGAAGGTTCCCCTGGATTCTCATGTCATCCCTATTTCTGGCTGTCGCTGCCGCTGCTCAAACGGCCAAGCCGGTGGACGCGGAAGGACATCAGTGGTGGCAGCACGCGGTCTTCTATGAGCTTTATCCTCGCAGCTTTGCCGATAGCAACAACGACGGGATCGGTGATCTCAACGGCATTACGTCGAAGCTCGATTACTTGAAGGATTTGGGCGTCGACGCAATCTGGATCACTCCCTGCTTCCCCTCGCCGCAGGTAGATTTCGGCTATGACGTCTCCGACTACGAGAACATCGATCCGATGTACGGAACTCTGGCCGACTTCGACACGCTCGCCGCAGCCGCGAAAAAGCGCGGCATCCACATCATCCTGGATTTGGTGGTGAACCACACTTCCGACCAGCACAAGTGGTTTCTGGATTCAAAGTCTTCCAAGACTTCGGAACATCGTGACTGGTACATCTGGCGCGACGGAAAGGGGCCGGGACAGCCGCCAAATAACTGGAACTCAACTTTTGGCGGCTCGGCGTGGCAGTTCGATCCCACCACCAATCAGTATTACTACCACTATTTTTATGCGCAGCAGCCGGACCTGAACTGGCGCAATCCCGCCGTGGAGAAAGCAATGTTCGACGTTACGCGGTGGTGGTACAAGCGCGGCGTTTCGGGCTTTCGTCTGGATGCGGTGGATACATTATTCGAAGATCCGAAGTTGAAAGACAACCCTGTGCTACCGGGCAAGAACGCGTTCGGCGATCCCATCCAGGAGAAAAAGTACAACATCAAGCTGCCGGAGCTTCACCAGGCATTGCAGGGACTGCGAAAAGTCGCCGACGAACATAATGCGGTGCTGATTGGCGAGACCTGGACAGCCGACATTGCAGAGTTAAATCAGTATTACGGGAAGAACAACAACGAACTGCAGATGCCCATGGACTTTCTGTTCACCACCGTGAACAAGTTGTCGCCCGCGGAGTTCCGCAAACAGATTGCGGGGATTAACTCCGCCTCGGGCTGGCCTACGTTCGTAATCAGCAATCACGACATCGTTCGCTCTTACGACCGCTATGGCGATGGACAGCACAACGATCAGATCGCAAAACTCATGGCGGGCTTATACCTGACGCTGCGCGGGACGCCCATTCTTTATTACGGCGAAGAGCTGGGCATGAAGACGACGCAGCCGACGCGGAAGGAGGACGTCAAAGATCCAATCGGGCGCAGCGGCTGGCCCAAGGAGAAGGGCAGGGATGGCGAGCGCACGCCGATGCAGTGGGACGAGAGCGACAACGCTGGCTTTTCAAAAGCAACACCGTGGCTGCCGGTGCCGCCGACCGCGAAGACCCACAATGTCGCCGACGAAAGCAAAGATCCGGAGTCGATACTCTCGTTCTATAAGAAAGTGCTCAAGCTCCGCCATGCCAACAAGTGTCTGTTGGATGGAGGCTATCTTCCGCTGAACGAGAACGATCAGAACGTGCTCTCATACTTGCGCGTGTACAAGGATCAGGCGGTGCTGATCGCTCTGAACATGTCGGGGACGGTGCAGAAGGCGGATTTTCAAATCAGCAAGAATGGCTTCTCGTCGGCGAAGAGCCTGGTCGCGACGGGGAATTCTTCGGCCAAAGGGGATATCGTGACCCTGGATCCCTACGGTGTGTTCATCGGGCAACTGGTAAGGTAGCGCCACGGCGGGTGGATGCACGAACTCTCAATTGCGATGGGCATTGTGGAGGCGGCGGCCGACGAAGCACAGAGCCGGGGTGTACAAGTGACGGCCGTACACCTCAGGCTGGGCGCGCTCTCCGGCGTGGTGAAGGATGCGTTGCTATTCTGCTACGAGATGGCGTGCCAGGATACACCGCTCGCCGGATCGCAGTTGATCGTGGAGGATGTTCCGGTGACGATCTTCTGCCCGCAATGCAACCAGCTGCGGGTGCTGGCGTCGCTACAGTTATTTGCCTGCCCGGAATGCGGCGCGCCGACAATGGACATACGGCAAGGCAAGGAATTGGAAGTCTTCGCGCTGGAGGTAGAGGAATGAGCGAGCCACGCCTGGTCGAAGTTAGGCGAAATGTCCTGAAGCAGAATGACATCATCGCGCGCGTTCTGCGGGAACAATTCCGGGCGGCCGGAGTGTTTGTGGTGAGCCTGGTTTCAAGCCCGGGCTCCGGGAAGACCACATTTTTGGAGAAGACGCTTACGCAATTGCAGCCGCGCTATCGAGTCGCGGCCTTGGTGGGTGATCTGGCTACTGAGAACGATGCCGTTCGCCTGGCGCGCAGCAAGGCTCCGGTCAAGCAGATCACTACGGGGACACTGTGTCATCTCGAAGCGGCGATGGTGCAAGGTGCGCTCCAAGAGTGGAAGTTGCAGGATCTGGATTTTCTCTTCATCGAGAATGTCGGGAACCTGGTGTGCCCGTCGTCCTACGATCTGGGAGAAAATCTTCGGTTGGTGTTAATGTCGGTCACCGAGGGCGAAGATAAGCCGCTGAAGTATCCGACCATCTTTAACAGCGCGGATGTGGCGGTCATCAGCAAGAACGAACTGGCGGCGGTCGTAGAGTTTGACTGGCAGGCAGCGCGGCAAAATATTCAGTCTGTACGCCCGGGGATGCGGATTTTCCGCCTCTCCGCGAAGACCGGTGAAGGCATGCAGGCATACCTGGATTTTCTGGCTCAGCAACTGACGGAAAATCGTGCCGTAGCGCAAACCTAGACGCTAGCCAGATTGAACCTGCGCTAACGCCAAGAGCGTACGCGCCACGTAGGTGAGCAGCAGCGTGATCACACACGCCATGATGAGAGGGCGATAGCTGGTCTCAAGCAGGTCCGCAAGCACCCCCGAAACAAAAACCAGAAGAAAGGGAACCGACGCGAGGAAGAACCCTGCGCCGGCGAGGTGCGGATGCGCCATTCCCAGCAGGACAAAAATCACTGCGACCAGCAGCGGAGCGGTATTGCCAAAGTATCGGGTGCGGCGCCAAACCGCATACGTGACAAGGGCAACGGGGAGCGCCAGTGCCAGCGCCGGACACGCGCGCGCCATCTGCTTTGCGACCTCCTTGTAAACCTGCGGTATGGTGAATGCCCTCCACGTTGCTCCCCAGAAGACGGCGTGCTGCATGCCCCGGGCAAACGCGTGGGGATGGAAGAAGTAGGTCGCAAACAGAAGCAGAAGAGCGACGACACAAGCCGCCAGCCAGATGACGAATCCTGCCCTCATGCGCACGGGCGCAACGTACAGCAGAAAGGCGAGGGCCATGGGCACAACGACCAGCAGCGAGAACTGCGATCCGATGGCAATGGCAAGAGAAACTCCGAGCAGCACGATCCGCCGCCAGTTCCAGAGCACGACCTCGCGCGGCGCATACAACGTGTGCGCGACCGCTATCGCGGTGAAGATCGTGCCGAAGGCGCCCCAGGCGGCTACGATCTCCGGGTCAGTGTGCCAAGCCGCACTCGACTGGATCAGGGAGGGTGAGAAGCAATACAGGGTGAGCGCGATGAAGCCGCCCGTATTGCCGCAGAGCCGGCGCGCAACGTACCACAACGAGGCGCCAAGAAACACTCCACACGCGAGGAAGGGCAGGCGCGGGAGCCATCGCCAGTAGGCGGCGGAGTCGGCGGTCAGGTCGCGCGGCCAGACCACCAAAGGCGCAGCCGAGATCAGGTAGAGCAGCGGAGAGTGCTCGGTATCAAATCCGCTCTGATCGGCTTCAAAGGGATCTTGCATCTGGCTAGCGTCAGCTTCCATTGCGGGAGCCGCAGCGATGCCGCGGTGATGCAGTTGCTTCCAGCCTTCGCCAATGCGCACGGCTTCCCTGGTATCCGGCCCCTCGGCACCGCCCAGTTCCGCATGAACCAGCCAGATCGCCTGGCCGAGAAAAGCCAGCAACAGTAATCCGGCAAGAAATTGAGGGCGGCCGAAGCGTTCGCGGGTGAAATATGGGCGCATAAGGTCGAGCCGAGTGTTTTACCATGTCGGAGGCGGTTTGCGGGGAAAGTTCTCAGATGAATGAGGTTCAGCCTAGTCCGGAACACACAACGCCGGCAGATGCGCACCCCCAAAAATCGGGCCCGGAGTTTGCTGCGGCCTCTCAGCCGTCCTACACGTACGTACTCTTCTTTGGGCCGGATGGGTTGCGGCCAGGGTGGGGATTCGCATTCTACGCGGTGACGTTCTTAGTTCTGCAGAAAATTGCCGCTCTAGTTGTCGACTCTCACGATTTCGGCGCCAGCGGCTTATGGGCAATGCTGCTAGCTGAGTTCGCATTCCTGCTCGCAGCAATCATCCCGGCGACAATCCTGGCGCGCGTAGAGCAACGACCCTGGGCAAACTACGGCTTGCCGGTGAAACCCGCGTTCGGAAAGCTTTTCTGGGTAGGCACGCTGTGGGGATTCGCCGCGATCACCGTGCTGATGTTGTCTCTCTATGGCCTCCACTGTTTCGCATTCGGACGCATCGTACTGCACGGCGCGCGCCTGGCCAGGTTTGCCGCATTCTGGGCCGCCATGTTCCTGGTCGTCGGCCTGTTTGAAGAATTTCTGCTGCGCGGTTATTCCCAGTTCACACTGGCGCGCGGGATGGGTTTCTGGCAGGCGGCGATTACCCTCTCGTGCGCCTTTGGCCTGATTCATTTGAGAAACGGAGGAGAAGACTGGCCTGGGCTGCTGGCTGCCGCATTCATTGGACTGTTCTTCTGCCTGACGCTGCAGCGAACCGGAAATCTATGGTTCGCAGTGGGCTTTCATGCGGCCTGGGATTGGGGCGAAAGCTTTTTCTACTCGGTACCCGACAGCGGCATGGTCTCTCCCGGACATCTACTGAGTTCGTCATTGCGTGGACCGCACTGGCTCAGTGGAGGCTCGGTGGGGCCCGAGGGGAGTTTGATGTGCTTCGTCGTGATTGCCCTGACTTGGATTTTGTTTGAAAGAACGCATCGAAAAAGTTTAGTGACGATAGCAGCCGGAGCGACCCCTTCCTGACTTTTGCTCTTCGAGGCGCGCATTCTCCGAACGTTCCAGATTGGGAGTTTGATTGGGATTTGCGGTAATCAGTTCTGCCGTCAGCTTTGGTTCCACCCCTATACTGATTCCATGACCTCAGAAGCGGATCTGCTGACGGCACTGCGGCGCTACTGGGGATATAGTGCCTTCCGCCCGCTGCAGGAGAAGATTGTGCGCAGCCTGCTGGCAGGACGCGACGCCTGCGTGGTCATGCCCACGGGCGGAGGGAAGTCTCTGTGCTACCAGTTGCCTGCGGTGATCTTGGGGAAGACCGTAGTAGTAATCTCGCCGCTGATCGCGCTGATGCAGGACCAGGCCGCGCAGTTAGCGCAGATGGGCATCCCGGCGGCTGTCCTGAACAGTACCGTCAGTGGGGAACTCCAGAACCGCGTGATGCGCCAGGCCGAGCAAGGGGCATTCCGCTTGCTGTATCTCTCGCCCGAGAGGCTGCAGAGGGCCGATACCCTGCCGTGGATGCAGCGAGTCCCGATCGCTTTCTTCGCCATTGACGAAGCACATTGCATTTCCGAATGGGGACACGAGTTCCGTCCCGAATATCGTCAGTTGAAGCATCTGCGCGAGCGATTTCCAGATCGCCCTATCGCGGCCTTCACCGCCAGCGCCACGCGCCACGTCCGGCACGACATTCTGGAACAGCTTGCCCTCCCGAACCCGGACAAGTACATAGCCAGCTTTCATCGCCCCAATCTGCGCTACCTAGTGCGCCAGTGCGATAGTAGCGACCAGATGGATCTCCTGCTAACCGCCTTGCGCAATTACCCCGAAGGCAACGTGATCGTCTACTCGCCGACCATTAATCGAGTGGAAGAAACGGTGGACTTCCTGGAGAACCACGGCATCTCCGCCGTGCCGTATCACGCCAAAATGCAGAATGAGGACCGGCGGCGCAATCAGGAACTGTGGATGTCGGATGAAGTGCGGGTGCTGGTCGGGACGATCGCGTTCGGGCTCGGCATCAATAAGGCGACGGTGCGGGCGGTCATTCATCTCGCGTTGCCGAAGTCGGTGG
>Ga0209166_10001395_pt1 | contig 20270 bp, 17 predicted proteins | sample Coa_R1_3_FD_187151 | JGI IMG/M metagenome (GOLD analysis project Ga0209166, IMG submission 187151) | Surface soil microbial communities from Centralia Pennsylvania, which are recovering from an underground coalmine fire - Coalmine... | ecosystem: Environmental > Terrestrial > Soil >... | reverse complement strand
TGCCCTGTTTACCTTCTTATGCCGCATGAACCATCGTGGCATGGAAATGGATGCGATGTAGTCTCATTTAGCACAGTTGCGAAAGATGCGGTCGATTCCCGGCCGGAACGAGCATCTGAGATTAGAGGAGGACCAGGCCGCGGTGGATGCTGGAGCCTAGGGGTTCAATCCAAGTGGCTGCGCCGAGCTGACCGAATAGGGCGGCGACTTCAAACTCGGTGAGGGCACAGATGACGAGGCGATCGCCTTCGGTTTGGGAGGCGGTTGCGATTTCGTTTGGTACTCCGGCATCGGCCCATCGACTTTCTTTAGCGCGACGGCGGGGAAAATGTAGGCTTTGGCATTGGCGTCCCAGCGATAGCCGGCGCGAAAGCGCCAAAGTCTTTGTGATCTCGCGGGCCATTCCGCCAGTAGGTGGGGATGCCGGGGATCAATTTTCACGGAAAGCTTCAAGAGATGAAACGACCAGATCGTTCGCGGAGGGCGAGCGTGTTCGATGGTCAGTTTGCGCTGGATCTGACAGCCAAAGTGGCCCAGCAATCGGTGATCGGGACCTTCGTGGGGGCAGCCTTGGCCAACTACGGGGAGAGCAAACAGCAAAGCAATGAGCGAAACCATCGGTGGTGACCCAGAGACCCATCTGAAAAGTAAGGCAGCCTGCGATATCGTTCCATGGGCCGGTAGCACCAAAAATTTGGTACTGGGGTTGTAGGAGTACCGCCTCCTGTTTTCTAGGAATTACTGCCAATCATGCGAATACCAATATCAAAACCCTCGTCGGCCATGCATAACGGCGGATTATAACTCTGCGACCGGCTCGTACCTGCTGCCCTTGACGATAAAGGGGGCGACCCTACACGAGGACCAGGCCGCGGCGGATGCCAAGGGCTACCGCTTCAGTGCGGGTGGCGGCGCCAAGTTTCCCGAGGATGGCGGCTACGTGGAACTTGGCAGTGTGATCAGAGATCTGCAGTCGGGCGGCGATTTCCTTGTTGGCTAGGCCGGCGGCCAGCATTTGCATCACTTCGCGCTCGCGGCGGGTCAGCGGCTCGGGGAGTTCGGCTAGAGGCTGCCCGACTGGCGTTTCGGCCGGGAATGCGGCGGGAATTTCGGCGGGATGCAACACCACAAGGCCCGCGGCTGCGGCCTGCAGTGCGGCGTTAAGTTGATCGATGGAGATTTCGCTGGGAAGCAGGGCCCGGATGCCCGCTTGCAGGGCTCGCGCGGATGACGCGGCAGAGGCCGCCTCCGTTAGCACGACGACGGGAATCTCGGCGGCGAGGTCGGAATCGGCGAGCGATTCGATGATGGCTTCCGGCGGCTCGCCCCTGGCGTCGACCAAAAGCAGGTCGGCTTGCGTATCGGAAAGGCTGCCGCTCAGGACATCGATGGATGCGGCGCTGCCGACAACCTTCACGCTTTGCGCCTTGACGCGGTTTTGCAGCGTGGCGCGAGCCAGCGGCGAAGCGGCGATGAGGAAGACGCGAATCACGCGGCGGCGCTCCGGGAGTTGTGCTGGACGCCGAGTTGCACGGTGACGCGGCGGAAACGCTCGTAACTTCCGCGCAGAAACGCGAGACGCAACAGGCGCGGGCCGGAGCCTTGCAGCGACGCCGAAAGATCATCCAGCGACGCAAACGATTTTTCTTCGGTGCCGAGCAAAATATCGCCGGGTAGGAGCGAAGCGTTGGCCGCGGGGCCGCCTGGCTCCACTTCCAGCAATACCAAGCCGAAAGTTTTGGCACGGGTGCCGGGGCGGGGGACGCGCACCGGCGCTACGCTGACGCCTAGCCAGGCGTCGATGGGGCCGCTCGCGAGAAAGCTGGTGACGGCATTGCTGGGCACGGCGAGCGCCAGGCTTCCCGCGATCATAGTGTTGATGCCGATGATTCGGCCGCGGACGTCGGCGAGCGGGCCGCCGGAATTGCCGGGGGCCAGACGGACGCCGGCTTGTACCCAGGGCGCGGAGCCCAGACGGTGCGACATACCGGCCAGGGGGCCGACAGCGTGGATCACGCCGGTGGTGAGCGCGCCGACGAAGCCAAGCGGATTGCCGATGGCAATGGCGAGTTCGCCGGGACGCACCTGCGAGGAATCAGCGGCCGTAACGGCGGGAAGATTCGCGGCGCTGACGCGAAGCTCGGCTAGATCGCGCCGGGTATCGCGGGAGGCGACGCTGGCTTCCATCTCGCGCCCATCCCACAATTGAACGCGAATTTGCGAGCCGCGCGCTACATGCGCGTTGGTGACGATAACTCCGTCAGCGGACCAGATGACGCCGGAGCCGTTGCCGCGCTCGCCGGGAAGGACCAGCACCGTGGAACGGCGGAGCTTTTCGGCGATTTCACCAAAATCGCGGATGGCCATGGCTATTCGCCTCCGCGCGAGCGTTCGCCGACGACGAGGTTCACCTCTTGCGCCGCGCCGCCGCGGACAAATTTCAGCGCCAGCGTCTTCCCGATGGTGTCGCCGTGGAGTTGCGAGTGGACGTCTTCAAGACGCGCGACGGGATGGCCGGCTAGCGCCACAAAAATGTCTCCGATGACGATGCCGGCCCTGTGCGCGGGGCTTTCCGGCTCAACTTCCAGAACGATGGCTGCGGTCCTCTCGGTGCGCTGCAGAGATTGGCGGAGCGCCTCCGGGAGACGCACGGTTTGCAGGCCGACGCCAAGGTAGCCTTGCGGTATGTGGCCTTTCTTCAGCAAGGTGTCCACCGTGCGAGCAACAGCGGGCGCCGGGATGGCGATGGCGCCAAAGCGTGCGAACCGTGACGTGGCGATGCCGGCGATGCGGCCTTGCGCGTCGACTACGGCACCCCCCTCGGCGGTGGGTTGCAGGCCCACATCCAGGCGGATGTACGGAGCGAGAGCGGCACCGGTCCAGGTGCGGCGCTCCCCGGCCACCAGACTGACTACGCCTAGCGCGGCGACCGCCCCGCTGGCCCGCGTGCGCCCGACCACTAGCGTCAGGCTGCCCGGCTTGAGTGCGCTGGGGTCGCCGAAGTTGGTTACCGCGGCGGAAGCTTCAGCACACTTCAAAACGGCCAGATCGGTGGACGGATCGCGACCGGCGAGGGTTGCAGGGATTACGCGACTATCGGGCAACGTGAGATGAATATCTTCGTCGTGGCGCAGGGCGTGTTCGGCGGTGACGATGACGCCGGGGCGCCAGATGACACCGCTCGACGAGCCGCGAGCTTCGGCATGAACCGCGACGATGTTGGCTGCGGCGGCAGTCGTGGCTTGCGACAGGGCCTCGGAAAGATGGATGAGTTCGGCTGACATGGGTTGCCTCCATGAACAAGATGCGGCAGGTGTACGGGCGTATACATCCGCCGAACGGCTAGGTTTTGGGGGGAACATAAGGGAGGAAAAAAACAGGCCTCGCTGCGCTCGGACTGGAACGCGCCGTCGTAGCTCAGGGTGACGCGTTGCGCCCACTACAATGTGCCGGCGGTGTTTTACGCGGTGGCGCGTTCCATTAGTTCGAGGCGGTTGCCGAAGGGGTCGAAGACGTGGACGCGGCGGAAACCGTTGAAGGAGGTGTCGGGTTTGCTGGTGAAACCGGCGCGGTCGCAGGCTGCGAGGATTGCGTCGAGGCCCCCAACCACAAAGGCGGGATGGGCGCGCTTGGCGGGAACGAAGTCGGGCTCCAGGCCCAGATGAAGATTTACGCCGCCGGCCACGAACCAGATGCTTTTGCGCTCGGCCATTTGCGGAGGCTTGTCGATTTCCGTGAAGCCGAGAATGCCGGCATAGAAAGCGCGAGCGCGCTCTTCACTGCCCACAGGGATGGCAATCTGTACGTGGTCGATAATTAGGATTGGCATGCGTGTAGATCCTTGCGGTCTTCTTGTTACGGAAGATAGGGCATGGCGTCGGTGGATTCCACAAATTTCTTCAGGGCAGCCATCACGGCGGGGCGGCTGAAGAGTTCGCAGAAGAGATCGATTTCGCGGCGCAGCTCGTCGTGCGGGATAGACTTGATGAACTTTTTGGCGGCGGCGCGCGTGACGAAATCGAACTTGGCGATTTGCGCGGCAGTCGAGCGGGCAATTTGGAGGGCTTCGCCTTCGGCGGCCAGTTGCGCAACGAGGCCGACGGCCTGGGCGCGCGCGGCGTTGACGCTGCGGCCGGTGAGCAGCAGATCGCGGACAAAAGCATTACCGAGGTCCCGCTTGAGGCGCGGAATGCCGCCAAAGCCGGGAATCAGGCCAAGGCGCAACTCGGGGAAGGCGAAGCGGGCCATCTTGTCGGAGACGATGATGTCGCAGGCCAGCGCCAGCTCAAAGCCGCCGCCGAAGCAGACGCCGTGCACGGCGGCGATGGTGACGAAGGGAGCCGCGTCGATCGTGTTCAGCACGGCGTGGATGCGCTCGAGGAATTGGCGGACGCCGGTGAGGCGCTCCTTTTCGGTGAGCGCCTCGGCGCCGCGGTAGAGTTCGCGGAGATCGGCGCCGGCAGAGAACCCTTCCTTGCGGGCGCTGGTAATGATGCATGCGGCGGTCTCCGCTGACAGCGCGGGAATGGCGGCGGCAAATTTTTCGAGATCAGCAAGGGTGGCTGTGCCGATCTCGTTGGCCGGCTCATGATTCAGCGTTAGCTCGACGATGGCATCGCGCCAGTCCCAGCGCAGCGTTTTTCCGGCGAAATGTCTCATGACGGCTTTCTATCGTACATGGAGTTGATTTCGGAGGCGAAGCGGACGTTGATGGCGTCGCGGCGAATCTTGCCGTTAGCGGTCAGCAAGCTATTTTCCGCGGTGAAAGTTTCTCGCACGACGACGAAATTGCGGATCTGGCGATAGTGTGGAAGTTCGGGATTCACGGAATCGAGAGCGGATTGCGCCGCTGTCGCCTCGACCGGGCCGGCGATTATGGCGCAAAGATAGCCGCGGCCATTGCCCACCATAACCACGTGCTGCGCGGCGGGAAGAAGCTGAGCGATCTTGTCTTCGATCGGCTCGGGAGCCACATTGTGTCCGGAGTTAAGGATGATCAGGTTTTTGATGCGTCCGATGATGCGCCAATGTCCGCGCGCGTTCACCTCACCCTGGTCGCCGGTATGAAACCAGCCATCGCGCAGGACCCGCGCGGTTTCTTCCGCACGATTCCAGTAGCCGGAAAAAATATGCGGGCCCCGAACGATCACCTCTTCGTTGTCGCCGATTTTCATTTCGATGCCCCGAATGGCCTGGCCGACATACCCAGGCTCGACCCGAACGCGCGGATCATCAAGGGTGCAGATGGCCGTTGTTTCCGTGAGGCCATAAGCCTGCAGCACCGGTATGCCAAGCATGAGAAAGAATTGTTGCGTTTCGGGCGCGAGCGGCGCGGAACCGCAGATCAGTGCGCGCAAGTGCGAGCCGAAGCGTTTTTTGATTTTGCTGAAGATGAGTCTGTGACCGAGCCCTAGCCAAAGTGCGTCGCCAAAACGGGCGCGGCCCGCTTGGCTCCGCTGCCAGGCATCTCGCGCTCTTGCATACAGAGAGCGAATGGGTGCGGCACGCTTGGCCAGGGCGTCTTCAACGCTGCGGCGAACCCGCTCAAGCAACGTCGGCACGTTGAGGAAATAGTGCGGAGCCGATACTCGAATCTCATCGGGCAGCTTGCTGAGATCGGTCGAGAGAGTAAGCACGCTCTCGCGCGAAAGACAGGACAGCAAGAGAATCCAAGACGCCGCGAAGTTGAACGGCGCGTAATGAAATACGCGGTCGGGCTCGCGAGTCTGGCCCATGAGCTGGTCCAGGCGTTCGCCGGTGCAGGAAAGCATGTGGGTCAGGTTGGCGGTGGTCAGGCAAACGCCTTTGGGCTCGCCGGACGTTCCGGAGGTGTAAATGATCGTGACCAGATCGGAACCCTGGCGCGGATTGGGGGCGTCGGCGATCGATTGAGCCTGGTCAGGCCCTTGCAAAGCTTCGTCGAACAAAACTCGGCGAGGCGCGGCAGCGGTATCGCCGGTCCAAGCCTGTATCGTGGCGTCGGCGAGAGCCGCTTCGTTGGCCAGCAACAGCTTCGCCTGCGAGTCTTTCATCATGGCTGCCAATTCGGCCGCCGATTGACGATGGTAGAGCGGCACTACAATCATCCCTTCGGCCATCAACGCCAAGTCGAAGGCCGCCCAGCGAATCGAATTAGGGGCGAGGAGGGCGCAGCGCTCCCCGGATTGAAGACCTGCCAGGCGCAAATAGGAACGAACGCGCCGAACCTGATCGAGCAGTTCCCTGCCCGTGACACGGACGAACTGCTCCCCACGAACTTCGCGCAAAACCACGCGCCCGGTGCTGCTCTGGAGTTGGGCAAAAATAATGTCGAGAAAATTCGGCATGTAGGCTTAACGCCTGCCCGCGAAATGGAGTATCGCTGTCCCACGCTGCGCGGGGATGGTCATCGCCCGGCGGACCCAGCGGCCGAATGCTGCACGGTGGCCATGGTGTCGTACCGTTCGGTCAAGTCGCGCAAGTTCTTGCCGAGCGGAGGTAAATACCGTTCCCAGGAGAGCACACCGGAGCGCAACGGGAATTGCGGATAAGTACGGCGGACCTCGTCCCCCAACAGCACACCCATACGCGCCATCACTTTCAGGTTGCGAACGACCGTGCGGCCGATGCCTTCGCGCACGGACTCGCACTCGCGCACCAGCGCTTCCATGATTTGCAAGAGCTTAGACTCGAGATCGGCATCGTCCACCGTGAGGAAAAGATGCTCGTGGCCGCGTTCGCGCATCAGGTTGCGGATGCGCTCGTCCATAGTCACGCCGGCGGAGGCCACCAGGCTGGGCATGCAGGTGACCATGCCGTGATAGCGGGATGAAACCATGTACGAACCGGCCCGCAGGATGGAGACCAGCTGGAACATATCGTGGTCATCGGAGGTAAAAACCGGCGTGCCCGGTAGAAATTCGAGCATCGCGCGGCAAGCGTGAGCGTCCAGGCGTTCCATGGCGACCAGAATCGGGAAAACGCGATGGCGCTCGCGGAACGCCGCGGCGGCTTTACCGAAAGCTGCAATGTAGCGCCGGTATTTCGCGTCTACTTCCGTGCCGGACTGGTGAAAATAAACCGTGCGATATTGGCTGTCCTTGTAAGCGCCCGTCGCAATGCGAGCGATGTATTTCGCAATGGAGGCTTTCACCGGCCAAACAAACGGATGAATGGGGCAAAGGACCAGGATAGGTGTTTTTTCGTCCCAGCCCGCTTCGCGCAGGGTCTTGCGCGCGTATTCCGGAGGGTGCGGCTCGAAAGTCCAGGCCGTGTCGGTGCCCAGTTCCGTGGAGACCCCGAGCTTGCGCAACAAATCCTGCGACTCCACATTGCGGGTGATGACCAGCGAATCATGCACGTAGCGGGCGCACATGTCTCGAAGAAGAGGATCCATGTGCCCGGCCTCGCCGCCGTATCCCAGCGACAATTTGTTCTCCGCCGAAGCCAGGCCGAGGGATCCGATCATCATGGTGGTCAGCGCGTTCGCGAATTTGCTCTTGAACATGGAGCCTTCGCAAGCGATGACGCCGTGATTCCGGCGCACTTCGCGAAACAAGAACGGCGGGAACACGTCAGGAAGATAAACCTGCCTCGTACCGTCGAAATAGCCGCGGCTGCGATTAAAATCCTGGGTCATTACGCTGAAATCGACGTTGTCTGCGCCCAGAACGTGGCGCACCTGCCGCAGCATTTCCTGCACCCGCACATCCGAGCCGGTGTTGCGCGTGCCGTTGTATCCGGCGAACAGCAGCCGCAATTTTTCGCCGGGCTCCCAACGTCGGCCGAGCCCAAACATCCAGCCAACACGCCGGATTTCGATCAGTGCGCTGACCCACGCCACAAGAAGAAAGTCCGTCATGCGCGGGCGCCCCCAGCGACAATTTTGGCCGAGGCAGCGCCCGCCGAGGACGGCCACGGCTTTGCGGGATAGCGAAATTTGTTTGCACGGCTGAATTTCAGCAGCGGATACGCATAACTCGAGAACTTCGCCGGCGACTCCCCGAGTTCGGCAACCACGCGCGAATTGTCGAAGACCGTATTCCAGTCCAGATAGGGCCAAAATACCTTCATCAGCGATGCACCATAACCCACCGCGCCTCCGCGATGGGCCAGCCAATTTACGGTAGCCGAAAATGGCCGGCCGAGCGCGGGCATGTACAACGGACGCCGCCCGCCGCCCACTTGCGCAAGGCTGTCGGTCAGTTCCTGGTACGTTTGCGCGCCAACACCCGCCGAAATATGGTAGATGCCATGTGCAGGGCGCTCTTTTTGATGAATGATCACGATCGCTTTGCCTACGAAATCCGCGGGCACGATATCGATTTTATCGTGCGGGCGCAGTGGCAGAACAGGCAAACGCGCCAGCATATCGAAAGCCTGCACCATATCGAACTGCGAGGTCTCCGCCCGGCGGCTATCGCCCAGGACGATGGCCGGGCGGAAAATCGTGCGCGGCACATCGGGTAGAAGCTGCGCGACCATGTGTTCGCAGAACTTCTTGGTGCGGGCATACGGATCGTAATCCGAGCGGGCCCAGTCGATGGACGTCTCTTCGCTGACCACTTCATTGCGCCGGTGGCCCGCAACCGCGACGGTGGAAACATGCGAATAGCGGCGTAGACCTTGCCGGTCCTGCGCGCGGCGCGCCAACTGAATCACTTCCAGCGAGCCGCGCAGATTCACGTTGAGGCACTGCTTTTCGGACTTGCGGTTTAGCGACGCAGCGCTATGAATAATGGAGTCGGTGCTCTCCACCAGGGCGCCATATTCGCCTTCGCTCAAGCCGAAGCGCCCAGAAGTCAGATCGCCACGAAAGATTCGCACTCGGGAACTCACCTGCTCGAAGAATTCGGGAAAATCAAAATGAAGCTGCAAGGACTGCCAGAGGCGTTCGCGCGCTTCCTGCTCGGAATTTGCGCGCACCAGCAAATTCAGCGAGTCCCGGTATTCGCGCAGCAACCCGGCCACCAGGTAGCTGCCCAGATAGCCGGTGGCGCCGGTTACGAAGATCGCCATAAAGGATCGGACGGCGGCGCGGAACCGGGACCGGCGCTAGCACACGCTGCCTGCTCCGGCCAATCGAGTTCGCGCGGCGCACGCGCCTCCAGCGGGCGCCCTTCCATAAGCGGATAGCACCACCGGCGCAGCGCCGGAATGTGCACATTGATCCAGTAATCCCACCAGTCGATGGATTCGGGATCAAACGCGAAAAGATCGCGCTCCTCCGGTGAGAGTGCGGCGGAGAGCAAGCGCGCATTCTCGCACTCAAAGACATGCTCATTGTGCAGGATGAAAGGCTCGTAAAGCTCGATCAGCTTTTCGGCCCGCAGCAAATCGCGCTCCTGCCGCGCCAGCGGCGCCTTCTTCATTCGCAGGAGCACCGCAATGCGGTTGATGCGCGAGACTACCGCCTTCTGCATGGGAATGGACAATCGCTCGTAGCGTTGCTTGGAAACCGGGATCGTCTCGAATTTTACCTTGAGCCAATGCTCAATGCCCTGCTGCGTTCGATAATGCTTGCGATGGGCCAGTCCGGTGAGCTCGATGCTGCGCCCCATGTTCACCGGGTTGATCGCCGACGTGGCCAACTGGTACATGCGAGCGTTGCACCGCGCCACGATCGCCGTCGCAATCAGCGTCATGCCGCGGCAAACCATGTCCACCGGAATGACGTCCAGGCATTTGCGCTCGTTGGTGGGCAACTGGCGAAAATTCGTGCCCAGTAAATACGAGAGCGGACCCGAAGTATTGATGCCTTCGTTCCAGCCGGAAAACGGCGAACGCTCGGAGCTTTCGACGATCGAGGGCCGCACGACGGCAATCGGTAAATCCTGCCCATGCCGCGCCAGAATCGATTCGCCCAGGCTTTTCGTGTAGGTGTAAGTGTTCGGCCAGCCCAGGTGGTGCGCGCGCCGCATGCCCACTCGCAGCAACTTGTTGCGCGCCCAGCGCACCCGATTGCGCTTCAGCACACCGTCCAATTCCGCGGCCGGCACCGCGGAAGGATCTCCCTGCCGCCCTAATGCCTGGCGTCGCAGGGCCCGGGTTAATTCCGGACTCTCAGCGCGCGCTTCAATGCGCGCGATCATCTCACGAAGAGAATCGATCTCGCGCTCGGCGTCGAAATTGGCATCCTGGGCCGGTGTGTAATTGTTTCGCAAGTCCTCGCCGACGCGGCCGTCGCGCATTCCCACCACGTAACAAGTCGAGAGATGCATCAAACCCGCGTGATGGCACTTGCGCAGAAAATCCAGCAAATGCAAAGCGGAATCGACGTTCGACGCCAGCGCCTCCCGCAGGTCGGGGTTGAAATCGGTCAGTCCGGCGCTGTTGACAATCAGATCCAGGGATTTCGTCAAACGCGCCTGGGTTGCATCGTCCAGCCCCAGCCCGGGCTGGCTGACATCGCCCTCCACCACTTCCACCTTTTCTCTTAAAAACGCCCCAAGTTGCCGCCCGTGCCGCGCCTGCAGCGTGTCGAAGGCCGGCGACTCCTCGATAATTTTCTCAAAGCGGCGCTGCGCGGAGGTTGTGCGATTGCGCCGGATCAACAGCGTGATTTTGCCGATAGCCGATACGTTTTCGAGCAGGTCGACCAGCCATACCTTGCCAATGAATCCCGTCACTCCGACCAGTAAAATGTGACGATTGGCCAGCGTTTCGCGAACGGCCAGCCGCTCGATGCGAGGCACATCGTCTGCTGCGGCTACCCCGCGACCCCTGGCCGGGACCGTTCGTGCGGCGCTCTGCCTTGCGGCGTCCAGCTCCGATGGCTTCCAACCCAGCCGCAAAAGCAGCTTCTCGCGCGGCACCCGGCCATCCATCGAGCCGCTGGCAATCCATGCCAACGGCCCGCGCGGACGCACCACCGGGGACAACAGGCGTCCGGTGGCATAGCCATCGCGAAATTCCATACGATTGGAAATAAACGAGGAGATGCCGAAGTGATTGGCCAGCGGCCGCAGCACGTGATCCAGAAGCTGGCTCACCAGCACGACCTCTTCGCCGCCGCGCACCACCGCCAATAGTTTCTCCACCGCTTCCCGGCGCAATTGCGGCTTCAGGACGTAATGAAAATATTCCTCGCCCAGCAAATCGAGGCGGTCACGGCTCACATCGCGCAGCAAGGTATGAAGAAGGCGGGTGGCGAAGGTGCGGCTCGCCGCATAGGCGAAGGGTCGCGAGGCGGCCATGGCCGCCATGCCCAGACGCCGGGCCCAGCGCTCCGAAAAGCTTTGCGCGTTCCAGGTGAAAAAGCCCACCAGCCGCATGGCGCCTACTTCCAGTAGCGAGCCTTCCACCCGCCAATACGTCAAGCCTTGCAACGAACGCTGTTCTGGGACCCTGTTCAATGTGGCTCTGTTTTTCGTCATAACCGACAAACGATGATTGGGCACGCGCACGCCCGCTGCTATCCCGAATGTTCCGGACGCCAAACTCCAGACGAAAGATGTGGGCACCTGAATGAACGTTGGAGGTCGCGCCCTAACAGCTCCGCCTCCGCACACCAACGCCAAAGGTCCCCGGCTTAGGCGAGCGGTCACCTATCTGGGAAGTGAAAAAGTAGCATTCTCAGCGGGTTCTCGCAAGACATGCAGTCGGACCGCGGTAACCATCCATAACGCAGACGGGACACCGGGCCGGGCTAAACGCCCCAGCCGTATCGTTCGGCGTGTTCCAGCGTGCGCTGCATCTCTTCGCGCAGCATTTCCGTGAAGGCCGAGCCGGAGACCGTGCGCGCGCCAGGTTCGGTGATGTCCGCCGTGCGGTACCCGCCGCTCAGCACCCGCAACAGCGATTGCTCCACCCAATCCGCTTCCAGCGAGAGGCCGAAGGCATCGCGGAGCATCATGGCCACGCTGAGGATGGAACCGATAGGGTTCGCGCTATCCGTGCCCGCCAGCGATGGCGCGGAACCGTGAATGGGCTCGAATAGCGGCGCGCTCGAGCCAAAACTGGCGGAGGGAATCACCCCGATCGATCCGGCCAAAGCCGCCGCCGCGTCGCTCAGGATGTCGCCGAACATATTGGTGGTAAGAATCACGTCGAACTGCGCCGGCCGGAGCGTGAGTTGCATGGCGGCGTTATCGACGTACATGTGCTCCAGTCGGGTGCCCGGATAGGCGGCGCCCATGGCCGCCACGGTGCGGCGCCAAAGCTGCGAACTGGCCAACACATTGGCTTTATCCACCGAACAAATGCGCCGCGAGCGGTTTTCCGCGCGGGCAAAGGCGAAAGTGGCGATCCGCTCGATTTCGGAGGTTGAATACGACTCCGTGTCAAACGCGCGCTCCACGCCATTTTCGACCACGCTGCCGCGCTCGCCAAAATACATGCCACCGGCAAGTTCGCGTACGATTTCCAGGTCGAGATCGCCAAGCCGGTCGGCCTTCAACGGCGAAATTCCCCGCAACGGTTCCAAAAGCTTTACCGGGCGCACGTTCACATACAGCCCGAGACCTTGCCGCAAAGCCAGCAAGCCGCTCTCTGGCCGCTTGCCCACCGGCAGGGAATCCCATTTCGGCCCGCCGACGGCGCCCAGGAAAACCGCGTCCGCCTGGCGGCAAGCGTCGAGCGTAGCGTTGGGAAGCGGCATCCCGGTGGCGTCGATCGCCGCGCCGCCAATAGGAAACTCCGCGAATGCAAAATCGTGATGAAACTCGTGCGCCGCTTCGCGCAGCACGGTGATCGCGGCCCGCGTCACTTCCGGGCCGATGCCGTCTCCCGGCAGCAGAACTATGGCCTTCTTCATGGTCGAACCCCGATTCGGAAAATCCTAGTATGTTGCGCGGCAAGGCGCAGTGACACTCGCCCGCTTATGGACGAGCCTTTGCCAGGCTCAAGCTGGTGAGGCTGCCTCCGCCGCAACAGCTAGCGCGCCGCGACGAATGACTTGATGCGCGATAGCCAGCAAATCGCGCTGCCGCACGTCTTTTTGCTGGTCCGCCAGCGCGGTGACTCTTCGATAGACTTCGGCGAGTTCCACGTCGCTCGGCTCATAGCCCAAGTCGCGCAGGCATAAGCGCAATGCGTTGCGCCCGGAATGCTTTCCAAGCACCATCGACCGCGCCGGCACTCCCACCGTTTGCGGCGAGATAATTTCGTAGGTCAGCGGGTTCTTGATGATGCCGTCCTGATGAATCCCGGCTTCATGCGCAAAGGCATTGGCGCCCACTACCGCCTTGTTGGGGGCCACCGCCGCACCGGTAATCTCCGAAAGCATCCGGCTGGACGGAAATAGCTCTTCGAGGCGAATTCCGGTGGTCACCCCAAAGCTTTCCCTGCGCACCGCCAGTGCCACCACCACTTCTTCCAGAGCCGCATTGCCCGCGCGTTCGCCAATACCATTGATGGTGCACTCGATCTGGCGAACGCCGGCACGTACCGCCGCCAGCGAATTCGCCACCGCCATCCCTAGATCATCATGGCAATGCGCGCTGAGCGTCACACCCTGCGGGTCGCCGAGATATTCGCGCACCTGGCGAAACATTGCCCCGTATTCTTCCGGCACCGCATAGCCGACCGTGTCCGGCAAGTTCAGCACCGTGGCGCCGGCGTCGACGGCCACCCGGCACACCTGGCACAAAAACGCAATATCGGTGCGTCCCGCGTCTTCCGCCGAGAATTCCACTTCGGCGACGTGCTGCCGGCCGAAGCGGATCATGGAGGCAATGGCCTCCAGCGCCTGCTCGCGCGACATGTTCAGCTTGACCCGCAGATGCAAATCCGAAGTGGCCAGAAAAACGTGCAGTCGCGGAGCCGCCGCTGGCTCCAGCGCCTCGATGGCCGCCGCAACGTCCTCTTTCTTGGCCCGCGCCAAGGCCGCGATAGGCACGTCGCGTACTTCCCGGGCCACCAAACGAACCGCGTCCAGGTCTCCCCGCGACGCAATGGGGAAACCCGCCTCGATCACGTCCACGCCCAGCTTGGCCAACTGCCGCGCCATGCGGATTTTCTCCGCGGTATTCATGGAAAAGCCCGGCGACTGCTCGCCGTCGCGCAGCGTGGTGTCAAAAATGCGTACGGAGTCCATAGAGTCTCCCCAACATAGATAACCAGACCCCGGACCGTGGGTCAAATTTATCTTTATTCTACTTTTGATAATACTGCCTTATACTTATCGCCCGGGAGGCAGTCACCGTGGACCTTGGCGAATTGCAGGTATTTCTGACCGTGGCCCGGGAGGGCAGCTTCTCTCGTGCCGCCGAACGCCTCTACCGCACCCAGCCGGCCATCAGCCTGGGCATCCGCAAACTCGAAGACTCCCTGGGCCAGCCCCTGTTTGTGCGCGGTTCGCGCCCGGTCCGTCTTACCGATGCCGGCGTGCTGCTGAAAGATTACGCCGAGCGCCTGCTCAACTTGCGCGATGAAGTTAAAAAGGGGCTCACCGAACTGGAAGGCCTGAAGCGCGGTGAGCTGTCCCTGGGGGTCAACGAAAGCTCCATCCATGCCCTGCTGCCGGCTCTTTCCCGGTTCCGCCAAATGCATCCCGGCGTGCAAGTCCGCGTACACCGCATGTTTTCCCGCGACATTCCTCATGAAGTGCTGAATTATCGCCTGGATGTTGGAGCTATTTCCTTCGTGCCGCGCGATGCCCAGCTGCAGGCCACGGAAATCCGCAAAGACGAGCTGACCCTGGTCGTACCGCTGAAGCATCCGCTGGCCAAGCGTCGCGAGGTCGACGTCGAAGATCTCGGCAACGAAACTTTTATCGGCCACATCGTCGAATCGCCCTTCCGCCGCCGGGTCATAGAATTGTTCGCCAGGAATCGCACCACCCTCAACATGCCCATTGAAATGCCTACCATCGAGAGCATAAAACGCTTCGTGCAAATGGGCATGGGCGTGGCCATCGTGCCCCGCATGTGCGTGCAATGGGAAATCGAGCGCGGCTGGATGAAAGAAGTTAAGGTGCGGCAACTGAGCTTGCCCCGCCACGTCTATCTGGTCTCCCGCAGGGGCGCGCGCCTGCCGCACGCCGCCGCGGAACTCATGCGTATCCTCCGCGACGGAGAGGACTAGCCACGTCCGGCCCCCGCTAGTGGTTCCATTAGCAACGATCCATGGTTACGGAGAGCTTGCCTCCAGCGATGTGACAGTCCTTGCGTTGAAGGGCGGTCTGGCCAATTGGTTTCACTTCCGGGACTGGGCTCCTCAGGGAACCACCTCTTTGGTCAGATCACAGAGAGCTAATCTCAAATGTGCTCGAAGCATCCGGTGTCGTGACTCTACTGCCGAGACTGGCTTAATTTTTACCGTGATTTGACAAATTGACGACACCCGTTTGTCCTCCTCGAAGCTCCTATTTGTCGAACGAAGGCGCGGCTGCGAACCGCTTGAATCATCCTGAGTTTCGATGGTGGGCTGGGCATCGCCTACCGGGGTGAGGTTCTTTGAAGATCACTGGCACTCCCAGCCACCGTGAAGCCACCTCCTCTCCCGATTGGCACTGCAAGCGGACGCGCAGAAGTTCACACGCTCGACGTGGGTGTCGATCTACGAGCGTAAGGAGATGCGTATGCCCCAAAGGAAGCAAATAGCTATGATCTTTTTAGCCGCCGCCTTACTCCTTGCAAGTGTGGTCGCGGTCGGCCGCTCGCGTCATATATCGGCGCAAGAGATAAACCATGACATGAATCGTGATCCCGTGGTGGCAAACGCGACACGAAAGGTGGAGCAGGGCCGCCAGATCTTCCGCTTCGACACTTTCGGAGACCAGGCCTTCTGGGGCGATACCCTGAAGCTTCATCAGGCCATCGAAGGTGCGGCCCTCGGAGGTGTGGGACCAGGACTGAGTCCCAATAACGCCATCGCTCTGGGGCTCAAGGTAGACGTCGATGCGCTACCGGACCATCTACAGCAGGAACTCCGCAAGGGAAAGGTTAACCTGAACAGCCCGGCGGTCACTCTCGCGCTGCTCAAGTTAAACGCCGTCATTGGGCTGACAGGTTCATTCAATTCTTCCGGAGGTCTTGAATCCGTCGGGATCCAATGCGCTCTATGCCATTCCACAGTAGACAATTCTAGTCCCGCGTCTTGCGCAGGTTCGGTCATGCCAAATCCCGGAACCGGTTGTATCGGGCGCCGCCTGGATGGTTGGCCCAATAGAGATCTCAACGTTGGAACGATTGTAGCTCTCGCGCCAGACCTGAGCGTCTTGGCGGGCCTGCTCGGAACAGATCAAAGCACAGTCAGGACCGTGCTGAAGAGTTGGGGACCTGGAAAATTTGACGCAGAACTGATTTTAGACGGCAAAGCCTTCAATTCACATCAAGTGACAGACGGCGTCGCCACCGGCGCCAACGTACCGGGAGCCACATTGATTCCGCCAGCGTTTGGTTTGGGAGGGGTCAATCTCCACACCTGGACGGGCTGGGGTTCCGTGCCTCATTGGAACGCATTCGTGGCCAACCTCGAGATGCACGGGAAGGGCCGCTTCTTCGATCCGAGGCTGAATAATGCTTCACAATTCCCCATTGCCGCTGCGCACGGATTCGCCGATCTGCCTCCTATCAACCCCGATGAGGATCTCATAACCTCCAAGCTGGCTGCGTTGCAGCTCTATCAGCTCTCCATTCCCGCACCACCGTCAACAGTCTCATTTAACAAAGAAGCGGCGGAGCGTGGTGACGAACTCTTCAGCGGCAAAGCCAAATGCAACAATTGTCACGTCGAGCCCCTCTGGAGCGAGCCCGGGTGGAATCTGCATGCGCCGGCCGAGGTCTGCATAGACAGCTTCCAGGCAAATCGCGCTCCCGATCTGCGCTATCGAACATCGCCGATTGGTGCAATTTCGACCCACTTCAAAGGCGGCTTCTATCACGACGGTCGCTTCGGGGATCTGAACGCTGTGGTTGACCATTACAACAAATGCATGAGCTTGGGACTCTCAGATACCGAGAAAAGCGATCTCGTACAGTATCTGCTCAGCCTGACGTTCTAGGCAGAATCGTTTTCATCGGCCCTTCTGAGCAGACTGACTGTTCCTCAGCCCCGGCTTATCCGCTATTCGGAATGCCGACGACGGCGCCTTGAGCGGCGGATCTCGCGCCTAAACATCCCGCCCCCGCGTTCAGGAGGTACCTGAATGATTTATCCTTCGGCCTCAGCCGGGAAGTTCGTCGGACCGAAGTTCCCATCAACAAAGGAGGATCTATGAAGCATCTCAAACTAAACATTGCGGGCGGACAACGTCAAACGAGGAATGGCTCACTGAGGAACCGCTCCACAACTCCCCTGAAATCGCTGTCCAGACCGGCCATCGTCGTTCTTGCCTGCACGTGCTTGACATTCGCAGGGGGTATGGCATCGGCACAACTAGCACCTAATCAGACCAACGGTTTCGGCAACGGCCGGCTCCTTACCTTTACCTACTTGCAGAATTTCGACTGCGTGGATCAGTCCGCGATGGATCTGGATTTCAACAAGATCAAGGCCGAGTCCAGCCGCGTCAACACTCGTCCGATCTGGTGGGAAGTCCGGCCAGTTTTGATACTGCACCAAAGCGATTGGCCAGCCGCCGATGGGAGCAGTGGCATCACCTCGTCAAAGGCGATGGACGACGCCGAAGCGGCGGGCAGGGCCATTGAAGTGGGCTCCAATTTCTTCCTTTTCTTCAGCTCCCGAATGGATCCTGAACATATGGCAATGCACTAGAGCTCCAGCCCCGCTGCGAATGTGCGAAGTATCGCGGCGCTTCGCCTTATAACTCCGAAGAAGTCAACTACAAGGGCCGCCGCATTTTCCTCGCGCTGGAGGGCCCTGCAGGTCCGAGCATTGCAGTGCCTATCGCGGAAATCAAACAAAGCTTGGACCGGAACCCCAACGAGTTGCCGCTCTACGTTTCTTCGAAATCAGTAGCAGCGTGTACGAGCAAGAAACCCAGCAGACATACCCCTTCCACTCGCGCCCCAATGTACGGTAGCGGGCTAGTGCCCGCATGCGTTACCGGAAACTGGCCCACTACGCGGTCTCCCAGAACGTGCGCTCTCGCCGATTCTTCGGTATCCTGCAACAACGACGCCTTCTTCAGGCGCAGCTCATGCTTAGCGGCTTAGCCATCCTCGCCATCGGGTTCCTTCTGGGCATGCGGCATGCCACCGACCCCGACCACGTTATCGCCGTCTCCACCATCGTCAGCCGCGAACGCTCCATCGCCAAAGCCGCCTATGTCGGCGCGTTGTGGGGGCTGGGCCACACGCTGACCATCCTCGCGGTAGGCGCCACCATCATTCTGTTTGGATTGGCCATTCCCCCTCGCGTAGGGCTAAGCCTGGAATTCTGCGTGGGCCTGATGCTGATTCTGCTCGGCATTCTGAATCTCACCGGGGCGATGCGATGGATCAGCGAGAAATTCTCTCCGGCCCATCCCCGGGTGGCGGGCCAGCACGCGCACCTTCACGGGCACGACAAAAAATTGCACTTTCACTGGCACTCTCACGCTCCGGCCACCGAGCATCACGCCGATAGCCTGGCGCCACCGCAATTACTGGAGCGATCGTTCGCCGGTATCGGCCTGTATCAAACGCTGCGCCCTCTTTTTATCGGCATTGTGCACGGCTTGGCCGGATCCGCCGCGGTAGCCTTACTGGTCTTGAGCACCATCCGCGAACCCACATGGGCGGTGCTGTACCTGCTGGTTTTCGGTGTCGGCACCATCGCCGGAATGATGCTGATCACCAGCATCATCGCGCTTCCCTTCTCTTTCGCGGGATATCGTTTCGCTTGGCTGAATCGCGCGCTAATTACTGGCTCGGGGGTCCTGAGCCTGGCTTTCGGCCTGTTCGTCTGCTACCAGATCGGCTTCGTCTTCGGCTTGTTCACCGCACATCCCAACTGGAAGCCAAGCTAGGCGCAGCCGCGCGATCGGATTTCCCCGGCAGGCACATGATGGTCGCCAGCATCGTCGCGCAGTGAATTTCCGTCTCACCCCGGCGCACATGCACATCCGCCATGCAAATCTTCAGCGTCTTCCCCGAACGCACTACGTGGGCCCGCGCGATCAGTTCTTCTCCGTCCGCCGGGGCGATCAAATTGATCTTGTATTCCACGGTCAACACCGAAGAATCCGCGGGCATCAAGGTGTAGGCCGCGTACCCACAAGCGGTATCGCCAATCGACCCGGAAACTCCGGCGTGAAAATAGTTGTGCTGCTGCGTCAACTCGCTGCGATACGCCACACGAATCTCCACCTGCCCGGGTTGCAAGGTAACCATGCGCGCCCCCAAATGCTTCATTAAACCTTGCCGCTCAAAGCTATCGCGAACCCGCCTGGCGAAATCCGCATTCACCCCTTGTACATCATTCTTGTCAAACATGGTCCGAGTATAGCGAGCCCGGGGAGCAGTTCCCAAATTGGGAATTCTCGTCCTATGTCTTTTTATTCCTACGTTAACTATTTTCTTGACTATCCAGAACGCCCGCCCTATCTTGTCCACGGTCCCTCTCGGAAAAGCTGTCCACGTCCCTTATTTATTTTTCGGGGAAGCGCTATAGCCAGGCAAGCCTCTCTTTCTTCCTTAACGTTGGCACGGTCACATTCGGCTGGAGTTTTGCGGCCCGCTTTCTGGCTGGCTTTACTGCAGGCCCTCTGGGCCACCGCCGCTCCGGCGCAAACTCCTCAACAGCAATATGTTTTCAGCTCCATTCCCGTCACAACCGCTACTTCCCAAGTGGCCGGGTTTGCAAAAGACGGACAGACTGGCGCACTCACCGCGGTCGCGGGCTCCCCCTTTGCCGACACCCTGCCGGGCGGCGCGCTGGCCATCGACGGCCTCGGCCACTTTCTCTTCGTCGTCAACACCAGCACCAATAATATTTCGATGTTTCAGATCGACCCCACCTCCGGATCCCTTACCGAGGTGCCCGGTTCTCCCTTTTCCAGTGGACCGACCGAAAATCCGAGCATGGCGGCGACTTCGCCGGTTTGCTTGGCGGCGGATAAATCCGGCCAATTCCTCTATGTCGGTTATGAATTCGGCAATTTCGTTGACATGGGCGCCCTCAACGAGTTCTTCATCGACGCCCCCAACCGGCAACTGCTGCCGCTGGCGGGGCAACCCACCACCGATATCGCCTCCGCTCCCATCGGCATACTCACCGACCCCAAGGGTTTACATCTTTACGTCGGGCTGGGACGCAATCCGTCCACCGGGATCGAGGACGCTGGCACCAATGTCTATTCCATCGATCCGGTCACCGGCACTCTCGCCTTCACCGGCACCGCAGGCAATGCCTTGTCCGCCGGCAGAAGCATTGCCATCGATCCGCAAGGGCGTTTTTCTTCGATG
>Ga0209166_10001392_pt1 | contig 20318 bp, 18 predicted proteins | sample Coa_R1_3_FD_187151 | JGI IMG/M metagenome (GOLD analysis project Ga0209166, IMG submission 187151) | Surface soil microbial communities from Centralia Pennsylvania, which are recovering from an underground coalmine fire - Coalmine... | ecosystem: Environmental > Terrestrial > Soil >... | reverse complement strand
GGGCTGACCGCCCGCAGGCGCACGGCGCCGCCCGTGTCGGCGCCCCCCTGTGTCCGGCCGCCGCCCGTGTCGGCGCCGCCCGCGACGGCGCCGCACACGGCCGCGTCGGCGGTGCTCGCGCCCGCCCGCCGGTGGGCGGGGGCTGGGGCCGCCGCGTGGTGCGCGCCGCCCGCCGCGCGGCCCGGTCCTGCCTGCGGCCCGCGGTCACGCCGGCCTGGCCCGCAGGTGGGGCGGCACCAGGAACTTGGGCCAGTTGTAGTTGTAGATGCCGATGAACGGCGTGGCGGTCACCACGATCCCGGCGATCGCCACGCCGTAGACCGCGATCCCGGTGGCGGGCGTGCTCTTGCCTGGCAGCCCGAACAACGCCGTGCCGCCGAGCAGGACGGTGAAGCAGGCGAATCCTGTGCCGAGCACCAGGCTGCCGCGATCGTATCCGGCCTTGGCATGGGCGTCGAACATGCCGGTGCGCATCCAGGACGACAGCGGGCGGCCGTGACCGCGCCACTGCCGCACGCCGGTGCCGATGAACCACACGGCGCACAGCCCGGCGATCACGGCCAGTACCGCGTAGCCCACGTGCACCACGGCCTCCGGCCCGGCACCGCAGTGTCAGTTGAAGATGTTGCCGTCACACTGGGTGTCCGGGTCCATCTGCGGCACAACTAAACGCCCTCTCCCCGGGCCCGGGGCTCCCGCCGGGGTGGGACTGACGGGCCAACCGGAGGTCCCCGGGGGAAGAATCCACAGCAAAATTCCCACCGGGCCGCCGCGCCGCGGGCAGGCACTCCGTAACATGAGACGACGCAGGCCAGCACCCCTTGGGGGACGGCGTGCCGCATCACCATCTCCCAGGGCGAAAGGGCCGGCATGACCGACCTGACCTTGTTGCACTCCGGCGCGGTGCTGGCTGCGGCCAGCGGCCACGGCTGCCCGGCGCACATCACCTACTTCGAAGCCGGCGTGGTCGGCCTCATCCAGGGCGTCACCGAGCTTTTCCCGGTGTCCAGCCTGGGCCACAACGTGCTCATCCCCGCGCTGGTCGGCGGCTGCTGGGCACACGACCTCAACGTCGCCGCGCCCGAGTCGCCCTACCTGGCCTTCATCGTCGGCCTGCATGTCGCCACCGCGATCGCTCTGCTGATCTACTTCTGGCGGGACTGGCTGCGGATCATCGGCGGGTTCTTCACCTCGCTCAGCCACGTGGCCCGGCCGGAGCCGGGCACCAGCCGATGGCAGTTCCGGTCGGTCAACGAGAAGCTCGCCTGGATGATCATCGTGGCCACCATCCCGGTGGGCATCGTCGGGGTTACCTTCGAGCACACGTTCCGGGTGATCTTCGGCCAGCCCATCCGGGCCGCGATCTTCCTCGCCGTCAACGGCGTGATCCTGATCGCCGGGGAGAGGTTCCGGCCGAAGTCCTCGATTCAGGCCGACCAGGAGGTCGCCGGGGAACGCGAGCGGGAGCGGGAGATGGTGGCCGTCGGCACGCAGCGGCGCACCGGCGGCGCCCGGCACGCGGCGGGTCACCAGGCGATCCGGTCCGCGGAGCTGGCGGATGCGATCGCGGCCGACCGGCGGCTGGCCAGGGCGACCTACTGGCAGGCGGTCATCATCGGCAGCGCGCAGATCCTCGCCCTGCTGGCCGGCATCAGCCGGGACGGCGTGACCATGGTGGCGGGCATGTTCCGCGGGCTGTCCCGGGAGGACGCGGCCAGGTTCGCCTTCCTGCTCGCCACGCCGGTCATCCTGGCCGCCGGGGTGCTGAAGATCCCCGACCTGTACGGGCCGCTGGGCAAGGGCATCCACGGAGAGGTGTACCTCGCCAGCGTGCTGTCCGGTGTCGGCGCCTACCTGTCGGTGCGGTTCCTGATGCGCTACTTCCAGACTCGCACGCTGACCCCGTTCGGGATCTACTGCCTGATCGCGGGCCTCGGCAGCATCATCTACCTGGGCCTGATCAAGTAAGCGGGGGGCGGCCGCGTTGCCGCGCGGGGATCATACTTGCCGCGCGGCCGTCTTGCCCGGTCGCTTACTCGGTCTCGCCGCGGGACCGGCGGCCGCGCTGCCTGGCCCGTTCCTTGCCGTCCAGCACGGACTTGCGCAGCCGGACCGCAGCCGGGGTGACCTCCACGCATTCGTCGGCCGCGCAGAACTCCAGCGCCTGCTCCAGGCTGAGCACCCGGGGCGGCACCAGCCGTTCGAGTTCCTCGGCGGTGGACTGGCGCACGTTGGTGAGCTTGCGCTCCCTGGTGATGTTGACGTCCATGTCGTCGGACCGGGAGTTCTCGCCGACGATCATGCCCTCATACACCTCTGTCCCCGGGGTTACCATCAGCGAGCCGCGCTCCTGCAGGGAGAAGCAGGCATAACTGGTGACCGCACCGGCCCGGTCGGCGACCAGCGACCCGGTGGGCCGCACCCGCATCGGCCCGAACCACGGCTCGAAACCCTCGAACACGTGGTGCGCGATGGCCGTCCCCCGGGTGTCGGTGAGGAACTGGGTGCGGAATCCGATCAGCCCGCGCGCCGGGACCGTGTAGTCGAGCCGCACCCAGCCGGTGCCATGGTTGATCATGGTCTCCATCCGGCCCTTGCGGCTGGCGAGCAGCCCCGTCACGGCGCCCAGGAACTCCTCGGGCACGTCCACGGCCAGCCGTTCCACCGGCTCGTGGGTGACGCCGCCGATGTCCTTGGTGACCACGGTCGGACGGCCCACAGTGAGCTCGTAGCCCTCCCGGCGCATGGTCTCGACCAGCACCGCCAGGGCGAGTTCGCCGCGCCCCTGCACCTCCCAGGTGTCCGGGCGCTCGGTCGGCAGCACCCGGAGCGAGACGTTGCCGACCAGTTCCCGGTCCAGCCGGTCGCGCACCAGCCGGGCGGTGACCTTCGTGCCCTTCTCCCGGCCGGCGAGCGGCGAGGAGTTGGTCCCGATCGTCACCGAGACCGCAGGCTCGTCCACGGTGATCAGCGGCAGTGGCCTGGGGTCCTCTGCGTCGGCGAGGGTCTCGCCGATCATGATGTCGCTGATGCCGGCGACCGCGATGATGTCCCCCGGCCCGGCGGTCTGCGCGGGCACTCGCTCCAGCGCCTCGGTCAGGAACAGTTCGCTGATCTTCACCCGCTCCACCGAGCCGTCCCGGCGGCACCACGCCACCTGCTGCCCCCGGCTGATCGTCCCGTTGTGCACCCGGCACAGCGCGATCCGGCCCAGGTAGGACGACGCGTCCAGGTTGGTGACATGCGCCTGCAGCGGTGCGCCTGGGTCGTAGGCCGGGGCGGGCACGTGGTCCCGCAGCACTGCGAACAGCGGCTCCAGGTCCGGCGAGTCCGGCAGGGTGCCGTCGGCGGGCCTGGTCAGCGACGCTCGCCCGGCCCGGGCGCAGGCGTACACGATCGGGAACTCGATCTGCTCCTCGGTCGCATCGAGGTCAAGGAAGAGTTCGTAGCAGGCGTCCACGACCTCCGCGATGCGCGCGTCGGCCCGGTCCACCTTGTTGATCACCAGGATGACCGGGAGGTTCGCCTGGAGCGTCTTGCGCAGCACAAACCTGGTCTGCGGTAGCGGGCCTTCGCCCGCGTCGACGAGCAGGATCACCCCGTCCACCATGGACAGCCCGCGCTCCACCTCACCGCCGAAGTCGGCGTGCCCGGGCGTGTCCACGATGTTGACGGTCAGCCCGCCATGCTGGACAGCGGTGTTCTTGGCCAGGATCGTGATGCCCTTCTCCCGCTCCAGGTCGCCGGAGTCGAGCACCCGCTCCGCCACCCGCTCATTCGCGCGGAACGCCCCGGACTGCCAGAGCATCGCATCGACCAGGGTGGTCTTGCCATGGTCGACATGCGCGACGATGGCTACGTTGCGCAGATCATCGCGGGTGGACAACGGGCGTGAGGGCATCAGGAAAGCCTTACCGATAAGGGTGTGGTTGGTGCGGTCCAAGGCCCCCGGGCCGGTTTAGCCGGGATCGGCTGCGGCACCTTGAGCGGCTCTGCACAGGATCTCAACGCATCCCGCAGTGTGATCATTCCCCACGCGGGACGCTACGCACCGCCATCGCCGCACCTGCGCCGCCCCATCTATAGCCTGCGCTCACCTCCAGTCCCGCCCTGCGCCCATCTATGGTCCCGCCGAAAGAACGGGTAGAACTTATATTCGAGAATATGCTATGATCTCGGTCATGGCAGCTTACGTGCCGCCCGGATGGCCCTCCGGGGTGCACCCACCGGGCAGCGAAGACTTCGAGCGCACCGCGCAGGCCTGGCTGGTCGACACGGTTCCGCCGGACTACCGCCTCCACGGGGTGCTGCGCCGCTACCCACTGGCGCTGGCCACGATGGCCGCTCATCACACGAAGGCGTGCGTGGCGGGGGCGCGCGAGGGCTACCGGTCCGCACGCACCGAACTGGGAGACGCGCTCCCCCCGCACGCGCTCGAAGCGGTGCTCGCCGCCTACCGGACCGAGGGACGCAGGCTGGTGGCCACCGCCCACGCGGTGGACCTCGTGACCAGGGCATTGCGCGGCGAGGTGTTCACCCCGCAGCTTCAGGGTGCTCCGCCGCCAGGCACCAGGCGCGGGCCGGCGGCCCCAGGAGTGGAGAGCCCGGCCGAGCGGCCCGCGCGTGACGGTACGGCGAAATCGCGGAAAGTGCTGGCCGCCCAGCGCCCCGCGCGGAACGCCGGGGCCGCCCGGCGCAAGACCCGGCCCAGCGACAAACAGGCAGCGACCGGCTGACGCCGTGGGGCCCGCGCGGTTGCGTTCGAGGCGGGCGCGGGCCGCGCGCTTCAGGATTTATGGCCGACCAGGCGGGCTGGGCCGAAGCCGCCGGGGCCGCCCTCCCCGGTGGCACCTTTCCCGGAGGCGCCCTTACCAGAGCCGGGCTTGCCCGGGCTTGCTGCGCCAGCACCGGCTGCGCCAGCGTCGGTTTCACCGTTCGGCGTGGCCCGGTTCAGCGCGAGCCCGATCCGGCAGGCGAGATCGGCCGCCAGGGCCGCCACATCGTGGGGCAGCCGGTCTTGGCCGCCGTCCCCGATGACCAGGACACCCACCGCGTCGCCGGGCTCGCCGAGCGGGAAGCACCAGGCGGTGTCGGCGGTGAGGTCCGCCACGCCGGGCGGGGCGCCGTCGGCGTCCCCGGCCAGCAGCGGCCAGCGGCGGCCCGGGCTGGGGGCGGCTCCCCGCCCCGTGGCGAAGTCGGGTGCCACCATCTGGCACACCCGGTCCAGCAGCCAGGGCAGGGCACCGGCCAGAGCGCTGACCGTGTGCCGCGCGTAATTGGTCCGCAGCCCGGGTTCCCCGCCGCGCAGCAGTACCGCGCACCACGGCGCCAGCCGGGGCACTACGACCCTGCCGGTCAGTTCCAGGATCTCGTCCTGGCCGAGGCTGCCGGTCAGCAGTTCGCGTGCCTGCGCGAGCGCGGCGATCCGGCCCCTCCTGAGCCGTTCCAGCTCGGCCAGCCAGGCGCGTTGCAGCGCGGGGCCGGCCCGGTCGGCGAGCCGCTGCAGCCGGCCGGTCTCCGGCTCGCCGAAGCAGCCCGGGATCGCCGATGCCGCCGCGAGCAGGCCGGTGACCTGGCCATCCACGACGAATGGCACGGTGGTCATGGACGGCGCCCCGGTGGCCGGGGCGCCGTTGGGCAGCGCGATGCTCCCCGCGGCCGCGCGCAGCCGGAGGTCCCCGTCCTCGTCCGGCATCATGGCGAAGGCCGCATCGGCGCCGACGGCCAGGATGGCCGACTCGACCGTGCCGGACAGCAGCCGCTGGTAGCCGGTGTCGGCCGCGGCGACCGGGACGGGTTGCGGCTCGGAAGTACGCAGCGCCGCGGCCAGTGCGGCGGTGACACCGATCGCGTCGGCCAGTTCACCCGCGGACCCGGCGTCACGGCCGGGGCCGCCGGCCATCCCGGCGCCCGCCCCGTCGAGCGGGAGCCGGAACCACACCGCCTTGCTGGCCCGCCCGTAGGCAACCCCCCAGGCCGACGCCAGCGCCGCGGGCAGGAGCAGCCCCCGGCCGCCGGTCCGCTCACTGGGCACCGCCTCGCGTTCGGGCGGCTCGGGAACCAGCCGGCCCGGATGGCCATCGCTGACCACGACCTCGACCGCGCCGTCCGCGAGCCTGCAGGTGACCTGGACCGGCGTCCCCGCGTGCACCACGGCGTTGGTCACCAGTTCGCTGGTGAGCAGCACGGCGTCGTCCACCAGCCCGTGCCCGTCGGCGGCGCCGGTCACCACCCAGGCTTGCAAGGTGTCGCGCACGAAGCGCCGTGCCGCTGCGGCCGTCTTCGGCTCCGGCTGGTACGACGCGCTGGCGGCGCGAACTTCAGGTCCCACGCGCCAATGGTGGCAGACTCACGAATCGTTTCCCTGCAGTTCAGCCATGATGCTCGGGCGCCCGGGCGCGCCTGGTCCAGCCGTCCCCCGCCACATACTCGCGCACCACTTTGGCCGGAACCCCCGCGATTACGCAGCAGTCGGGCACCACGCCGCGCACCACGGACCCGGCTGCGACCACCACATTGCGGCCGATCGCCGCGCCCGGCAGGACGATCACCCCGGCCCCGAGCCAGCTACCGGTTCCGATCGACACGGCCGCGTTCCGCGGCCACTGCCGGCCGATGGGGACATCGGGATCGGCATAGCCATGGTTCTGGTCGGTGATGTACACGTACGGGCCGGTATACACGTCGTCCCCGATTGTGATCGAGTAGTGGGAGACGATATGGCTGCCCCGGCCGATGAGGCACCGGTCGCCGATCCGCAGCAGCGGCACCGCTCCCAGGTCCTGCCCCGGCACCATGCCGGCGCTGAGGCTGACGTGGGCGCCGATCATCGTCCCGGTGCCTATCTCGATCCATCGCTCGCCGTACAGCGCGCCGGTGGGGAACCCGATGAGCGACCCGGCGCCGAACGCGCCGAACGCCCGGCCCGCCGGGGTGTCGGGAGTGATCACTCCGGCCCGTTGCGCCGCGCGCCACAGACCGTGCACCGCCCGCCAGGCCAGCCTGCGGCGGCAGCGGCGAAGCGCGTCTGCGACGGACATGACCGAAGACGCTACAGGTCCGCAGCGGCGAGCTGGCCGCAGGCCGCCGCGATCTCCCGGCCCCGGGTGTCCCGCACGGTGCAGGACACCCCGGCCTTGTTGACCCGGCGAACGAACTCCTGCTCGGCCAGCTTGGGCGAGGCGTCCCACCTGCTGCCCGGCGTCGGGTTCAGCGGGATCGCGTTCACATGGACCAGCGGTCCCAGTGCCCGGTGCAGCAGGCTGCCCAGCAGATCGGCCCGCCACGGCTGGTCGTTCACGTCCCGGATCAGCGCGTACTCGACCGACACCCGCCGCCCGGTGCGCCCGGCGTAGTCGCGAGCGGCGTCGAGCACCTCGGCCACCTTCCACCGGGTATTTACCGGCACCAGCTCATCGCGCAACTCGTCGTCGGGGGCATGCAGGGACACGGCCAGCGTGACGGAAAGGCCTTCGCCAGCCAGCCGGCGTATTGCAGGTACCAAGCCCACGGTCGAGACGGTGACAGACCGCTGTGAGATGCCGAAGCCGTCGGGGACCGGGTCGCAGATCCGGCGGACCGCGTCCACCGTGCGCCGGTAGTTGGCCAGCGGCTCGCCCATGCCCATGAACACCACGTTGGACAGCCGGCCCGGCGGCCCCAGGCCGCCGTCCCGGACCGTCGCGGCCGCCGCCCGGACCTGTTCCACGATCTCCGCCGTGGACAGGTTGCGCTGCAGGCCGCCCTGGCCGGTAGCGCAGAACGGGCAGGCCATGCCGCAGCCCGCCTGGCTGGACACGCAGACCGTGGCGCGATCCGGGTAGCGCATGAGCACGCTTTCCAGCAGGGTGCCGTCGTGCGCCCGCCATAGGGACTTCCTCGTCGCGCCGCCGTCACAGCTCACCGCGCGGGCCTCGGTCAGCAGCGGCGGCAGCAGCCCGGTGACCAGCGCGTCCCTGGCCCGCTGCGGGATGTCGGTCATGCTGGGCGCGTCCACGCACAACCGGGCGAAGTAGTGCCGGGACAGCTGCTTGGCGCGCAGCGGTTTTTCGCCGAGCGCGGCCACCGCCTCGGCACGCTGGTCCGCGGACAGGTCGGCCAGGTGCCGGGGCGGCTGGCCACGGCGCGGGCCCGTGAAAACGAGCGGCAGTGAAGTCATACCTTCCCCAGTGTTCCAGTTGTCCCGCTATGCCATCATGACCTGCACCAAGTCAGTAGATTTCAGGCATGTCTTCGATGCGCAGGGGGCCGCGCGGCCCCAGGTCCGGCGCGTTCGCCGGCCAGCCGGGAACGGTGCTCGAAAGCGAGAGCCCGTACGGCAACCGCCGGCTCGTGGTCGAGTATGACGGCACGACCACCGCAGCGTACCTGCACGATTCCGGCGCCGTGCTGGGGGCGGCGTGGATCGCCAACCACGAGCAGGCGCCGCAGAGCGCCGACCTGTCCCGGCTGGACGCGGGCCAGGCGCCGTTGATGCCTGCTGCGCACACCAAGCACCCGGGCGGCAGGCCACCGCTGGACGCCCGGACGCTGCGCGCCCTGTGGTTCGAAGAAGGCGACGGGGTCGCGGTCATCGAGGGCGGCCAGTTGCTCGCGGTAATCCCCGGCTGGTCCGACATGGCCCGGGGGATGCCCGGCTACAGCAGGGACGTGATCGGGCAGACCCCGTTCGGCTGGTCACTCGACGACGCGATGGAAGGGCTAGGGCCCCGGGCCGACCGGGCGACCGTGTTCTGGCGGTGGCGGCAGCGGGACGACTCCTGGGCGTCGTTCCAGCGGTCCATGCTCGGCCACCTGCTGGCCCGGCTCGGGCCTGGCGCCAGATACTGGGATGTCAGCGGCGGCAAGCAGCCGGTGGTCGGCGTCTCCGAACGGCCGCCGACCACGCAGCGGCCGTACACGGTGCTGTCCACGATCGGCATGAGCTGCCAGCGGATGCCCGTGGTGGAGCAGGCCATGGAGGATCCGAGCAGCTGCGCGCGGATCGAGCTGGCCATCGCTACGACCATGCCCAGCCGGGACGCCGCGCGGGTGTTCCTGTGGCTCGCCCAGTACCCGTGGCGGGCGGTGACCTGGTTCGGCACCGGGCACACGGTGCGCTGGTATCACGAGCCGGGCACCTTCCCGCTCGGCGGTGGAAACCAGGCCGTGCTGCTGCTCGACGACCCCTCGCACCTGCTCGGCCCGGAGGTGCCCGACCTGACCGGCTTCTCCGTGGGCGGCGACCCGGCGCGGTGGCTGTGGATCATCCCGATCAGCGAGCGGGAGCGCCTGATCGCCAAGGAACGCGGCGCGGCCAGCCTGGTGACCCAGCTTGCCGCGCACCGCCGCAGCTGGGTGACCAGCGTCTAACCACGGCGGCTTGCGGGCGCCCGGCCGCTAATGGCGCTTGTCAATGGATGTGCAGGCTGATACCCAGTAGCGCCAGCCACCACAGCAGAATGGCGAGAACGGCCGAACCTATGGCCTTGAGCAGGCTGAGGTGCAGGTAGCCCTTGGACCATGCGACGATCACGCCGATGATCAGGTAAACGAGGAAGATAATCCCGATCGGACGCCTCAACATGGCTGGTGTGCTCCCGTCCACTGGTGGAATGAGTCCGAGATGCACCCCCAACTCCCCTGGTAATCGGCGGGCAAACACGGGTATGCGCCGGAACGGCCAGCCAGCGACAGCCGCAGCGCGGCGTCAGTGCTGGTGCGCCACGGGAATGAAGACCAGCAGCAGGAGCCAGATGATCGGGGCCGTGATCAGCAGCGCGTCGATCCGGTCCAGGATTCCCCCATGGCCGGGCAGCACCGTGCCCATGTCCTTGATCCCCAGGTCGCGCTTCATCATGGATTCGGTCAGATCGCCGAGCGTGGCCGCGGCGAGGGCCGCGGCGCCGAGCAGTATCCCCTGCCAGATCGCCCCGTGCAGCAGGGCGGGCAGGCTGATCGCCCCGCCCAGGAGGCAGAACAGCGCGGAGCCGCCGAATCCCTCCCAGGTCTTCTTGGGGCTGATCGCCGGGGCCATCAGATGGCGCCCGATCGTGATGCCGGCGAAGTAGCCGCCGACGTCGCTGCACACCGTCAGGATGAGGAACATCAGCACGCGCCGGGGCCCGTCGTGAGGGATCAGCATGAATCCGACGAAGCAGGCCGGCAGCGGCAGGTAGGCGAGCGCGAACACTGCCGCGGAGACGTCACGCAGATAGCCGGCCGCCCCGCCGCGAATCCGCCAGGCGAAGATCACGATCACCGTGATCGCGAAACACGCCAGTACGGCGCGCTCCCCCTTCCAGTAGGACAGCGCGAGCGCCACGGCACCGCCCGCTGCGATTGGAATCACCGGCAGGCTGATCTGCCGTTCCGCCACGGCGCGGGTGAGTTCCCACAGCGCGATGGCGACCACGAGGCCGATATAGACCAGGAACGTCGCCTTCAGGGTGAACAGCGTGAGAATGGCGAGCCCGCCCAGGGCCAGGCCGACGATGACCGCGGCGGGCAGGTTGCGCCCCGCGCGCCGCTCCCGCTTCTGCTGTTTCCCCGGCTCCGCCGGATCCCCCGGAATGTCCGCGGGCAGGTCAGACCTCAAGCAGTTCGGCTTCCTTATGCTTGAGCAGTTCGTCCACCTGGCTCACGTAGGTGTGCGTGAGGTCGTCGAGTTCCCGCTCCGCCCGGTGCACCTCGTCTTCGCCCGCATCGCCGGACTTGACGAGCTTGTCCAGCGAGTCCTTCGCGTGCCTGCGGATATTGCGGATGGAGACCCGGCTGTCCTCCGCCTTGTGGCGGGCGACCTTGATGTACTCCTTGCGCCGCTCCTCGGACAGCTCGGGGAAGACGACCCGGATGATGGCGCCGTCGCTGGCCGGGTTCACGCCCAGGTCACTGTTGCGGACCGCCTTCTCGATGGCCGCCAGCGAGGACTTGTCGAAGGGCTGGATGACCACCATCCGCGGCTCGGGGATGTGGAACGAGGCCAGCTGGTTCACCGGCGTCTGGGTGCCGTAGTACTCGGCCGTGATCTTGCCGAACATGCTCGGGTGCGCCCGGCCCGTGCGGATGACCGCGAACTCCTCCTTGGCGACCGAGACAGCCTTCTCCATCTTCTCCTCTGCTTCGAGGAGGGTCTCGTCTATCACAGCGGCTCCTTCGCGTGCCAGCCGCGGCTGCTAGCCGCGGGCGCCGGCATCCGCAGGCCGGCTGATCAGCGTGCCGATCTTCTCCCCGCGCACCGCCCGCACAACGTTGCCCTTTTCCATCAGGTCGAAAACGACAATGGGCAGACCGTTGTCCATGCACAGGCTCACCGCCGTGGCGTCCATGAACTTCAGCTCCAGGCGGAGCACCTCACTGTAGTCAAGCTGATGGAACCGCACGGCACCGGGCATGGTGAGCGGGTCCGCGTCGTAGACCCCGTCGACCTTCGTCCCCTTGAGCAGCGCCTCGGCACCGATCTCCAGGGCGCGCTGGGCCGCGCAGGTGTCGGTGGAGAAGAACGGGGCACCCAGGCCCGCCCCGAAGATGACGATCCGCCCCTTCTCCAGGTGCCGGATCGCACGCCGGGGAATGTACGGCTCGGCCACCTGTCCCATCGTGATGGAGGTCTGGACCCGCGTGTCCACGCCGAGCTTCTCCAGTACGTCCTGGAGCGCGAGGCAGTTGATCACCGTGCCGAGCATGCCCATGTAGTCGGCCCTGGCCCGGTCGATGCCGCTCTCGGCCAGTTCCCGGCCGCGGAACATGTTTCCGCCGCCGACGACCGCCGCGACCTGGACGCCGTCCTGGACCGCCGATACGATCTCGCCGGCGATCCGCTTGACCACGCCCGGCGAGATCCCCAGCGGCTCGTCCCCGGAGAATGCCTCACCGGACAGCTTGACCACGACGCGCCGCCAGGGACGGTGCAGCCAGTCGGCGGGCTGCTTGCCCTGCGGCGCCGCCGCGGGCGGATGGCCATTCGTCACGGGCGCGTCGCCTTTCCCCGCGGAGGCGGCGCCATCCCTCACCGCGGAGCCGAGCACGCGTGCCGCGCCGCCCCCCTTGTCGGCGCTGTTCTCCACGAGGCCGCCTCCTTGCGTATCCGGTTCGCCCGCGCTCCTCAGCCTGCCTGGCCGATCTGGAAGCGGGCAAACGCCCGTACCGTGGCGCCCTGCTCACTGAGCATCTGCTTGATCGTCTTCTTGGGATCCTTGACGAAAGGCTGCTCGATGAGCGCGACGTCCTTGAAGAACGAGCCCAGCCGGCCCTCGACGATCTTGGGGATCGCCTGCTCCTGCTTGCCCTCGTCCCGGGTGATCTGCTCGGCGATGCTGCGTTCCTTCTCCATGACCTCAGCCGGAACCTGGTCGCGCGTCACATACTGCGGGCGCATCGCCGCGACCTGCTGGGCGACGTCCCTGCCTGCCTGCTCGTTCGGCTGGTCGAGCTGGACGAGCACGCCCACTGTCGGGGGCAGCGCCCGGTCGGAGCGGTGCAGGTAGCTGGCGACATAGCCGCCCTCCAGCAGCGCGTACCGGCCGAGTTCCAGCTTCTCCTTGAGCGAGGCGCCGGCCTCGTCGATGAGCTGCTGCGCGGTTACCCCGGAGCGGATCTCCAGCGCGAGCAGGGCGAGCCGGTCGGCGGGCCGCTGCTTCAGTGCGGCGGCGGTGATGTCGGCCGCCACGCCCTGGAACAGGTCGGTCTTCGCGACGAAGTCGGTCTCGCAGTTCAGCTCGACCAGGACCCCGGCGCTGGTGCCGTCGAGTGCGGCCGCGACGAGCCCGTTGGCCGCCGTCCTGGTGGCCCGCTTGGCCACATCCTTGACGCCCTTGAGGCGGAGCAACTCGACCGCCTTGTCGAACTCGCCGTCCGCCTCGGTCAGCGCGTTCTTGCAATCCATCATCCCTGCGCCGGTAGCGTCGCGAAGCCGCTTCACATCCGCGCTGGTGAAGTTCGCCATTTCCTCATCTCTCACTGTCTGATCTCATGCCTGATCAGTCTCGGCTGGCTGAGCCCGCGAGCAGGCACTCGCGGGCTCGGCCGGTTGCTCACTCCGCGGCGACCGCGTCGCCCGCCGGGGATTCGGCCGTGGTGTCTGCAGCGTCGGCGGCCGGCGCGCCGGCCTCGGCCGAAGCGCCGTTCCGCGCCGAGCCGTCCTGCGGCGCGGCATCCTGCGGCGCGGCATCCTGCGGCGCGGCATCCTGCGGCGCGGCGTCCTGCGGCGGCGCGTCCTGCTGCGATGGCGCCTGCTCCGCCGCGTCCTGCGGCAGGGCTGCGGCGGTCTCGCCGGCAGCGTCAGCCGTGGCCGGCGCAGCCTCCGTGGTGGCAGCCTCCGTGGTGGCAGCCTCCGTGGCGGCAGCCTCCGTGGCGGCAGCCTCCGTGGCGCCGGACTGGGCCGCTGCCGTACCTTCGCGCGGCTCGGGCACCCGGGCGCCGTTGTCGGTGCCCTTGCGCTCGAGAAGCTCACGCTCCCACTCCGCCAGCGGCTCTTCGGTGCCCAGATCACCCGAGGGCGAAGGCTTCTCCTCGGAGTCGCCTTCGCCGCCCCGGGCCATCAGCCCGTCGGCGACCGCGTCCGCGACGACCCGGGTGAGAAGCGACACGCTGCGGATCGCGTCGTCATTGCCGGGGATGGGGTAGTCCACCTCATCGGGGTCGCAGTTGGTGTCCAGGACGGCGATCACCGGGATACCGAGCTTGCGCGCCTCGCTGACGGCGATGTGCTCCTTCTTGGTGTCCACCACCCACAGCGCGCTGGGCACCCGGGCCATGTCCTTGATGCCGCCCAGCGAGCGGTCAAGCTTGTCGCGCTCACGGCGCAGGTGCAGCAGTTCCTTCTTGGTCATGCCGGAACCGGGCACGTCGTCGAAGTCGATCTCCTCAAGCTCCTTGAGCCGCTGGAGACGCTTGTGCACCGTGGAGAAGTTGGTCAGCATCCCGCCGAGCCAGCGCTGGTTGACGAACGGCATGCCGACCCGGCGCGCCTGGTCGGCGATTGCTTCCTGCGCCTGCTTCTTGGTGCCGACGTACAGGACCGTGCCGCCGTGCGCCACGGTCTCCCTGATGAACTCGTACGCCTTGTCGATGTAGTCGAGCGACTGCTGAAGATCGATGATGTAGATGCCATTGCGTTCAGCGAGAATGAACCGCTTCATCTTCGGGTTCCAGCGCCGGGTCTGGTGACCGAAGTGAACGCCGCTCTCCAGCAGCTGCCGCATGGTGACGACCGGTGCCATACCGGTGTCCCCTTCCTGCTCGTGCGCCGGGTCCTGGCGGACGGCGCGTTCGGTTGGTCCTGGCGCCCGTGCGCACGCACCGCGGCAACGTGGCCGCGGACCGAAGGGTGCGCACCGCGAGGGGGGACCCCGGCGGCGAGCGGACGCGCGAATTCAGCCGGAAGGCCCGTCACCGCGAGATGACGGACACGCCGACCGGGCAGTAGTCTACCCGCTCCAGCCCCGGCCGCGCTCCCGGCGAAGGGTTCCGCCCGGTCGGCTCGTGCCGTGGTGGGCGCTGCCGCCCAGGGTTCCCCGGACGGCGGGTGCCCCGGGGCGGTACCCCGCCCCGGCATCGGCCGGCTCTTGTCCCGCCACGGGGCCAGGGTCTCTAGGGTGGCGGGTTCCCTGGCCGTCGTAGCGCATGAATTGTGGCCAGCGCCCTACGCGCGTGGGTGCGCCTGCCGGTAGGCCGAGTGCAGCCGCTCGATGGAGACGTGCGTGTAGATCTGCGTGCTGGTCAATGACGCGTGCCCGAGTATCTCCTGCACGCTGCGCAGGTCCGCGCCGCCTTCGAGAAGGTGCGTCGCGGCGGCGTGCCGGAGCCCGTGCGGGCCCGAGTCGGGCGTGCCCGGCACCGCGGCCAGGCACGCGTGCACCACGCGCCGCGCGGTCCGCGGGTCAAGGCGCTTGCCGCGCGCCCCGAGGAACAGCGCGGGCCCGCTGCCCGGCGTCACCAGGGCCGGGCGCCCGGATCGCGCCCAGGCGCCCACCGCGCGGACGGCCGGGACTCCGGCCGGCACCGTCCGTTCCCGGTTGCCCTTGCCGAGCACCCGCACGGTGCGCCGTTCCTCATCGAGGTCGCCGAGGTCCAGGCCGCACAGTTCGCTGACCCGGATGCCGGTCGCGTACAGGAGTTCGACGATCGCCGTGTCCCGCAGGGCCAGCGCGGCGTCCTGGGCGGACGGGCCGCTGGGCGGGCTCGCCCCGGACGCTGCCAGCACCGCGGCCACCTGGTCCTGCCGGAGCACCTCGGGCAGCCGGCGGGGGATCCTCGGCATGCCGAGCAGCGGCCCGGGGTCGGCGGGCATCAGGCCGCGGGCATGAGCGAAAGCGGTGAAGGTCCTGGCCGCGGCGGCGCGCCGGGCCAGGGTGGCGCGGGACTGCCCGCCGCCGTGCTGCTCGGCCAGCCAGGACCGCAACGCGGCGATGCCGAGATCCTCCGGCCCCGCGACTCCGGCGCAGGCGGCATGATTGAGCAGCATCGTGACGTCGGAGAGGTAGGCCCGGACGGTGTGCCGGGACAGTCCCCGCTCGGCCTCGATGTGCTGCCGGAAGGCGTCCAGGGCAGCGTCCAGCCGCGCGGGCAGGGGCACGGGCTCGGGGGCTGCCACCGGTCAGTTCACTCCACGGTCACGCTCTTGGCCAGGTTCCTCGGCTTGTCGACGTCGTTCCCGAGCGCGACCGCCGCGTGGTAGGCGAGCAGTTGCAGCGGCACCGACAGCAGGATCGGGTCCAGCTCGGGCTCGTTTTGGGGCACCTCCACCATGTCGTCGGCGAGCCTTGGGTCCAGCGTGCCATGGCCGACCACGAGGATCCGGCCGCGCCGCGCCTTGATCTCGCCCAGCGTGGAGATGTTCTTGTCGCGGAGTTCGTCGTCGGGCACCACGGCGACGGTCGGCAGGTCGGGGCCTACCAGCGCCAGCGGCCCGTGCTTGAGCTCGCTCGCCGGGTAGGCCTCCGCGTGCAGGTAGGAGACCTCCTTGAGCTTCTGTGCCCCCTCCCTGGCGATCGGCCAGCCGCGGACCCTGCCCACGAAGAACATGCCGTGGTAGCCGGTGAGGTCCTTGGCCAGTTCCGCGATCCGGTCCTCCTCGGCGAGGAGCTGGGTCAACTGCCCGGGCAGTGCCCGCAGCCCGGCGACGACGCGGCCCCCGTCCGCCGGGGACAAGTCGTGGATCCGTCCGAGGTGCAAGGCGAGCAGAGAGAACACCACGCAGGTAGCGGTGAAGGTTTTGGTGGAGGTGACCGAGATTTCCGGACCGGCGTGCAGGTACACGCCACCTTCGCACTCCCGGGCGATGGCGCTGCCGACCGCGTTGACCACGCCGATCACGCGGCCGCCCTTGCGCTTCAGTTCCCGGACGGCGGCCAGGGTGTCGTGGGTCTCGCCGGACTGGCTCACCGCGATGTAGAGCGTGTCCGCCTCGACCACCGGGTTGCGGTACCGGAACTCCGACGCGGGCTCGGCGTCGGCCGGGATCCGGGCAAGTTCCTCGATGAGCTGCGCGCCGACCTGGCCCGCGTAGTAGGCCGAACCACAGCCGAGGATCTTCACCCGGCGAATGGCCCGGGCCTCGCGGGCGTCGATGTTCAGCCCGCCGAGGTGGGCAGTGTGGAACCGCTCCTCGATCCGGCCCCGGAGTGCCCGCTCGACCGTTCTGGGCTGCTCGTGGATCTCCTTGCGCATGAAGTGCGTGTAACCATCGGCGGTGTAGGAGCGGAGGTCGGCCTCGATGAGCAACGGCTCGTGCGTGGTCGTGCGGGCGTCCAGCGTGGAGGTGTGGAACCCGTCCGCGCGGACCGTGGCCACTTCGCCGTCGTCCAGGTGCACGACCTGGCGGGTGTAGCGGACCAGGGCGGCGACATCCGAGGCGACGAACATCTCCTTGTCGCCGATGCCGAGCACGACCGGGCTGCCGTTGCGGGCGGCGACGACCCGGTCCGGGTAACGGGCGTCGAGCACCGCGATGCCGTAGGTGCCGACCACGGAGGTGAGCGCTTGGCGGACCGCTTCTTCCAGGTCACCGCCGTCGTGGGCGTCCGCGGCGCCGTTGGCGCGGGCGATCAGGTGCGCCAGGACCTCGCTGTCGGTCTCCGAGGCGAACTCCGCGCCCTCGGCGATCAGTTTGGCGCGCAGTTCGTCCGCGTTCTCGATGATCCCGTTGTGGACCACCGCGACCGGCCCGACGACGTGCGGGTGGGCGTTGATGTCGTTCGGCTCGCCGTGGGTCGCCCACCGGGTGTGACCGATGCCCGGCCAGCCCTTGAACCGCGCGGGAAGGCTCGCCCCCAGGCCCGCGACCCGGGTCTTAGCTTTGTGGACGCGCAGGCCGCCAGCACGCGACACCACCGCGAGGCCGGCGGAGTCATACCCGCGGTACTCCAGCTGGGCCAGCCCCTCCAGCAGGATGGGCACACAATCCCGGCTTCCGACATGCGCAACGATCCCGCACAACGTACTGCTTCCTCTCTCCGGGGCAGGCGGCGCGGACGCTCACCTCTCCAGGGCGGGCGGCGCGGCCGCTCACCCATAGACGACGCGGCGAAGCTGCCGCAGCGACAAATGCGGCGGCGCCACTCGCCTGGACGGCAGTTCGGCCACGATCCGCGCGAAAATCTGATCGTTCGTGAGCCCTTCAGATTTCAGCTCACGATGGCGCCGGCGCACGTACTCCTCCACAGACTCACCGAAGTAACCCAGCACCTCGGCCACGACCCGAGCCGCCTCGCCCCGGCTGAGCGGGCTGGTGTGAGCAAGGTGGGTCACAAGTTCTTCAGGCGCCTGTACTGCGCTCGTCACCGTAGCAGGATGACGCATCGCTGGACGGAAATGCAAGATTCCTGCCCGCTATCGGGCAGGAATCTTGCATTTATGCGTTTGGTCCGACATGCCGCTGCGGCTGCCGCGGTGACTGGCAGCTGCGGCCCCCAGGTGACTGGCAGCTCGGCTACCGCGGTGATTGGCAGCTGCTGCTACCGCGGCGGCTGCGGTGGGCCTTGCTGCGCCGGGCCTTGCTGCGCCGGGCCTTGCTGCGCCGGGCGTTGCTGCGCCGGGCGTTGCTGCGCCGGGCGTTGCTGCGGTGCGCGTTGCTGCGGTGCGCGTTGCTGCGGTGCGCGTTGCTGCGGTGCGCGTTGCTGCGGTGCGCGTTGCTGCGGCTGCCGCCGTAGCCGCCATCCGCGGTCACAGCGCTCCACGAACCCGGCGGCCACCAGACCGCCCAGGGAGCGCATAACCGTGTCAAAATCCACCCCCGCCGCGATCGCGATCCTGGCAGGGCCCTTCCCGACATGTGCCGGGACCGCCTCCAGGACCCGGGTGTCCACCGGGCCGAGCAGGTCCCGTGCCAGCACCGGCCCACGCTGCGGCCCGGCGGGCGCATCCCCGGTGAACTCCAGCAGCTCCATCACCTCCGCCGCGCTGGTGACGCATACTGCGCCCCATTCCCTGATTGCCTCATGGCAGCCGGCCGACTGTTGGGATGTCACGGGCCCTGGTACCGCCATCAGCGGGCGGCCCTGGTCATAGGCGTGGCGCGCGGTGTTGAGCGCCCCGCTGCGCAGCGCCGCCTCCACCACCACCGTGCCGCGGCTCAGCGCGGCGATCACCCGGTTGCGTACCAGGAACCCGGGCCGGGTCGGCATCCGGCCCGGTGGCCACTCGCTGACCAGCGCACCCTGTTCCCGGATCGACCGGAAGAGCCCCGCATGGGCCTCCGGGTAGGCACGATCCACCCCACAGGCGAGGACGGCGACCGTGGTGCCGGCCACGGCGATCGCCCCGCGATGCGCGCAGCCGTCGATCCCGAACGCCCCCCCGGACACGATCGTCCAGCCCTTCTCCGCGAGCGAGATCGCCATCTCGCCGCAGACATGGGTGCCGTACCCGGTCGCCGCTCTGGTTCCCACCACCGAGACCGACCGCAGGCAGGCGAAACGCAGGTCCGCTTGACCGCGGACCCACAGTCCCCAGGGCCGGGCCTCGCCCAGCACGTCGAGCTGGCTGGGCCATTCGGTGTCGCCGGGAATGACCAACCGGATGCCGTCGCGCCACCACGCGGCCAGTTCGGTTTCGGACGGCACCTCACCAAGCCTCGCCGACCACCGGCGCAGGGCCCGGTCCAGCCGGGGACTCCTGGATGGCTGAGCAGGGCCCTCCCAGAGCGCGCCGCTGTACCCGGACCCGGTCGCGCTGCGAACCCCAGACAGACTGCCGCCCCCGAGCGGGCCTCCAGCCCCGAGCGGGCCTCCATTCCCAGGCGGGACGCCGCCCCCAGGCGGGACACCGCTCCCAGGCGGGACACCGCCGCCAGGCACTGCGGACCTGCGCGGCATCCGGCCCTCGGTCAGCGCGGCCACGATCTCGGCCGGGGAGCAGATGCTCAGCAGTGCGCCCATGACCGGGTCCCCCGGCTCGGCGACCCAGGTGAGGGCCGCCCTGGCGATCCGCTCTACCTCGGCCGGGGCGCTCACGTTCCCGCTCCAAGCCACAGCCCGAGGGCGTAACTCGTCTCGCTGACCGTCGGCCGGGCGATGCCGGCGATGTCGGCAAGGGTCCAGGCGACCCGGATCACCCGGTCGACGCCTCGCGCGCTGATCTGGCCCCGGTCCATGGCCTGCTCCAGCGGAGCGAGCGATCCGGCCGCGGGCGGGAACGATCGGCGAAGCTCACTGCCGGGGATCTCGGCGTTGAGCCGCCAGGGGGTGCACTTGAGCCTGGCCGCCGTGCGTTCCCTCGCTGCCGCGACGCGGGCCGCCACCACCGGGCTGGATTCGGTGAAGTGGCGATCGCTCAACAGTTCGGCACGGCCGACGGGGAGCAGTTCCACCTTGACATCCACCCGGTCGAGCAGCGGCCCGGACAGCCGGGCAAGGTAGCGCCTCCTGGTGGCAGGCGTGCAACCGCAGGCCGCACCGGTCGCCGCTCCCTTGGCGCACGGACACGGGTTCGCGGCGAGCACCAGCGTGAACCTCGCCGGAAAACGGGCGGTCAGCCCGGAACGGGCCACCACGACCTCCCCCGACTCCAGCGGCTGCCGGAGAGCGTCCAGGACGTCGCGGGCGAACTCCGGTGCCTCATCGAGGAACAGGCAGCCGCGATGTGCCAGCGACGCGGCACCCGGGTGGAGGATACCGCTGCCTCCGCCGACGATGGCCGCCTTGGTGGCGGTGTGATGCGGAGCGCAAAACGGTGGCTCCGTCATCAGCGGGCTGCCCGCCGGGAGCGTCCCGGCCACGGAATGGATGGAGGTGACCTCCAGCGCGGCGGCGCGGTCCAGCATGGGCATGACCGTGGGGAGCCGTTCGGCAAGCATGGTCTTGCCTGCGCCGGGCGGGCCGAGCAGCGACAGGTGGTGGCCG
>Ga0209166_10001390_pt1 | contig 20325 bp, 20 predicted proteins | sample Coa_R1_3_FD_187151 | JGI IMG/M metagenome (GOLD analysis project Ga0209166, IMG submission 187151) | Surface soil microbial communities from Centralia Pennsylvania, which are recovering from an underground coalmine fire - Coalmine... | ecosystem: Environmental > Terrestrial > Soil >... | reverse complement strand
AGCCCCCCACACGACGGGACGATGCGCCCGCGGGATTGTAGCACCCCCGCCGACCCGCCGCAAGACAGCCGCCCGGGCGAGTTGGCCCCAACTCGCCCGTCGGCGCGCGCGGCCTACGGCCGCTTCCGGTCTTGCCCCGGGGCCGGCGGGCGCGCGGGTCGGAGCATTGGGCGCATCCTCCGGGCGCCGGGTGTCCGGCAAGCCCAAGGCCGGCGGGCGGGAAGGGCGGCGGCACCGCCCTTCCCTGGCCGGCTGCGCCGCCTTAGGCGACCCCGGCGGCCGCCGGGGCGCCGCGGCGCAGGCTTGCGGAGGCTGGCCTGGGGCCCGAAGCCGCGCGCCGATCAGGGCAGCGTACCAGGGGGAAGGGAGTGCGCCGCAAGACGCTGCGCGCGTGCCGGCGTTGGGCGCATCCACCTATCGCCCGGAGAAACTGCCCGCCCGCCTGCGGTTTGCTACGGGAATCGCTGCGTAGCAGCGATTCTATGGCGGGAGACGCCACGGCGCAGGCGGGCGGGCGGCACGGGCAAGTGGCCGCGCTCCGATCCGGGCAGCGAACCAGGGGGAGCGGGGCTTTAGTTTCCACCCCTGGGGCCCACGACGCCCTCGCCCGCTGTGGAAATTGCGCGCAATTTCCGGGCGGGTGCGCCGCTTTTAGGCGACCCCGGCGGCCGCCGGGGCGCCGCGGCGCAGGCTGTGGGCCGACGCGGTACTGCGTCCGCGCGAGGAGCGGGCCCGGACGTGCGCGTCCGGGCCCGCCAATCACCGAGCGGGGAAACCCCCCCGACCACCCCAACCGCCGGGTTTCCCCGCTCCACCCCTTCCCCCTGCGAAAACCCTTGCGCCCCCGCGACGGTGGGGGGCCAGGTCCACTACCGGCCCGCCCCGTCCCCCGGCCCTGGGGCCCCCGTGGCGATCTCCTCGGCTACCCCGGCAATGACCGGGCGCCGCGAGGTGATGCCTCTGGCCACCCGGTTGCGCGTGCCGGCCGTCCTGGCCGTCCCAGGTGCGGTCAGCGACCCTCGGCCTGCTGCGCCTGCCGTGCTGGTTTTGGTTCCGACGCTCTCCCAGGCGACGACCCGGAGCTGGTTCGGGCGCCCACCCCGGCCGGGCCGCGGCCACTACGCGGTGACCGGCGCCGTTCGGGGCATCTCCAGGGCCGGCCGGGCTGCCGCTCCCCTTTGTCCGGCCCCTTAGCCTGCCTCCTGTGCAGCGGGTGAGTTGGTTGCTTGCTTTCCTGCCACTTGCCGAAGATCGGCATGGGGCGCGCGGGCTTCAGGTCCGTCTTGCTCCGTGCCCGGCGCCGTGCTGGTCGCGTGGGTTGTTCAGGCGGCCATGTGGGGTTGGGTCCTTTGCTGGCTCCCTTTAATTGTCGCACAACCAGCGCAATGGCTCCTCCGTCGCCTTGCGCCTAGTTTTTACGCCGACAAGGCTACCCTCCAAACGAGTTTGTTTAACCAATTTTTGATGGCCGGCGGCCTCAAAAATTCGCCCGCCCCGGCAGGCCGGGGCTAAAAAACTCGTTTCTCGGCGCGCGGCATGGCGTCGCCAGCTCCGCCGGCCGCTTGCGGTCTTGCGTGCGCCAAACTTTGTGCGCCTTAATTAGTGAGCCAGCGAGGACTACCCCACAAAGGCTCGACCGCACAACCAAAGACGCGCCCGACGCAACAGGCCCGGGACACCGGGAGCGGCGAGCGGACCTCGACAGTCCCGCGACGACCCGCACCCCCGACCCCGGCGCCGCCAGGCAGGAGGACGCGCAACTTAATTAACTCACACCTTTATTGCTCAAGGAGGCAAATGCAATGGCTAAGGGACTTAACAAAGCGCAGTTGATCGGCAACCTCGGCAAGGCGCCGGAGATGAAGTACACCGCGAACGGCAAGGCCGTGACCACCTTCTCGGTGGCCGTGGATCGGCCCAGCCGGAACGGTCACGCCGAGACCGACTGGTTCCGGGTCGTCGCCTGGGAAGGCCTGGCGGAGGCCTGCAACCAGTATCTCGAGCAGGGCAGCAAGGTCTTCGTCGAGGGCCGGCTGCAGACCCGGAGCTGGGAAGGCCAGGACGGCCAGAAGCACTACGCGACCGAGGTCGTGGCCGAGGACGTCATCTTCCTCAGTGGGCGGCCGGCCGCTGCCGAGGGCGAAGCGCCCGCCGAGGTCGCCACGGGGGAGGCCCTGCCCTTCTAGGGGGCAGGCGGGGGCTGGGTCCGGTAGTGGGCCTGGCCCCCCTTTTTGTCGACGGGACCGGCGCGAACTGGGAGTGCCGGCCAGCTCGCGAATTGCCGGCAAATCGCGAGCTGCTGCTGAACGATGGCCGGTAACTGTCTCCCTGGGAGACAGCATAACGGGACATTCAAGCACAACCGGCGCAACGGCTAACGCCTTGCGCCTAGTTTGGGCGGCTACAAGCCTACCCGACAAAACGAGTTTTGCAAACTCGTTTTGCGGCGCGCGCCGCCGGCGGCTTGCGGTCTTTCCGCCGCCCAAACTTTGTGCTTGTTGCTGGCGCCGCCCAAGCCGGCGCTACTGCCTGTCTCCCAGGGAGACACCCAACCCGAATTTGTCTCCCAGGGAGACACCCTACGGGTGATGAGGGGCGGACCCTGGACTGCGCCAGGGTCCGCCAATTGCCAGTGGGGAAACCCCCCCAACCACCCCGACCGCCGGGTTTCCCCACTATCCCCTTCCCCCGGCCTCACTGCGTTCGGCCCTGGGCCGCCTGGCGCGCGGTCCCGCCTTTCTGCTCACCATCAGCCGGCTCGGTCGCCTACCCCCCCTCGTCGGTTATTGTGACGCCGTGCGTAGCTGTTTCGCTGTGAATTGCAGCGGGAAATTATGCTGAATCTGCACTACTACGTTATATAGTGACTGGTTGCTGCCGAGTTGATCCTTTCCTTTGCTGTTTCTGGCGGGATCGGCCTTGAAGCAAACCTTTGTCAAACCTACGAAGCGCGCTATTTTGTGCGTGAGCCGGCGCAGGTGGCGCGCCGCAAAAAGCATAAGCCGCTAAAACAGCCGAGGGAAGGGTTCTTCTCTTGGCTGTTTTGCCCCGATCCGCCGGTGCCGCGGCTACGTTCCTGAGCTATATCCTTGACGCGGTACGGGATCGCTAGACCCGCCGCGCCGACCTGGCTAGGACGGCGCTCCCACCCCCTGATCTGGTGCCGGCGACCCTGGCCGCGCTCCCCCGGCGGGCGGATTTCCGCGCGGGGCGGTTAATTCGAGTTGAATGTTATCGGGATCGCGGAAGGCCAGGACATGGGCCAGGCCGATATCCTTGATCTCTCCGTGGAGTACGCCCTGCGCGGCGAACAGGTCGCGCGCCGCCTCCAACGCCGCATAATCCGCGACCTGGAAGCTCAGGTGATCTAAGCCCACCCGATTTTCGTTAAACTGGTCTTGCGGCGGGGCGCCGGCGGGATCGGGGGCCGGGCCTAATCCCAGCAGGAAAGAGCCTTGCGTCAGCAGCACCCCCGTGGGAATCGCCCGCGCGACCGCAAAGCCCAGCACCTGGGTATAAAACGCCTGAGAGCGCGCCACATCCGTCACTGTCAAGCGCAGATGGTGGATCGCTCCAACGACCAGCGAATCAGCCATGAGGGTTCTCCTTTGGACGCGGTTATTCGAGGGTGTAGGCTTCCTGTAACCAGGCGCGCAGTTCGGGGTCGATCTGCTCCGGCGTGTCCAGGCGAATTTCGTTGTGCCAGCGGTGTTTGGACACCTGTTCGGTTTTGGCGATCCGGGGGCCGGCGAGGGCGCGCGCCAGGCGTAAATTGAGAATGAGATAGCTTTTGCGGGGATGCACCCCGGCAAACCCACTGGTCCGCAGCAGATGGATTGAGGTTTTTTTAGCGTCCGCCGTGAAGGGACCAAAGGAAGCCAACACGGTGAGCAAGCCTTCGTAGATCTGACGCACGGTGGGGTCTTTGCCGGTAAATAAGAGATCGGCAGTGTGGACAAGCTCGGACATGGATGCCTCCAGCGGGTAAACAGCAATCGGAGCGGCCAGACGTAGCGAGTATACCCCAGAGCCCGCAACGGCGCAACCACGCCGCCAGGGGTAGCGGGGCCGGGTGCAGGGCGCAGAAGAGGCCCGGCCCCCGTATAAAGCGGGCGCGGACCCCTGATTTCGAGGAGTGCCGCCCGGCGGCAGTCCGTGGAGATCGGCCTCGAAATACCTGAACAAGGCAAGCAGTGAGCGGCCTCATTACTATATAAAATAGTAGTGCAGATTCACCATAATCTTGCGCTGCACTTCACAGTTTCGCCCCGAAACAAACTCGATGCGTTGTAGTAGGTCGGGTAGGCATTCAGACAGCTCGTCCGCCCGCCATCCCGGTTGGTCAGTGTGGGGTCCAGGCCCGGGACAGTAGGCGGCCCGCGCCCATGCGGGCGCGGGCCGCGACGACGAAATGGGAAGCGGGGCGCCGCCCCGCTTCCCATGGCAGGGGATATTGACTTCGTGCCTATTTTGTAGTAAACTGAGCAGTATAGATTTGTGGAAAAGGGCCCTGGTTGGCTGGATCGAGCGGGGAAGGGGGAATTTGCGATGAACCGACCGCCTAGAGGGGAAACGGAGAGCGATCCCCGGCGCTTTCAGTGGCGCGCCGGCGACTTGGTCGGCCCGGCGTGCTGGACCTGCGTGCATAAACACGCGAACGCCGCAACGTGTACCGCGTTTCCTGATGGCATCCCGGAGGAGATCCTCGACGGGACCGATCCGCATACCGACCCGTATCCTGGAGATCATGGGATCCTCTATACGCCGCGCCCGGGTGCCGGGCGGGAAAGGGGCTGGTAGGTGGGGGGCGCCGGGCGGGCTTCGCCCGCCAATACGGCCACAGCAGCCGCCAGCCCCGCGGTCGCTACATTGCCCGCGCCCCTCGCGGAGGGTGCGCCCAGCCCGCTGACGCTGGAAGAGCGCCAGGCCCAACTCAACGTGGCCTTTGCCCCCTGGGCGCACTCCCTGAGTGAGGAAGAGTCCTTGGCTCTGCTCACCTATACCGGGAGTGGCCATGAGCGTATCAATGCGCGCTTGCGCGCGCGGGAAGGGTTGTCGTTGGAGGCGGTGGATCCGTGGGATCCCCCCAGCCCGGTGGCCCGCGAGGCCCTCATGAGTACGATTCGCCGGCTGGACGCGGTGATCAGCCGGGGGCAGGTCCCCACCACGCTGACGGTCTATCGCGGCCGGGAGCGTCACGTCCCGCTGGCCGAAGCCCAACAGCGCATCGGCGGCATCGCGCGGGACTACGGCTTCGTGAGCACGAGCCTGGCCCTGCATGTCGCCGCCCTGGTGGCCGGCTATCAGAAAACCTGGCTGGCCGCCGATCCCAGCACGGTTCAGGTGCGCTGCGGCACGTTGTACGAAATCACCATCCCCGCCGGCAGCCGCGCCGCCTGGGTTGACATTCATGAGGACCGCAAAGAGTACGAGTTACTCTTGCCGCGGGGTAGCCGGTTCCGGGTGACGGGGGTCCGCCAGGAGCCCTGGGCCGGGGAGCCCCCGGCGGCGTACACCGTGATCCAGATGGAACTGTTACCGCCGGGGCGGCGGCGCCATGAGTGATCCCAGTCTACGCTGGCGCAGCCTGCCCGGCAACTTCGATACGCTCAACACCTTTGCGCGCTACCCGGCGGATAACTCCTATGGCATCCCGATCGTAACCCCTTACACCGGCCCGGCCCCGGCCTGGCTCTGGCCTTACGGCGCGCGGATCACGACGAAGGAGCCGGTCCCCGGTGGGGCCATGCACTTCTACATGGACGACTATCGCTTCGAACGGGTCTGGGCGCGCCCGATCGATACTTTGTCGGCGATCCAGCGCGCCGGCCTGGTGCTGACGCCCGACTTCAGCGTTTATAGGGATTGGCCGCTGGCCCTGCAGATTTTCAACGTCTACCGCAGCCGCTGGTGTGGGGCCTTCTGGCAGGATCACGGCGTGACGATCATCCCCTCGCTTTCGTGGTCGACGCTGGCCAGCTACGATTTCGCCTTCGCGGGCATCTTGCCGGGTGGCCTGGTGGCCATCACCGCGCGTGGTCTACGCAGCCCAGAGACACGCGTCTGGTTTGAGCGCGGCTATCGGGCCATGCTCGCCGCCGTCCAGCCGTCGTTGGTGTTGGTCTACGGCCGGCTCCCGGAGCATCTCCAGGCTCTGGCTCCCTTTCACGAGTACCCCTTGCAATGGCGGGGGATCTGGCCGGCCCAGCGCGCCCTGCGGCGAACTCCCTGACCGGGCTGGTGGTCTCTCGCCACGTATGATTTGCCGGCAAATCGCGGTCTGAATTTGGCTCAGGCGCCATAGGCGCCTTCGGGACGCGCCGGCTACGCCGGCGCTAAGCGTTGCCGACGCCCGGCGGGACCCCTCCCCCGCCGGTCAGTCGGCCCCGCGACAAGGGGGCAGGACCCCCCTTGTCCGAACCCCCTCCGTCGTGCCCGGCTTCACGCTCACACCAGGTCTCTACTAAGCGCAGGAGCATCACCGCGGCGCACGCCTGGTCGCAGAGCCGGGCACCGGCGCGGCCTGGCGGCCGCGAGCGGGGAAACCCCCCCAGCCACCCCGCCCGCCGGGTTTCCCCGCTGCCCCCTTCCCCCATCTACGCTACCATCGGCCAGGGCGGTCGCCCCCTCGCCGGTTATCGGCGCTGGTCTCCCTGTTTTGCTCCGAAACAGATTCGTGCCACCGTGGCGGTTGTCTCCCTGGGAGACAACTGCTATGGGCCGGGTTACCCGGCAAATTAGATGTTTGTGCCGGGCGTTGCGGGGCGCGGTGGAACAGCCCACCGCGCCCCCCTGCTGCCCGGCCAGGGGTCAGGGCCCCTATCGGCTCGTCTATCGCCGCTATCACCCTTCTTCCCGCCGCCAGCCTGCGGTCCCGCTTCTCTGTAGGCCCGCCCATAGCCGACCGCGCCGCTCTATGCCCAGTCTCGGGGGCGCGCGCTGCGGTGCCGGCTGCCCCCTGCCACCACCTCCCAGGTAGCCCTGCCCTGGGTCGCCGGGTGTGAGCGGTGGCCCGCGGGCCGCCCCCGCTCGGCGTCCTGGGGCTGCTGGGCCGGCTTGATTGTTCAGGGCGGCCCAGCAGGGGTCCTCTGCTGGCGCCCCTATTATTGTCCCACAACCAGCGCAATGGGGCCGCACGCGGCCTCCTTGCGCTTAGCTTGGACGCCTACAAGGCTGCCCTCAAAACGAGTTTGTTTAACCAATTTTTGATGGCCTGCGGCCTCAAAAATTGGCCCGCCCCGGCAGGCCGGGGCTAAAAAACTCGTTTTTCGGCGCGTGCGGCATGGCGTTGCCTGCCGCGTGCGGTCTTTCCGGCGTCCGCGCTTTGTGGGGCAATGGGGCTGAGCCAGCGAGGACCCCTCCTCCGGCTCGGCACCTGGACAATCGAACACTCGTCCTACGCAGTGCGCCCAGGACAACCTGATCGGGTAGCGGGCCTCGTGAGCTTCCGCCGTCACCCCGAATTCGGCAACCTCAAGCAAGGGCCTACCTGCGGAATGGCGACAGTGGCGTTGGCCACCTCGGTGAACCGCAACGCTCGATGACCCCCCGAGACTGGACAAAGTAGGGCGCCCGGTCCTCAGCTACAACTGAGGCTAGCCTACACATAATTGGGCGCGCGACCGCATATACCGGCGACGGGAAAGAATTAAGGGTGATGGCCGCGGCGATAGACGAACCCCCCTTCGACAGCTACTCAGATACTCAGGGATTCCTGAGATTTGACGATTTTTAACGACTACAGATAAGCCCCGCGCGGGGCGCCAGTTAAGGAGCAAACGCAATGAACGCACTTGATCCCCGGCGCTGGACGCCACAGGCGAAGGCCAAGCTCGGCTTGGTGTGTTTCATAGTAGCCCTGGCCGCGCCGAGCCTGGGCTGCGCCGGAGCACCGGTTATTTCGATCCCCGGCCCCCAGGACAAGAACGTCGGCCAGCACGCCCAGCAGGGCGACTACGGGGTGACGACCCACCCCGCCGCCAGTCAGCCCTAAAGCAAAAGCAGAGGAGGCAGACGATGAACACCCGAGTCGTGAACATCAACCGCGAGAAGTACGACGTGTACATCGGCCGGCCCGGCAAGGGCAAGTCGGCGGCCGAGTGCCCGTGGGGCAACCCGTTCGTGATCGGCAAGGACGGAACTCGCGACGAGGTGATCGCCAAGTACGCGCGCTGGATTCAGACGCAGCCACAGTTGCTGGCTCGTTTGGGCGAGTTGCGCGGCAAGCGGCTCGGGTGTTTTTGCAAGCCGGCGCGTTGCCACGGCGACGTGCTTGCCCGCCTGGCCGACACGCTCTGAGACGACTGACCACAAATTACATGCTGAGGAGGCAACACCATGAAGACTATCATCGCGGGCTCGCGCACTTTGCACGGCGTGGAGCTGGTCGAGGAAGCGGTACGCCGGTCGGGGTTCACGGTCGGCACGGTGATCAGCGGTACTGCGTCGGGTATCGACCGCGCCGGCGAGGCCTGGGCGGAGCAGCACAACATCCCAGTGGTGCGAAGGCCGGCCAACTGGGACCGCTTCGGCAAGAGCGCCGGCTATCGGCGCAACGAGCAGATGGCTCAGATTGCGGACGCCGCGATCGTCATCACGATGGGAGATGCCGCGGCTAGCCCTGGCGCGCACCACATGATCGACATCGCCAGGAAGCGCGGCCTGAAGCTCTTCGTCTACCGCCCGGCGAACCCACCGGCGCTGACGGCGGCGGACCAAGATCACATCCAGCTCGAAGTCGACCGGGCGCGCCAGGCGGGGGCACGGTACAACGAACTGCATACGGTGTACTGGCACGCGGTCGAGGCGGCGAAGGCGGCCGGGCGGGACCCGCAGCAGGACGAGGCGGTGCAGGCCGCGCACCAGAAGCTCGTCCACGCGCAGCCGTTGCTGAAGCAGATCCGGGCGGGCGCGCAGGCGGCGGCGCTTGCAGCCGGGTGGAACTGGCCCGACCAGCCGAACGCGCCCTGGGCGGCGCCGACCCCCCCTGCGGCGGCAACCACACCTGCGGCGGCGCCCGCTATGGCGCCTGCGGCGGCGAAGACGAGCCGGCGCACGCCGCTCCCCGCACCGGTGGCGATCGGCAAAGACGATCCGCCGGCGGTCCAGCAGGCGAAAGCGCGGCTCAACGCGCAGATCGCCGCGGCCGGGCAGCTCGGCAAGTCGGGCGCCTGGGCGCCGCTGAAGAACGCGCTCTCGGCCCTTGAACGGCTGCTGAACCTGCAGCCCCGGCAGATCCTCGCGCACTAAACCACACGCCTGGGAGGGTGGGGCGGCCCCCGCCCCGCCTCCCTCGCCCAGATTTGCTCAAAGAGGAGGACTCGACGTGAAATCTGCTGTTCCTACCGCTCTGTTGGCCGGCGAAGTTGGCGAGATCCTGGGTGGCTGGGGCGCGGCCGACCCAGCACCGTTACCCGGCCCAGCGGCGACCTCCGCTGCACTCCAGTTACCGCCCCCTGGCCCCCTCGTGGACCCGGCGCGCAGCCGGGCACAAGAAGGTATGGTACAGGGCCTCATCCGGGCCCTGATCGCCGACCGCACCACCCGCGCCATCGCCGAGGTCTTCGGCGTCTACAGTGTGCCCTGCCTGGAGATCCCCAGGCACGAATACACCGTCGAACTCACGCCGCTCGCCGGCGGCCTGCGGGCGGCCTGTACTTGCGACGAAACGCAGGCGCTGGAGCTGATGACGCCCGAGCTGCTGCTGGCGGCCTGCTGGCATGTGCAGCTTGTGCTCTGGTTCCTCAGCCCGGCCCCGCTCCGCGCTCGCTGGGGCCGGGTCTATCCCCACCTGGCGGCCGCCTGGGCGGATTTTTGCGCCCGCCGCCGGCGCGAACTGGCCGTGGCCTGGGCGCCAGATCTGGTATACCAGGCCATCCAGCAGCAATAGAGACGCCCCAGGCTCGCCATAGACGGCTCCCGCTACCCGGCGGGGGCCGTCGCCGCTTTCGGGCCACACGCGCCGTCAAAGGAGGTTCCCAATGCGCGAGGTGATCATCGAACAGACGACCGAGGTCAGGACCGCAATCACGACCGAGGTCAGGACTGCGATCACGACCGAGATCACGGTCACGACCAAGAAGCGGCGCACCTGCCAGATCCCGCGGGAGAAGCGACGGCTCGGCGGCCTGGTCCGTACCGGCAAGCAGCCCAGCCCCCACGATGCCGACCCCGCCGCGGCGCAGGAGGCCCGCCGGATCGCGTTCGCCGAACACCAGCGTCAGCGGGGCGCCCGGGGTGCCGCGGCGACACGCATCAGCCAGGGACCGAAGAAGCTCGCCCACATCCTGGCTGAGTACTATCGAGAGCATCCCACAAGCCTGGAGATCTTCGTCGCTGAGGAGCTGGACGCCGAGGAAGTGCTTTATACCCGCGAGTTCGTGGTGGAAGTCGAGCTGGATGTGCTCTACTGGCGCCTCGATTTTCTGCTGCAAGGGTACGGGCCGGCGGGGGCGGACCTGGTCATCGAGCCGGGTGCCGGCTACTGGCACGATCCGGCGCGGGACGCCGAGCGCTACCGCGTGCTGGCCACCCTGGGGTACAGCCACGTCCTGACCCTCACCGACGTGGAGATCGAGCAGAAGCCGGAGTGCGCGCGCCAGCGCATCCGGGATTTTGTCGCTGGGCGGGCGCTCGCACAGTGCCCCGTGCCACAGGAGGTTTCTAATGTCCATGCCCCGCTTTACCCGGCGGCCGCCTGAGTACCAGAAGAGCCGCAACCACGGCTTCCTACTGACCGGCCTGGAAGCCGGCCTGCGCATCCTGGTCTGCGGCCCGGTGTGGCTCGTCGAAAGCAGCCAACTAAACGGGTCGATGTACCCGGTCCTGATCCGCAAGGAGAACGACGTCGAGCACCTCACCTGCTGGTGCGACTGGGGTCGCAAGGTCCAGGCGTCCTGGGCCGTTGGCTCGGACGTGTTACCGTGTACGCACCAACTCCTGGTGTTCTGGTATCGCCTGCCCGCAGCGACCCGGGCGCGGCTCTGCGATCAGGACCCCAATCTGGTCGCCGCGCAATTGGCCGGCCAGGCTGCCCTGCTCGAGCGCGGGGTACCTGGCGGCGACGCCGTGATCACCCTGGGCGAGGGTCGCCTGGACCCCGTTATTTCTACCGGCGCGGGCGGCTGCCCCGCGCCGCTGCCCCTTCCTGCTCTGACGGTCGCGTAGCTCCGCCGAACTACCGCTTACTCACGGTCGCGTGGGCGACCGCTTGATCGACCGCAACTCCCCCAACACTGGAAAGGAGGGCAGGGTGCTCGTCCCCCTGGTCGGGGCTGGACCGCGCCCGGTGTATATGGACCGCACAGATCCCCGCCGGTGGACCCCGGCCAACCCCCGGCTGCGGCTTTGGGGCGTGCTCGCTTGCTTGCTGCTTGTCTCGCTACCGGAGCCGGCCGCCCGGGCGGGCAGCCCCGCCTGGGAGCTGGCCGGGCACGCGGCGCCGGACGCGGTGTACCGGCTGCCCGCTGTTCATTTATGGCAGCACAACCCGGCCACCTACCACAACGACGTGGGCTGCGGGGCCTTCACGACGGCGATGGCCCTCTCAGTCTACGACCCGGCCCGCTACGGCAGCTACCAGGTGGCGCACACTTTCTTCGGCCGGATGTTAGAGGTGCCCATCTTCGGGGGCACCTTCGAGGAGGAAAACGCCTCCATCGCCCGCGCCGAGGGCTTCCTCGCCGCCGAGTACGACCGGGGAACCGTCGTCAACCTGGCCGCGGCTATCGACGTCGGAGCGCCGGTCATCTTGCTGGTCGATCCGCTGCCCATCCTGGGCGTCGGCCGGCACGACGTACTGCTGGTCGGCTACCGCCTCACCGCTGGGTGGGTCGGCGAACTCTTCGTCGACGATCCCGGCATAGAGAGCGCGGCCCAGCCGGCGCCGCGCGGCCCGGCCGATCCCGGCAACGAGACCCTACTCGTGGCCAACCTAACCGGTAAGTGGACTGGGGTGTTCACTCCGATCTTCCGCGACCGCGCGCAGCAAGCGCGCTGGCGTGAGCTGGCCGGGCGTTAGGAGTCCGGCTTTTCTATCCCCTGCCGCGACAGAAATGGGCGGGCGGCGCCGCTGAACCACCGCCCGCTCCCGTCCGCCTACGCGGCCGGCTGTTCGACCTATAACCCACTTTTAGCAACAAAGGAGAATCTACACATGGCCAACCCTGCTAATGGCACCGCCCCAGCCGCGGCGGTCTACAACCTCGGCAAGAACGTCGTCGGGCACATCGAGGGCAGCAAGCTGATCCTCGAAATCGACCTCACGCAGAATTTCGGCGCCTCGGCGTCCGGCAAGTCCACGATCATCGCCACCACCAGCGGCAACGTGGCGATCCCCGATACCGGCGCGAAGCTGGGGCTGAATATCTACAAGTAGGCCGCCTCGGGGGCGCCGGCGGGTAGGGGTGTGGTTCAGCCACCTGTGCTCTCCGGTGCTCCCAGGGCCGCATTCGCGCCGGCGAGCGCCGGCAGAAAGGTCGCTACTATGCCTGAACGCTTGGTCTACCTCTCGGCGGTGGCCGCGGCGCTCGCCGCCGCGGCCGAAGTGGAGAGACAAACCGGTGTGGCCACCGCGCCGGTGCTCCTCCAGCTCGCCGCGCATTGGGTGCCCGGTTACCAGCAGGGCGATACGCCCGAACCGGAGCACTACACCCTCGACGGCCGGGAGCAGGACCCGCATGGTGCATTCGTAACCTTACCGCCCCTGCAGCTCTATCAGCGCACGACGGCGATGCAGCTCGCCCAGCGCTGGCTCGACGCCCGCCTGCGCACTCCACAGGGGATGCCGCCGACCCTGGAGCTGTTCGATGACTCGCATAGCCAGGCGCCCTATGATCCGGGCCTGGCCCAGAAGATAGCGGACCTGCTAAATAGCCTGGACACCGCCTGGCGGCAGCGCCCGGTCCCATACCCGGTCCAATGGCTCGGCGTAGGCGAGGCGGCCTGGGGGGGTCTCCAGGTCGATCCGCCAACCTATAGCCTCCGCCGGCTGCTGATCGTGGCGGAGGATGTAGCCCGGCGCAGCTCCGACCCGCTCAACTGTGTGGCCTGGGATCACTTCCCCGGCGTGTGGGAGATCTTCCAGGCATTGCGGGCGGCCCTGCGGGCCACCATCGCCTGGCGCGTGGGATGGCCGACGCAGGTGGCCCACGCGCTTGCCGAAGCCGCGGAGTATCGGGCGGCCGCGCTCGCGCCGAGCGGGCTGGAACCCGGTACGCCGGGACAGACCCTCGCGGGGGCCTGGCTCGATCCCACCAGCGGCGACTGGTGGGCGGGCGCGGAGGTCGAAGACGGTGCCGTGCCCCTCCACGCCGTCTGGATCCCGGCGGATCTCATCAACCGCTGGCGTGCCGGCGAATACACGCGGGAGGAAGTGATCCGCCAAGCCCGCGAGCGCAAAAACCAGGGCCGGCTGGTTGCCGGGCAACCCTGGCCGCTTTAACTAACCTGCCCCTGGTCCGGTCACCGGACCGGGGCTACTAATTCATGCCAAGGAGAAAACAAATGGACGATCCAAGCATGGCCGCCGAGGAGGCGCCGAGCGCGCCCCCGGTTCACTTTATCACCCCTGATCAGTTGCGCGCCCACGCCCGGACCATGCGGGCGATGGCGGACCAGGTACGGGAGATGCGCGCCGCGGCGGCGGCCGCGCAGGAGATCGCGACGAAGTTCCCCCACCTGGTCGAGTTGATCCACGATGTGCTGCAAATTGAGTTGCCGGCGGATACTCCGCCCAGCGAAACGATCACCCTCGACGGTCTCACCTTCGGGGTGGAGCGCTACTATTCCGATTGGTTTCTCTGGCTCCGCCAGGTCTGTCCCACCTGTGGACACGAAAACGGGACGGAGCGGGTCGATAGCCTTGTCCGGCTGGCCGAGATGCTCGATAGGCCCGTGCCGGAGTGCTATCACTGCCGCAATAAGGCGCAGCAAGAGCAGCAGCGTGCGCGCCAGGCCGAGCTGGCCAAGCTGCCCAAGCTGCCGCATATGAAGGCGTTTGTCGGCTTTGACGCCGATCCGCAAGTCGCGGCCGATATGGCCGCGAGCAAGCTCCAGACCTACCTGGACGACCTCGGGCTGAGTCCGGAGGTCATCGAGAGCCGCTGGCTCAATCTGTCCCTGGTCTGCAACAGGGGCGGGTGGATCTGGACCAACTACACCTTGACGATCTTCTTCAAGACCGGCCAGCCTCCTGACTACGACTTCGCGGAGCCGTTCTAACGCGATCTGGCTCAGGCGCCATAGGCGCCTTCGGGACGCGCCGGCGTAGCCGGCGCTAAGCGTTGCCGACGCCCGGCGGGGCCCCTCCCCCGCCGGTCAGTCGGCCCCGCGACAAGGGGGCAGGACCCCCCTTGTCCGAACCCCCTCCATCGTGCCCGGCTACGTGCCCGCGCCAGGTCTCTGCTCAACGCAAGAGCATCACCGCGGCGCGCGGCTGGTCGCAGAGCCGGGCACTGGCGCGGCCTGGCGGCCGCGAGCGGGGAAACCCCCCCGGCCACCCCGCCCGCCGGGTTTCCCCGCTGCCCCCTTCCCCCATCTACGCTACCGACCAAAGGAGGTGACCCCTTGCCAATAATCGGGCACTGTATGCGCTGTGGCCAAACATTCGCGGGCGAGTTTTGCCCCCGCTGCGACGTAGAGGCCGACCACGAGGAGCAAGACCGCTTGGGCAGTTTCCAGGTATGGCATTTCCGCCACCCCAGCCTCATGGATACCACCCATCGGGCTGCCAGGCACCAGGAAGCGCGCCGGCTCTTGCGCCGGGCCTGGTGTGACCTCCGTACCGCCTATTGGATACACGTCGCCGACGTGCGCGCGGGGAGCTGGGAGGAGGCCTACGCGCGCTCCAACAATTCCGACGCGCAGCCCTGGTACGAGCGCCCCACTGTCACACTTCTGCTGGCGCTGAGTGAGGCCGATGCGATCGGCGCACTGTCCGGTTGGCACCCATACCGGAGCACGTCGGTTGGCGACGTGCTCGTCGGTGGCGATCAGGCCCGCCTCTGCCTGCCGGCCGGTTGGCTGGATCTGTAGTGACCGTCACCCGGGCACAAAACGTTTATGCCCGGCTACGCCTCGATTAAAGAGCCGGCTGCGTGCCGGCGGAAAGGAACTCACGATCATGGCTACGCAAAAACCGATCCGCGGCCAGGAGGCCGCCGACCCGATTCCAACCAACGCGCCTCTCCAACCAACCACGCTCAACGAGCGGGAGCTGATCACATCCCGCTACAGCGCCCCGTCGGCGCGCAACGACCGGGTTTTTCGCACCTTTGAGATCGTCTACCCGGCGAACGCGACGGACGACGAAATCTGGCAGCGGGCGCAACGCGCCGTCTTCGGCGTGAACTGCCTGCAAGTTCTGGCGCAGAGCCTGGATCACCAGGAAGCCACCGCACCGCCGGAACCGCCACCCGAATCGCCACCCGAATCTGTGCAGGGATCGCCACGCCTGGCCACGCGTCCGGTCGGTGGTGGGCAGTCCCCCATGGTCGGCAACCAGGACCGCCCGCTCCAGGGGGGGATCACCGAGAAACAGCTCAAGGCGATCTACGCCATCGCCCGCGCCGCCCGGCACCTCTCCGAAGCCGAGATCGAAGCTCAGTGCCAGGAGCTCTATCACTGCCGCCCCGATGAGCTGTCGAAGGCCGCAGCCTCGCAGCTGATCGACAGCCTCAAGGGCCCGCAGGCGGCTTGAGCCGGCCGCGCCGAGCGCGACCGCCGCCCCGCCCCATCCTGGTAGCCAGGATGGGGTCCGGGGCGGGCAGAAAGGAACTTGCAATGCTGAGCTTGGGCGCGCGCTCGAAGAACCTAACTGGTCGGAGACCGGTCACGATCTCTGCAACAAATCAGAATTGAAGGCCGCGTGAGCCACGACCGCCAGCGCAAGGAGGTTGCTATGCAGGCTTGCAGCATGGCTGGCGCCATGGGGGAGTCCCGCGCCCCGCCAGACTGCCGCGGGCGCTGGCTGGCGGCCGGCGACGCCCTGGGCCAGGTGCTGGACGCCTACTTCGCCCAAAGCAAGCGGCGACTCAGCGGGGCGGAGCAAGAGGAGTGGCGCGGGCGGCTCCTTACCGCGGCGGCGGCCGAAGAAGCCGCCTGGCAGCAGCTTCAGGTGGCCCCCGCCGGCCCCGCCTCGACCCATCTGGCTCTCTAACCTGTTGTTTGCCCCCCTACAAGCCCCTGGCTCTAACCGGCCAGGGGCTTGCCGTTGCCTGGAAGGACCACGCCATGGCTAAAGAAAAATTCCGCGCGATCCGATTTCGCTCCGATTCGCTCACGCTGATCGCGCAGGCGAACCAGATTATCGCGCAGTACGCCCGCCAGCGACTGAAACTAACCTTGCGCCAGCTCTACTACCAGTTCGTATCGCGGGATATCCTACCCAACACGCAAACCGAATACAAGCGGCTGGGCAGTATCGTCAACGACGGCCGGCTGGCCGGCCTGATCGATTGGGCAGCCATCGAGGATCGCACCCGTAACCTGGCCAGCCGCCCGCACTGGGAGAGCCCCGCCGCGATCATGCGCGCCGTCGCCGATCAATATGCCATCGACACGTGGGCGGACCAGCCGGTCTACTGTGAATGCTGCACGCCGGAAACCCCTGTCGTGACCAGCGAAGGATTACAACCCATTGGGGATGTAAAAGTCGGAGATCGGCTACTGACTGGCGCGGGAAACTTCCAACCCGTAACCCGCGTAATCCGCACCGCTTACGTGGGAGATTTGCTGGAAATAAGAGCGGTGGGCCTGTTGCCCGTACGCGTCACGCCCAACCATCCGATCCTGGCCCGACAGTATGACCGAGCGGTATCGGGCTACAAAGGAGCGCGACGAAGATTCACAGGAACACGGTTCGTGGAGGCCCAAAACCTTAAACCGTTCGACTGCCTACTCGTCCCCCGCATCGCGGGTGTGGTAGACATCCCCACGATCGACTTGGTGGGAGGCCCGCGATCCCGCAACGCTTGGGGGGTGCCGGTTGATGACGACTTCTGCGCCGTGATCGGCCTGTATCTCGCGGAGGGAAACATCCGCGCTGATGGCCGCACGGTGCAGTTTACGCTGGGCGCCCATGAGCAGGGACATGCGGCTTGCGTACAGAAGTGGGCGGCCCGGGTGGGGTTCAAAACGAGCGCCGTCGACGGGCCAGGGACGCTTACCATCTACGTGTTCGGGAAGGCGTTGGCGGTGTTTTTGGGGCAGAATTTCGGGAATGGCGCCCACCACAAGAGGCTATCCAACCCGTTCCTGCTGCTGCCGCCGGCGAAGCAACTGAAGATCTTGGAATACTACGTGCGTGGAGACGGGCACTTCGACACAGACGAGCGATCCGCGATCACAGTGACGTCTCGCAGCCGTGTGTTAGCCCAACAGGTGCAGCTTCTCCTCGTGCGGTCAGGCTACGCTGCGTCTATCTGCCGGACGACCGATCACGAGGAGCCCCGGTATGGCGTGACAATTGCCGGGCGCTATGGGGAGGATTTGGCACGGTACTGGGGAGTAACTCTTCCCGCGAAACTCCGTCGCTACAACCACACGCATATCGAAGCAGCAGGAGCGCTGCATCCGATACGCACGATTCGGCGGGTTGGCTACGCGGGAGAAGTGATTAATCTTGAGGTAGCAACCGATCATACGTACTGCGTTCCGTTCGTCGTCCATAATTGCTGGATCGAGAAAGAGGCACTTGCCGGGGTCGTCGAGCAGATCTGCGGGCCGCTGGACCTGCCCTACCTGGCCTGTCGGGGCTACCTCTCGCAATCCGAGATGTACGTCGCGTCCAAGCGTATGGCCCAGGCCGTCCGGGCCGGCAAGACCGCGCTGATCCTCCACCTGGGGGACCATGATCCCTCGGGCATCGACATGACACGGGACAACGAGGACCGGCTGCAAGAGTTCATGGGTAATGTCACCGTCAAGCGCCTGGCCCTCAACTATGACCAGATCGCGCAGTATCGGCCCCCCCCGAATCCGGCAAAGAGCACCGATGCCCGCTTCCACGGTTATGCCGAGAAATTCGGTACTCAGTCCTGGGAGCTGGACGCGCTGGAGCCGACGGTGCTACGGGCGTTGATCGAACGCGCGGTCAACGAGGTCCGCGATGCTCGCAAGTGGGCCGCCGCCAAGCAGGTCGAAGCCCACGCACAATCCTTGCTCCGCCAGGTCAGCACCAATTGGGATAGCGTTACCGCCAGCTTCGCCGGCGAGAACGGCTGAGCCCCGCGGGCGCCGCGGCCCCAGATCCCCGAGCCAGCTTGCCCCACCTAAAGCAAAAGCCTTTCCCGGCCGCGTGCCCTCCACCGGGCGCCGCGTGCGGCTGCCCGGCGATTTGCCGGCAAATCGTATTCTTCCGCTCACACAAGGAGGTTTTCCGTGTCCAACTTTGGCGCCGTGAACGTCGGCTGGTACTTTCCAACGCCGTTGACGGTCATTCCCCACGTCGCGGCACTGTTTGACGTGCAGCCGGCCTGGCGCAAGGTCAGCGATCCCGATCTGAAACGCCAGGTGTACGGCAGCTACGCGATCCTTGACCCGTCGGCTGGGGACGGCGCGGCGTTGCTCGCTTTCGCCCACGCGCTCTTCGGCGCGCAATTTCCCGCCTACGATAAAGGCCCCACGCTCAAGTTGTATGGCTGTGAGCTGGAGGAGGTTCGGGCCGGCGGGCTGCGGGCCGCGCTACAGGACGCCAAACTCCAGTCCGGGTGCGGGGAGGCGCGCCACGCGGACGCCTTCCAACTGACCCTCAAGACGAGCCCCCGCGCGCGGGGGTTGAGCTTCCTGTGGGCCAACCCGCCCTACGACCGTGACCCGGACCCCGTGTATGGACGCCTGGAACAGGCGTTCCTGACGCGCTTTACGCCAGCTCTTACCCCGGGCAGCGGGATATTGATCTTCCTGGTGCCGGGCCACGTCTTGAAGAACTGCGCGGCCTATCTGGCCGCCGAGTACGACGAGATCGTCGCCTATCGCTTCCCCGACGGCTTCTATGAGGACTTTAAGCAGGTGGTCGTCGTGGCCCGCCGGCGGGAAACGCCGCTGCCCTTCGGTGGCGGCGCGGCCGCGGTCGCCCGGCTCAACGCCTGGGCCGCAGCGCCCGCGACGCTGCCCGCGCTGCCGGAACCCGGTGCCGGGCGCGCGCTCTTCGCCCTCCAGCCGGGCGCCCAGGACGGCCTGGCCGACTTCGCCGTCAATTTGGTCGACATGGCCCAGGTGCTGCGGCACGTCATCCCCTGGACCGCCGGCACGCTGGACGTGACCGCGCCGGCGCCGGCGTACCCCCTGGCCGACGGCCCCCGGCGTGGCGGCCGCCACGCGCTCCAGGCCCTGCCCGACGTGGGGTTGGACCAGACCCTCGACCACTTCCTGTGCCCCGTGCGCCCGGTGCTGATGCCGCCCCGCGATGCCCACCGCGCCCTGTTTACGGCGGCCGGGATGTTCAACAATCTCACGATGGTGCCCGACGACCCCGCGAGCGGGCTGCCCGCGATCATCATCAAGGGCCGCTTCACCAAAGACTTCGTCGACGTCAAGCAGAACCGGGACCAGGAGGGCCACCTCACCAGCACCATCGCCGTCCAGCAGCCCAGTATGCGCGTGCGTATGCGCACGCTGACCCTGCCCTCTGTGCAGGTGGACCTGAAGGCGGGGACCAAGCCAACAGGCACGACCGATCCGGCGCAAATGACCATCGCCGACGTGCTCCACCACTACGGCCGGGGGCTGGCCACCTGGATGGGCCGCCAGTTCCCGCCTCGCCACGCCCCGGCCGACGCCGACCGCCTGCTGCCCACCCCGCCCCTGGCGCGTGCCCTGTTCCAATCGCAGGCCCACATCGTCCAGGCCTGCCTCAAGCAGCTCGCCGCCGGCGAGAATGGCGTCATCCAGGGGGAGGTTGGTACGGGAAAGACCTCGGTTACACTGGCGATCCTGGCCGCGCTGGCCGCACCGTGCTTCGCGCAGACTCGCGAGGCGCTGCGGCGGCTGGGCTACTGGAACGCGCGGCGCCCGCTACGGCCCGTGGCCAACGTGGTAGTGTTGGTTCCCCCGCACCTGGTGAGCACCTGGCGGGACCAGGCGCGCCTGGTCTTGCCCGGCGCCGACGTGGTGCCCGTCGAGCGGCTTGCCGACCTCGATGCTCCCCAGCCTTCGGAGATCGAGCGCAAGCGCGCGCTGGTCTCAGCGGCCCGCAGCCGCCAGCAGCCGACCGCCGGCCCGCGCTTCCTGGGGGACGGCGTCAGCCCGGGCGCCGGGTTGACCCTGTACGTGCTCAACCGCGAGAAGGCCAAGCTCGGGCCTGGCCAGCGGCTCGCCTACCACACT
>Ga0209166_10001389_pt1 | contig 20348 bp, 39 predicted proteins | sample Coa_R1_3_FD_187151 | JGI IMG/M metagenome (GOLD analysis project Ga0209166, IMG submission 187151) | Surface soil microbial communities from Centralia Pennsylvania, which are recovering from an underground coalmine fire - Coalmine... | ecosystem: Environmental > Terrestrial > Soil >... | reverse complement strand
GTAGCGGGACTGCAGGTCGCTCGGCGTCGGCAGGGGCGAGCCGGTGTCGCGCGAGGTGACGATGCCCTTGCCCGGTGCCGGAGTCGCGCTCTCCTCCGCGCGGGGCGCGGGAGTCGCGGGAGTCGCGGGGCTCGTGATGCGGAACGGCTTGGGCATCGGCGTCGACCTCCACCCAAGGACTATCAGCCGGCGCAGGGGGGCGCAACGTGGCAGCCTGCGAGGCATAAGGGCGCCGTGGCCGGAGAGATCGTCAAGAGGGGTCCCGGGGAGGTCGAGCCGGGCGAGGGCGAGTCGTCCTCGGCGCTCGCGCCCGCGGGCTTCGACCTGCAGAACGTGGGCTACGCGGGCGTCGCGTCGTGCCCGATCTGCCTCGGCTCCCACAAGGTCACCAAGAACACGCTCGACGGGATGCCCGTGTTCGTCATGGTCTGCCCCTACGCCGGCAGGAAGGGGATCCGCATGCTCGGCGTCCCCGCCGACGCCATCCGCACCGGGGGCCACTCCCTCACCGAGGCGTTCCGCCGCCAGCTCCAGGTGGAGCAGGAGCGCGAGAGGCTACTCGCCGCTCCCGCCGTCGTCGCCGGCTCCCTGCCCCCCGCCGAACCGGGAGAGGGGGACGGTGGTCATTAGGGGTCGCTCGGGAGGGCGGCCCTTGCGCCCCTCGCGCCTCCACGCCGCCGCGATGGCGCCCGCGTCGCGCCACGCGAGGTAGGGCGGGATCGGCCACGCGACGCGGTGGGGCACGACGACCTCGCGGTCGTTGGGGCGGTTGGGCGGGTGCATGTACGCGCCGAACCAGGACTCGAAGGGCTCCTCGACGAGGCGGATCTGGCCGTGCACCGCGTAGCTGTCGGCGCCGGTGCGGTCGTCGAAGGTCGCCGACAGGATCTTCACCATGTCGCCGAGGTCCTGCTGCGCCGCGCGCATCGTCTCCCACCCCGCGCGGTTGTAGGCGCCCATGACCTCCGTGCGCACGATGCGCGTCGCCCAGTGCGCCGGGGCGGCCTGCAGGAAGGGGCTCTGCTCGGTGATGTCCTCGCGCATCTCCGCCCACGACTTGCGCGCGACGAGCCCCTTCTGCAGCTCGCGCTCGAAGTGGCGGATGGTCTCGACGCCGTAGCGCTGCAGCACGCCGAGCTTCGCGGGGTGCGGGCGCGAGACCTCCGTGGCGCGCGCCGCGGGCGTGCCGCTCGACGCCAGGCGGCGCAGCATGCTCGCGCGCACGCCCTGGGTCGCGGCCGAGAGCACGCTCGCCTCTCGCAGGGCGAGGGGCTGCACGCCGGCGCCGCGGAACGCCCGGTCGGCCGCGGTCATGTACCGCACGGTGTCCTGGGCCGAGCGCTCCGCCGCCTTGCCGCCCGCGTCGACGAGCGCGCCCCTCATGCCCCGGGTGAGGTCGACGATCGTGTGGCGGACCTGCGCGAGGGTCGTGCGCATCTGCGCCACGGAGAAGGTCTCCCCGCCTCGCGCCTGCAGCCCCTCGGCGCGGTCGATGCGCCGCTCCAGGTCGCGCGCCGCGCGCTCGAGCAGCGAGCGCACCTCCTTGAGGCCCGAGCCCTGCGCGTAGGAGCGCGCGGCGTCGCGGTTGAGCGAGAGCGCGGTCCGGGCCTCGCGCGCGGCGCGGTCGGCCGACGCCACGGGTCACTTCTCCTTGCTGCTGCCCGCGTCGTCGCTCTCGTCGTCGAACGGGCTGCCGCTGCCCTTGCCGCCCTTGGCCCCCGGGGGAGCGATGACGGGCGGCGGGGGCTTGGGCGCCGCGGTGTGCGTGATCTTGCCGCCGCCCGGGAACTCCTGCTCGTGGGTGACGGTGTGCTGCATCTCTCCGCCGCCCTTGCCCCCGCCGGGCGCGCCCGGGGCGCCGCCGCTCGGCGCGTCGCTGCCGGCGTCGCTCCCCGCGTCGTCGCCGCCCGGCTCCGGGGGCTTGCCGCCCTTGCCGGCGCCGGGCGCCTGCTTGCCGCCCGCGTCCTCGAACATCTGCGCCTGCTTGTCCTCGACCTGGGCCTGCGCCTGCTGCACGCGGGTCCACTCGTCGGCGCCCTCCTTGCCGAACGCGCCCATGACAATCTCGGTGGCCGTCTGCTGGCTCATGATCGGCGCCTGCGCGACCGCCGTGGAGAGCGTGGTCACGATCATCTGCTGGTCGGTCGGCGTCGGCGGGAAGTAGTCGGGCCACTGCAGGTCGATGTCCCCGCCCTCGCCCGGCGTGCGCTCGATGAGCGTGACGGTCTCCTCGCCCGTGGGCCGGCCGTCCTCGTCGAGCACCGGCTCCTTCTCGACGCGCTTGGGGAGGTTGAAGCCCATCTGGGCCTTCTTCGTCTTGGGCAGCTCCTGCGACTCGCCCGCGTCGTCGCCGCTCGAGGAGCCGTCGAGATCGTCGGGGACGTCGACCATCTTGCCGTCGAGCGCGTGCGCGACCTGCATCATCGCGTCGAGCGTGCGCACGATGCCGTCGCCGTACTGCTCGCGCAGGCCGTCGGCCTTGCCGAGCATCGGCTTGAAGATCATCTTCTGCGCGACGCTGCTCGTGCCCTGGGCGGCGAGCTTGTCGGGGTCCGCGAGGACGCATTCGCCGACCTCCAGGATCGAGCGGCGCATCTCGTTGACGATCTTGAGGCCGACCTCCATCCCCGCGCCCTGGAGCTCCAGGTACTTCGCGTCGCCGTCCTTGTCGGCGATGAGGGCGTTGTCGCTGCCCTTCTTCACGCCGAACCGCTGGATGAAGTCGCGGTCGCCCTTGATGACGAGCGTGGGGTCGAGGTTGAGGGTCGCGCCGCGCACGACGACCGAGAGGGTCGTGTCGAGGGCGTCGAAGTTCTCCCAGAGCCCCTCGCAGTCGGCCTGGCCGTCGTCGTCCTCGTCGGGGATGTTCTGCACCCAGGTGAAGTGGCAGACGCCGTCGTCGTGCCGGATGCTGCGCTTGTCGTCGACCACCCAGCTCGCCGGCTCCTTGCCCGCGACGACCGGCACCTCGACGTAGATGAGGTCCTCGTCGGGAGTCCAGTCGCGCCGGTACCAGTGCGGGACCCTCTCCATCCTCTCGCGCTGGGCGTTCCAGATGTCGCGGTGGAACTGGTAGCACTCGGTCACGTAGCGCGGGATGAACTGCGAGCGGTCCTCCCACTCGTGGACGTACACCTGCTTGGCGTTGTGGACCTCGAACCGCGGGCGGCCGTTGACGTACGCCCACGACCACACCGCGGTGCCCGTAGCGCCGCCGAGGTTGCGCGCCTGCATGAGGCGCGATCCCATCTTGCCCACGCGCACGAGCGTCTGGATGAAGTCCTGGGTGTCGGTGTCGCCCGCGACGCGCGTCATCGGGAAGCGGTTCTCGCCGAACACCATCGAGGTGAACGCCTTCACCATCGCGCGGCAGAGGCGGTAGGGCGCGCTCGGCCGGCGGTTCCGCAGGGGGACGTAGTTCGGGTACTTCTCCGCCGAGATGAGGGGCTGGGTGACCGCGATGCCCGGGCCCGCACTGATGATGCGGCCGTCGAAGTCGAAGCGCTTGTAGTCGTGCTGCGTGCACTCGAAGTAGGCCTGGCGGCGGTCGAGCTCGCGGTAGCGCGGCGAGTCGATGAAGGCGCGCGCCTTGAAGTCGTTGGGGTTGCCCGCCGTGCTCCCGAGGCGCACGGGCGCGCCGCTCACGCTCGGGCCCTGGGGCCCGCCCCAGTTGCCCGTGCCGACCTGCCGCATGTTCGCGGTGACCGCCACGCGTCAGCCCCTTAGCGGCGCGAGGCCGCGATGCGAGAGGCGGCGCTCCCCGCCGCGGGGCCCTCGGGGACTGGACGCTCGCGGGGGGTCTGGGCCATGCCCTCTTCTACCATGCGCCGCGCCTCGTCGGTCAGGACCACGGAGGGGTGGTGCCGCGCGCCGAGCGCGACGATGTTGGGCAGCGCGTAGTCCGGGTCGTCCTCGAGCCGGCGCCGGAGCGCGTCGGTGAACGGTGCGAGGCCCCCGCAGCGGATGCCGTCGGGCGCGGGGTCGCCCCCGTCCTCGTCCGTAAACCGGTCTGCGGCGGGCACGTCGAAGCCGGCCACGCGCATCCCGAGGCGGATGATCGCGGTGCCGGCGCGCACGCGCGCCCACTCGATGCGGTCGAGGAGGCTCACGGGAAGGTCGTGAGGTCGGGGCCCATGGCGAACGTGTAGGTGCCCCCGGGGTCCGCGCCCCCGGACGAGATCACGAGCGCCTGCGCGATGCTCCCGCTGTTGGGCGGCCCCTCCAGCACGCCCCCCTCCGCGCTCGACGCGTGCGGCAGGTCGAGCAGCGCCACGACGTCGACGAACGTCACCACGTTCGGCTTGAGGGTCGCCGCCGCGCCGATGGCGTGCCAGGCCTGCGTCGCGTCGTCCCACATGTACGGCTGCGCGGGCAGGTTCAGGGCACCCACGGGACCGGTGTAGAGGATCGCGACGCGGTGCACGGGCCAGCCGTTGATGTTCGCGAAGCGACTGAACAGGACGTTGTCCATGCTCGTCGTCGGGGCGGTCGTCGGCACCGCGTCGGCGCCGAGCACCTTCCCGCCCGCGGGCACCGTGGTGACGTAGCGCTTGAACGAGCAGGGGAACCTCATGCCCGGCAGCCTATCAGGTGACGGTGAGCGACGCAGCGACCCACGCGACGCGCAGGCCCGGGGCCGTGCCGTACACGCCGAAGCCGTAGTGGCCGTTCTGGGGCACGTTCACGACGCCGCTGCTCTGCAGCGTCCAGCCGTTCTGCTCGTCGGGAGGCCCGATCTCCTCGGCGAGGACGCCCTTCTCCCCCGAGACGCCCGTGAAGAAGGGCGTCTGCTGGCTGCGGTCCGCGGCGAAGCGGATCATCCCCGAGAAGCGGTCGCCCCCGCGCACGCGCTCCGCGTACTCGGGTGAGGTCACCAGGCGGATCGCCCAGTGGATGCCCTTCATCGAGCGGTCGCAGAAGAGCGTGAGCGGGGCGATGAGCCGCGGGACGGCGGAGTCCAGGGGCCAGCCCGCGCCCCACGCGCGCTTCGCGTAGCCCCCGACGCCCGACGCGTGGAACATCTCCGGCACGCACGGCAGCACCGCGACGCCGCGCTGCACGAGCTGGCGCGCGCGGGCGCTATCGATGAGGGAGCCCTCCCAGAACTCCCCGGTGGGGTCCCACACGACGATGTTCGACTGCCCGACGGCCGCCACGTGACCGGGGTCCACACTGCTCATGGTCTCATCCTCCTTCGGCGAGTCGAGTATGCGGGGGGCTACGGGTGGCGCGCAAGCCACCACTGGGCGCGCGAGGCCGCCGACCTCCAGGTCGTCCACGCGCGGGGGTTGCGGCGGTAGAGGGCGACGGCCGCCGCCGCGTTGTCCTGCGGGCTCGCGCCCACGAGCTCGTGGGCGTCGAGGATCTGCCACGGCCCGACCGCGCGCCCGTAGTCGCACACCTTGTCCTTGCCGTGCTCGCGCCTCCACGCGGCGTCGTTGCACGAGTAGTCGACGACCCACTGCACGAATCGCGACTCCTCGAACGCGAGCGCGGCGACCGTGATGCACTCGGTCCTCGAGCCGCAGTTCGTCGTGATCGCGGCGGCCCAGTCGTCAGCGCTCTCGCGCGGCCACCCGGTCCACGTCGCGAGCGCGTTGCCGACGTCATCGAGGTCGGTCGGCTGCGCGCTCGCGGGTGCGGTGATGGTGACTACGGCGAGGGCGAGGATCAGGGGGAGAATTCGCATCCCCCCGGAGTGCTACGCGGTCCCGAGCTTGTCAACCGCGGCCTGGAGCGCGGCGCGCGTCTGGGGACCCGGGTCGCCGTCGACCGCGATCTTCGCGAGCACCTGGAAGGCCTGCACCGCGGCGCGCGTCTTGGGGCCGAGTACCCCATCGACGTCGAGCGGTGTGCCGAGACCCTTGAGAGCGTTGAGCGCGCGCTGCACGTCCGCGATCGAGACCACCGTGCGCACCGGCGTCGGGGGAGCGGGCGTCGGCGGCGCCGGAGGGACCGCACCCGGGGTCCAGGAGGCGAGCGCGCTCGCGATGCCCGGGGCGAGCCGGAGGAGCGCGCCCGCGTAGTCGTCGATGTTCCTCTGCCGGCCCGCCGGCGTGCGTGGGTCGTTGACGCCCTCGTAGTAGCGGCTCGCGTAGAGGGCCGCGGAGAACGACTCGCACTCGGGCGACCAGTCTCCCGTCGCCTGGCTGAGGATCTGGCAGCACGCGGGGCGGTTCACCGTGATCTGCCGCGTGAACAGCTCGGCGCCCCCGAGGTCGTCGGGGAACGCCCAGAAGAACATCCAGTACCAGCGCGGCGGCGGGAGCAGGGGCGAGCTGTCGACGTGGAGCGCGCAGTGGTCGGGCGCGGGGACGCTGCCCGCGGCGACGGCGTCGGAGAGGAGCTTGCGCGCGGCGGCGACGGTCGACGGCGACGGCGCGAGGCCGGCGAGGATGGCCAGCTCCGCGGCCGTCGGGCGGCGGTGCTGCACCGCGCCCCAGTTGTGCTCCCCGGGCCACGCGTCGCCGCAGAGCGTCTCGTGCTGCGCCTGCGCGAGGCCGAGAGCGACCGCGGGCAGCGAGGCCGCGTGCCCCACGTCCTTGAGCCAGCCCGCGGCGAAGGCGTCGGCCTTCTCCCACCACCGCGGCTGCGGGGACGGCGCCGCGAGGTCGTGGAGGGCGGGGTAGACGAGAGTGCCGAAGGAGTCGACCGAGTAGATCGGCCTCCCGGCGCTGGTGAGGGTGTCGGTGTCCGGCGACGGCGGCGCCGGGATGGTCTCGGGCTGGGTCACGGTCTCCTCCTCGGGGGTCGCGCTACTTCGGGGGCTTCTTCACCACGCCCGAGGTCGGGCAGCACGAGACCGACTGCGGGCACGTCGCGCAGAGCTGCGCGAGGGTCGTCGCGTTCTTCATGCACGGCACGTTGAAGGGGAAGACGCCGCGCACGAGGTTGTGGGTGAGCACCGCCGCGCAGCCGCTCGAGCCGCCGTCGTCCTCGCCGTCGGCGCAGCCGAGGACCTGCAGGTTCTTGCACGCGGCGAGCGCGTCGGGGCTCGTGGGCGGCGGCGCGATCTCGGGCGCCGAGGCGTCGAAGATGGGCGCGGGCATCGCGTCGGCGTCGGTCTGGGGCGTGACCGGGCCGGGCGCCGGGGGGCAGCCCGCGAGCAGGACGAGCGCGAGCGCCGCGCCGTAGAAGAGGGACGATGCGATGGCCTTCATGGTGGTCCTCACTGCGCCGCCGCGCTGACGGTGCACACGTAGATGTCGCCCGCGTTCTCGTCCTCGAGCCAGGCGGGCGTCGCCCAGAAGAAGCCCTTGTCGCCCCACCCCTCGCTCCACGAGTTGACGCCGCGGAAGAGGAGCTCGCGGCTGACGCTCCCCGTCTTGGTCGTGTAGCCGGTGAGCGGCAGCATGTGGCCGCCGAGCAGACCGGCGGGGTTGGGGGCCGTGACAGGCGCGTCGCCCGAGTAGTCCTCGAACGCCTGGTCGACCTGCACGCCGAGCATGACGGGGAACTTGTTGTCGAGCGCCTGCTGGACGGCGGCCACGCGCGACGCGCCCACGAGGTCGATACGGTAGATCCCGCTGAGGATGAAGCTCGCGGCCTCCTCCGCCTTGCGAAGGGTCGGCTTGTCGTTGACCGTCGCGGGGTCGAAGGGGAAGTCGGCGTCGCTCGGGATGCCCCACTCCTGCATCCCCTGGACGGCGAGGTAGGGCTGGCTCCCGCTGTCGGAGAGCGCGTCCTCGGGATGCGCGAGCGCCTGCATGCGCGCGAGCGCGTAGATGAACGCGGTGGAGGGCCAGGCGATGCGCGTGCCCATGATCGCGCACCGCATGTGCACGATGCGCGCGCTCGCGAAGCCCACGCACTCGCTCGTCGTCGACTGGTCGCGCACCACGTCGACGTAGGAGTCGAGGATCGACTCGGTGCCCAGGCCCCGCACCGCGCCGAAGAGGTGCCGCGACTGCGGCACCAGGCCCCCGGTGACGTCCGGGTGCAGGTCCCTGTTCCAGCCCTTCGCGTACCGCTTGTGCGACTTGCTCTCCACCGGCGCGGCGTCGTCAGTCATGCGCTGCAGACTACGGCAGACCGGTTTACGGCGCTAGGAGCTGCGCGTGGAGCCGGGCCACACGGTGATGGTGCCGAAGTCGATCGTCTTCGCGTTGCCCGCGGGGTCCTCGGCGCGCACGTCGTACACGAGGTCGACCGGCCCGTCGGGGAAGTTCTGCGTGGCGCCCGTGGGGAACGTGACGATCGCGATGCCCGAGAGCGGCTGCACGAACACGATGCCCCCGCCCGTCTGCGTGACCTGCGAGACCGCGCGCACGTCGGGGTCGGAGAGGTAGAACTTGAGCGTCGCCCACATCTTCCAGCCCGTGATGTTCGCGGGTACGAGCGGGGAGTTGGGCAGCGAGGGCACCGCAGGCGTGAGCACCTGCACCGGGAAGGAGAGCGCGTCTCCGCGGAACATCGTGCGCTGCGTGTTGATCGGGGGGACGAGCGTCGCCGACTGGGTCATGGTCCGGGGCCTCCTACAGGGACGGGTTGAGGTCGAGGGTCGTCGTGTACGCGCCCGTGTCGTCGCCCCACTTGACGAAGTACGTGGTCGGCGCGTTGGGGGCCGAGACGACCGCGGGGTCGCTGCCCGAGTCGGGCACGCCGAGGTTGTGGCCCGAGGTCACCTGCGTCGTCCACACCGCCTGCGTCCCGCCGCGCAGCGACAGGGTCACCGGGTCGAGCGGGCGGAAGCCCGTCGCGGTGACCGTGCCCGGCTGCATGACCACGAGCGCGGGCACCTTGCCGACGACGCTGCCCTTGGTGACCACGCTGCGCGCGGTCTCGATGCGCCGGAGCGAGAGGCCGAAGGTGTAGGCGCCCGGCATGCCGGCGCTCTCCAGGTAGACGAACACCGCGTTGCTCACGCTCACCGAGCTCGGGGGCGTGTCGGGCGGGACCGCCGCGGGCGTCGCGACCACGCGGCTCATGAAGCCGAAGGACGCCGCGACGCCCGCGTCGGCGGTGCGCATGGGCTGGCCCCAGGGGTCGAGCTGCGGGCGGCGCGCGTAGCGGACCGCGTTCAGGGGGAAGACGGGGCCGCCCGCGGGGCCGGGGAAGTCCACGAAGCCCCCGAGCGGCACGGTGAAGGAGTCGCCCTCGTCGACCCAGGTGGGCTGGGGGAGGGTGAAGAAGCGGAAGAGGCGGATGCGCACCGCGCGCGCCGACGGCCCCGAGGCGAACGTGAGGCGGTACTCGCCCGGGTCCTGGATGACCTCGTTGGGGCGCAGCAGGATGGTGTTCGCGGCCTCGGGCGGCAGGTCGGGGAAGCGCTTGAGCACGCCCCCGAGCCTAGCAGCCTACGGGCACTCGGGAGGGCCGCACGGCGAGACCTCGCCGCCGCAGTGGACCTCGCCCGCCGTCCAGCCGTTGATCTGGCACGTCTCGACGTTCGCGCAGTGCGGGGCGCCCGCGTCGTCGCAGCTCACGTAGACGCTCGCGCCCGTGGCGGTGGCGGTGGCGCTGGAGCCCTGGCACGTGCGCGTGGCGGTCCACGCCACCTGCCCCGGGCTGCAGCCGGGCGGCGCCGCCTCGGGGGCGCCCGCGTCGGGAGCGGGGGTGCCCACCGCCGCCTCCTGCGGGGCCGCCTGCGCGTCCGCCGCGTCGCCCGGGACCTGCGCCGCCCCGCCCTCCGCCGGAGGGTCCTGCGGCCCGCTGGAGGGCGCGCTGAAGGCCCCTCCGCCGCACCCCGCCAGGACCGCACACGCCAGGACCGCCAGTGTCGCTCTCATGGGACCGCTCCTCTCACTTTCTGCCCGCGCGCTCGCGGGCGCGGATCGCCTCGATCTGCTCGTCGCTCAGGGGCGCCGCGTAGAGGCGGCGCGTCGGGCGGTGCCGCGGGGGCACCTGCACCCCGAGCGCCGCGAGGTCGACCGGCCGCGCCGGGGCCTCGCACTCGCTCGGCGGGTAGCTGTACTCGTCCTCGACCGGGGACTGCAGCGTGTCGCGCCCCTCGGGGGTGAGGTCCAGGCCGTTGCCCCCGCGCTTCCACTGCGCGAGGCCCTCGGCCCGGAGCGCGTCGCCCTGGTCGAGGGTGCACGTGCTCGGGCCGTACTCGAACACGTGGGGCTCGCTCGCGACGTAGCGCAGGGCCCGCATGGTCTCGGCGTTCATGGCCTCAGCCGACCTTCTGCGCCGGGGGCGCTTCCAGGGCGAAGCCGTGGTTGCAGCCCCCGAACAGGGGCATGCACACGTGGGTCGTGCCGTCGGTCTGCTTGGCCAGCTCCGGGGGCGGCAGCTCGGTGACCGCGTGCTGGAAGCACATGGGGCAGTGGCGCGCGAGCACGCGCACGTCGTAGCTCGTCTCGCCGACGATCCAGCAGACCAGGACCTCGCCCGCGGGGAGCTTCATGACCTCGGTCTGCCGCCGCCCGCGACCCTTGCGCACCTTGACCGCGTTCACGACTGCACCTCGCCCATGAACTGCTCGGCGAGCATGACGAGCGACTCCTCGACCTCGGCCGCGCCGTCGACCGCGCGCACGCACACGTCGACCACGCGGTGCGAGCGCGTCACCTCGTAGTCCAGGCTCGCCTCGGCGGCGAAGCGCTCCGCCTGCTCGGGGCTCGGGAACTCGAACGTCGCGTAGGAGGACGCGTCCTCCGCCACTTCCGCCATCGGGACCATCATGCTTGTCATGCTCCTAATATAAGCCGGTTCGCATGCCTGTCAACAGGGCCCGTTTTTGCAGCCCTTTCCGGGCCCGCCGCAGACCGGTTTACGGCGCCGCGGGGCGGGCGCGCTTGCGCGCGGCGCCGACCAGGATGTCCGCCACGCGGATGTCCAGGTAGGGCCCGGACCCGTCGAGCATCGCGTAGCCGTTCGAGTGCGCGATGACCTGCAGCGACCCGAGCTTCTCCCCGCCGTCCCGGTCGCGCACGCGCAGCCAGAGGTCCCCGTTCGGCAGGTACCCCGCGTCGGTGAGCTGCCCTCCCATCCTCTCGACCCGGCCGCGCACGCGGGCGACGAAGAGGCGGTCGCCGGGCTCGAGCCGCGCGTCCTCCGCTCGCTCGACGCGCGCCGGCGCGCCGGGGGGCTTGGGTCCGCCGGGCATCTCGTTGTCCTTCCACCCGTGACCGAGCAGCCGCGCGCCGACGTCGTGGGGCGCGAGCGGGTTGCCCGTGTCCGACTCGCCGTGGGTGCCGTGCATGCTCACGAGCACCGACAGCTCCCGGTCCGGCCCGTACTGGCCGCCCGCGGTGATGAGGACGCGGTCGCCGATCTTCTCGACCGACACCCAGCGCCCCCGCCTCGCCTCGACGTAGCGCCTCACGCTCTCGACGAAGACCGCCTCGACCTCGCTCAGCCCCGTCCGCACCTGCATGGCCTCAGCCCTCCTGCTGCCTACCTCATGCCGCGCTAGTCGCACTCCTCGGCCTCGACCTCCTCGAGCGGCCGGCTGCTGACCACGTGACCCTGATCGTCGAAGACGGTGACCACGGTGTCGTCGCTGCCGAGGGCGAGGTCGACGCCCACGCGGAAGCTGGGAGGGGGGCACGGGATGGTGTCGTCGGGGTCTCTCATGGCTGCTGCTTCCTCATGGCGTCGACGTCGACCAGGCGCACGCTCATGCTGCGCACGCCCTCCAGGTAGGCCGCCGTCGCGCGGTGGTTGCCGTCGTGAAAGTAGCGGTCGCCCCCGGCCTGCATGACGACGGGGATGTCGGCGGGCGTCTGGGTGGTCTCGTTGACGCGCCCCTCGGCGAGGTCGGGGTCGTCGATGTACTCGCGCACGCGCTCGGGCGAGACCGAGTGCTGGATGCTGTAGAGCCTCGGGTCGTCCAGGCGGATGCGCACCACGGGAGCACTGCGGATGGCCTGCCGGATCTGCGCGGAGGTCAGGCCCCGCTTGTACTCGCGGCGGTCGCGGAAGGTCCACGGTACCTTCGCCCCGTGTCGCGTCTCGCTCTCGGGCAGGCGCGCGAGCTCGCGCTTCGCGCTCGTCGCCGGGTCCGTGACGCTCGCCATCCACGCCGCGAGGCTCATTCGTGGCCGTGCTCCCCGTGGCCTCCGCCGTGCTCGCCGCCCTCGTGGCCCTCGTGGCCCTCGTGGCCCTCGTGCTCCTCGTGGCCGCCGTGGAGCGCGCCCGCGGCGGCGCCGACCGCCGCCTCCGCGCCCTTGGCCGCGAGCTCGGTCGGGTCGTCGTGCAGCGCGTGCTCCTCCGCCGCGTTCGCCGCGCGCCCCGCGCTCTCGACCTTCTCGGTCGCGTGCTCGAGCTTCTTGCCGAGCCACGCCGCGACGCCCTTGTGCTCGGGGGCGCCGGGGGCCTTGCCCTTGTGGTCCTCCGCCGCCTTGCCGTGCTCGTTCGCGGCGGCCTCGTGGTGGCTCGCGGCGGCCTCGTGCTCCGACTTGCGGACTGGGTCGTGCTCCTTGTCGGCGGCCTTGGAGTGCGCGTCGGCTGCGGCCCCATGCGCCTCCTTCGCCGCCGTGTGCGCCGCCGCCGCGTGCTCGTGCTCGGAGCGCGTCGTCGCCGTGGCGCTCGCCGCGTGGGCCTCCCTGGTGGCCGCGCGCGCCTCGCGCCTCGCCCCGCCCGTGTGCTCGGCGCCGCCCCCGGCCGTGAACTTCCCGTGCTCGCCGCGCGGGTGCGCTTCCTCGTTGAACTCGCCCACGCCCGCAGACTACGCGAACGGCGGCAGGGGCGCGAGGACCGCCTTGACCTCGTAGAGGGCCACGACCTCGGCGCACAGGTCGTCGAAGCGTACCGTGAACGCGCGCCCTCCCGGGAAGACGTAGTCGACCACCCCGACCTCCTCCGCCCCGGGCTCGCCGCAGTGCTCGGCGAGGTGCACGAGCACGCGGTCGCCAACGACGGGTGTGGTGGTCACGGGGTGACTGACGCGGGTCGCTGTCTCAGCGGGACGTCCGGGTCGTACCCCAGGATCTTGATCACCCGGCGGCACTTCGCACTGATCTCCTCCACCTCGGAGAGCAGACCAGCGCCCCTGACAGACTTGTCCGCCATGTCCCGGATCTCGATGAGCGCGTTGAGCGCGATGCCGTGGTCGTGGCGCCCGTGCGCCTCCGCCATCTCGGCGATCGACTGGTGCTCGATGCGTGAGCGCTTCTCGTCCTGGAGCTGGGTCGCGAGGTCGCAGAGCAGCGACGCGATGTTCTCGTCCCCGTGCTCGCGCCGGATCTGGTCGGCGGTGTAGATCGCCTTCGCCGCGAGACGGAACCCGTACGGTCGCTTCCTCCTCGTCGCCATCGCCTCAGCCCTCCTTCACCGTTGACTGCTTGCACGCCGGGCACGCGGGTCGGCCGCCACGCGCCCTCGCCCGCCGGAGCTTCTCCAGGGGCTGCACGTCGTCGCTCTTGCACACGCGGCACCGGAGCTTCACGCGCCGCCCGAGCTTGGGGTTGCTCTCGGCCTCGCCGATGACGACCAGGCACCCGAACTGCTCGAGGAGGATGACCGGCCGCCACTTACCGGTGCGCTTCGGGGGGACGTGGCCGGCGGTCGTCATGAGAGTGCCCGGATCGCGCGCTGCACGTAGCGCTCAATGATCTCGGGAGGCGTGTCGCGCTGGATAGCCGACTGCGGCTCGGTGTCGAGGTTGTCGCCCAGGACGCGCGCCAGGCGCTCATCGAAGTTGCTGCGTTCGATGAGCGTAATGGCGAGGTCCTCCACAACCGTCGTGTGGAAGATCCGTCGCTGAATGGTGTAGGCGTTCCCCGCGTACTTCACCTCTCCCGCAGAGAAGCGCGCCCACGCCGGCCCCACGAGCGAGACGTCCGTCGCCGTCGAACATCCTCCTCGCGCGCCGCCTGTCCCCGGCTGACCCTGCGCCTTCGCGTGCTGGATCTCCCAGACCTTCGTCTGTACCCAGTCCGTCCGACCCCGCTCTTCAAGCGTGGGGTTGGGAACCACTGACCAGTGCATGTCGTGCACGCTCCCGTGAAGGACCACGCTCGTGATGTCGAAGCGATGGTCGTGCACGCGACGCACGCCCGCGGGCAAGCGCACCAGGTCCGGGTGCCACACATGCACGCGCAGGTTGGGAGCGTCGTGGAGCTCCGCCTGGAGCATGCCGAGACCGTGGTGACGCCACGTGAGCATCTCCAGGTCGACCGCGCGGGCGATGAGGTACTTCGCAGTCTGGTAGAGCATTCCCATGCGACGGCTTATGCCGCCGTCGGGCTCACGCGGAACTTGGGCAGGCCGAGACTCCACTGCACGGTGCCCGCCGCGACGAGCTGCCAGACGATCAGCGTCCCGAAGCAGGTGTCGGCGTCGCGGTCGAGCATCGTCACGCAGAGCCGCTGGAAGCTCATGGGGCCGTAGGAGCGCAGGTGGTTGCGCACGCGGATGCGCCAGCTCCCCGCCTCCTGCTTGCTCATGTCGCGCCGCCACTGCGCGGTGAAGTCGCGCGTCGCCCTGTCGCCGTTGCGCGTCGCCTCCGGGTCGCCCGGGTGCCGGATGAGGTGCGTGTAGACCCTCGCCCCCGAGCGGTCCGGCGTCCCCGTCACCCAGCGCACGACTCGCGCTCCTTCCGCCACCCGCGTCGCCCGACGCCGCCCCGCGCGCACGCCTCGCGGCTCGGCCCCGGGCGGCAGGCGCGGCAGCGCGTGAGGGACAGTACCCGCCGCTCGGGTTGCCGCGTGCGGTACCGCCGCCTGCACCCCGCGCACTGGACGCTGAGGAGCGGTGTCCGGCCGCGTCGCAGGACGAGCAGGACGAGGCTCATGGCGTCAGGCGAGTCAGCGACACCCAGCGCGCGAGCGGCACGAGCAGGGGGCAGCGACGCGCGTACTCGTCGCGCGCCTCCGGCGGCTCGAGCTGCACCGCCCGCCGGAACGCGAGGTAGGCGCTCGGCAGGGGGGAGCCGGACCTCGCGAGGTAGCGCCTGCGGTCGTCCTCGAAGTAGGCGCGCGCGTGGAGCGAGAGGCGGTAGCTCGCGTGCAGGTCGAACTCCAGGGACATGAACTGGATGTCGCTCGCCTGCAGGGGCGAGACGTAGGCGACGTAGCGGCGGCCGTCGAAGGTCGGGGCGTTCTCCCGGCGCAGGCGCTCGACCGCCCACTGCAGGTGGTCCAGGGTGAGCGCGTCGCCCGCCGCAGACCGGTTTACGGTCACTTCTTCGCCTCCGGGTGGCTCGGCATGCTCTCGCTCACCGAGCGGTGCACGGGCGGCTCCCAGAGCGTGTCCTCCCCCGGGCTGCCCTCCTGCACCGGGCGGCCCGCCTCGGTGTGGGGCTGCTTGAAGTCCTTCTGGATGGCGGGGACCCTGTCGGCGCCGCCGTACATGCGCTCGACCGCCGGGTTGTTCAGGCGCGGCATCGGGGGGTCGGGCGGCGGCACCGCGTTCGCGCGCACGCGCGGCTGCTGCGCCTTGCCGACGGCCTGCCCGGGGCGGGGCACCGCGGCCCCCTTCGCCAGGAAGCACGTGGGGCACGAGATCGGGTTCATCTTGTGGGGGCAGAGCTGGACTGGACTCATGCCCCGATTATGCCGCCGCTACGCGCGCGCCGCTCGCCGGGCGACGGCCTCGTAGATGACGCGCGCCGCCTCGGCCGGCTGCATGATGTCCGTGAAGCCCGACGCGTCGGTGACCTCGAGCGCGATCGACAGCTCGTGCAGGCCCACCGTCACGCTCACCAGGTGCGCCGGCTTGCCCTTCAGGCGCCGGGCCTCCGCGATGACCTCGTGGACGACGAAGCCGGAGAGCTTGGGGTCGGCACCGAGGTTGGGGCGGCGCAGCACGGTGAACGTGAAGGGTGCGCGGGGCATGCGCGAGCTTATGACGCGCGCTGCAGGGTGCCCGAGAGGTGCACGACGTCGCCCGGCTCCCACACCCTCTGGGGCAGGAACACCCAGAGCACCGACTCGACCTCGCGCCGGTGCCCGCCCACGAACGTGCGCATGACCAGGCAGTAGGCGAAGACCAGGTGGCCGAAGCCCTCGACGTGCGCCTGCTCGACCGACTTGACGGTCCAGCGCCGCGCGATGTCCGCGATCCTCTCGGCCATGCGCGTACCTCATGGCGCGGGCGCCCCCCGGGTCAGGGAGGCGCCCGCTCAGGGGCCCCGCTACGGAGTGACGGAGAAGACGACCACGACCTGCAGGTGCCCGGCGGTGAGCGCCGAGAGCGCGTGGGTGCCGTCGCCCGTGATCGTCATCTTGAGCTGCTGGCCGCCGCGGTCCGGGTAGGGGTCGCTGCCCGGGGTGTCGAAGCTGCCCGTCGCCGTGAAGACGTCGGTGCTGCCGATGAGCGAGCCGGCCGCGTCGCTGCCGCCCTGCACCGTCGCGTGCGCGGCCGTCGCGCCGCCGCCGCTGAGGGTCGTGAGGACGTCGAGCTCGATGCCCTCCAGGCGCGCGTTCGCGGGGAGCACCGCGCCGATGTTGAAGGCGACGCCGCTCGTCTGCGCCTGGATGGTCGCGAGCGGGACGTCGATGGTGACCTCCTGCGGCGCGAGGTTCTTCGCGCTCTGCGTGAAGGCGGCCATCATGACCTTGTCGATCTCCGCCTCGTTGGCGCCGCGCCCTCGCATGGTGACGACGCGCGCCTGCGCCGCGAGCAGGGTCGCGTCGGTCGCGCTGCCAAGCTGGCCGCCCGCCGCGAGGATGGCCGCCTGCACGCCGGCGTCGCTCACGCTCGCTCCGGCCCGGACCACCTGGGACGCGCTCTGGGACTGGATGGTCACGGTCGTGATGTTGATCTGGGTCGTCATGCGCGGGGACTCCTCTAGGGCCTGAGCCTACGCGCGGGCGCCCGCCGCCGCTAGACCTTCGTGTCCGGCTCGTCGTCCTCGAAGGGGATCTCGGGCCGCGACGCCGGGTCGAAGCGGCCGATGTAGTAGAGCAGCAGCACCAGGTCGAGCGGCTTGCCGAGCATGACGACGCAGCTCCCGAGCGGGTCGCGCATGCGCTCGTCGCGGATCGCGCCGACGTCCTCGCCCGAGGTGACGATGAAGGGGACGTCGCGCATGCGCGGGTTGCGCATCTTCTCCAGCGGCAGGTCCCATCCCTGGATGCGGCTGCCCTCCAGGTGGAGGTCGAGGAGCACGAGGTCGATGGGCTCCGTGCGCATCAGGCCGAGGGCCGCCTCGCCCGTCGCCGCCCAGCACGAGGTGTGGCCGTTGAGGGTCAGGAAGTGCTCGAGGAGGCGGCGCTGCGCCTCGTCGTCCTCGACGATGAGGATGTGCATGCGCCGAGTCTAGCCCGACGCCTGGCCCGTCTCCGAGACCACCCAGTTGAGGCCCGTCCAGCGCCGCTCGGGCGCGGGGGGCTGGGGCCAGCCGAGGTCGGGGAAGGGCCTTCCGTCCTGCTGCAGGCCGAGGCGGAGGTCCCACTGGGCGAACTGCGTCGCCGCCCACTGCAGCAGCAGCCCCTTGGCGAGGTCGAGGTCCGCGACGTCGCACACCAGCGAGTCGCCGAGGACCCGCCGCCTGTAGCGCGCGCCCCACGTCACGAGGTAGGTGGAGTCGGTCGTCGGCAGGACCGCGCGCTGCAGCGGGTGGTCGACGAACGGCCGGTTGGTCGGGGCGGCGGTGAGCGCGAAGGCGAGGTCGTCGCACCGGGCCGCGAGCGCCGCCTGCGCCGCCGCGTTGCTCGCGGGGTCGTAGGCCATCACTTGCTCGTGAAGCGACCGTGCTCGTCGCGCGGGTGGTCGTCCTCGCTGAAGCCCGCCATGTACTTCGCGGCCGTCGCCGGGTCCTTCCGCCCGCCGGTCTCGACGACCTCCTTCATCCCGGTCTTGCCCGGCACGTCGTGGAGCGTCACGTTGGGGTTCTTCTTCGCCACGTCGCGCGCGACGTCTGCGTAGGACTGCCGGCGGAAGACGCCTGCCTTGAGGTCCTTCGCGCGCTGGATGCCCTGCTCCGCGTGACGAGTGGCCTCGGCCGCGCCGCTCTCGTGGTGCGCGGCGCTCTCCTTGTCGCCGAGCGCGCGGTGAGCCTCGGCGGCCTTCAGGTGGGCCGCGCTCGCCTGCGCCCAGAGCTTGACCTGCCCCGGGCCCGACTTGTCGGCGTGCCAGCGCTCGGCCGTCGCCGACGCCCCGCGTGCCCTCTGCGAGAGCTTGCTCGCCTGCGAGGGCGTCATGCCGCGCTTGGCGACCCAATTCTGGAGACCAGCCATGCTCTCTCTCAGGGGGTTTATGGCGTGCGGTGCCTCAGTCCGCGCGCGAGACCGAGAGCCCGAAGCCGTCTCTCGGCCCCGGCTCGGCCGCGTGCGCGTGGCCGTGCATCGAGACGTAGAAGTGCTCGCCCCCGAGCTTGGCCATCATGCTCTTGGCCTGCTCCACGGCGAGGCCCACCTGCTCGGCCTGGCGCTGGCCGAAGTTCTCGGCGGGGAGGCTCGCGGCGAACTCCGCCGCCTTCGCCTCCAGCTCCTCTGCGGTGACCTTGTCGAACGAGTGGCTCCAGCTCATGACTCCTCCGGTGCGGCCTTGGCCGCGTGCTCGGCGCTCCTGGTGGCGTGGTACTTGGCCTCGCGCGGCAGCTTCGCGAGCTCGGCGGCCTTGCCGGCGCGGTCGTGCGCCTCGCTCGCCGCCTTGTGCAGGTCCTGCTCGCTGCGGTCGTCGTCCTTACCCTCGCCGAACGCGCGCAGGCCGGCGTCCTTGCTCGCCTGGTCGGCGGCGCGCCCCTCGCTCTCGGCGAAGCTCTTGGCCCTGTAGTGCTGGTCGGCCTTGTCCTGGAACTGCTTGGCCGCCTTGCGGTGCTTCTCGGCCTGCGTCTGGTTGCCCGCGCTCTCGTTGGCCCAGACCGCCGAGTGGTGCGCGCTCGCGGCGCGCTGGTAGCTCTCGGGGTCGTTGGAGCTGACGGCCTTCTCGGCGGCCCCCGCCTCGGCGGTGCGGTCCTTGGCGGCCTTGCTGCGCTCGGCGTTGCTCCCGTACATGGGGCAGAGCCTAGCACCGCAGACCGGTTTACGGTGGCTCTTCAGTCCTCGGTCACCGTGATGTCGGCCTCGCAGTCGAGGGTCCCCGCGTAGGTGCCGCCGTCGACGAAGGGCGCGGTGAAGGTCGCCTGGAGCGTGCCCCCGCCGCTCACCCCGAAGGTCAGGCCGAAGCCCACCGAGTCGCCCGTCGCGCCGCTGACGACGGGGCTCCCCGCGACGGCGAGGCCCGCGTCCCCGTACTTGCGCACCGCCGCGTTGATGTTCTTGCCCTGCACCGTGCCCGCGTCGCGGTCGGTGCACACGACGTTGCCGTCGACCTTCGCCGCGTGGGCGAGAGGGGGCGCGTAGCCCGTGTCGACGACGCAGCTCCCGCCGGCCACCGTCGTGCAGAGGAGCGTGAAGGACTTCTGCACGCGTGTCTGCAGGCTCGCCGTGCCCACGACCTGAGGGGGTGGGGCGAGCGGAACGACGCTCCCGTAGCTCGTCGCGGGCGGGGGAGACTCCGAGCTCGAGGAGCGGCAAGCGACGACCATGAGGGCAGCGACCGTCGCGAGTACCGTGGCCGCGCTGAAGATCAGGAACGACGCCGTGCGCGGAAGGCGCGCGCCTAGGGCGAGGTCGATCGGCAGTCGACCACCGTGCCGACGCGCCCCCGCCAGGAGCATTCGCCGCCGACCGCGCAGGCCTGCTCCTGGCCCTCCGGGCGCGCCGGGTCGCTGCAGGCGCGGGCGGTCGCGCCGCACGTCCAGGAGGGCGCGGCGGGGGCGCAGGGCACGTCCTCCAGGTAGAGCGAGAGGCCGCCGTCGGGCAGCAGCGAGGTGACCTCGCAGCAGGGCGACCACACCGGGTCGGCGCACCACCACGGGTCCGCCGCGTCGCAGGGCCCGGGCGGCAGGGGCTCGAGCCGGCCGCCGCACGATAGGAGCAGGAGCAGGGCGAGGCGCCTCATCGCCGCGCGTCCTGCCGGGCACGCACCGCCCGCGCGATCCGCCTCGACCTCCACACGAAGAGTCGCCGGATGAGGGCCCCGGTGAAGTAGCCCACGACGCTCGAGCCCAGGATGGTCACGATCGTCTCCGCAGTCATGGTCGCCTTCTTCCTAGTTGGGCGTGCTCGTCTCCAGACCTCGGACGGCGGAACCCGGGCACCAGCCGGGGGTCTCGGTCGGTCGGGCATCCGACTCGGCACGGCTGCGTGCGCACGCACGTGCACGCACCGTCGCGCAGCGTGGGGGTCATCCCCGGCTCGCACGTCTTGGCCGCGCAGTCGCTAGCGTTGGGCGCCGCGACCTGCACCGCCACGGCGAACAGGACCACGCCCATCAGGACCGCCGTCAACACGAACTGCCTCATCACTTCACCAGCCACCGGAGCACGCGCAGCCACCGCGGCTCGCGCGCGTCGCACCACACCTGAGCCTCGCACCGCACGCAGAGGGCGCCACCGCCCACGGGCAGGTTGCCGCACTCGCAGTAGTCGTCCGGGTCGTACATCACGGCCTTGTCCTCCCCGTTCGCGCGCA
>Ga0209166_10001388_pt1 | contig 20360 bp, 30 predicted proteins | sample Coa_R1_3_FD_187151 | JGI IMG/M metagenome (GOLD analysis project Ga0209166, IMG submission 187151) | Surface soil microbial communities from Centralia Pennsylvania, which are recovering from an underground coalmine fire - Coalmine... | ecosystem: Environmental > Terrestrial > Soil >... | reverse complement strand
TGGCACCGAGGCCACCACCCCGCACACGTTGTCCGCCGACGCCGACGACCCGGCGATGCAGAAGCCGCTGGGCAGCGTCGCGGAAAGCCCGTGCGCCGATAGTGTCGTCACCGTGAGGATATTTCCAGCCACTGTTACGCCGGTGATCGCAACGGGCGTGGCGGTCGCCGCGAAGATTCGCGGCGCGGAGAACAACAGCAACAAGCTCAACAAAAGTTTTTCCATCCTCTTCTCCTTTTTCTACAGTCCGGTCGTCTCGATCCAGTCAAACGATACGTCGCAACTTCCGCCCGTCAGCGTCACCCCGTTCAGATTTACCGCAAGCTGCTGCGCCGTTCCACGCAGCACAATCGATTGCCCGTACTTCGGCGTCCAGACATAAATGTCATTGGGCGAAGCCGTCCCCGGGGCCAGCGCCCCCACCTTCATCGGCCAGATGGCCCCCACCAGCGTGCCGGTCGTGGGATTCGCCGTGTAACTCAGCGGCGCGGAAACCGCGGCGGAGTTGCTGGAATCAAGCGGCACAACGGTCATCGCCGCGGACGTTCCCAGGGTGTCCGCCGTCGAGCGCTTCAGCAGTTGCACGTCGATAATTCCCGCCGTCGTCTGCGTGCAGCTCAGTTGCACGCGGGTCACGATCACCGTGGTCGTCGCACCGCCCGGAAGCACCGCGATGTCCGTCGGGCTCGCCGCCGGCACCAGGCCCTGCTTCGCCGCATGAAAGGTGGAAATGTTCACCGGCATCAGGCCAACCAACTGCGTTCCATTGAGGTCCGTGCGCAGCGCCACATCGCGTCCCGCCGTCGCCGGGGAAGGCAGCTGCGATTGCGCGATGGCTGGAAGAACTCCAACGCGGTTGGCCGCCGCCGCCGCTCCGTTGTCCGCGAGCAACGCTGGCTGATTCGCGGAAGTGGCGGCTCCGGCGGGCAGCGGCAAAGACGCCACGCTCACGCTAAACGGGTCCACCCCCGTCGCTACGATCTGCGCGCCGCGCGCCGTCGCTTGAAAATCCACGCGCTGCCCGGCGGTCACCGTTGGCTGCGCAGTGTTGAATATCCCGCCGATCTTTATGGGATTGCCGGAGTCCGCAGCCGCGGAAGCCACGTTGCCCTGCGCTTTCGCGTTTCCACCGGTCAGCGTCGCATCCAACGCCAGCGATCCGCTGGTGCCGATATTCGCCGTAACCGTTGGCGAGCCCACGTTCACCCGCAAGCCGCCGGACGTGTCGCAGGAAAGCGGATCGCTTTGCGCCGTGGTGTACGTCGGCGCGGAGGTGGTCGCCGCGCAAAGCCCCAGAATCCCTTTCTGTCCCGACGTCGTCGAAGCCTGCGCCACTTCCAATCCGGTCACGCTCGCGTCGGTGGCCGCGCCGGCCGGCAGCGGCAAACTCGCCGCGGTGATTGCCGTCGTCGGAGCCGCGTCCACCGTGACGTGCAGCGCGCCAGCCACGGCCTGCTGCACCGTCATTTCGCTTGGCGTGGGAGATGTCGTCGCGGTGATGCGGATGTTAGCCGTGCCCGTCCCGGTAATCGCCGGGTTCAGCCGCACGCGGAAATTCGAGAAAGCAGCGACATTGCAAAGCCACGCTTTATTGGTCGCCGAAAGCGCGAACGTGGTCTCCACGTTTGCCGTGTCCACGCGGTCGCAGGAAATGGGGAAAGAAAAATTTCCACTGCCATCGTCCGCTTCGAAATTCAGCGTCCCGCCGGTCATGGTGGAAGTTGCCCGCAGTGTCACCGCCACCAGCGACATATTTGGAACCGTGAGCGCAGCCGTTGCCGCCGTGTCCACCGCCGTAGCGCTGGTCCACGCCGCGGTCACCGCCGTCCCGTTGTTCCAGCTCACCACCGGATCGGCGAACGCCGGATCCGCGGCCGCGCCGCCGGAAATCAGCACCTGGCCGGAAGCGCCCGCGGCAACAGCCGCCGGCGAGCTGGTCCCGTTGCCGACATAAAGCTGATGCGCTGCCAGCGTAGCCAATCCCGTTCCGCCTCCGGGCACGGTAAGCACGCCGCTCAGCCCCAGCTGTACGTCTCCGCCCGCCGTATTCGTCTGCGTCAGGGTCAGGCCATTCGTCGCCGCGCTGCTCTTCAGGTTCAGCGCCGTTTGCGAGGAATCATTTACTCCATTCGTCTGCAGCGTCACGCCGCTTCCCGCGCTCGCCGTCAGCGTGACCACCGTGCGATTGTTCGCAGAGTCGTCGGTGACGCTCGCCACCGCCGTTCCGGTGAATTCCACCTTTCCGCGCTGCGTTTGGTCCAGCCCGCTGGCATTTTGCACGGTCTGGTAAAACAGCGTCGGCGTCCCGCTGATTCCGGAATACGCCGGCTGCGCGCAGGTTGGCGCGGCGTCCGCGTTCAGCGCCGTCGTAAACTGGTTCGCGGCGCAGCTTCCCACGCCGCCGGCCGCCAGCGTGGAATACACCACGTCCGTTCCATTCGATTTCGGATAAAGGTTGGCGGCCCCGATCGCCAGCCGCGCCAGCGCAGGCGTCGCGTTCACCGTCAGCAAATCGCCACGCGCCGTCAGCGCCGTCAGCGCCAGCGCCAGGGATCCGGAAAGATTCGAGAATGCGGGCTGCGCGCAAGTCGGCGCGGCGTCTCCGTTGTCCGTGGTTTCAAACTGGTTCGCGGCGCACGCGCCCGTCCCGCCCGCCGCTCCCGTCGACCCCACGATGTCTGTCCCGTTCCACTTGAAATAGCCGCCCGAGCTGGCCGGATGCGCCACCCGCTGCCAGGTCGGCGTGAGCCCGACCGCCGCGATCACGTCGCCCCGCACCGCCGCCGCCGCCGTGGTATCCCCATGCGCAGAACTCAGCAGGTTGTGCGCGCTCGGTGCAAACGTGGAAGGCAGCCCGGAAAGTCCCGCGTAGGAAACCAGCGCGCAGCCTGGCGCCGCGTTGCGCGTAAACGCATTGGCAAATTGATTCGCCGCGCAGCTTCCCACCCCGGAATACGCGGATGCCAGCCCGGCATCCGTCAGCGCCCCGGAAAGCGCAAGCTGCTCGTTGCCCAGCGAGGGGTTGGAGGGTGTGATGGTCAGCCCGTTCACCGCCGCGCCAGTTTGGAAATTCAGCGTAGTTTGCGACGCGTTGTTGAGGCCATTGGTTTGCAGCGTCGGGCCGCCGCCGGTGCTCCCGGTAAACGTGCAGTCCGTGGTCAGCGTCACGGCGTTGTCCACGCATCCGCCGTTGACGAAGTTCACCGTCGTTCGCGCCGTCAGGTTCGCGCCCGAACTCTGCACCGTCGAATATCCTATATAGGTAGGAGCGGTCACGCCCGCGGCCGCCAAAGATCCCCAATCGATCGAAGCCTGTTGCGGCAGCGTCTTGTCTTCCGTCCAGGTTACGCTCTGCACCCGGCCGTCCGGAGTCGGTGACAGCGTGATAAACGCGCGAGTCACCAGTCCCGCCGGGGTGCAGCCCGCGTTCGGAACCAGGTCCACTCCCGCGGCCGCCGTATAATTGTCCACCAGCGTGCCGTCGCCCTTGATCCACCCGCGCACCTGCTGCGGCACGTAAGTGATCCCGCCGCACAGGATCCTTGCGGGCTTGTTACCGGAAGAGTCGAAAGGCTGGAATATAATCGTTCCGTAGACGGGCGTCGCCCCGATGGTGGCCATCGCCTTCAGCCCCGCCGCCGATGGAGTTTTTCCCTCGGGAGTTTTGAACGTGCCGGTAACGTGCGGAATGGTCTGCGCGGAAGCTTTGCCGGCCAGCATCGCCGCGCCGAAAAGAAATACGAAAACGAAAACAGTCTTCTTCATTGGATCTCCGCTGTGCAAGCGAAGATCCCGCTCGACCCTGACTTCCCCCATGTTAACCCGAACCCGCCACCCAGTCCCCGGTGAATCTTTTGCCGGGTAACGGCCCCCTCATTCAGTCAGTCAACAAAATTCTCCGCTAGGAAGCTTTCCTCCTCCTGCCCGGCAGCGCCGCGTTCAGCAGGTCCCGCAGCTTCGCCAGCCTTCTCAGCAGCTCGCTCGGCGCATCCTTGCAGATGCCGGCCTCCACCAGCCCGCTCACCAGGTCGACGTAGTAGGAAGCCTTCATCCCCCCGGAATAGTTGTTCACCGCCATCTGCTTCTTGGTCAGCGTCTGCCCGCGAAAACTGTACATCGCCGCCTTGATCGCCACCGGCTCCGTCCCGCCGCCCGGAAGCGATCGGAACGCCGTCCTGCCGGACATCATCCGCTCAGCGCGCTCCTCCGTCATGCGCAGCGCGCGCAGTCCCGTCTCGCGCTCGATTCCCAGCTCCTGCATCCGCAGCAGGCATTTCGTGCGCTCGAACGAGCTCAGGTCCAGCCCATGCGCGCTGTTCAGCTCGATGGCCGCCAGATACATCTCCGCGTCGCTGCCGTACTCGCGGAGCTCGCACCTTATCTTGCTGTCGTCGCCGAAAATCTTCCGCCATCCCTTCCAGCGGTGCGTTCCGTCCACAATCCTTTTGGTCTTGCCGTCCACCACGATGTGCGGCAGCGCTTCCCCCGCCCGGATGGCGTCCGCGATCCGGTTTACGTGCATCTCCGAAATCTGCTGCCGGGGATATAAGGTCTGGTCCCAAATCAATTCGGTTACCGCCAGTTCCACTACGTTTGAAAGATCCGTCGTCATCGCTCGCGTCCCTCCTCGATTTTGAAATGAAACTGCCCCTGCCTTGCCACGCGTTGCCGTGCCCTGCCGTGCCGTCCCTCGCCATGCCGCGCCGCGCCGAGATCAAACTCGCGTTCGCTCCTCGAAGACCTTCACGATAAATTTGCCGAAAGGCCCCAAGCGCTGCGGGCGAAAATCTCCCAGGCCGATGCGCCTTCCGGCCTCCTCCAGCATCGGCAAAAGGCTTCCCCTAACGTCGCTGAAGGGGAAATCCTCGTCGACCAGAAGAACGAAGGAAAGCCGCCAGGGAAATAGTTTCGCGCGGGAGCGCAGTATCCGGGCTCTTTGGACCACAACCTGCCTCACGTCGATTTCGTATTCTTTGGTCCCGAACGGGATCATGTCCGGAACGATTTCCAGGCTTCCCGCAACAAAGGGCCTGGGATTGATCTTGCCCTTTTTGAACGAGAACGAAACGTTCACCAGCGCCGAATGGACGGCGTAGGAGGGGAAAGCCAGCGAATCGCCGTCTGGCGTCCAATAACAGGCATCCAACGCTTCCTTCTCCGGAGTCGGTATCGTTTTCTTGCCGGCCGCCGATTGAGCCTTCATCGCCGCCGGATTGTGCAGCAGTATCGGTTTCGTCCCTTCAATCGTTACGTCGAACGTTCTCATTTCCCCCGCCTCCTTTTGAAATGAAACTGCCCTCGCCACGCCTCGCCTGGCCATGCCTCGCCTGGCCAAGCCTCGCCTGGCCTCGCCTGGCCGAGATTTTTACGTGCGCATCCACACCGGCCGCCCGTTCGCGCACTCGCGCTCGCGCGGCTCCGCGTACGGAAGTCCCAACGCCTTGAAAATTTGCTCTTCGTTCTCGGGCCGCACCCGCATGTTCACGCTGCGCTGCTCGATCGGTTCGTACTGACCGGCCAGCTCCAGCCCGGAGCCGTCCGCGCTCAGCTTTCCGCCGCAGCTCTTCGCCCGCGAAGCCATCCAGATGTTGTGCTCCGCCGAGCCGGTCCGAATCAGCAGCAGCGTCGCCCAGGTCTCCGGCGTGGCCAGATAAATGTCGACCGCCAGATCGCGGTCGTAAGGAACCATTGCGTCATACCGGGCATAGACGCGATTCTCGGCGCCATAGATCCCGCGAATCAGCTTCGTGCCTGCCGCCAGAATCTCCCCGAACGTCGCTTTCGCCTTGGCGTAGAAATCCGTCATCGCCACGTCGTCGGTAACGCCCAGCAGCGTCTCGCTCGATTGCATACGTGGCACCACAACCAGATCGATGTCCTTCACCATCGATTTTCCGCGCCGGATCGATCCCGCAATCTCGATGCGCTCGCACAACGGCCGCAGCCACTCGACAATCTCCTCCGCCCGCTTGCGCGCCTCGCTCAGCCCAATCACGCCGTTGCCTCCCTCTCCGCACGCTGCTCTGGAGCCGCGGAACTCCGCGCCAGCCGCCGCGCCTTCGCCCCCGCGTAGAATCCCTTGCCCAGCCCCTCCCGGCTAGCTCGCTTCGCGCGCCGCGCCGCGTTCCGCCGGTCGTTGTATTCCTTCAAGCAAGCCGCGCAGTACACCCGCGCGGTGGTCGCCCGGCCGCACCCGGAGCAAGGCCGCGCGGCCATATCTTTTTCTTCCTCCTCCGTAGGCGCGTACGCTGCCACGCGAATGCATCCAGGCACCGGGCACTTCCAGGACTTCCGCGTGAACAGTTTCCGGTTGACGCATCCGCTCCGCTCCTGCTGGCCGGTCTCATCCGCGCCGTCCGGATGCACGATCCACGATGGCGGCTTGCTCTCCACCAGCGCCATCTCCATGGCAATATGCACCCCGCATCTCGGCGCGTTCATGCTGGCTCCTTTTTCTTCGCTCGCTCGTGAGCCCCGTAGTGCTCAGGCAAAGCGTGGCCGCGGCTGTCGTCTTCTTCGATCAGATTCCATTTCCGGCACTCCCTCAGCCATCGCAGGTCGAGCCGTTCGTCAGCCTGCAGCAGTCGCTCTGCATCCCTCCTTCGATAAGCGCAGCCGTTTACATTGTTGGAAGCGTCGAAAGGCAGCCCGGTAATTCCCTCGATCAGCGCGGCCAACTCGTCGACAAATTGCAGATACCGGATATGAATGAACCGCGTATAGCGGCGCGCGTAGTCCGAGCGAAACCAGCAGTTCCATTTCGGAGTGAAAGCGCCGTAGCGTTCACGCCCTGCAAGCGGTGCGCCGCAGTTGGCAACTTCCACGCCTAGGTCCTCGTACGACGTGAAACCGTTTCCATCGGCAACTGCGTCGCCCAGCCACAGTGTCCACATCTTGTGCGGCTGTCGTTCGAGCTGATGCCAGCGGAAGCCGTTAGCCTTCAACCACTCTTCGCTGAGCCGCAGCCGGGAGTCGTCAAAGCTCACGCGGCCTCCTTCGAATCTTCCGCGTCCAGCTTCAGCATCGCCTGGCCAAACAATTTCGCCACGTCGCTCTTCGAGGTCAGCGCGCGGATGCGCCGCAGCAGCGCGTGAAACTCCCCGGCCAGCGGCTGCACCGCCAGCTCCAGGTCCTTCGCGCTCACGATCAGGAAGTAGCCGTATGGCGCCATGCGCAGCGCTCCGATGGGAATCTTGAACAGCAGCACGAAGGTTCCGATCGCTCCGCAAATTTGCCGCCGCGCGTGTTCGCCCCACAGCATCCGCGCCTCTTCCGCAATCACCGCCGCGCGGATCGCCCGCTCCGCTCCCTTGTGGCTGGCAATCACCCGCAAAATCTCCTTGTCCTTCTCGTCCAGCAGATGCGAGCGCAGCGCCGCTTCCACCCGCGCGTCCAGCTCCCGCCAGCGGTCGTACGTGCTCCCCGCCGCAAACTCCGCCCCGAGTTGAAGCTGCTCGCTCATTTGGGTTTGGGCATCACCACCCAATCGGGCATCACCGGCGGAAAATCCGTTACCCTCGAATGCCTTGGACAGAAATGTCTGTTAGTGCCGACCGTCTTTGCGCACTTGACGCAGATCTTCGCGTCGCAGGTGATTGGCTCACCACCGAGCGTTCGTCCAATCTCGAAGTCGCAGAGCAGCGTAGCCGTGTGCGTGCGGCCATCCCATCGGAAACGGTGCGGGCAGAATTTGCAGCGCGGCTTGCCAGCCGGCGCATGCTTCACGATAGCTACCGTTCCGTCCTGGAGCTTTACGTATGAGCAGGGCATCGCAGTTTCCTCACTCCAACCTCCGTCGCTCGAAATCCCAGTGGTTGATCTTTCCCTCGAACGGGATATTGGGCGCCCACCAGTCGATCATCTCCGCGAAGTCGTCGAATCCATCGCTGCGCGCCAGCAGCTCCTCTTCGTTCGCGCCAAGAACTACGTCGTTTACGCGCACAACAAAAGCCGTTCCGATCATCGATACTTCAATATCCTCCACCTTCACGCACGGAGCCCGGAAAATCAGCATCGCCCCGCGCGTCCGCAATCCGGTATAGAGGTGCATGATGTCGCCAGGCCGGTCCTCAACCTTCCGCCGCGCGCGGATCGTGAACCGCTTCCGCCCGTCGCGGATCATCGGCACAAACCGCGGGTCCTCGTTGTACAGCCCCATCAGTTTTCCGCCTCGAAAATCTCGTCCACCAGCTTCTCTACTTTTTTGCGGTCCATGCCCTTCCGCGTCTCCATCGCGCGCTCGACCCACGCCTCGCGCGTCCATCCGTTCATCGCCTTCATCTCCCCGCGGATTCGGAACACCGCGAGGGGGCAAAGATCGTTGCGCGCCATCACTTCCTCAGCGCTTCCACCACGGACTTCGTCAGCTCCGCCAGGCCGCCGCTGCTGATCTGCGCATCCAGCAAGATGAACCGCACGCGATTGCCGGGAGCATCCGCGTCCGCCTTCGCCGGCGCCGTCGCAATGGGCGCTGCCGGCTGCGCCACGGCGACCTCCGTTGTCGGCGCCTCCTTCGCGGTCCTCGCCAGCGGCCGCCGCGTTCTCTCCTTCTTCACGAGAGGTTTTCGCGCCGTTGCCGCCGATGATGCGCACTTTTGCCCGCTCTGCTGCCGCGATGGCCGATGCCTCTCGATCTCGCGCTCGCGCGCACGCTCGCGATCCCGGAAAGCGGCGTCGCCGCGGCGCCTCCGCGCCCATTTGCGCTTGTAGCCCCGCCGGTCGGCGGCCACTTTGCCCAGCCCGGTCGGCTGCGCCGGCTTTCCATCGAACCTGCGCCGCCCGCTCATGCCGCCGCCATCGCCTTCGCTGCCTGCCGCTGCCCACGCACATACGCTTCGTCGCAATCGCAGCAGCGCGTGCGCCCCTCGCGGTTCACGAACCAGGTATGCGGCTTGCCGCAGCAAAAGTGCGCCGGCTCCGCCAGCAGGATGTGCACCCCGCCGTCGTCGCGCACGTTCCAGAACTCCAGCCATCCAGCCATTTCCATAGTCACGATCCCCTCCAGGACCGGATTCTTGTAAGCCATGTCCCACTCCCCCCCGCGCTGCCCGTTCTCCCGTCAGAAAAAGATTCCGCTACCTCCGCGCGCCGCCGCAGCCGCCAGTCTGCGCACTCTCCCCTTCCGCCACATCGCCGCCAGCTGCTGGATCAGGAGCCGGAAAACCAGGAAGTAGATCAGCAATCCCCCGCAAAGCCCGATAAACAACCCCAGCGGAACGCCAAACAAAATCGCGCACGCCGCTTCCGCAACGAACACCAGCAGCCGCCATATATCCGTCAACAGTCGCGTCACGCTTCCCCCCTGGCTACTGCGATCCGACCCGAGATCCCCGCATCTCCTGAATCCGGCTGACGATCTGCGGAACGCAGTAGCGAAAGCTGGTCACCACCGCGCCGCGCTCCGCAGCGCCCTCGAACGCGCGCTGCACTCCGATGAGAATGTCGTTCAGCGGTATGCGCAGATCCGCCGCCCAGCGCCGCACGATCTCTTCCTCGGTGGGCTCTCGGGAGTCGCCGGGCTTTGGGCGGTAGTACAGCTCCGTCCGCGCGTGCCCGGAATCCTCCAGCCAGGCCAGGAAGAATTTGCGGATCTCCGCAAACCGCTCCTGCGCCGTCTTCTTGTCGCGGTCCACTGGCTCGCCCATCTCCGCTCAGTTCTCCGTCCCGGTCAGCACGCCGGACATTCCCTTCAGGTTCGTCACCGTGGCCGGCACCGGCGCGGTGTACTCGATCATTCCGTACGGCACGTCGTTGCTGTCCAGGACCCAATAGCAGTAAATGCTCCCCGGCTGCACCAGGCCGTCGGTGAAGGTCAGGCTCGATGAAGCCGTGGCAAGCCGCACGAATTTGGTCGGGCTGGAGCACACGCCATTGGCGCGCAAAAAGGTGTAAGTGGTTCCCGCCGGCGTTCCGGAATTGGGCGCCACCGTGACGGTGATGGAAGGCGAAGGCGGAGTGGTTTGCGGCTTCGCCACCGTCAGCCAGCCGCAGCAGAGCAACAGCGTCACGCACAACAAAATCGGGTTCTTCTTCATCGTTTTCTCCCTTTCAGTTCCGTCCGTAATCGAATATAAATTCCGCCGTCGTCGGCTCGTCAATCCGTACTAGCAGCAAGATCACCCGCCATGACGCCGTTAGGCGCCTCGCCGGAGCGACGACCAGGCCGATTCCCCGGTCGGGATCGATGACGTTGGTGTAGCCGTTCTCAAAGATCACCCTCCGAGCGCTCATGCCGCCTCTTGCTGCTGCTTCCGCTTTTTCACTTCCAGTTGCGGAGCCAGGTCCTTCACCCGCACCGCGCGCGCAAACAGCGACCGCAAATTGCGCGGCGCGCGCTCCGGCAGATTCCCGTTTAGCAGCTTTTCCGCGCCGCCGGCCAGCACGAAGGATTCCACCTTGCGAAACAGTTTCGGAAACAGACGCCCCGCTCCCGCGCGCAAGCACGCCGCCTTGATGCGCTCCGCCGTTTTCGAATCCACGCTGATCTCCGTAGGCTCGGTGACCCGCAAGTCGAATTCCTCGCCGGCCAGCACCTTCGTCTTCGTCGCCCGCGGCGGGTAGCTGCCTTCTTCCTGCACCCGGGCGATGATGATGTCGCGCAGCGCCTTCAGCTCCTGCTCGGCCATGTCGCAAGCGGCCGCCTTCTCGATGTATTCCTTCGCCAGGCCGTCCACCGTGGCGCAACTAATCGTTTCGGGCATCCAACACTTCCTTTTCTTGAAAATCGGCCGGGAAAAATGTCTCGGCCATCAAACGCGCCGTCACTTTCAGCGCGCAATCGATCCCGCAGACGTGCCTCGCGCCCTCGATCTCCGCCAGGACGTCGTCCCACTTCGAAATCACGACTTCGAACATCGGCGCGCCAGGCATCGGCTGAGCCAGATGCAGATCGTGCTCGGCGGTAGTGCCGTGAATGTCGCAGCGAAGGCAGTTCTCTTCGCGGCGCACGATCATCCAGTGATTCGTGTCCCTGGCGCGCAGCAGCTCACAGCCAGGCGCGTCGCACTTCCAGGGATTGGCAAGTTTGCTCAAAGGTTGAACCATCCGGCCGCTTCCAGTCCCAGATAAATCAACACCGCCGCTGTCAGTCCCCCCAGCACGCATGCGATGAAAAGCAGATCACCCCCGTACTCCGTCCAGAAATTCCTCCACCAGCCGTTCTTCCTGGCCGCCTGCGCCCGCCGCCGTTCTTCGTGCCCGGCCAGCTCCTGTTGCAGCACGAACGCCTGGAACTGTTTTTCTTCGCTCTCGGTCATCAGCGCCATCGCCGTCTCCTTTTTTCACCCGCGCCCTCAGCGAGTGATCCGCCACTCGTGATACATCCACACCAGAAACCACCACAGCCTCATGCAGCACTCTCCGCCACGCTCGCGAGTTTCTTTTGCTGCCGGATGTATTCGAGCAGCCGCCGGCTGGAGTAGTAGGTCCGCGAAGTGGGCTTGCCATTCGCGTCGATGAAATACGGATCGTCCACCGTGCAGCGGTCCAGCAGGATTTTTTGCTGCTCTTCGGAAAGCTTGGCCGGTTTGCCGTTGCCAAACGCGCGGCTGGCCAGCGTGAGGATCTCCGGCTTGGACATGCCTTCGAGCTGCACGCGGTGCGCGAACCGCGAAAGCATCTGCTCCAGCCGCGGCCGACGCGCCGGGTGCAGGAATTCGCGCAGCAGATTGTGGCTGCCGGCCAGGATCACGCCGCAGCCGCGCCGCTCCTCGCGCCGGGTCATGTCGTGAATCTCGCGCACGCCTTCGAGCGCGTCGACGTCCAGGTGCTGCGCCTCGTCCAGCACAATGGCCGGGAGATGCGGCCGCGTCCGCATGGCGTCCAGCACCGCGCGCCGGCACGCCCAGCGGAAGCTGGAGCGCACTTCGATCCCCGCCGCTTCCGCCACCCCGCGATAGAGCTGCGTCAGCGTGGTGCGCGGCCCGCAGTACATGTAAATCACCGGCCGGCCCTTGGCGCGGAACTGCGTGCAGAGGTTTTCCAGCACGTAGGATTTTTCCGAAGAGGGCGGCCCGTAAACGATGGCGTTGATGCCTTCGTCGACCGCGTCCTCCAACCGCTCCCGCAAAATCTGGTAACTCCTGGTGCGCAACATTTCCGGCCCCCGCATCTCAGTCCTCCACTTTCACATCGCGAAAAACGTCCGCATCTTCGGCCACCGCGTCGGAAACAAACGCCGGCTGCAGCAGCCGCCGCGGCCGCGCATCCGGCAGTTGCGCCCGGCGCGCCGAGCCGGGCGTTCCCCGTAGCGTTCCATCCGTCCCGGTCGACACGCCCGCGCGCTCTAGCAGCGCCTCGCGTTCCGTTTTCCAGCCCTGGCTGGTGGCCATCGCCTGCAGCGACGCCAGATATTCGCCATAGCCCTTGCGCAGCGAGCGCTGCCGCCGCATGTTGCCCTTGATCTGGTCGCGCGTGATCTGCCCGTTCGGGCACTGCGCCACGAACTCCTTCACCCGCAACTCGCCGATGAACTGCATGGTCTCCGGATCGGCGGCCGTCGCTTCCTGCAGGTTGTAAGGATCGCGAATCACGATCACGTCCCGTCCCTTGCGGACGTCCATGGCAAACAGGCTTTCTTCCGTCGGCTCGTAGGTCATGTTGTCCACCCGCACGCAGCCGCCCTGCGTCACCGTCCGCGAGGCGCGCTCGGAAAGCAGAATGTCCAGCACGCGCGGATTTACCGGAACCCGCGCGCGTTCCGGCCGCTGCCGCTCCATCACGTCGTTGGGCCTGCGGTGCCGCAGCGATTCGAGCGGCGTGTCGTTGTACTCCTCGATCCACCGGATGGTCGCCGCGATAAACGCCGCATCCGTCGGCAGCGGCGTGTCCGCGCGCTTGCCAGCCAGAAATTCTTCGTGCTGCTTTTGCGCCAACTCCGCGCTCTCCGGCCGGTTGCTGGGCTTGTTGCCGAGGTAAGCTGGGCGCCAGAGCACGTCGAAGCGTTTGGACCAGCGCGCAAACCAGGATTCGATGGGCTTGGAACGCGGATGGAAGGGCAGGGCGCTGGTGACGCCCACGCGATCTCGCGCCAGCAGCGCCGTCGCTTCCTGCGAAAGAGTGATGGCTTCGATGTCGCGCCGGACCTTTTTGTAGTCTTCGCCGTTGTCCCAGTAGAAATTGCGCGGCATCCCGCAGTTCAGGATGGCCATCCGCAGCGCGGAACTGATCGTCCGCGAACTGGGCGTCGGCGCGAAGCAGAAGCCCACCAGCTTCCGCGAACCCCAGTCGAAGATCGCCGTCATCCACACGCGATACGCTTTGTCCGCCGGCAGCTCGGCGAAAAGCGAATTGCGCACCATCACGTCGAACACGCGATGGTCGGAAACCCACCAGTCCATCACCGGCACCGGGCCGCGCTGCACAAATGGCGAGCAGGTCGATTCATACTCCCGCTTGCCCACCCGCCCCAGCACCTTCACCGGCTCGGGCAATCCGCGCAGATAATTCCTCACCGTGGCGTAACTCGGCGGCTCGCCTTTTTTCTCCAGCTTGGGCCACTCGCGCACCAGCGCTTCCCACGACATCTGGAAGGACAGTCCCTCGCGCAAATATTTCCCCTCCACAAACGCCGTCGCCGCCAGGTGCTGTCCGAAAAACTTCCACTGCCCCTTGTCTTTGCGAACGCGGTCCGCCAGCGCGGCGTAACCGTGAGTGTCGAAGCGGTCCAGCCAGCGGAATAAAGTGCGGGAGGAAATCGGAGGGTTCTGCTGCGCGGCAAGGTAGGCAGCCAGCTCGTTCAGGTTGGAAATCACGCGCCCATCTCCGACGCGAATCTTGGGACGATGCCCGTTGGTGTTCTTGCGGAAATCCAGCAGCGGCGAGATCGCCCGGTAGCGCACATCGACTTGCGGCCGCAGCTCCTCGGGAACCGAAGCAATGGCCGGCTTCTCGGCCGCCGCGGCGGGAGCCGACGCGAACAACGGCAGCGTCTGCGCCGGCACAATCGCGGTCTCGCTGACGCCGCCCTGCGCGTATTTCACCTGCGCCGCGGGCGGCAGCGAACTCAACAAATATTCCCGCTCATGCTTTCCGTTGCGGCCGCGCGTCTTCGACACTCGCGATTGAATCTTTCCTTGCGATGCCAGCCTGCGGACGTGCTGGGGCTGCCAACCCGTCAGCTCTCCAACCTGGTCGACACTCAGGGCCATCTCCGAAAGTTTTTGCGCGTTGGACATTTTGAGCGCCTGCTGGGAATCAGGTCTCTCAGCTAACGACGTTGACCTCCGAGTGGGATGGCGATGCCGAAAAGTTTTGCAAGCGGCCAGATCACGCCGAGCTTGTCGAGGTTGAACAGATGCTCCGGGCGCGGCCCGATGAAGTAAGCCAGCGCGCACCAGGTCGCCGCGCCGGCCAGAATGAAGATGCGCATGGCCCACTCGCCGGGCCGCACCATCCCGATGGCCAAATACCCAAAGCCGAAAATCAGGAAGAACATTCCGCAGCAGCGCCACAGATACAGATCAGCGCCTTCCGCGGCCGCGGAAGCGAGCAGGAAATTTGTCCCGACCACCACGGCTGCCCAGCAGTTCATCGCCAGAAGCTTGGCGATCGGAGACATCGAAGCGTTCAGTACCGCGAAGCGGCATGCAGCCATCGCCATCAGCAGCACCGCCGCGGCTGTCGCCAGGTGAGAAAACGCCAGCCGGCGTGAAGCGATCCAAAGCGCCGGTGCAGAGCACAGCCAGGTGGGAAGCAGCAAAATGAAAAACCGCACGGCGTATTCGCGAGACTCGATCGGCCAGACCTGTCCGAGGAATAGCGCGGAGACGGAAAAGATCAGCCACACGCACAAAAAGAAAAACATGGCGCAGCGCTGCCCCGCCATCCCGACCAGCGTCATGCGCAGCAACGCGATCAGCAGGAACGCGTTGGGCAGCAGATGGAGTCCGTATCTCATCCCGCCACCTCGCGAGGAATCACAGCGGAGCTTCCGACGCGTGGGACCTGCCATGATTTTGGCGCGTGAGCTGCGCGCCAGGCGCGAGACAAAAGGTTCGCGCGATGCTCAGCTCGCAGGCGCGCGAATTTTCCACGGAACACGGCGACCAGGCGCCCACCCATGCTTCTCCTGACGCGCCGATACCGAACCCCGTAGCCGCGAAACGGACCGCGCCAGTAACTGTCGTACGGCGGTGCAAGTTCGAAGATCATCGCTTCGTCTCCGGACACGGCAGTTTCACCGCGCGGTCGCTGCCGAAAAGATGTCGCTGTTCTGGAACGAAGCGCTCAAGGTGCCGGCGCTTTTTACTCTTGGCGGGCTTAGACTTCTTCGCGGAACGATCCTTGCTGTTCCGAAGGGAGGTCTTCGATGCCACCGCTTCCTCCGTGGCCGCCGTTGGACTAGCGGCTGAACGGCGCGAGCCCGGCACCGCGCCCCCTTTAGCCGCAGTACCGGACCCGGACCTTAGGCGCGCGCCGTGCCTGGAACGCGCCTTTCCCTCGTGCTTGCTTCTGAGAGAACCCCTAGATTTTGTGCGTCCCCCGCTGCCGCGCATCAGAGCGCTCCTGTTTTCCCCGAATGTCCCGCTTGCCCGGGACAGAAAAAAGGCCGTAGCCTGCCCGCTCGCACTTCCTTCCGAAAGGTGGAAACGATGGCATCCAGCACATCGAGCGTCGTCCAGGGCCGGCCCAGCTGCGTCAGAATCCCCTGGAGAAATTCGCGGTTCTCCTCGCAAAGAAAATCGAGCGAGAGAATCTGCTTCACGCACCACGCGCAAAATGGCCCTAGGTCCTCGCGATCCGAATTGGAAGTCTTTCGCTGCCGCGCCGCCTCGCCTGCCCGCGCGTGCAGCTCCAGCTCCAGCGAAACGGACACCCGCTTGCGCATGTCCGTCCCCATCAACATCGGCGCGCCAAGCGCCGCCCCCGCTCCAGAATTCATGCCGCCCTCCGCGTCGATGCCTTCTCGATGCGCTCCAATTCCGCAACCAGCGCGGCTAGAACGCGTTTCGATTGGCGCTTTCCCCGTGCAACACGTCCGACGTGCGTGCGATCTAGGCCCAGCTCCCTGGCCACTCTGGTAAGCAGCCCGCGATACCGCAAAGCCTTGTGGAGGCCTGCCGTGATAGCTTTAGTGCGCGCACGATTCGTGCTCATACCGAATAGTGTTACGTAACGGCGTTCTGTATGTTAAGGGGAATCTTAAGCTCTGTGGAGTTAGCAAAACTCATCCGCGATTCGCGAGGAAAGAAATCCCGAGACGCCCTCGGCCGTGAGACCGGTCTGACGAGCAAGGCGATTGAAAACTACGAGATCAGGGGACGGCAGCCGGAATTACTCCCGCTGATCAGGCTTGCGCTCGCAGCGGACGAGCCGTTCCAGTCCCTTCTTCTCGGACATTTGCCGGAGGAAGTCTGGAAAGCGGGGGCGGCCATGATCGACTCGGTGTGCAAGCGGCGTGGACTTGACAGACCTGATACTATTATCGACGCTCTTCGTGCAGGACCTAAAGTTTCGTCCCCTAAGGTCCTGATTGATAAAGAAACGACTGCCGTGCAGCGCCAGACCTCCGGGGCCCAGGAGATTTACGCCGATGAGTATCAATCCCCGCAACACCAGAAACGGAAACATCGTCGTTCTAAAGCTTCGTAAAAAAAATCCCGGTAGCTTCGCGCATACCATCTACCAAGAAGATTTGGAGCGACTGCTGCTTCGCAAGAAAAAAGCGCGTGAGGCCAACGAGGAACTAAATGAAATCGAGGACTATATCGCAACAGCTCTGCGCGCCGGCGCGCACGTCGAGGATGGAGTGCATACGGCTGAACTGGTTCCGGTAGACCGCTCTTCGTTTCGGGTCAGAGCTTGCAAATATTTCCGGCTGTCAGTCCGTTAAAGTAAGGGGTAGTGGAGTGGGGGGGGAATTATGGGAGAGTTGGTCATCTGGATTGTGTTGTCGGTCGCCGTCGCAGCCTACGCAGGCAGCAAGGGCCGGAGCGGCGCAGGATTTTTCTTTCTTTCTCTTCTACTCAGTCCGTTAATCGGTTTCATTTGGGTCGCCGTTGGCGCGTCAAATCCTCAAGCGATAGGATTGCGGAAATGTCCGCAGTGCGCGGAGTGGGTAAGAGGCGAAGCGCTGAAATGTAGATTCTGCAGCCATGACTTTTATTCAGCGGCTGCGGCTAGCTCCCCGGCAGTTATTGCTCCTCTTCAGGAAGGGAAACCCCCTGGAGAAAGCTCATCAGAGCCATCGCTTAAGTGGCTCGGAATCGCGGGCTTAATTGCTGTGTTCGCTCTTCTGGTTTTCTGGTCGATCCGATTCTGGCCTGCGGCGGTGCCCGGCTCAGTTCATAGCGTCAGTGCCAGCGAGGACTCGGCGATCGCGGCAATGCGCGGCGCTTCGACTGCGTGCATCGTATACGCTTCGTCCTTCTCTCACGGCTATCCTGCGAAGCTTCAGTATTTAGGTCCGTCTGTGACTGGAAAGAACTCTGAACTCGGGTTCGGGTTAATTGACGCTGATCTGGCCTCCGGCGCGAAGGCTGACTATCTGTTTCAGTACACGCCTGGGAAACGGGTGCGGGGAGTCGTCAAGAGTTTCACGCTTATCGCTCGTCCTTCATCCGGCTCGGGGCGAAGCTTCTACGTCGATGAAAGTGGTGTGGTCAGGTCCAGTGCCGCTGGTGATCCTGATAAATTCTCCAGTCCAGTTTGACTATGCACGAGTGCGCGTTGGATGCGCGTTGGATGCGCGTTGGATTTCGGCGCCACTATACAGTGTTCGCTGGATAAGTCCCTGACCGTTCATGCAGTTACGTAAGGTGCCGTCCACCCAATGGCAAATGCGCGCTGGATTTCACTGCGCGCTGCCGTAAGTAGCGTGTTTTCAGTGGCTGCATGCGCGTTGGAACGCCGCCACTGACATCGAGCGTTAGCATCGGGCGACCTCTCCGCCGCCATCAGCAGCAACAACAAGTCCAATCCTTCCCTACTTTTCGCCGCCACCCGCCTCCCTCCGCCGCATCCCGCCGCCACTGACACCGAACAAACAAAATACTATACCCGCAAATTTGGGAAGGCACTCTCGCGTGTGGGACCCGAGATAAATTCGCCGCTACGATTTGAGGGCTGGCGCAGCATGCTGCGCGGCTACAAAGAAAAACCCGGGAAGAACGAAGGTGGAAAACAGCTTGCACACACCACTCGCAGAAGCCCTAGCGGGTTCGGGATGAGAGAAGCAACCGCCCACGGAAAGCCCCGCCCTCAGAACCTGAGCACGGGGCACTCTCTGCGCTTATGGCACGGTGGAAACCCGCTAGCGTCAGGCAGGCCGTGCTCTGAGGCTACACGTTTAGTTGCTTCCGGAGGCGGCCGAGCCGCTCGCGGTGGCGGGAGTGGTTTGCTTCTTCATGGCCACTTGCACCGCCGGCTTGGCGGACACGGGAATGGTGAAGATATGGTCGGTGGTTTCGATCTTGCTGAGGATGCGCTGGCTGCCATCGTACGGGAAGCTCAAGGTTGGTTTGCCTTGGCTAGCTGGACTGACTTCGCTGGCCACCAACAACACACCCGCGCGGTTTTCAAAGCTGGTGAGCGACAGTTCCGCGACATCGCCATCTTACGCGACGGATTCGGTAGGTACCTGCCGGGAGTGTTTCCCCCGCTGCTACAAATTCATAGGGGATGTTCACATTGACTTGATCGACGGTTTGGGCCCGGCCGGCAGCTGCCAACCCAGCCAGCACAGAAAATGCGGACAAAAATCGAACGTAAATTGTTTTCATTACTTCTCCTTTGTTCTCGTTTGGAGTGTTGTTGGGATCACCGCTGCCTGGGGCACCGCGCCGCACGAGCCTCGACCAGCAATCGTTCAAACAATCATCCTCAAAACGTGTACGCTTCCTTGGACGCGCCTGGGCGTTAGCGTGGTAGAGGGTTGGCGGTAAACGCTGCGTAAAGCTGCTGTCACGGGAATGGCGTAGCACGCGGGCATTCTTGGGGAGATAAATCCGCCGGTACGATTTGAGGACTTGGCGCAGCATGCTGTGCGGCTGCAAACGCTTGCCGGTGTGGTTTGGCGGACCCTCAGGCCCAGGTAAATCGATTGAGCTGGCGAAAAGAATAAAAATGTGTGGCGTTTGGGGCGAGTTTGCGATACAACGTCGGCAACAAGTTTTTCGCCTGCGTGCAGCAGGCAGGTTCGTGGGTTGCAGACAGCGAAAGCCCAGCTCGCCGTCGGCAACGTAGTTAGCCGCGAACCTAGCTCGCCCACCGTGGCGGGTGGGTCGGATGATTCCGGAATGACGAAAATTCGGTGCGTGTCGTCGGGGAAGAGCTGATCCCGCTCACCGCCCCGCAAAGTGCGCAAGCGGGTTCGGAATAGCAAGCGCGAGCGAGGCGTTTGGCGCCGGAGATAACCAGGTTCCTCGCTGCGCCGGGAATGACCCATGGGCGGTGAAGGCGGCGGCGATACGGGCACGACGGTAGCGTGCTCCTGCGAAGGCGCTGCGGGTTGGGATGCGGGGAGCTGTACTGAGGGACAGGCGAAAGGGCGGCGTAGCGTTGGTGTTTGAAATGCGCACACATAAAAAAAATCTAAAAATACTCTTGACAGAAAAGCGTCCTTCGCACGATACTCCCGTCGCGCCAGTTACACTGCCTTCCCCCCGAAGCACGTTCCGACGTTTCCTCTCCTATCCGCACGCCGGAAAAAGTCAGCGAGGAGTACCGGTGTCCGCACAAACAGAGAAAGAAGCTGTTAGTTCGTTAGAATTGGATAGGGAAGTCATTCGCTGTAAGACATGCGGTTTAGTCCAGTACCGGACGCGCACGGGGAATTGCCGTCGTTGCGTGCGCGCCTTGCCTCAGCGTTTGGAGTTCCTGATTCCTCCCCCGGCAGCAGCGGAGGAAACCGGCGCTGAACCAGCCCAAGAGAAATTTGCCAATCGCGAGACGGTCGAGAATATCGGGCAGCGGATCCGCCAGTTGCGCGAATCGCGCAGCATGACGCAGAGCCAACTGCAGTCGCGCTCGAAGGTGTCGCGTTCTTATCTGTCGCGCATCGAGAGCGGCCAGATGACCCCCAGCCTGGGCACTCTAGAGAAAATCTCCGAAGCGCTGAACGTGGGGCTGAATCGTTTCTTCATCCCGGAATCCGACGGCGAAGCGCTGCTGGAGGATCCGTTCATCCAGGGATTGCGGCCGTTCCTGCGGCAGTTGGATTGGGAACAGTGGCAATCGATATTGAAGAGGCTGCAGGCCATCAGCGATCACGTTGGTGCGCTGCCGACCAATCTCCGCCCTATCGGTAATCCGGCGCGGCTGCCGCAGCCCGCGTCGGGGAATGGCAACGGCAATGGACACAGCGCCGCCGGCCCTTCCAATGGACATGCGCTCGGGCATGCGCATGGTCATCCGCAGGGCTA